>Ga0102944_1000554_pt1 | contig 28271 bp, 29 predicted proteins | sample SalPonD_shore_MG_FD_78172 | JGI IMG/M metagenome (GOLD analysis project Ga0102944, IMG submission 78172) | Salt pond soil microbial communities from South San Francisco under conditions of wetland restoration - Salt Pond MetaG... | ecosystem: Environmental > Aquatic > Marine > Intertidal zone >...
GTCGTCCTTGAGCTCGATCATGCCTTCCTCCTTCATCGCCGCGTCATCGTCGCTCCGGCGCGTCGGCGCCGCGCAGCCGCGTCACCAGCGCCTCTCCTCCGCCCCTCACCACTCCCCGTCCCGGACTTCGCGCACCACGCGCAGGACCGCCCGGTCGGGGGCGTCCTTCAGCTGCCGGATGAGCTCGCCGAACAGGAGCGGCCGGCGGCGGATCGCCTCCCGCAGGTCCGAGGAGATCTTCCCCGCCAGCGCCAGGAGCACGTCCGGCTCGACGTCCAGCTCCCCCGCCAGCCGCACCAGCGTCTCCTCGGCCGGTGGCGAGCCGATGTCCCGCTCCACCTTGCTCAGGTAGCTGGGCTCGATCCCCACCCGCCCGGCCACCTGCCGGAGCGAGTAACGCGAATCTTCCTCCCGCAGCGCCTCACGCCGAGCGCGCAGGAAGGAGCCCAGGGTGTGGGCGCCGGCGGCGGTGTCCGTCCCTCGCTCAATCATGTGTAGCATATACTACACACTCCACGCTCCGACGTCAAGAGGGCGGGCGCCGGGGTTGCGGTGCATGCATCGTACATGTATGCATTATACATGGCCACCAAGACGATCAGCATCGACCTCGAGGCGTACGAGGCGCTCCGGCGGCGAAAGCGGAGGGGCGAGTCCTTCTCCGACGTGATCAAGAAGCACTTCACGCGGGGCGCGACCGGCCGCGAGCTACGAAGGGCGCTGGACGACCTCCGGCTCGATGCCTCCACGCTGGACGCCGCCGACGAGCTCGTGGCGCGCCGTTCCGAGGAGCCCGCCACGGCCCCGGAGCTGTGACGCACCTCGACACCTCCTTCCTCGTCGACCTCCTGCGCGAGGCGGCGCGCGGAGAGGAGGGGCCCGCCACCTCTCACCTGGAGGACCTGGCGGACGAGGCGCTCGGGATCTCGGTCCACGTCGCCTGCGAGCTCCAGGCCGGAGCGGAGCTCTCGAGGGACCCGGCCGGGGAGCGCTCGCGCGTCGAGGCCCTGGTCCGGCCGCTCGCCCTCTCCCTTCCGGACGAGAGGTTCCCACCCGCCTATGGCGGCCTCCTGGCCGAGCTCCGCCGCCGCGGCGAGACGATCTCGACGACGGCCCTCCTCATCGCCACCGCCGCTCTCGTGGATGGGGCAGCTCTCGTCACCCGCAACCCGCGGGAGTTCGAGCGTGTGCCGGGGCTAAAGGTCGTCGCCTACTGACCGGGCGGTGGCCCGACCCCGGGCTCCCGGCGACTCTCCCGGCGCTCGTCCCACGATTCTCCCGAGCCGCCCCCGACCACGCCCCCGTCGCCCCCGCTCCGGGGTATGCCCACGCTGGCCCCATGACTTTCGCGCGAAGAGGACCACATGATCTACGACAGCATCGCCGACACCGTCGGCGACACCCCGATCGTCCGCCTCAACCACATCGCCCCCGAGGGGGTGGACGTGCTGGTGAAGGTGGAGGCGTTCAACCCCACCGGCTCGGTGAAGGACCGCCTGGCCTTCGCGGTCATCGACGACGCGGAGAAGTCCGGCGAGCTGGAGCCGGGCCAGACCGTCGTCGAGGCCACCTCCGGGAACACGGGGATCGGCCTGGCCATGATGTGCGCCGCCCGCGGCCACCCGTTCGTGGCCGTGATGGCCGACTCGTTCTCCGTCGAGCGGCGCCAGATCATGCGCGCGCTCGGGGCCAGGGTGATCCTCACCCCGGCGGCCGAGAGCGGCACGGGCATGGTGAGGAGGGCCGAGGCGCTGGCCGAGGAGCACGGCTGGTTCCTGGCCCGGCAGTTCCGGAACCCGGCCAACCCCGCCTTCCACCGCCAGACGACCGGCGCCGAGATCCTCCGGGACTTCGCGGGCCGCCGCCTGGACGCCTGGGTGACGGGCTGGGGCACCGGCGGCACGCTGACCGGCGTGGGGGAGATGCTGAGGCTCGCGCGTCCGGAGACCAGGATCGTCGTGGGCGAGCCGGAGGAGGCCTCGCTCCTCGAGGGCGCCGAGTTCCACTCCCACAAGATCCAGGGCTGGGTGCCCGACTTCGTCCCCGAGGTCCTGAACCGGGACGTGGTGGACGAGGTCCGGACGGTGAGCGGCGAGCGGGCGCGCGCGGTGGCCCGCGACCTGGCCGCCCGCGAGGGGATCTTCGTCGGCATCTCCTCGGGCGCGACCGCCGCGGTGGCCCTCGAGCTGGCCGAAGAGATGGAGCCGGGCGCGGTCGTGCTGGCGATGCTCCCCGACACGGGGGAGCGCTACCTCAGCACCTACCTGTTCGAGGACCTCCCGCAGGGCTCGGACGACGAGTGGCTGGCGGGGCTGTGAGGGGGGCGGGACGGGCCGCCCGCGTTGCGCCCTCGGGTGGGGCGGGCCGTCCGGACCCGACATCCCCCCCTCACCCCGCCTCGAGCGCCCCCCGCGCCCGCCGGATCTCCCCCGGCCCCACCCGGCAGCACCCGCCGATCCCCGCGGCGCCCGCCTCCCGCCACGCCCGCGCCGCCTCGCCCCAGTCCGGAACGCCCGGCCCGCCCGACCACGCCTTCCGCTCCGCGTCCCACGTCTCCCCCGCGTTCGGATAGGCGAGGAGGAGGCCCTCCGTGACCCGCCGCGCCTCTCGGAGGAGGCTCGCCACGTGGCGCGGCGCCGTGCAGTTGACCCCCACGGCGGCCACGCCCGCACCGGCGGCAGCCCCCGCGCCCGCCTCCGCTCCGCCCGCCTCCGCTCCGCCCGCCGACGCCCGGCCCGCCGCCTCCCCGCACGCGCGCACGACGTCCCGGAACCGGCTCCCGTCGCTCACCCGCTCCCCGTCCCGGCAGCTGAAGCTGAGCCACGCCCACGTCCCCGGGGACGCCTCCAGCAGCCGGAGGAGCGCCCGGGCCTCGGGCAGCGACGGGATCGTCTCGCACGCCAGGAGGTCGGCCCCTGCCTCCGCCAGGATCTCCCACCGCGGCCGGTGGAAGGCGAGGAGCCCCTCCTCGCCCAGGTCGTAGTCCCCGGTGTACTCGGAGCCGTCCGCCAGGAACGCGCCGTAGGGGCCGATGCCGGCCGCCACCAGCGGGCGGAGGCGCCCCTCCCGGTTCCGGGGGTCGCTCCAGAACGCGTCGCGCGCCTCCAGCCCGAGCCGGACCGAGCGGCGCAGGAGCTCGGCGGCCTCCGCCTCCCCCAGGCCCGCCCGCCGGAAGCCCTCGAGCGTGGCCTGGTACCCCGCCGTCGCGATGCAGTCCGCCCCGGCCTCCAGGAAGTCCAGGTGCACGCGACGGATGGCGTCGGGCGCCTCCGCGAGGACCCGGGCCGACCACAGCGGATCGTCCAGGTCGAAGCCCCGCGCCTCGAGCGTGGTGGCCAGGCCGCCGTCCAGCACGAAGAACCCCTGCTCGCGCACGAAGCGCTCGAACGGATTCGGGCCGCGAAGGGAGTCGCCGGGGCTCACCGGGCGCTCCGGCCCTTCCCGGAGGGCGCGCCACACGCTTCCGCGGGATGGCGCCCGGCGGCCAGCGGGTCCCGCGCCCTCCGCCCGCTCACCCCCGTGCCGGTGCCGCTCCCGAACCGACGTCCGACTCCCGGCGCCGCCGCAGGCCGCCTACGCGTCGCGGACGTCGCCGGGAACGCGGGCGGCCCGCCCCCCGAACCCGTATATTCAGGGCGGCGGACGATCGATACGGCCGGGGCGCCCGCGGCGAATCTCTCGCCGCCGCCCGGCCGGCCCGGGACCGCCGACCCCCGCGCGAGGATGAGCATCATGCCCGAGTCCACGACCGACAGGGAGCTGATCGAGACGATCGGTCGGCTGGCCGAGGAGGGACAGGACCTCTACGGCGGCTCGATGAGCGATGGCGACGAGGCGCGCCTCGCCGCCATCGGCGCCGAGCAGAACCGCTACTGGGACCTGCTCCGGCGACGCCGGGCGCTGCGGGAGTACGGGCGGAACCCCGACCGGGCCACCCTGAGCATTTCGGTGGCCGACGGGCCGTCGTGACCGCCACGGCCACCGGGTGCCCGTTCTGCTCCCCCGGGGCCGACCGGGTGCTGCGGAGCTCCCCGCACCCCCGGGTCCTCACCGCCCGGCGCGACACGGACGCGTTCACGGTCGGGATCCAGGACCGCGCTCCGTAGCCTCCCGCGCCCCCCGTGCGCTCTCCCGGATCATCGCCACCACCCGGTCCGCCAGCTCGTTCGGGATCGGAATGGTGAGGTGGTACTGGGCGATCTTCCACGCGCCCTCCTCGCGGAGGAGGACCCCCGTGCTCCGCGTCGTGCCGTAGTGCTCGTTGTCGAGGATCTCGTCGAACCAGGCCGAGCTCCCGTCGGGCGAGACGTCGACGTGCCGCACGCGGGGCACGTAGGTCCACCCCTCGCCCGCGTCGAAGCGGCGCCTGGCGTAGGTCCGGAACTCCGGGACCGTCCAGCGCTCGCCGGCGTCGGTGCCGATGAAGACCGCGTTCCGCGCGAAGTGCGAGAAATAGCGCTCGAGGTCGGCGTGCGAGGCGGCGTCGTGGAAGTCGTCGAGCACGCGCGCGACCGAGTCCCGCGCGGAGGCCGGGGCCGGAGCGGGGTCCGCGGCCCGCACCGGGTCGGGGGCCTCCGTCGGGAGGCCCGGCGCCTGGGCCCGGACCGGCGGCGCGGCGAGGAGGAGGGTCGAGCCGAGGAGGAAGGCGGGGACGGGGCGCATGGTGCGTTCTCCGGGCGAGGGGGACAGCTGGCCGGCGGCGGGCCGGGCCACAGGTGCGGGCCCGGCCGGACCCGGAAGTCTAGCGACGGGCCGCCTCTCCGTCGACCGGCGCAGGCGGCTCCGCCCCGAGCCGGAGGGCCGTCCCCCACGGATCCCGCACCAGGCCGCCGGACGCGCCCCTCTCGATCTCGTGGCCCGCTCCTTCCAGGCTCCCCAGCGCGGCCGCCGCGGCCCCGGCGTCCGGGACCAGGAGCTCCCACTCCAGCAGGCGGGCGTCGCCCTCCCCCGGCGGACGGTCCGAGGCCGCCCACGTGTTGAGGCCCAGATGGTGGTGGTAGCCGCCCGCGGACAGGAACAGCGCTCCGGGATAGCTCCACACGGTCCGCTCCAGGCCGAGACCTTCCTCGTAGAACCGCGCCGCCATCTCGAGGTCGCCGACGTGCAGGTGCACGTGCCCGACCGTCGTGCCGGCCGGCATCCCGTCCCAGTCCGCGCCGTCGCCGGCGCGGCGGAGATCCTCGAGGTCGAGCGGCTCGGTGGCCATGACGAGCTGCCCGCCCCGCCGCCGCCACGAGGAGCGCGGTCGGTCCCGGTACACCTCGATCCCGAGCCCGTCCGGGTCCCGCAGGTAGAGCGCTTCGCTCACCAGGTGATCGGAGGCGCCGAGCGGGACGCCCGCCCCGGCCAGGTGCCGGGCCAGACCGCCCAGCGTCGCCCGGTCCGGGACGAGGAGGGCGAAGTGGTACAGGCCGGGCCGGCCTCCGCGCGGCGCGGGCGCCGCGCCGGGCCGCTCGCGGAGCTCGACGAGCGGACGGTCGGCGCCGAGGGACGCCGCACCTCCCGTCTCCTCCAGCCTCCGCAGGCCGAGGATCCCCTCGTAGTACGCCAGGGAGCGCTCCAGGTCGGCGACCTGCAGCCGGATCCGCCCCGGATGGGTGCCGCCGGGAAGACGGTCGCGCGTCACGTCGGGCGCCTCCTGTGCTCCGATGCGCGCTCGGACGGGCGCCGGACGTAGCGGTCGTGCTCTCGGCGGACCCCCGGTCGGGCGCGAACGATCTCCGCCCAAGCTAGGGTGGACGGCGGCCCGGCCACCACCTTTCCGGCGCCAGCCCCCGGAGCCGGCACGTCGAGAACCCCGCCCCTTCCCACCAGCGCTTTTTCGTATTACTCATACTGATAGAGCCTCCCCCGCACCGGCGGAGGAGTCCACCGTGGGCCCCTCGACGTCTCGCCGACGCCCGGTCGCGGCCCCTCCCCCGGGCGGCGGCCTCCCACGGTTCACCCCGGCCAGGGAGCACGCCATGAGCACCGCCCGCAGGAGCCTCATCGCCATCGCCGCCGTCGGACTGGTCGCCTGCCAGGACGCCCCCCGGCTCGCGGGACCCTCGGCGGACCCCGTCGCCACGCCGGCTCCCGCGGCGGCGAAGGCCGCGACCGCCACCCGGAGCGTCTTCTACGCCGGGCTCGACAACCCGCGCGGCCTCGCGTTCGGTCCCGACGGCTACCTGTACGTGGCCGAAGGGGGGACGGGCGGCACGGCCGAGGCCACCACCGAGGAGCAGTGCGAACAGGTGATCCCGCCCGTCGGGCCCTACACCGGGGACTTCACGGCCCGGATCTCCCGCATCTCGCCCGCCGGCGAGCGCGAGACCGTGATCGACGGCCTTCCCTCCAGCCAGACCAGCGAGGCCAGCGGCTCCCTGGTCAGCGGGATCGCGGACGTCGAGTTCGTCGGCCATACCCTGTACGCGCTCACCGCCGGGGCCGGCTGCTCGCACGGCTTCCCCGACGACCCCAACGGCCTCTACCGGGTGAACTCCGACGGGACCTGGACCCTGGTCGCCGACCTGGGCGCGTTCCTGATGGCGAACCCGGTCGTGAACGCCGAGGAGGACGACTTCGAGCCCGACGGGACCTGGTACGACATGGTGGCCGTCCGCGGCGACCTGTACGCGGTCGAGCCGAACCACGGGGAGCTCGACAGGATCACGACGAGCGGAGGGGTGAGCCGGATCGTGGACATCTCGGCCAGCCAGGGCCACGTGGTCCCGACGGCGATCGCCTACCACGGGAACTTCTACGTCGGGAACCTCTCCACCTTCCCGAGCGTGGACGGAGACGCGACGATCTACCACATCACGCCGAGCGGCCGGATCCCCGAGACCATCGGAAGCCTGACGACCGTTCTCGGCGTCGCGTTCGACCAGCAGGGACGCATGTACGCGCTCGAGAGCTTCGTGTGCTCGAGCCCCTGCTTCCCGACGCCCGAGGCGGGCCGGCTCGTGCGGGTCCACCGCGACGGAACCGTGGAGACCGTGGTGGACGGCCTCAACTTCCCCACCGGCATGACCTTCGGTCCCGACGGGGCGCTGTACGTGTCCGTCAACGGGTTCGGCGGCCCCACCAACTCCGGCGCCGGCGCCATCGAGCGCATCGTGCTCTCGGGCTGAGCCGAAGCCGGATCGGCCCACCACGGCCGGCGGCCCCGGGGGACTCGAAGCTCCCGGGGCCGGCCGCGGCCGGCCGCCGTCGGGCCCTTCTCCCTCCCCCTCGCCCTCCCTCACCTCCCCCGCCGGCCCCCACGTGAGCCGCCGGCCCGACGTCTTCGGCTTCTGGACTCGACGGCGGACGGAGCGCCGCGAGGACACGCCCGCGCGGGGCCCGCCCGCCGCGCTCCGGATCGAGGCTCCAGCCGCACGGAGGCGACGATGGACCCGGCACGGCGGCTCACGGTGGGCTCGGCCCGCACGGCGCTTCTCGCGCTCGCGGCGGCCATCTCGCTGTCCTGCTCGGACGGCCGGCCCGCCGCCTCCGCGCTGGCCGGCCCGCGCGCCTCCCGGAGCGAGAAGGTCCAGGAAAGCGTGAGCCCCGGCCTGGCCGTCCGGGTCCGGGCTCTGGCCGCCCGGCGCGGACTCGGTCCGATGCCGCCGCGGCGCCGGGTCCGTCCGGCGCTCGTCCGGCTGGGGCGCCTGCTGGCCTTCGATCCGATCCTGAGCGGGAACCGGGACATCGCCTGCATGACCTGCCACGTTCCCGGCCTCGCGACCGGAGACGCGCGCAGCCTGGCCATCGGCACGGGGGCCGCGGGCATCGGGCCGGAGCGCGTCCACCCCGAGGGCACCTTCGTCTCCCGCAACGCCCCGCCGCTCTTCGACCTGGGCCTCCTGGACCACCTGTTCTGGGACGGCCGGGTCGAGGTCGGCCGCGACGGCCGTCTCCACACCCCGGCGGGCGGACGTCTCACCCCGGACATGCGGCGTACGCTCCGGTTCGGGGCGGTCTCGGCCCTCCCGATGTTCCCGGTGGTCGTCCGGGCCGAGATGCGCGGCCGAGCGGGCCAGAACGAGCTGGCCGACCTGGGGGACGAGGACTACGCGGGCGTGTGGGCCGGGCTCATGCGCCGGCTCGGCCGCATCCCGGAGTACCGGAGGCTGTTCGAGGCCGCGTATCCCGGTCGACGCTTCGACGAGATGAGCTTCGCCCACGCCGCCAACGCCATCGGGGGCTTCCTGGTCGACGCCTTCACCTTCGACGACGCGCCCTGGGACCGCTTCCTGGAGGGCGACCGCGGCGCGCTGTCGAGGGAACAGCTCCGGGGGGCGCTGGACTTCCTCCAGGCGCCGTGCGCGCGCTGCCACGACGGGCCCCTGCTCTCGGACGACGACTTCCACGACGTGGCGCTGGCGCAGTTCGGACCCGGGGAGGGGGACGGGCCCTCCGGCCGGGACGACTTCGGGCGCATGCGGGCCACCGGCGACCCCGCCGACCGCTACCGCTTCCGGACGACGCCGCTCCGCAACGTGGAGCTCACGGGACCCTACGGCCACGCGGGCCAGTTCGCCGACCTCCCGGCCTTCATCGACCACTACAGCCGCAACGCGGCCAGGCTGCGGGCCTACGCCGACGCCGACATCCCCGAGCCCCTCCTGCGCGGGACGCTCGTCGAGAACCGGGAGGCGGTCCTCGCGGCCAGGGATACGCTCATCCTCGGGGCCGAGTTCGACTCGACCTTCGTCCGCGAGGTGACGGCCTTCATGCGCTCGCTCACCGACGAGCGGGCCCGGCACCTGGAGGACCTGGTCCCCCACTCGGTGCCCAGCGGCCTGCCGGTTCCGCGCTGAGGGCGGCGACCCGGGAGAGGACGTGAGCCGTCCGTCGGACATCTTCGGCTTCTGGAGATGGAACACGGACAACCGGGCGGCCCCGGGCTCCCCAGCGCCTCGGGGACGGCGCCCGTCACCCCCCTGACCCCGGGAGGACACGATGATGCGACACCCGAAGCGACTCCTGATCGCCCCGGCCCTGGCGGCCGCTGCCATCCTGATCGTCGGCTGCCGGCAGACGCCGACCGCGCCGCTCGCCAGCCGGGCGGCCGTGCGGGCCGTCGGGGCCGGCGGCCGGGCCGCCGAATCCTCGCCCGCGGCCGGCGCGCTGCCCAGCGGCGAGCGCCGACACGGGCAGCTCGTGTCGGAGCCGGCCTACGACTTCCTGACCGGCGACCTGATCTTCATGCAGGCGAAGGGCGGAGTCCAGCCGGCGCACGCCGACGCGCGCACCGTCGGCGTCCTGTACATCGTGGAGTATCCGACCGGCGCGTCGGTCCCGACGCTCAACTGCGTGGGGGTGCCGGGCAACTGCCCCGACCACGACCCCCTGTTCGCGCAGGTCGCGCAGCAGACGATGCCCGGCGTATACGGCACGTTCGACGCCGAGCACCCGGACGTGGGCATCCTCGGGCACGACCATCTGGTGTCCGGGCACGACGGCCACGGCAGCTACGACGTGGCGCGCGAGGTGCACGAGGTCCTGTTCACCAGCGCCGAGGCCGCGGCCAACAGCCACCTCACGACGCAGTCGGCCATCGAGGCCGCCGTGGAGGCCGGCGACGCGGTCGACCTGGACCTGGGTCTGGCGATCCACCTGGTCGTCGTATCGCAAAGCGCCTACGAGACGGGCGCGCCCGTGGTGGGCGGCTGACTCCGGCCACCCCCGGGCACGAGCCGTGGCACCGGCGGGGGCGGGGGCGGGACGACGGGGGCGCGGCGGAGGGCCGAGGCGGGAGGGCCCCGCCGCCCTCACGCGTCGTCGCCCTCCCCCTCCACCTCCCCCGCCGTCAGCCTCCACGACACCCGCCGCTCCGCCAGTCGCCGGACCGCCTGGCGCACCGCCTCCGGCAGCGCCTCGTCCTCCGGCAGCGCCGCCTTGGCGCGCCAGTCCACCCCGGTCTTCAGCACCTTCTCCCACAGCCCCGCCGGCTCGAGCACCTCCCGCAGCGCCCCGTCGTCCTCGATCCGCCACTCGTCCTTCCGGCTGCCCTTCACCCTGGTCTCCGCCCCCGCCACCGCCCGCTCCCCCGTCGCCTCGAAGAACGCCTCCAGTCGCGCCCGCACTTCGTCCAGCTCCTCGCCCAGCTCCTTCTTCCTCTGGCGAAGCGCGCCGTAGCGGTCGGCGAGCGCGGCGGCCTCGGCGTGCGTGGGCGCGGGAGGAGGCGGCTCCTGCAGCCAGTTCTCGGGATACTCGTCCGCGAAGGCGGGGCAGAACGGCTGGAAGTCGCACCACGTGCAGTGGTGGCCGGGGCTGGGCTCGAAGTCCCCCGCCTCGATCCCGCGGGCCGCCTCCCGCACCATCCCGCGCACCCGCTCCACCTGCTCGGGGCCGTGGCGCTCCACCTGGAAGGGGGTCTGCGAGGGGACGTGGTAGAGCGCCAGGCGCTCGACCTCGAGCCCGAGCATGGCCTCGGTCCCGAGCTGGTAGAGGGTGAGCTGCGGCTCGGTCCGCACCCGCTCCAGGTCGAAGCTCCCTCCGGTCTTGTAGTCGACGATCCCGATCCGGCTCCGGCCGGTCTTGTCGATCCGGTCCACGTAGCCGGTGAACGGGACGCCCTCCACCTCGAAGGCGAGGCGCTTCTCCACGGCGAGGGCGGGCTGGAAGCCGTCGGCGTGCTTCCGGTAGTAGGCCTCGACCATGGCCAGGCCGTCCGCCCGCCGGCGGTCCGTCTCCTCCTCGGTGGGATAGGCCTCGGGGTCGAACTCGTCCTCGAACGCCGCGACGACCTCCTCCAGCGGCGGCGGCCCCGCCACGCGTCCCCGGTAGAACGCCTCGAGCGCGGCGTGGACGGCCCGGCCCAGGTTGAAGAACGGCTTGTCCTCCTCGGGCAGGCGGTCGACGTACTTCAGCTTCCACTGCTGCGGGCAGCGGCGGTAGGTCTTGAGGCTCGAAGAGCTGAGGCGGCGCATGGAGGATCCTCGCGGAGGGATGTCGGCCGGGCGCGGAGCGCACGCACGGAAGTTAGGGCGAGCGCCCCTCCGGCGACCACGGAGCCCGCCTCCAGCGGTTCCGCGGAACCGCTTCCGCCCGCCTTACACCACCTCCACGACCGCCCGGCACCCCGGCACCCGGGCCAGGGCCGCGTCCCTCGTCACGAGCGGCGCCCCCAGCGCCTCGGCGAGCGCGAGGTAGGCCGCGTCGTACGCGGTCGCGTTCGCGCGCAGCTCCCACATGCGCTCCACGAGGAGCTCGTGCCCGTAGCGTTCGAGGGGCATGCGCCGCTGGTCGTCCAGGGCCTCCCGGGCGCGCGCCTCCGCCAGCGCTCCGGCCGCCCGGTAGCGCCGGAGCACCTGCGCCACCTCCACGTCCACCAGGTGGGGAGCGTGCAGCGTCTCGCCCGGGGCGAGGAGCCGCTCCTCGAGCTCGCGGCCGGCCGCCGTCCGGAGCAACACCTCGAGCAGCGCCGAGGCGTCCGGGACGATCACCGGGCGTCGCGCTCGGCCCGGACCGCCTCGGCAGGAGACTCGGACGGGCGCACGGGCTCGCGGCCCCCGAGCCGCTCCCGCATCTCCCCGGGCGTGGCCCGCTCGACCGCCCGCTCGAGGATGCCCGTCAGGTAGTCGGAGAGCGACATCCCCGCCCTGGCCGCGCGGGCCTTGAGCTCCCGGTGGAGCTCCTCGGGCACGTTCCGGATCTGCACCATCTTGGCCATGTGCTCAGCATGTGCCCATGCGCTCCGCATGTCAACGCCCCGCGCATCCCGACGAGCGCGCTCCGCCCCCCTTCGCCGACTCCCACCACGTTCCGGTCGCCCGTCACCGCGGCGTCAACGCGCCCCCTCCTCCGGGAAGGCCGACCCCCGCGGCGCGGCGTGAGGAGCGGGCCCGGCCCCCTGTTGACTGACCAGTCGGTCAACAGTACCTTGCAGAGCCACCCTTCCCCACGACGCGAGGGCGCATGACCCCACGCAGCGACACCGCCAACCGCCGGATGCGGGAGGCCTCCCGCGAGGCGATCCTCCGTGGGGCGCTCGAGGTCTTCGGGGAGACCGGCTTCCACCGCGCCACGGTCGAGGAGGTGGCCCGGCGGGCCGGCGTCTCGAAGGGGCTCATCTACAACTACTTCGAGAGCAAGACCGCCCTCCTGGAGGCGATCGTCCGGGAGCGGATGGAGGCGAACGCCGACCTCCTGCTCGAGGTGCGGGAGGGCGAGGAGCCCCCCGCCCGCCTCCGGCGGCTGCTCGAGGGCACGGTCGGAATCGTCCTGGAGAACCCCGAGGCCTACCGCCTCGTCTTCGCCCTCATGCTCCAGCCGGGCATGAAGGACGAGATCAAGCGGATCGAGCGCACCGTGATCGAGAGGGAGCGGGAGCTCCAGTGCGCCGCCACGGACCTGTTCGGCGAGCTCGGGAGCGACGCCCCCCGGGTGGACTCCCTGGCCTTCCAGTGCGCGCTCACGGGCCTGGGTCTCGTGCTGGCGGTGCAGCCGGAGCTCGCGGAGGAGCCCGAGGACTTTCCGCTCGAGCCTCTGGTCGAGCGGATCCTCGGACGCTTCCTGGCGGGCTCCCCGTGACCGCCCCCTCTCCCGTGCCGCCTCCCGTCGACCCCGCCGCGGCCGCCGCGTCGTCCGCGGCCGCGGCGGCCGCCTCCCCGTCCGCGCCCCCCGGGGCCCCCGCTCGCTCCCCCGCCGAGCCGCCCCCCACGCCCCCCACCCGCCTCTTCAACCGCGACTTCACCCTCCTGTGGCAGGGCCAGCTGGTGAGCCAACTCGGCACCCAGGCGAGCACGATCGCCATGATGTACTGGACCATGCAGGCCACGGGCTCGGCCACCCTGCTCGGCATGCTGGGGCTGGTCGGCGCGCTCCCGGCCGTGCTCCTGGGCCCGGTGGCCGGGACGGTGGCCGACCGGCACTCGCGCCGGGGCATCATCGTGCTCTCGGACCTGGTGCGGGGGGTGGCCGTGCTGGCCGTGGCGGCGGCGCTCTTCCTGCGGCCCGACGCCACCTCCCTGGTCGTCGGGGTCCTGTTCTCCGTGGCCCTCCTGTCGGGCACCGTGGGCGCGGTCTTCCGCCCGGCCATCGGCGCCGCCATCCCCGACCTGGTCCCGCCCTCCCGCGTGGCCGCGGCCAACTCCCTCCGCCAGGTCTCGGCGCAGGGGTCCGGCTTCATCGGCCAGGCCGTGGGCGGCGTCCTGTTCGGCGTCCTCGGGGCGCCCCTCCTCTTCCTCGTCGACGGCGTGAGCTTCCTGGTCTCGGCGGGGAGCGAGGTGTTCATCCGCATCCCCCAGCGCCTCCCCGAGCGCACGCGCTCGTGGCGGGAGACGCTGGCCGTCTACCGGGCGGACACGATGGCGGGCCTCCGGTACGTGTGGGGCCGCCCGGGGATGCGCGCCTTCGTCCTCACCGCCTCCGGCTTCAACTTCCTGGTCGTCCCGGTCGTCGTCCTCCTCCCCTTCTACGTGTCCGGCCAGCTGGGCCGCCACGCGGACTGGTACGGCTTCCTGCTCTCCGCCCTGAGCGCCGGGGGCGTGGCCGGGCTGGTCGTGGCCGGGGCCGTCCGCCTGGAGGGCCGCCGCCGGAGCACCGTCCTCGGCGGCGCGCTGGTGGGCGCGGGGCTCCTCACCGCCGTGCTCGGGCTCGTCCGCGACCCCCTCCTGGCGCTGGCCGTCTGCTTCCTGATGGGCGTCGGGATGGGGATGGTGAACGTGTTCGTGGTCACGCTCCTCCAGCTGAGCACGCCCGGCGAGATGCGGGGGCGCGTCATGGGCCTGGCCCTGGCGCTGAGCCAGGCCGCCATGCCGCTCGGGATGGCCCTGGGCGGGATCGCCGGTGACCTCACCGGGAAGGACGTGGGCCTCATCTTCGGCGTGTGCGGCGGCGCCGCGGCCCTCCTCTCGCTCGGCGCCGCGACGCGGCCCGCGTTCCGGCGGTTCCTGGCGGGGGAGGAACGCTAGCGGCTCCGGAGCAGCGGTTTGCAAGCCCGCGAACCGCCCGTGTCCGGACGGATCCTCGCAGCCCGCAGCGGGCGATCAGGACGACTGGCGCGCCCTCCCACCCGGTGCCGGCCGACCCGGGCACGAGCCTCCACGGCCGCAAGGCCGCTCCCCCTTGATCTCGGTCCGGCCCCCGGGCGACCTTGCTGCATGCCCACCGACCGCCCGTCCCGCGTCAGCGAGCGCGACATCGAGATCCTCCGGCGGATGACCCCCGCGGAGAAGATCGCCGTGATGAACAGCCTGGTCCGCCAGGCCTACGCCCTGGCCGCCGCCGGCGTGCGCCTGCGCGACCCCGACCTCCCCGAAGACCAGGTGGAGGCGGAAGCGCGCGCTCTGGTCGCCGGTGACCGAGCCTGACCTCGTCGGGCTCTTCGTCGAGCCCCTCGAACGATCGGGCCTCGCCTACATGGTCACCGGCGGCGTGGCCTCGGTGGTATACGGAGACCCTCGCTTCACCCGTGACGTGGACGTGGTGGTGGAGGTCGATCCGGCCCAGGTCGAGGATCTCCTCGGCGTGTTCGCTGGCGGGTCCCTGTACGTGCCCTCCCGAGACGTGGTCGACCGCGAGGTCCGACGCGAGGAAGGCGGCCACTTCGACATCATCGACCCCGCCACCGGCCTCCGGGCCGACGTCTACCTGTCCGGACGCGATCCCCTCCACGCCTGGGCCCTGGAGAGACGGCGCCGGGTGGACCTGGGGGATCGGTCGATATGGCTCGCGCCCATCGAATACGTCCTGGTCCGGAAGCTCCAGTATTACCGCATGTCGGGTTCGGATCGGCACCTTCGCGACGCAGCCATGATCCTCAGGATCAGCGGGGATCAGGTGGAGGATGCCGCCCTCGAGGAGTGGACCCGCCGCCTGGGCGTCGAGGCGGAGCTCCAGGAGGCCCGACGGTTCCAGGTGGACTGATGTCCGCCGGGCGAGTCGTGAGAAAGGCTGCCGGCGGCCCGAGCCGGCGTCAGCCGGATGCCCCGTCCCCGGGCAGCGTTCCCAGGCTCAGTCCCGGCACGCGGCCGAAGTGCTCCCGGTTCCGGGTGAGGAGGAGCCCGGAGCGGGTCAGGCAGATCCCGGCGATCATGTAGTCCGCCATGCCGATCCCCTCTCCCTCCGACTCGAGCGTCCGCCGCACGTCGGCCGCCTTCTCGGCCGCCTCCTCGTCGAAGGGGAGGACGGTGAGCGCGGCCAGCAGCGTCTCGACCTTCCCGGCCGCCTCCCCGGACCGGACTCCGCTCCGGAGCTCGAAGGCGGACACGGAGGTGGTGGCGAGCGCCCCGGTCTGGAGCTCGAGGTCGAGCCGCCGCGCCGCGTCGGGACGCCCCCGGAGGGCATCGATCAGCACGTCGGAGTCGACGACGATCATCGCCAGCGGTCCCTGAGGCGCCGCACCGACGCGAGGAGCGCGTCCGCGTCCTCCTCCTCCAGGCTCCCGAGCACCGCGCGCGCCGCTTCGGCGCGCTCCCTCCGGCGCTCCTCCTCGGCCAGGTACCGCTCCAGCGCCTCCTCGACGATGCCCGAGAAGCCCCGCTCGCCCCGCCGGGCGGCCAGCTCGAGGAGCCTCGCCCTGATCTCGTCCGGGATCTCTACCGTGGTGCGCATGGAGCGAATCTGTGATGCATGCACGTGCATGTCAATCAGGCGAGGGAAGAGTGCGCGGAGCCCACGGACAGCTTGCGCGCGAGCGGCACCGGAGGCTCAACGGAGACATCCGGGCGAATCCAGCGTCGAACGGGTACGAGAAGTGCGGCGTGCGGAGACCACCCACGGAGAGGAGGAGAGCCATGATGCGGGACGGACTTCGCGGTCGAGACCGGTTCCATGCGCGGATCGGAGTCCTGCTCGTCGCGGTCGCGGCGCTCGCGGCCTGCCGCTCGACCACCCAGGTCGGAGACCTGCTGTCCGATCCCGGGCGCTACGATGGGCGCAAGGTCCGGGTGGAGGGCGAGGTGGGCGCCGCGGCCGGGCTCCTGGGTCGCGGGGCCTACCAGATCGACGACGGGACCGGCTCGCTCCCGGTGGTGAGCAAGGAGTACGGCGTGCCGGCCCAGGGGACGCACGTCACGGTGGAGGGGATCTTCCACGCCCTGTTCACGCTGGGGTCGAAGAGCCTGGCGGTCCTGGAGCAGACACGCAGCGCCAACCCCTGACGGACGGGGGCCGGCGGGCGGCCGGGACCCGGTCCGTGGCGGCGGCCATCCGACCGCCCGCTCAGTCGAAGAAGATCTGGAGCGCCTCTCTCGGGGCGGGCTTCGTGAACCGCGACACGACCAGGAAGAGGATGAGGCTGGTAGCGACCCCGACCTCGACGGCGTCGATCCCCAGCCGCCCGAAGGAAGCCTGCCCCGTGAACTCCCACACCAGGCAGGCCGCGAACCCGCCCAGCATAGCGGCGATCGCGCCAGCTGCGGTGCCCCGCCGCCAGTTGAGACCGACGACGACCGGAACGAAGAAGAACGAGGCTATGAACTTGGACTGCTCGACGACGATCGCCTGTACGTCGCCCAGCTTTTGGAGAGCGAACCACACGGGAAGGACCGACAGGACCACGATCGCGATTCGGTTCACGGTCAGGAGACGGCGCTCCGACGCGTCGGGCCGCACGAACTTGCCGTACAGGTCGTGCGCCACGCCGGCCCCGGTCACGAGGAGGATCGAGTTCACCGTGGACATGATGGCCGACAGCATGGCCACCAGGAGGAGAGACCCCACCACGGGCGGGAGGACCTCGAACGCCATGATCGCGGTGGCCTGGTCCTGGGAGGCCAGGTTGGGGAAGAGGACCCGGGTGAGGAGCCCCACGGCCAGGATGCAACCTCCAATCACGGCCTGAAAGCCGATGCAAACCAGGATGGCGCGCCGCACCGTCTTCTCGTCACGCATGGAGTAGAAGCGCGTCAGCTCGTAGGGAGCGGCGGCGATGGCCAGCCCGAAGGCGATCCCGAACGCGATCAGGTCCTTCGGGCCATAGAACCAGCCCGTCAGCCGCGCATCGAGCGAATGCAGGTAACGGAGGGGCCCGGCGAGGCCTCCGGCGTGGTAGGCCAGCAGGGGCACCGCCACCAGGAGAGCCCCGACCATGATGAGCGTCTGCAAGAACTCGATGTACGAGCTGCTCCGCACGCCCCCCATGAGGGTGTAGAGGGCTGTGCTCGCCACGATGAGGAGCATGGCCGTGAGGGGGCGGATGCCGAACACCGCCAGCGCGATCTCCCCACCGGCCTGGAACTGGGCCACCAGGTAGATGGTGTAGGAGATGACGATCAGGATTCCCGCCAGGGCGCCCGCCAACCGGCTTCCGAAGCGGACGGCCACGTAGTCGGGCACCGTCAGAGCCCCGAAGCGTCGGAGCTTGGGCGCGACCCACAGGGCCGAGACGATCCATCCGGCCCACACGCCCAGCCATACGAGCGCCCAGGAGACGCCGGCCAGGTAGTGGCGGCCCGCCGTCCCGACGAACGTGCCGGCGCTGATCTGCGTGGCCGCGAGGACCGCCCCGCCCACGATCGGCCCGATGGACCGGCCGGCGGCCAGGAAGTCGACTTCGGTCCGGGTCTGGAACCAGCTCCAGACCGCGATCCCGGTCACGGCGGCCACGTACACGCCCAGGACGATGAAGAACGTGGCGCCCACCGGAGCGCTCCCTATCCCCGCGGGGAGTCGGACGCCGAACGGTCGCCCGGTCCGGGAGCGCCGCCCGATTCACGAGCGCCACCCGATCGCCTGGCGTCCCTCCTGCGGACGCGCGATCGCAGCATGAGCCACGCGCCGACGCCGCCCAGCACCAGCGCCACGACGACGAAGCTGGCGATCGCATCGGGGCCCGGGCCCCCGGTCGCCACGGCCACGTGGATGAAGCCGGGCAGCTCGGCGAGGCGGCCCTCGAGAACGTCCCTTCCGCCGGCCTCGAGGTGCGGGAACGTGGCGCCGGCACCCACGTCGGTCGGATATCCGCGGGCACGGATCTCGACCCGGCTCGTCAGGGGGTCCGTAGGCCACGAGGGCACGAAGACCGGTATGCGGGCGGGCCGGCCATAGGTCCGGTACGTCAGCGTGAGTGCCCCGTCCTGCAGAGCCGATCGTTCGATCCTGATCCGCCACGTCCCGGCCCGGCGCTCCACCTCTCCATGCACCCTGGCCTCACCGCCGGCCGTCCCGAGGCTGTCCAGGTGGATGCCCTGCCCGCGAAGGCGAATGGCGGTGAGCTCGATCGCGCCGTTGCCGGGTCCGAACCGATAGGACGCCCGCACGCGCGCCGAGTCCGCGGCTCGCTCGACCGACACGGTGGCCTCCTGGAGGCGCCCCGGCTCCTGACCGGCGGCGGCACGGAGGGCCGGGGCCGGCCCCGGAAGGAGGCCGGCCCCGGCCAGGGCCAGACAGAAGGGCGCGATCAGTGCGCCGGACCGCACTGCCCCAGGTGCTCCACGAAGAACTTCGAGAGCCTGCCGTACATGTCCACGTAGTCCTCGGTTTTGTGAAAGCCGTGTCCCTCACCGGGATAGCTGTGGGCCTCGAAAGTCTTCCCCAGCTCTTTCAGCTTCTTCACGGCCAGCTCGTAGTTCTCGAACGGCGCCCGATTGTCGGCCTCGCCGTGCATGATGAGCAGCGGGGTCTGGATGCGGTCGAAACGGTCGAGCGTGTTCGTCTTTTCGTAGATGTCCGGGCGCTCGTCGGGAAGGCCCCCGTGGCCGGTCTTCGTGAAGATCTTCCCGAGGCGGTCCTGGTACGGGTACGTGAGCGCCTCCGAGTAGATGCCGCGCATCGGTACGGCCGCGTCGAACTCCTCGGGCGTACGCGTGATCGCGGCCATCGACTGCATGCCCCCGTAGCTCCCGCCGTAGATCCCGACTTTCCCGTTCACGAAGGAGAGCGTCCGCAGATAGTCGGCGGCCGAGCCGGGGTCCTTCGCCTGGCCGTTCAGCCAATCCTCGACGGCCAGGTCCTGGAACTTCCGCCCGAAGCCGGACCCGCCGCGGTAGTTGATCGCGAGGACCACGAAGCCGGAGTGCGCCAGGTACTGCTCGACCAGGTTCAGGCCGCGCAGGTAGGAGTTGGTGCCGCCCCCGTGCACCTGCACGAGCGCGGGGCAGCTCTCGCCCTCCTCCACCTCCTCGGGCAGGTAGAGGAAGCCCTGCATGTAGAGCCCGTCCCAGCTCCGGTACGACACCTCGATCGGTTCGACCAGGTCGGCGAAACGGGGCGCCTCGTGCGTCACCTGCGTCGGTCGCCCGCCGATGCTCGACACGACGTACAGATCCGATCCCTGCGTCGGAGCGCTCCTCACGAACGACAGGACCGAGGCATCGGTCGAGGCGTCGAAGGAGCGCATGGCCCCGCCCAGGTTGGTGACCCTGGTGGCCACGCCCCCTCCCGACGGGACCGACCACAGGTCGTAGTCTCCCCGCTGCATGAAGGGGAAGTAGATCCGGGAGCCGTCTCCGGACCAGAAGATGTCGTTGTGGAACTCGCTGTCGGTGGCCCACACCTGCATGTCGACGGTCCTCTCGCGGCCGCCCGTCGGGTCGAGCACGTACAGGTAGGCCAGGTCCTGGTACCAGTACTCGTCCCTGGCCGTCCCCATGAGCGCGATGTGGCTCCCGCCCGGAGACCACACGGGCGTGGACGACGCCATGAGGGTGTGCGACAGCTGTCGGGCCTTGCCGGAGGCCACGTTCACCAGCCACACGTCGTCCGACCAGTAGTCGGCGGCGTTCGACACGTAGGCTATCGTGCTGCCGTCGGGGGACCACGCGGGCGTGAAGCGCGGGTCGTCCTCGGACATGGCGCCGCTGGTGAGCTGGCGGGGCGTCCCTCCGCCGGCCGGCACCAGCCAGATGTCCTGGGACCCGCTGGCCGTCGAATAGAAGGCCAGCTGCTTGCCGTCCGGGGAGAACGCCGGCGAGCGGAGTCCCGGCATCGAATCGACCACGGTGGTGGGCTCGCCCCCCGCCGCCGGGATCACGGACAGGCTCCTCCCGGAGACGAACGCGATCCGGTCGCCGGAGGGCGACCACGCCGTCTGTCCTCCTTCGGCCAGGAACCGGGGGGTCCCCTCCGGCCCGCCGACGTCGACCAGGTAGATCCCGGGGCCCTGCTCCCCGCGGGCGCGGATCGCGGCCCTCGTACCGTCCGGCGAGAGGTCCGCCGCCGAGACGCCGCGGCCCTCCCCGAACACGTTCTGGAGCGTGAGCGCGACCTCCCCGGAGGCGCTCCCCGTCTCCCCGGCGCACCCCGCCAGCGTGGCCGCCACCACCAGCAGCAGCGCGGCCGACCCGACCGGGCGCCTCACGACCCACCTCCCTTCAGGTACTTCCCGAAGAAGTCCAGGAGGTGGCCGTACGCGTCGATCCGGTCCGCCGGGAGACGGAAGCCGTGCTGCTCGTTCGGATACCAGTGGTACTCTACGGGATTGCCCCGCTCCTGGAGTGTCTTCACGAGCATCTTGGACTGGGTGAAGGGTGCCCGCCGGTCCAGCTCACCGGCCATGACGAGGAACGGGAGGTCCTTCCTCACGCCGCCGAAGTGCCGGATCGAGGCGGTGTGCTCGTAGAGCTCCGGGTTCTCCCCGGGCTTGAAGCCCAGGTGCCCCTGGATGATCCAGAACTGCATCAGGTAGTCGCCGCCCTCGTAGGCCTCGGCCCAGTCGTAGATGCCGTACAGCGGCGCCGCGGCGTCGAACGCCTTCGAGTCCCTCGTGACGGCCGCGCCCGTCATGATGCCCCCGTAGCTCCCGCCGTAGATCCCCACCTTCCCGTTGCTCCACGCACGCGACCTCAGATACTTCGCGGCGTAGACGGCGTCCCAGCCCTGCTCGGCCGCCCACTTCCCCAGGGAGAGGTCCTGGAACGCACGGCCGTGTCCCGCGCTCCCGCGGTACTCGATGGCCAGGACCACGTATCCCTGGTGGGAGATCAGGTGCTCGAGCGTGTGGAAGCCGTTGGCGTAAGCGTTGTTGCCGCCCCCGTGGACCTCCACGGCCGAGGGGTAGCTCTTCGACGGGTCGAAGTCGGGCGGGAGGTACAGGTAGCCCAGGATGTACTTCCCGTCGTAGGACGGGAAGGTGACCCGCTCGGGCGCCCGCATGTTCCGGTAGGGACGGGTCCAGGACGTGAGCTGCGTCTCGCCTCCGCCCGACAGGTCGTAGAAATAGAGCTCGCCCCGCCGATCGGGCGTCGCCCTCACGTAGGCGATGCCGCCTCCATCGGGACTGACCGAGAAGTTGCCGAAGGTGCCCTGGCCGTAGGTCAGCTTCGTGGCCACACCCCCGTCCGACGAGACCTTCCACAGCTCGTCGTTCCCCTCCCACTCGTAGCGGAAGAAGAGCGACCGGCCGTCGGCGCCCCAACCCATGTGGATGCCGCCGTTCCGGTCGCTGGCCCACGTGTTCGTCTCGAGCTTCCGGACCTCCCGCCCGGGCATGTCGACCACGTAGATGTCGCTCATGTCGCCGTACCAGAAGCCGTGTCGGTTCACCCCGTTGAAGGCGATGTGCCTGCCGTCCGGCGACCACACGGGCGTGCTCATCACCCACACCTGCGAGGTCACCCTGATCGTCTGCCTGGTGGACGGGTCGACCAGCCACAGATCGTTCAGCCACTGTCCGCTTCGGTTGCTCTCGTACGCGATCCACTTGCCGTCGGGAGACCACGCCGGCTCGAACCGGTACTCGTCCCAGGGGTTGGTCTCGTGGGTGAGCTGCTCGACCTTCCCCGAGGCGACGTCCACCACGTAGAGGTCCTGGTAGCCCGACTGGCCGCGGTTGTCGCCGACGTCCCACTGCTGGCCGCGCACGTAGGCGATCCGGGTCCCGTCGGGCGACCAGGTGAGCGCGCGCTCGAACTCGGCGTCGTCCGTGACCTTCCGAGCGCCGGTCCCGTCCCGGTTCACGACCCAGATGTCCGTGCGGCCGTCCGTACGCCTCAGGAAGGCGATCCGCGAACCGTCGGGCGACCACACGGGGTCCGATTCGCCGGCCGCGTCCTCCAGGATGGCCCGCGCCCCGCCGTCATCGGAGTCCACCAGCCACAGAGCAGGATGCCCCGATCGGTTGGACGAAACCAGGATGACGCTGCCGTCCGGGGAGAAGGAGGGCTCCCCGATCCGGACGCCCTCGTTCATGCTCTTCAGCGTCAGCTCGCGACCACCGTCCTGGGCCGTCACCGCGCCCGCGGCGAGCGTCAGCGCCGCGCAGATCGCCACCAGCGTGACGGCGCCGCCCCGAAATCCGTGTCTCATGCCCACACCTCCCTCAGCACGCGGAGCACGTTGCCTCCGAGGACTTTCTCGATGTCGTCGTCCGAATAGCCTTCCGCCACCAGCCACCGCACGATGTTGTCCCACGCTTCGGTGGGGTTCTCCATCCCCGCGACGTACTCGACGCGCGGGAAATCGTCCTCGGCGTCCCCCTGCTTCTTCCGCTTCTCTGAGGACTGGAGGGAGAGGCTGGCCGTGTAGGCCCGGTGGAGGCCCACGTGGTCTCCGTACAGCGCGTCGGGGCCGAAGCCCACGTGATCGATGCCCACGAGGTCGCGCACGTACTCGAAGTGCTCCATGAAGGAGACGAGCGAGTGGCGCGGGTGGCTCTCGGTGATCGTCGTATGGGGCGCGGCCTCGATGCCGACCACTCCTCCCGAGCCCGCGATGGCCTCCAGGACCTCGTCCGGCGCCAGGCGGTTCGTGTCCCACAGGCTGCGCGCACCGATGTGGGTGAGCATCACGGGCTTCTGGCTGACCTGGACCGTGTCGAGCGTGGTCTGGTCACCGGCATGGGAGCAGTCAACGAGCATCCCGACCTTGTTCATCCGCTCCACGGCCTTCCGCCCGAACACCGTCAGGCCGCCGTCTCGCGGCTCCTTGAGGCCGGAGCCGAGGGCGTTCGCCTCGCTGTAGGCGATGCCGAGGCACCGGAGGCCGAATCCGTAGAGAATGTCGATCCGGTCCAGCTCGTTCTCGATCATCGCGGCGCCCTCCTGGGAGGGCACCCAGGCGATCCGGCCCCGCTCCTTGGCCTCGAGGATGTCGTCCACGCTCCCCGCGGGAACGAGGAAGTCCTGGTGCGCCAGGTCGCACAGCCGCATGCCCAGATCGTGGAGCACGTCGTTCCACTTCCAGCCGTTCTTCGACTCGATCTGGCAGAGCCCGTCCAGGAGGTTGTCGAAGACGGCATCGATCCGGGACTCGGCCAGCGCCCGGAACGCGGTGGCCATGCGGCCGTCGCGGACGTAGTGCGGGGTCTCCTCGACCCGATCGGGGAAGATCCCGACGTGCTCGTGCAGGGAGACCACGACGCAGCGCCGGGTCAGCTCCTCGACCCGGCGCTCGCCCTCGGCGTCCAGCGGAATCCGGTAGGGCTCGACCCGCTCGGCCGTGTCCGTGAGATCGTACTCCCGGTAGTCGACGCCCGGCTCCAGGTACGAGAACGATGCGTAACCGCTGTAGCCCTCTTTCAAGCCCCCTCCTCGGGTCGTCGTCTCGGGTTCTGGCGCGCGATCAGATGTCCGGGTTGTTGTTCCGCTCCACGTCCGGCAAGGGCAGGCACGTCTCGTCACCCATCGGGAAGCCCTGGGGCGTGGACGTGGGGAAGAAGTCCAGGCTGTACTTGTCGATGAAGCGGCGCAGATCGCCGAGCCGCACGCCATCGAGGAACAGCGTGCGCTTCCGCTCGTCGATCACCTTGTCGCGGATCTCGTTCGGGTCGCTCCCCGACGGAGACCACTGGGTCGTGATCCCGTGGCGGGAGCGGACCTCGTTGATGATGTCGACCGCCGTCTGTCCGCCCTGGATCTCGGCGATGATGTACCGGGCTTCATCGCCCGTGGCGATCCGGAGCGGCGAGTTGGCGCCCCGCACCTTCTGCGGGGCGTACAGGTCCTGCGACGCGTCGAACGCGGGCTTGGGGTTCACGGCGAGGTCGACCCGAGGGTCCGGCGTCCCCGTATCGTCGATCGTGAGGTTCCGGAACGCGGGCCCGACGCTCCAGTTCGAGAACTCCCACACGCGATACCAGACGCGGTTCTCCTCCTCGACCGTGTTCGTGGAGTAGGTGGCCGTGAGCTCGAAGCCCGGATCCACGGCCTGCGCGTCGGCGAGGGCCTCCTGGTCCTGCCCGAGGATGAGGCGCACCCGGGCCCTCCCCACGAGCGCAGCCTGGGTCACCGCACCTCCCGCGTTCCCGGCATTGATCGCCTCGGTGAAGTCGCCTTCGGCCATCGCGTAGACGTCTGCGGCCGTCAGCTCCGGGCCGTGTCCTCCGAAGGCCGCCGTGCAGAACAGGTCGCCCATCCAGGTGCGGGCGAAGCCGGTGTACATCGACAGCCGCGCATACTCGGGGGAGTCGGTTCCGGGAGCGGAGATCTCCGGGAAGTCGCCGTCCCGGATGCGCTGCCGGCCCTCGACGGACATCACGACGGCCTGCTGGAGGTTGCCGTAGAAGGAGCCGCCGATGCCGGTCCCGCGCCCCACGCCGCCGCCGATCTGGTCGGGCGCGACGTCACGCCGGTCGTAGTTCTGGATGGAGGGCGCAGTGCCCGAGTTGACGAATTCGTCACCGAACAGGCCGCCCCACACGATCTTCGCGTCGAAGGACTGGTAGAGGGTGGCCGTCGCACCGGTCATCAGCTCCTGCAGACCTATCGGGTGATCCGAACTCACCGTGTGCGGATTCGGATCGACCTCGAACAGCCCGCTGCAGCCGACGCCCCCGGCCACCACCACCAGGACGACGGCCGCAATCACACCCCATCGCCGATTCATCCTCACCTCCCTGTGCAGCTCGCGACCAGCCGCCGCCTCCACGGATCGTCCACTATCTCGGTGCATCGGGCCCCTCCTCAAAAGTTGACCGTCAACCGGGCGAAGAACGATCGCGCCGGCGGAAGGGTGAAGAAGTCGGCGGCGGCGTAGGAGTCGCTCCCGCCGTCGTAGCGCAGCTCGGGATCCAGGCCCGGGTAGTCCGTGATCGTGGCCAGGTTGTGTCCTCCCACCATGAGCCGCGCCGACTCCACGAAGCCCAGGAGGCGGACCGCCGCGGGCGGGAGTTCGTAGGACGCCGTCACGTCACGCCACTTGATGAAGGCGGCATCGTGGATGAAGGGCGTGTTGAACTTCCCCTCCATCATGGCCTGCATCTCCGGCGATTCCTGTTGCCGGAGGGCGAACCGGCGAGACGTCGAGAAGCCGGGGATGAACGGCGTCCGGAAGCGCTCCCCCTGGTCCATCTTCACGAAGCCGCCGGCCCGCTCCACGAGCGTGTAGATGCTCAGCCGCTTGAACAGGGTCAGGGTCGTGGACAGTCCCTGCTGGTTGCTCGGCGTCGGCCGCCCCAGGTAGTTGTCGTAGGGACGCAGGGGATCGCCGATGTCGCCCGGGGCCAGGACGACGCTGCCGGGGACGATGTTGCCGTCGGTGTCCCGTTCGGCCGACTGCACGCGCCGACCGAAGTAGGCGCCCGGCGCGTAGCCTTCCCGGAACATCTGGTGGTCGGCGCTCAACCCGAACAGGATCGTGGGCTGGCCGCCCAGGCTGGAGACTTTCGCGTCCTGCGTGGAGACCTTGAGACCGAGCTCCCAGGTCACGTTGTCCGTGGAGATCACTTCTCCGCTGATCAGGCCCTCGAGCCCGTGGTTGGTGAGAGCTCCGATGTTCACGAACCGGCCGCCGAAGAAGCCGGTGGACGGTGCCACGTCGGTCTGGACGATCGCGTTGGTGGTCTTCTGGTGGTAGTACGTGCCCTTGAGGCTCAGCCGGCCCTCGAACAGGCTGGCGTCGAAGCCGCCCTCGAACTCCTCGTTCCGCTCGGCCGTGAGGTCCGCATTGCCGGGCTGGAAGGGCGCGATGCCCGTGACCTCGCTCCCGTTGTCGAGCAGACGCACGGGACGGAAGGTCCGGTCGGCCGCGAACGGGTTCGGGGCCTGCGCGGCCTTGCCCCACGCGAACCGGACCCGGAGATCGTTCACCGCGTCCAGGCTCCAGAACGGCATCTTGCTCAGGACGAGGGAAGCATTGGCGCTCGGCGAGACGATGGCGCCCTGGTTGGTGCCGAACGCGCTGTTGTCGTCCACGCGCACGGCGCCCGTCATGAACAGGTATTCACGGAAGTTGAACTGCTGCTGGAAGAAGGCCCCGCCCTCGATCTCCTCCAGGAGATCCGAGAAGCCCGTGGCCGTGAGCGCCGCGTCGCACGCGATGGCCGTCGAGCTCGCGAAGCCTCCCTGGCCGCTGCACCCCACCGTCTCCCGGTGCCGGTTCACGTACTGGGCGCCGACCGACGTCTGTCCCGACAGATCATCGGTCAGCCGCCAGCTGGCGGTCGTGGTCGCGTCGACCGAAGTGATCCTCTCCGTCACGCGACCGTCGTTCACGAGGCCCTTGGAGTTCGAGCCGAAGGGCCGGTCGGGATCGAGCGGCACGAGGTTGCGGTTCTTGGTCTGACTGTAGTCGATGCCGGCCGTCACGCGGCCGGTGAGCCAGCTCGTGGGGTTGGCCTGCACGATCGTGCTCCCGATGAAGCGCCCGAGGTCCTGGGTGTTCTGAATCGTCTCGAGCTTGGGGAAGTTCGCCGTGAGGTTGCCCTCGTGCGCGTCACAGAACGACGGATCGAGCCCGGAGATCAGGGTCCCCAGACACTGGCTCCCGTCCAGGCTGTGCGAGTAGATCGGAAGGCCTGCACCGGCGTTCGTCACGACCCCCACGGCGCTCCGGTCGTTGTCCGGAAGGCGTACGTGAGAGCCGATGAAGTTCGAGTTGAACGAGATGTGGATGAGGTCGCCCAGGGAGGTCGTCAGGTTGGCCCTGCCGCTGAACCGCTCCAGGTAGTTGTCGGGGAGCGTGCCGTCCTGGTGCTCGTAGCCCAACGACCCGTAGTAGTTCACGGCTTCCGCCCCGCCCCGCACGCTCATGTCGTAGCCCTGCGCGAGTCCGTTGCGGAACGGCCGCGTGAGCGGATCCATGAGCGGGTTGTTCTGCGCGAACACGTGGTCGGTCGTAGGGTTCTGGACCGGACGCCACTGCTGGAACTGGGGATCGTTGACGTCCGTGACGCCACCGAACGTGGTCAGGTCGAAGAAGTTGGCCGGATAGTCGGCCACGTCCCGATTGAACCCCTCCTGAACCGTGGCGGTGAAGGCGGGCCTGCCGGATTCACCGTGCTTGGTCGTGATGAGGATGACCCCCGCCGCCGCCTCCGATCCGTAGACGGCCGTGGCCGACGGACCCTTCACGACCTGGATGTCGGCAATGTCCTGCGGGTTGAGGTCGTCCATGCGGGAGATCGTCTGCCCGTTCCCGAAGTCGAACGACCCGGGGCCGGACCCGGTCTCGTTGCTGACGCGGACGCCGTCGATGTAGATGAGCGGGTTGTTGTCCTGCGTGATGCTCGTCGATCCACGTACGCGGATCTGTGACGCCGACCCGACCTCGCCCGACGCCGGCTCGATCGTGACGCCCGTCGTCCGCCCGTTGAGGAGGTCGGACACGTTCTGGACCGCACCCTTGTCGACCTCGGTCGCCGCGTCGAGCGTCTCGACGTCCGTGCCCAGCTGCTCGCGGCGCTGGGCCGTCGCGGCCACCGACACCACCAGCTCGCCCAGGTTCAGCGCCTGGGCGGAGAGCGCGAAGTCCAGGGTCGTCGTCTCCCCGCCTCGAACGGTCGCCGAGCGCGTCTGCGTGCCGAAGCCGATCAGGGTCACCCGCACCTGGTACGTGCCGGGAGCCACGCTGATCACGTAGCGGCCGTTCTCATCGGTGAGCGCTCCCGCGCTCGTGCCGGTCACCTGCACCGTAGCGTTCGAGAGGGTGGCCCCGGAGGACTGCGTGACCACCCCGGAGATCGTCCCTTCCTGGGCGGCGAGGGAGTTCGGCCACGCCGCACCCAGGAGGAACAGGAGAGCCGTGCAACCGCGGACCACGTGGCGGAGTCTCATGGACCATCCTCCTTGACTCTGGCCCCAAGTGCTGGAGCGGGCTTGACCTCCGAGGTTGACCCGGAGCGTTGTCGACGGTACGTTGCATGTTGTATACCGAGCACAGGAGACAGCGTACAACGCTATCAGCCGGCCGTCAAGGCGCCACATGCGGAGCGGGAGGTCGAAAAACGGACGCAGTCGCCTCCGCCCGGCTCCATGAGCCCCCTCCCCCGGAGTCCACCGGTCCCCGTGGACTCGGACACACGACCTTGGCGTTTGGACCTCCATCGGCAGAGATTGCAGGAGAATGAATCATCCCATTCGACCCGAGCCCATTCGGGATGCTGCGCGCCGAGTCCTGATGGACCGCCTGCTGGCCGGGGTCCTCAGGCCCGGGACGCGCATCAACGAGACGGACCTGGCCGAGGAGTTCGGCGTGAGCCGCAC
>Ga0102944_1000555_pt1 | contig 28234 bp, 26 predicted proteins | sample SalPonD_shore_MG_FD_78172 | JGI IMG/M metagenome (GOLD analysis project Ga0102944, IMG submission 78172) | Salt pond soil microbial communities from South San Francisco under conditions of wetland restoration - Salt Pond MetaG... | ecosystem: Environmental > Aquatic > Marine > Intertidal zone >...
AAAACCGGCGGGGCGCGCCCGGTAATAGCGTTTCTGGACGATCAGGAAGAAGAAGTACGCTACTGTGCCGGGCTCTTGCGCCCTCGCGCGGCGGGGAAGGCGCCAGGGAAGGCCGCGGCGGATTCAGCGGATATTGGTCCGGGGGATACGGCAATTCTCTACCGGACAAACGCCCAGTCCCGGCTTTTTGAGACGGTGTTCCTGCGCGAGGGAATCCCGTACCGGATTATCGGCACGCTGCGCTTCTACGAGCGGGAGGAGATCAAGGATGCAGTGGCGTTCTTGAAGTTCATGGCAAATCCGCGTGACGAGGTGAGTTTCCGCCGCGTGATAAACAAGCCCTCGCGCGGCCTGGGAGCCGCATCGGTGGAGAAGATTGTGCAGGCGGCTCTGTCCGGGGGCGGAGACCTTCGGCAGGCCGCCGAGAGCGCCGCGCCGGAGCTTTCAAAACGCGCCCGCTCCTCGGTCGCAGCGTTTTTGGGCATCCTTGCCGCGGCGGAGAGTGCGTTTTCCGGTGAGTCGCTTGCCCGCTTTGTGGAAGCGGTAATCACAGAATCAGGTCTGCAGGAGTATCATGCCAGGCAGGACGAGGTTGCCGGTTCACAGAAACTGCAAAACCTGGAAGAGCTGGTAAACGCGGCCTCACTCTATGAGAGTTCGCGGGAAGGGCTGGTGGAGTTCCTTGAAAGCATTGAACTTGACAGCAGCCGGGAATCTGACGACGCCGCGGAGGGAGAGCGCGTAACCCTTATTACCATGCACAACACCAAGGGCCTGGAGTTCCCGCGCGTTATTATCACCGGCCTGGAAGAGGGCCTCTTTCCCCGCGCGGACTCCGAGGACGCTGATGAACTGGAAGAGGAACGCCGGCTTTTCTACGTGGCGGTCACCCGGGCCAAAGAATCGCTTCACCTTACCACCTGCCGCTTCCGCCGCATTCACGGACGCATGACTGAAGCGGCACCCTCCCGCTTCCTGCAGGAAATACCGCGGGAGCTTATTGAAACGGTTGGTAACAGCTCACGTTTTGCAGCCGCTGTGTCCGGGGGGCAGGCGTATCCTCCCGGTACCGGTGTCTATCATGATGAGTACGGCAGCGGGGTAGTGGTCAAAGAGTGGCATAACGGCAAAGAAGCAATTGTCATGGTGCAATTTGAAAGCGGGATGACCGCGCGTTTTCTGCCTCGCTACACGCGCCTGGAGCGCATAAGTGTTGATCCGTGAGGAAAGGTGCATGAGGGAGTTGTACGAAGAGCTGCCCGTTTTCCGCCGCGCCCGCGGTTTCAGGCTCTACGACGGGAGCGGCAGAAGATACCTGGATCTTTATCAAAACGGCGGCGCGGCCATTCTGGGCCACGGTGACCCGCGTGTTTCCCGGGCCGTAAAGGCGGCGCTCTCCCGCGGTGAAACCGGCCCGCTTCCCTCCGTGTATGCCGGCCGGCTGTGCAGCGCTCTGCGCGCGCTTCTGCCCGGTCATCCGCACATCTACTTGTTCCCTTCGCGCGCAGAGGCGGTTGCGGCGCTTGCGGGCGCTGCCGAAACGGCAGGGAGCGCACCGGCGGACGCTCACCGGCGCCTGCTGCCGGATCCGGCTACCGGTGCGCAGAGCGGGGAGCATCCTTTCATCTCCCTTTGGAGGCCGTTTCTCCCGGAGGAGGTGAGGGCAACCGTGCTTCTGCCGGTCCTCCCGTTTGCCATGGCGGATCACATTCAGCCGGTGTGCGTGCAGGACGGCGGGCCCGCGGTTATCTCAGGCGCGCTTTCTCCGGTGATTCTCTCCGGTGCCGTTGCGGCCCTGGCAACCTATGCCGCATTTGTACGGCAGCCTCCGGCCGTCTCACCGCATGAAGTTGCCGTGTGGGATGAGTTTGATCATCCGTCGTGGACCCGCCGCGGCCCCTACATGACCTCTGGTCTTCAGGGGAAAGAGTATTCACGGCTGTTCCGTCATTTTTTGCGGAGAAACATCGTACTACCTCCTGATCCGGAAATGCCGGTGATCCTGCCGTACCGCGCATCAGCCGGAGAGGTGCACAACGTGATAGAATCAAGTAGCATAGAAAGGGGTGGGTGAGATGGATAGCGCAGTAGTATTGAACCTGAGCAGGCTCATTTTCGGCGCCGTTGCCACATTCCTGGCCATCATTCTCTGGTCGGCCACGCGGGATACGGCGTGGATGTTTGTCATCATCGGCACAATTGTGAATTATGGCGATGTTGTTCTATCCACCCTGGAGTCTTTCGGCATTGTCAGTATTAAGGCGCTTCCGCTCTTTGGCGTAAGCGTGTTCAAGATCCTCTTTGCAAACCTTCCGGTGGCATTTTTCATTGTGGCTTTCATTATTATGCTGTACCGAAGGCGCGTCAGATAGGCGTACCGGTGGTGGTTGACATATCCGGCAAAAATGCTATCTTCATACCTGATTATTGTACTCGCAGTGAGTGACTCTATTCTGGAGGTTCTTATGGTTGCACTCGTGGTTGGACTGATTTTCGCTCTCTTTGCTGTATATTCCGTGCTTCCCGTCGGGTGGTCACTTCAGTGGGGTCCTGCTGTTGTGTTGTTCTTGAAAGGCGGTATTCCCATCATTGCGCTCTTTGTGGGGTTGATTGCCATTTTCATTGGCATTGCGGACATCAAGGACAAGGCAGAAGCAAGAAGAGAAGAAGCGGAAGAGGCTGAAGAGCAAAAATAAAGGGAGTGTCCTGAAGCGTTCCAGTGATGTGGGAATACGGTTGCGGGCTTGACTTTTTTCCCCAACTATGACAATCTTTGCCCTCCAGGCACTGAAATACGCACAAAAGGTCATGTAAATTATGAACACGATATTTTTAAAACCGGGTCAAATCCAGCGAAAGTGGTACGTCATTGACGCAGAAGGCGTTACTCTTGGAAAGCTTGCCGTAAAGGTTGCAACCCTCCTGCGCGGTAAGCACCGGCCGTACTATGCGCCGCACCAGGAAATGGGAGACTACGTCATTGTAGTCAACGCGGAGAAAGTCACGGTCTCCGGCCGCAAGCGGACGGACAAGATCTATTATCACCACACCGGATATCCGGGAGCGCTGCGCAGCAGGACCTTTGAGGAAGCAATTGACAAGAAGCCCACCTTTCCGGTGGAGCACGCTATCAAGGGTATGCTTCCAAAAAATCGTCTTGGACGCAAACTGTTTGGTAATGTGAAGGTGTACGCCGGGAGCGATCACCCGCACGTGGCGCAGCAGCCTGAAAAATTGGAAATAAGCTAAGGAGTCATACGTGGAGCAGGTATTGGGAACAGGACGGCGGAAGACCTCGGTTGCACGGGTGTACCTTCGGCCCGGCAGCGGAAAGTTTACCATTAACGGCAGAGAAGCGGGAGAATACTTTCCTTCGCCGGAACACGTATACATCATCAATCAGGCGCTTCTGGTGACAGATAACCAGGAAAAGTTTGACGTGCTGGTGAACGTCATTGGCGGCGGCAAAATGGGACAGGCTGGCGCCATTCGCCACGGGATGGCCCGCGCACTCACAAAGTTTGATGAGACCAACCACGCAGCATTGCGAGCAAATGGATTTTTGACCCGTGATGACAGAATGGTCGAACGGAAAAAGTACGGTCAGCCTGGAGCACGGAGGAAATTCCAGTTCTCCAAGCGCTAACGTGCAGATCGTATCGGTCACCAAAAGAGGGACATCGGATGGGACGGTGGAAGCCGTCCTCTCAGATGGTTCCTCTTTTTTTATTGCAGCAGACCTCTGGGACGCGTCCGGCCTGCAGGAAGACGCCTCCTGTGAGCCCCCACGCCTTGCAGAGCTTGAACACCGGACAAACCTCAGGCTGGCGCAGGAGAAAGCGGCGGACTACCTTTCAAGAAGAGATTACAGCGCGGCCCGGATTGAGCTGAAGCTGCGGCAGCGCGGCTTTGACCGGGAGGTGGCGCGTGAGGCGGTAACTGACTTCCAGGAGCGAGGCTTCATTGACGACTATCGCTTTGCCGTGCGCTGGGTTGAGATCCGCATGCAGAAACATCCGGAGGGTGAACCCGCGCTGCGGGCCGGACTGGCACGGCAGGGGGTAGACCGCCACGTTACAGAACGGGTGATTGCAGATTATGTCACGGAGCATCCAGACGCGTTTGAGACGGCGCTCGCGGAAGCGGTCCGGAAGGTAGCGCGGCTGCGCGGCGTCACGCCGGAATCGGTGGGGAGAAAACTGCTGCGGCGCGGCTTTCCGCCGGGCAGGGTGACGGAGGTTGTGCGGCGCCTCTCCCGGGAAGAGGAAGCCGCCACAGGCGACGAGGAATGACCCTCCCGTTTTTACCCAATCTTCGGGCCACTATACACAGTCTGGCAATCTCCTCCACTTCGTACAACAAAAAAAATAGCTTCAGAATTTGTAAAATTTACGTTGACATTCTGGACTTATTTCATATATGCTGTCACTATATACAAGAAGAGTCCGGGATGCAGTAACTTTTGGAAGCAAGGGTAAAAACATGGCAAAGACCGACAAGAAAATTAGGATCTTTTCCGCGCTGGAGGTTGCCAATATTTGCGGCGTTGTCAACCAGACGGCAATTAACTGGATCAAGAACGGGTATCTGAAGGCGTTTACCACACCGGGGGGCCAGTATCGGGTGTACTCGGAGGATCTTGTGGAGTTCCTTCACTCCCGCGGCATGAGAATGCCGGAGGAGCTGCAGCGGATCCTCGAAGAGCAGATGGAGATTGATACGGTCGTGATTGTTGATGATGACCAGGATTTGAACAATCTCATGAAACAGTTTTTGCAGCAGCACTATCCGGACTATACGGTCCATCAGGCGTTTGACGGCTTTGAGGCGGGCAAGCTTATTGCGGAGGCAAAACCGGGAGTGATTCTGTTGGACATAGATCTGCCCGGTATTGACGGCCATAAACTGTGCCGCAATATCAAAGGAGACGCTGCGCTGGGAAATCCCATCGTTATCTCAATCTCCGGACTGGACGATCCCGAAGAAAGAGAGCAAATTCTAAGTGATGGGGCAGACGCATTTGTGCCTAAGCCGATCGATCTTGAGAAGTTACCGGAACTGATTGAGTCGCTCGATGAGAAGCGTCGCTCCTCGTAGGGGGAGATATGTCAGGTAATCCTGCAACCGTACTCGTGGTAGAAGATGAAGACGCAATCCGTCTGACCCTTCGCGATTACCTGGAAAAGAAAGGGTACAACGTGCTCGTTGCCTCAGACGGGGTGGGGGCCATTAAGCAGTTACTGGATCACGAGGTTACCGTCATTGTCACGGATTACCGTATGGACATTCTTGGCGGAGACTACTGGATCAAGTTCCTGAAGACCTACTGTGATGACAAGAAAGTATTCATCACCAGCGGCTTTCTCAGGCCGGAGTTTCCCATACCGTTTGAGGTTCTCTACAAACCGTTTGACTACTCGGATCTTGAGGCCTTGGTTGCGTCTGCCGTGGAAGAAGCTTCCAGACAGAAGTGATTTGAGACATGGCAGAGGTTGAACATATTCAGGCATCCGCAACCGTTCACGGCCGCGTGCAGGGGGTAGGTTTCCGCTACTCCGCCCGTTCGCGTGCGGCCCGGCTGGGACTCACCGGCTGGGTGCGGAATGAGCCGGACGGTACGGTGAGCGTGGTGTGCGAGGGACCGCGCGATAAGGTTGGCGAGTTTATTTCCTGGTTGCGTCAGGGCCCTCCTATGGCACATGTCACAAACGTTGATGTGCGAAAAAAAGACGCAACCGGAACGTTCCGCAATTTTAATGTAGCATTCTAAAAAAATGGCCGGTCAACGTGACCGGCCGTTGTGTGTTGCCTCTGCGCTACTTCTTGATAGAGTAAAACGCCTTTCTTCCCGCATACTCTGCAGTAGACTCCAGCATGTCTTCAATGCGCATCAGCTGATTGTACTTGGCAAGCCGGTCAGATCTGGACATTGAGCCCGTTTTAATCTGTCCTGTCTCAAGTGCTACAACCAGATCAGCAATGAAACTGTCCTCGGTCTCTCCGCTTCTGTGGCTTACCACCGCGGTGTAGCCGGCGCGTTTTGCCATCTCCACTGCCTCGTAGGTTTCCGTGAGCGTGCCAATCTGGTTCACTTTCACCAGGATGGAGTTGGCAATGCCTTTTTCAATACCGGTTGCCAGCCGCTTTGTGTTGGTGACAAAGAGGTCATCTCCAACCAGTTGCACCTTGTTCCCAACCTTGTCGGTCAAAAGCTTCCATCCGTCCCAATCATCCTCGGCCATGCCGTCTTCAAGGGAGATGATCGGATACTTTGCGAGCCATTCCGCCCAGTAGGACGCCATTTCCTCTGATGAGAGCTCCCGGCCGTCTGACTTCTTAAAGACGTAGCGCCCCTTGCTCTGGTCATAGAATTCACTGGCTGCGGGATCAAGGGCGATCATGATATCGTCTTCAATCTTATAGCCGGCCTTTTCAACTGCTTTTACAATGACTTCAACAGCCTCTTCATTGGACTTGAGGTCCGGCGCAAAACCGCCTTCATCGCCCACGTTGGTGCTGTAGCCGGAATCTTTCAAAATGGATTTCAGGTTGTGGAATACCTCGCTGATCATCTGTACCGCCTGGCGGATTGATTCCGCCCCAACCGGCATGACCATGAACTCCTGGAAATCCACCTTGTTGTCCGCGTGCGAGCCGCCGTTCAGGATGTTTGCCATGGGAACCGGCAGTACACTGGAATGATAGCTTCCCAGGTACTTGAAGAGCGGCACGCCCAGGAAGTCCGCCGCCGCACGGGCGCACGCCATGGAGACCCCGAGGATGGCATTCGCGCCAAGTTTTTTCTTGTTGTCGGTGCCGTCAAGATCAATCATGGTGCGGTCAATATCAACCTGATCCAGGGCGTCAAGTCCTTCAATCTCCGCGGCAATGACGTTGTTGACGTTCTCCACCGCTTTCAACACGCCCTTGCCCATGAAGCGCTTCTTGTCACCGTCACGGAGCTCCACCGCCTCATGTTCCCCGGTGGACGCCCCTGAAGGCACCGCCGCGCGGCCCATGGAACCGTCTTCCAGGACTACATCTACTTCTACGGTGGGATTCCCGCGGGAATCCAGGATTTCCCTCGCTTCTACATATTCAATTGTGCTCATGATTTACTCCTGTTATTTCTGGAACTGGGTCCTGCTAGTGTGCGGGGTTTGATTGCCAAGTGTCAAGAACCTCGGCCGTGCGCACCGGCGCCGCTCGGTGCGGACGCCTTCAGCAATGCGGATGCCCTTTCTGTGAGTTGCGAAGGAACCTCAACGCATAGTGTGGTGCCGTTGGTGAGAAAGCACACATTTCCCGCGGAGTGCTCCAGCCGTTCAAGCCGCTCACGCGGCACGTACCATGTGTCCACGCCGTAGGTGTGGTCAGCATGAACGGGATCCTGCGCTATGACTATTTCGTGCGCGCTCACCGCAAGGAGGGTCCCGCGTTTCTTCTTGCCGTGCCGCCTGCGCCCTCGGGAAAGACTTTCAACAAACGCTATCCTGCTCTCTCCTGCGTACGGCCCGGTGACCACGGATGATTCGGCAATAAGTTTCCACTTGTACGGGAGTGCCTCAGGGAGATCCGGCGCGGAATCCGGGACCGGAAAGGCCTTTGCGGCAACGCGCCCGCGAAGGCTGTTCACGGCGCTCTCAAAGTTCTCATGGGCAACCGCGTTGTATCGAATGGAGAGGGTAGTATCACGCGAGTGCAGCCGAAGCCGGCAATACAAAAGTATGCGCGTGGAATCAATGAGCGCGAGCTTGCTGACCGGGACGCGTTGGGCAATATGCGGTTCAGGTTGCTTTACCCAGAGGGCAACAGCCTCTGTTCCCATTGCCAGAACGCCATCCGGGGTAATAATGGGCGGACCGTTGCGGGATGCACGTCTTTTGGTGGCAGGCATGACAAAGATGTCTTCCAGGCTGAAGGTGCCGCATACCGTTTCGAGCGTGCGCAACGCCTGCTCATCTACCTCGGCATCTGTGTGCGGCATGTAGGGAAACCCGCCAAAACCGGTTTGAATGCTCCCGGGCCTGCCGGGATCACGCGGGCCAAACTCCCACGGTTCAGGCGGATCAAAATGTGCGCCTCGGGATCTTTGGAATGGTAACAGCCTCATGACCGCCTCCCGGTACCTGACACGCCGCAGCGCGTTCACGGTACGGATTCTCATGTCCAGGAGTTATCAGCCGGACGGCGGTTTCAAAGGCGAACTCCATCGCCCTTGTGAGTATGCTACGTCTTTCCCGATCCGGCGTCAAGTTTGTCCCGGGCGCCGCGTGCGCGGTTGACGTGTTTTTACTTGACATGCTCTTTTGGGCAGCGATACCTTTTTTCCGAGGGATGGAGTTCCCTCAACAAGCGCCCTGTCCGGGCTGATGACTCCTACAGTTGGTTACGAGTGGTTGTGGCTTGCGGCGCAGGAGGCGTTTGTTTCATGTCATTCCAGAGTATTCTGTTTGAAAATCCCAGGAACATCGCGGTAAGAGAGCGTGAAAAACCGCCAGACTATTTTGTGGACCTCAATCTGGATCAGGTTGTTCGCGGGATCACGGCGGGAAAAGAAGAGTACCATCTCACACCGCTCTTTCACGTTTCACTTTCCGAGGTAGAACATGTCGAATACCGCCACGAGGTTATGCGCGATCTTGCCGAGGAAAAGTTGCTCGGGAATATCAACGTGTTCGCGCGAACCATGAAAAGGGTCCGCGCCTATCTTGCCCGCAGCAAGAACGAGTACAACGCCCACGCAAAGAATCGCTGGTTTCTTGATGGAGTGGCACTCTATTGCGAGGCCGTCCGGCGGCTCGCCGAAGATTTGTCTGATGCAAGCCTGGAGTCTCGTGGATTCAATGGGCTCGCGGACTACCTGTCCCGATACACAAACGCGCCACCATTCGAAACCCTGTTTAACGGCGCACGGCAGATTCAGTACGATCTTGGACAGATCAGGTACAGCGTACATATACACGGGCCGGCGGTGAGTGTGCGCAGGTATGACGGAGAAACGGATTACAGTGCGGACGTGGAAGCGACGTTTCGGAAGTTCCAGCAGGGCGCGGTCAAAGATTACCGGCAGGAGTTCAAGGAGAGTGACTCGCTGGACGGTGTCGAAGCGCGTATCCTCGACTGCGTAGCGGAAGTGTTCTCAGATATCTTCCTCCGTCTTGAAGAGTTTTGTGCTGCAAACGCAGACTTTATTGACAGCACAATTACAACGTTTGACAGGGAAGTCCAGTTTTACGTTTCCTGCTTGGACTACATTGCAAGATTTCGCGCGCACGCGCTTGACTTCTGTCTGCCTGAAGTATCGCCTGAGAACCAGGAGATTTGGGTTCGAGACACCTTTGATGCGGCCCTTGCATGGAAACTCATTGCAGAGGAAAAAGTAGTAGTACAGAACGATTTTCACCTCTCCCGTGGGGAGCGTATCATTGTCGTTTCCGGTCCTAACCAGGGCGGGAAAACCACGTTTGCACGCGCATTCGGACAACTTCACTTTCTGGCCAGTCTTGGATGCCAGGTGCCGGGAAGCACGGCGCGCCTTCCCCTGTTCGACCGGCTGCTTACGCACTTTGAAAAGGCCGAACGTGTTGAGAACGTCCGTGGAAAACTGGAAGATGACCTTCTGCGCATTCATCACGTCCTCGATGTAGCAACGCCGCATAGCATCGTCATCATGAATGAGATTTTTAATTCCACCACGCTCGAAGATGCGATTTTTCTGGGAGAACGAGTGATGCAGCGCCTGGTCGAGCTCGACCTGATCGGAGTCTGCGTGACCTTTATAGACGAACTTGCCTCGTTGAGTGAGAAGGTTGTCAGCATGGCAAGCACCGTGGTGCCGCATGATCCGGCGGAGCGAACATTCAAGATCATGCGCAAGCCGGCGGACGGTATTGCCTATGCAATCTCAGTGGCCGAAAAGTACGAGCTTACCTACGACAACCTGAAAGAGAGGCTTGAGTTATGAAGACGCACCTATTGTACAGGGATGCGGATCTCAACATGGAAAAGAAGCTTCCCCGCCACTCGAAAGACCTCGTCTGGGACCTGGGTCTCACGCAGCTTTTTGACGCTATGAGCAGGGGCGATACGTTTCTTCACAATGTAGTGCAACGGGTAATCCTTTTCAGTCTCTACGACGTAGAGACAATTCGATACCGGCAGGGGATTCTCAACGATTGCATTGAGAATAGCGACGCGGTACGGAAGCTCTACGACTTTACGATCCAATCCATGAAGGAAGCCGACGAGGTGTACTTTGGCTATTTTGCCCGCTCTCCCTCCTCGGTGCTTCACGGTTCCCTGGCGATCCTGAAAATTCTCGTGCAAAGACTTCGCGAGCTTCGCACGTTCGCGGAGGAGGAGGAAAAGAGCTTCCACTCCGAAGGCTTTCGGAAACTTTTCGCCACACTTACATCTGAACTTTCCGATGACTATTTCCAGGAAGTCGCGGAACATCTCAAACAGCTCAGCTTCAAAGACGGCGAGCTTTTGAGTGCGCGCCTGGGAACGGGGAACGCGGGTACCGACTATGTGCTGCGCAAGCCAAATCACGATCCAAGGAGCTGGTTGCAGAAGGTTTTTACAAGCCGAGCGCCCGCGTCCTCATTCCGTCTTGCCGACCGGGATGAATCCGGTGCGCGTTCGCTTTCCGAGCTTCGCGACAAGGGGCTGAATCTTGTTGCCAATGCAGCCGGACAGTCGAAGGACCACATCCTGAGCTTTTTTACAAATCTCCGGACTGAGCTTGCCTTTTATGTTGGCTGTCTTAATCTGAGACAAGCCCTCACATCCAGAGATCTTCCCGTAGTCTTTCCGGAACCATTTCCCGCTGAACTTCTGCGTGCGTCGTTTAACCGGTTGTACGATCCGGGCCTCGCGCTTGCTATGGAGAAGCCGGTGGTTGGGAATTCCCTGGACTGCGACGGACGGACGCTTACCGTAATCACCGGTGCCAATCAGGGCGGAAAGTCAACCTTTCTTCGCAGCATTGGAGTGGGACATCTGTTAATGCAGAGCGGGATGTTCGTGCCGGCCGAGAAGTTTGAGGCAAGTGTGTGCAGCGGTGTGTTCACGCACTTCAGGAGAGAAGAGGACCTGGAAATGGAAAGCGGTAAGTTCGATGAAGAGTTGCGTCGGATGAGTGCAATAGTTGACGCGGTGAGGCCGTACTCGCTTGTGCTCTTCAACGAATCCTTTGCCGCTACAAATGAGCGGGAAGGTTCTGAAATCGCGCAGCAAATCACAAGGGCGCTTGTAGAAAAAGGTGTCAAGGTGGTGTTTGTGACACATATGTACGAGTATGCCCGCACACGTCACCAACAAGGGAACCCGGCAGACATGTTTCTCCAGCCCGAGCGAAAGAGCGATGGGACGCGGACCTTCAAATTGCATGAAGGTGCTCCCTCATCAACCAGTTTTGGGCCGGATTTGTACCGGCGAATCTTTGAAACAGGTGAGAAGGCGCGGGGAGAGGAGGGAGCCGCTCCTTCGGGTCGGGGCGCCATTCCCGCCGCGGGGAGCCGAAAAGAATGATACCGGCCGGCCGAAAAGAGGCTCCCTTTTCCCGGCTTGACCGCTCTTGCAGGGCGACTCTACAATGAGCCTATGCGGTATTCGCAACTTCTTGCCAAGACGCTGCGGGAAACTCCCGAGACGGTAAAGGCAGCCAGCTACCAATTGCTGCTCCGCGGCGGCTTCATCCGGCCTCTTGCGCAGGGGCTCTACTCATTTCTCCCGCTCGGGCAACGTGTGATCCGCAACGTGAAGCGCATCATCTCTGAGGAGATGGAGGCGCTTGGCGGGCAGGAGGTGGCGGTTCCGCTGGTGAATCCGCTTGATATCTGGAACAGGAGCGGGCGGGACGAGCTTATTCACGGCGATATGGTGCAGTTCTCAGACCGTATTGGCCATAATCTGGTGCTCTCTCCCACGCACGAAGAGGCGATGGTAGAGCTGGTGCGTGCCAGCCTTCACTCCTATCGGGACCTGCCGGTTTTTCTCTTTCAGTTTCAGTCCAAGTTCAGGGACGAAGAGCGGCCCAGGTGCGGGCTGGTGCGGACAAAAGAGTTTCTGATGAAGGACGGTTACTCATTTCATCGTTCTTTTACGGATTTGAATAACTTCTTTCCGCGCATGTTTGCGGCCTACACGCGCATATTCGAACGGTGCGGCGTCCCGGTGACTGCCGCACAGGCAGGCGTTGGCTACATGGGTGGAGACCGTTCTTTTGAGTTTCTCATGGCCAGCGAATGCGGAGATGACTACCTGGTAGAGTGCGAAAACTGCGGCTACAAGGCAAATACGGAAGTTGCCGTAGGGGTGAAGGATATTGAAGCCGGCGCTCCTCTGGAAATGGAGAAGGTGTATACGCCGGGATGCCGCAACATGTCGCGTCTTGGAAGCTACCTTGAGCTTCCAGGGCGCAAACTGGCCAAGTCGATGGTCTTTGCCACCTCGCGCGGCCTGGTTATGGCGGTAGTGCGCGGTGATCATGAAGTGAGCCTTGAAAAACTGAGCCAGGCGGTGAAGCTGCCAATCCTCCGCTTTGCAACCGTAGAGGAATTGACGGAGGCAGGTCTGGTGCCGGGCTACTTTTCACCGCTCGGCCTTGAACGGCCTTCGCCCGGGGGAAAGCGGCTTCTCATTGTGGCGGATGATGCGATCACGGATTCTCCTAACCTGGTATACGGCGCAAATGAGACAGATTACCACTACGTAAACGTCAACTTTGGCCGGGATCTGGACGCGGACCGCACGGGAGATATTGCACGCATCGCGGAAGGTACCTCGTGTGTCCACTGCGGGACGGCACTGAGCCACAAGCGGGTGATGGAACTGGGCCACATTTTCCGGCTGGGAGACTTCTACTCGCGCGCTATGGAGCTCTTTGTTCACGAGGAACGCGGAAAGAAGATCTACCCCTACATGGGAAGTTACGGGATTGGGCTGGGGCGCCTCATTTCCGGTATTGTCGAGGCAAATCACGACGAAGGCGGTATTGTCTGGCCGCACGAGATAGCTCCGTTCAAATATTACGTGATGTCAATTGGCAAGTCAGCCAAAGTAACGCGCGTGGTGGAGTACGTGTATGAAAATCTGGCACCCGGGGCGCTCATCGATGATCGCCATGAATCTATTAGCGTGAAATTCAAGGACGCGGACCTCCTTGGTCTGCCGTACCGCGTTGTCATTTCCGGGCAGACTATTAGTAACAACGAGGTGGAAGTGATGGACCGCAGTACCCGGCACGTCCGGCGGGTACCGCTTACGGACCTGCCGCTTATTGACCAGCCAGATTCAGTGGAGAAGACGCCGGGATGAATTTTGAGCTGACACCTGAGCTGGCGGACCAAATCATTTTTAGCATGGAGAACCAGGAAGACGACTTTGTCGTGCATGCTGAAAGCGGAGAAGTGTTGCCGGTGCGTGAGACTGATCCAGCAGATGAATCACACTATGTACCTATTCCTTCCTGGCGCTCGGTTGATGGCTACAATCTCATGGAACGCTTTGTGGATTCTCTGCGCAATCCTATTATGCGCGAGCGCCTGCGTGAGTTGCTCGGAAGCGGCCGCGGCGTGTTTCGCCAGTTCAAGATCACGGTGAAGGAGCGTCCTGAAATTGAGCGTCTCTGGTACCGTTTCAAGGAACGGGAAATGCGCAAGGTGGTACTGGAGTGGTACAACGAGCTGCGGGAGACCTGGGGGCTTGCGCCCTCGTCTATGGATCTGGAGGAGGAGCCAGGGGAGCTGGTCCTCACGGATTTTGCAATTGCAGGGGATGATCCGCAGACGGTGGCCGCCCGCACGCAACGTTACGTGCAGCTTGACCGTGAGGCGTTTGGTGAGCTTTTCAGGGAACAGCCGGAAGGAGTTGCGGACTTTTTCTACCGGCGCTACCGGCCCGAGGGAAGAGCGCTCATTGATGAGCGCTCTGTGGTGCTTTCCGTGGAAACTCCGTCCGGGGAGCTCGCGGGCTTTCTCCTTGCACGAGACGAAAAGTTGTCAGACGGTATGCTCCTCTGTGCAATCCAGCAAATCTACGTTGATCCGGAGTACCGCGGGCTGGGGCTCGCAAAACTCCTTACAGAACGTGCCCTGACCCAGGCGTTTGAGAGAGGCGCGGAGAGAGCGCTCATAGACCTACCGGGAAGGGCTTCCATATTGCGTGGTTATCTTGTCAGGGAGTCATTCGCGGAGATTTCCGCCACCCTGGACATAGACCTTAGCGCCTGGCACAGAAGCAACCTGGTGTCCGGCTAGACGGGGACGCCAGGACCTCACGGGCGCGCGTGAAGCCCGTCCTGCCGGTGGCGCTCTGCTTCATTGTGCATTTTCTCAAGCTCGGCTTCCACGGCCCGCGCGACCGCTTCCCGCGCCTCTATTTCCGGGGCCGCGGATGTGCGGACCTTATCGCGGAAATGGTCACAGCGAAAGACAGGACTCACCGCGTAGGAGACCACGTCTTCCTGAACATAGTCAGACGTCATGTCCCCGGACGGATTTACCAGAAGCACATTTCCTGTAATGCCGATTAAGACCATGTTGTCAAAGCTCTTAATGTAGGAGTCTACTGTTTTCAATACGCGCTTGGTGTCAGGTTCTCCGGGACGGTAGCGTGTTCCGGATGGAAAAACCAGGATGAGGCGGCCTTCATGCTTCTGCCGGACCATTTCACGCAGGGCGGAGAGGTTTATGACACGGGCGCGCTGCTGTTCCCCGGCGGCCTTGTCCGGATCTGTAATGCGATCGAGAGAACGTGACGGGTAGATAACAATGCGCGTGTAGCCTTCACTGAAGGCGCGCACAAAGGAGCTTTCCTCATTAAGTTTCATTCCCGCCATGGAGACAATACTGTCCGCAATTGCCTGGCCGGGCTCCCCCTGCCGCTCTAAAAAGTAGTACAGGCACGGAATGTCAAAGTTGCTGTAGTGCTCCATCAAAATGAGCGCGGATTCACCTGCCTGGGCGCGATCATAGAGCTCTTTCAGGTTCTCTCCGTGTGCCAGGGAGCTTTCCGGCAGCACCAGATCGTCCAGAATCTGATTAATGAGCACCCGATTTTCCGGAATGCTCTCTTGATACGTGCTTTCTTCGGTGATCTTTTCCGCGTGTCGCGAGTTTTTTACCATCTGTGTGGCAATATGATAATAGCGTTCCTTGATGGAGACCATCCTGCCCCCTCCTTAGGTTCAGTTTCCGGTTATTTCACGTGTGGAGCGCGCGCATACACCGAAGAGCCGTTTGCAGCTTCCCTGCGGGAACGGCTATCGTATAGGTTATAGATGAAAACAGAACGATGTCAACAAAGTTGGCGGTTCCACCGGAAAACCGGAACGCTTCACCCGGTTTTTTTGTCTGTTGGCAAACCGCGCTTTTTGGTGTACCCTTCTTGCCAGCTCATCTAATCTTCATAAGGAGGAAACTATGAAGAAAGCTCTAACATTACTCCTCATGGTGGTGGTCGCTTTCGGCGCGTTCGCAAGCGGTTCCCAGCAGCAGGCTGGCCAGGCCAGCGGCGCTGAGTTTATCATCGCCAACGGAGCAGAACCGGAAACTCTGGATCCGCATCTGATCTCAGGTGTGCCTGAGCATCGGATCTACATGGCTCTTTTTGAAGGTCTGGTCGGTTATGACGCCAAGACCGCCAATGCGGTACCCGGTGTGGCAAAGAGCTGGGACATCAGTGATGACGGAACCGTCTACACGTTCCATCTGCGTGATGCAGTGTGGAGTGACGGTACGCCCATTACGGCCCAGACGTTTGTTGACTCCTGGATTCGCATGCTCAATCCGGACACGGCTGCACCGTACGCCTGGTTCCCCTCAATGTTCATTAAGGGTGCCCAGGCATACAACGGCGGAGATGCTTCCGCAGACAGCGTTGGCGTAAAGGCAATTGACGACAAGACCCTCCAGGTAACCCTGGTTGGCCCGCTTCCCTACGTACTCGGTGCCCTGGCGCACTACTCGTTCTCACCGGTTCCCATTCATGCCGTCAAGCAGTATGGCGAGAAATGGACGCTTCCTGAGAACTTTGTAGGTAACGGTCCCTTCACGTTGCAGACGTGGAGCCCGCAGGAAAAACTTACCGTTGTACCCAATGACAAGTACTGGGACGCCGGTGCGGTGAAACTCGGCAGCGTTACCTTCCTGCCGGTTGACAACATCAACACCATGTACAACATGTACCTCAACGGTGAGGCTGACTGGTCAACCGACGTGCCGCTGGATCAGCTTGATGCAGCAAAGCTCCGGGATGACTATCACGTATCTCCGCAGCTGGCAACCTACTACTACGTGTTCAACACGCAGAGAAAGCCGTTTAGCGATCCGCGCGTCCGCAAGGCGCTCACTCTGGCAGTTGATCGCCAGCAACTGGTTGAAGTTGTGACCCGCGGCGGTCAGATTCCTGCCAACAGTATTGTTCCCAAGATGACCGGCTATCCCGGCATTGAGGGTAACGGCTACAACATAGAGCAGGCACAGAAGCTGCTTGCTGATGCCGGTTTCCCCGGCGGCAAAGGCTTCCCTGAGTTCACCATGCTCTACAATACCAGTGAGAACCACCAGAAGATTGCTGAGTACGTACAGCAGCAGTGGCTGTCCAATCTCGGTATTAACGCTACCCTGGAAAACCAGGAATGGAAGACCTACCTGGCAACCCGCCGGGCCGGTAACTTTGATGTAGCGCGGGCCGGTTGGGTTGGTGACTACCAGGATCCGAACACCTTCCTGGATATGTTTGTATCCGGTTCAGCCATGAACGGCGGTAAGTACGCCAATTCCAAGTATGACCAGCTCATTTCTCAGGCTGCCAAGATGGAAGCTGGTCCCAAGCGCATGAAGACACTTGAGGACGCAGAGAAGCTTCTCATTACGCAAGACCAGGCCATCCTGCCTCTTTACTTCTATGTCAACCAGAACATGATTGACACAGGCAAGTGGGGCGGCTGGTACGACAACGTAATGGACATTCACCCGGTCAAAGACATCTTTGTTAAGCAGTAGCTGAAATATAGAGAGGGCCGGTTCCGAAGCAACGCTTCGGGCCGGCCTTTTTCGTTTCTGAACGCTGCTTCTCGCACCATGCCCTTGACTTGATTTTTTGACCCCGTCGTTGTAGAATGGCTCCTCGCTGGTCCGCAGCACGGACAGGCGCACTTCTACAGGCAGCATTCCATCTTTACCAGAGGACAGCAATGACCAGGTACATCATACGGAGATTCCTGGGGCTTATCCCCACTCTGTTTATTATCATTACCATTAGTTTTTTTATCATCCGGGTTGCACCGGGAGGTCCTTTTTCCCAGGAAAAGGAGTTGCCGCAGCAGGTCCTGGAAAACATCCAGAAGAAGTTTCACATGGATGAGCCGTTGCTCGTTCAGTACGGGCGCTACATGTTTGACGTGATTCGGGGAGATCTGGGCCCCTCCTTCCGCTATCAGGATCACGATGTTAACTTCTACATCTTTAGCAGCCTTCCGAACTCCCTGTTTCTGGGGTTTGTGGCTCTGATAATTGCCATTATTTTAGGGATAAGCGTTGGGATGTTATCCGCGGTGAAACAAAACCAGATGGCGGACTACGTCTCCATGTCCATAGCCGTGATAGGGATCTCCATCCCGCTCTTTGTGGTGGGGCCGGTGCTCATGTATTTCTTTGCCCTGAAGTGGCATATTCTGCCGACTTCCGGGTGGATCACCGGCCGAAACGGCTGGAAAACGCTTCTCATGCCGGCGGTTACACTCTCCCTTCCCTATTTTGCCTACATTGCACGGCTCTCCCGGGCAAGCATTATTGAGGTCCTGCGCAGCGACTATATCCGTACCGCACGCGCCAAAGGGTTGCGGGACAACGTGATTATGTACAAGCACGTATTGAAAGGCGCGCTGCTGCCGGTGGTGAGCTACCTTGGCCCTGCGTTTGCACAGATCATCACCGGGTCCGTGGTGGTTGAACAGATTTTCCGCGTACCGGGACTTGGCCGTTTCTTTGTGCAGTCTGCATTCAACCGCGACTACACCTTGATCATGGGTACCGTCATAGTCTATTCGGTTATCCTGGTCGTCATGAACTTCCTGGTTGACATTATCTACTCACTGCTCGATCCGCGAGTTTCATACAAGTAGTGGGGAAGGAGCATAGCGTTGAGCGATTCACGGCCTGACATCGAAAAGAACGAAGAAAGCGTAACCACGCAGGAACAACCGCTTTCCAACCTTCCGCAACAACAACCTGAGGCAACAAACGAGTTTTCACAGCCGGTAAAAGGCGTCAGTCTTAGCAAGGACGCGTGGCGCCGGATGAAGAAGAATAAGATGGCCATGTTTGGACTGGTGGTCATCATCATCTATGCCATCATCTCGCTGGCGGCCCCCATCTTGCCCATCCATTCCTACCGCACACAGGTGCTGCAGCACGTGCATTTGCCGCCCTCGCTTACCAAAACCGCAGGGCAGCTCTGGTATGAGAAAGACCTCAACTACATGCACAAGCTCAACGCCTCAAAAGGAATTGAGGGACTCACCGACGAACAGAAGCAGAAGCTTGCCGACATCCAGCAGCACATCAAGAATGACACGATGGTGGTCAACGGCAAGACTATCAAGACCCATGACAGACGCTATCTGCTGGGAACCGATTACCTGGGACGTGACATGCTTGCCCGTATCATTTACGGCGGCCAGGTATCCATAGCAATTGGCTTGATTGGTACCATTACCTCGGTACTTATTGGAATTGTGATGGGAGCCATTGCCGGGTACGTGGGTGGAAAGACGGACTACATGATCATGCGAGTGGTAGACGTGATGTACGGCCTGCCCTACATGCTGCTTGTTATCATCCTCATGGCCATTTTTGGGCGCAACATCTTTAACCTCTTTCTGGCCCTATCGCTGGTGAGCTGGCTTACCGTGGCGCGGGTGGTTCGTGGCCAGCTCATCTCGCTTAAGAACTCGGAGTTTGTGGAAGCGGCCCGCTCCATGGGCGCAAGCCCTGCCCGCATCATATTCCGTCACCTGGTGCCCAACTCGCTGGGAATCATCATCGTGTTTTCCACGCTGCGCGTGCCCACCTTCATCATGAATGAGGCGTTTCTTTCGTTCCTTGGTCTGGGTATTTCCGCTCCCTACGCATCCTGGGGCTCTCTGGTGGGTGACGCGGTGGAAGGGATGGCAAGTTACTGGTGGCGGCTCTTTTTCCCGGCCCTTGCCATGACTATCTTCCTCTTTGCCATGAACTTTCTGGGAGACGGGTTGCGGGATGCGTTTGATCCGCACAGTAAGAACAGACTTTAAGAAAGCCATTTTGGAGACAGCATCGTCATGAATAGCAAGACAAGAGGCGAACCGATATTACGCGTCCGGGACCTCCGGACCCATTTCAAAACCGATGAAGGGGTGGTCAAGGCCGTGGACGGCGTTTCCTTTGACCTTCACAAGGGGGAGACCCTTGGGGTGGTTGGGGAATCCGGCTCCGGTAAGTCCGTGAGTAACCTTTCTGTTATGCGGCTCATTCAGTCGCCGCCGGGACGCATTGTGGGCGGAGAAGTTTTTTTTGAAGGAAAAGACCTCCTGAAGTCATCCTCCGCAGAGATGCGCCGAATCCGGGGAAACAAGATCTCCATGATCTTTCAGGATCCTATGACATCGCTCAATCCATTTCTCCGCGTTTCAACTCAACTGGTGGAGACAATTCAACTTCACCAGGGACTATCAAAAGCCGACGCGCTGAAGCAGGCCGTAGAAGCGCTTACCATGGTTGGCATTCCGGCGCCGGAGAAGCGCATTCAGAACTACCCGCATCAGTTCTCCGGCGGTATGCGGCAGCGGGTGATGATTGCCATGGCGCTCTCCTGTAATCCGAACGTGCTCATAGCCGATGAGCCCACAACCGCGCTGGATGTGACCATCCAGGCACAGATCCTTGACATTATTCAAAACCTCGCACAGGAAATGGGAACCGCGGTGGTCCTTATCACGCACGATCTTGGTGTGGTTGCCGGCATGTGCGACAACATTTGCGTCATGTACGCGGGACGCATTGTGGAAAAGGCGTCCACCAAAGAGTTGTTCGCCGATCCAAAGCACCCCTACACGCAGGGGCTTATTAAGTCGGTGCCCCGGCTTGATAAGAGCGCGCAGGAGAAGCTCTATTCCATTCAGGGACAACCGCCGAGCGTCATTGACCTGCCGGATTGCTGCCCCTTCTTCCCGCGGTGCGAGTACGCCATGGACATCTGCAAGAGAAAGTATCCGGAACCGGAAACCCTTGAAGACGGCCGAACGGTGAGTTGCTGGCTCTACAAGGAGCGTGACAAGGCTGATGTGAAAGAGGAGGGAGCAGTTGTCAGCGAATAACAACAACACAGACACGCTGCTTGAAGTGCGCAACCTGAAACTGCATTTCCCTATTGAAGAGGGCGTTCTTCTGAAGAAACAGGTTGGTGCAATACGCGCGGTTGACGGCGTGAGCTTTGACATAAAGCGGGGAGAAACGCTGGGCCTGGTTGGCGAGTCAGGCTGCGGTAAATCAACCACCGCCCGCGCCATAGCGCGCCTGTATGATATTACCGGCGGAGAGATCAAGCTGGAAGGCAAAGACCTGGCAAAGCTCTCCAAGCATGATCTCCTTGCCGCACGGCAGGACGTGCAAATGGTCTTCCAGGACCCGTATGCCAGCCTTGACCCGCGTATGACGGTGGGAAACATCATTTCCGAGCCTATGGAAATATTTGTCAGGCGAAATTTGCTTTCCATGACCCGTACGGAGATTGACCGGCGGGTGGATGAGCTCATGGAAACCGTTGGACTCTCTCCCACCTTTAAGAATCGTTATCCGCACGAGTTTTCCGGCGGGCAGCGGCAGCGCGTCGGTATTGCGCGGGCACTTGCGCTTAACCCCAAGCTCATACTGGCCGACGAGCCGGTGAGTGCGCTTGACGTCTCCATACAATCTCAGATATTAAACCTGCTGCGCAGATTGCAGCGGGAATTTGATCTCACCTATCTTTTCATTGCGCATGACCTGGCGGTGATCAAGTACATTTCAGACCGCGTAGCCGTGATGTACCTTGGCGTGATAGTGGAAGTTGCCGAGAGTGAGGATATTTACAAGGAACCGCTTCATCCCTACACGCAGGCGCTCATGTCCGCTATTCCTATTCCGGACCCTGCAGTGGAAAACCGCAGGGAGCGGGTCATTCTTACCGGGGACGTGCCGTCCCCGGACAAATTGCGCACCGGCTGCTACTTCTATGACCGCTGTCCCAAACGCATGGACAAGTGCAGGACCAATATTCCGCCGCTCCGGGAAGTGCGGGAAAAGCACTACGCCGCGTGCTATCTCTACTTTGAGCCGGAACCGGAAGACGCCGGCGCGCGCCGCGTGGAGCGGGAAGAAGCGGCAAACAAGAAGTAAGATGCGCCGGGATCAGCGGCTACTCGTCGTGAAGGGGCCTGTCGCAGTGGCTTGCAATTTGACGGGCGTTCTCCCGCAGGCGGTTTCCCGCGCGGATTGGCTGCGTTTCAATGTTGACCAGTCCGTGGGAGGTTGATTCAAAGGAGAACGCTATGTGGCGGCGCTGGAAAAAGCGGGCATCCGGCTTGCGCTCTGAAGGGTGCTGACCCTTTGTAAACTCAGAGACCCGGAAGAATGAAACATCGCCTAACTCATACCGGCGGGCCCGGAACGCAAAGACAAGACCAATCCGGTATTCAATCACGCCGCTGTCCGTGCGGAAAAACCATCGTTCTTCATACACAACTGCTGCGGCTGAAGCGACTATGAGAATGGTTGGAAAAGGATAGAAGGCGCCTGCATGTGCCATGCCGATTGATATCACCACGGCCATGAGTCCAAAAATGTAGCGGAACAGCGGCGGCAGTCTGAGCACCAGAGTCCCATCGTTTAATCTGTGAAGCCGCAGCGTGAGGTCAAGCACGAGCGCGCCTCCGGGGTTCAAACAGTTTTACCAGAACCAGGCCGGCAATAAAACCGCCAATATGAGCGCCGTAGGCAACTCCGCCGCCTGATCCGCCAACGCTTGCCAGACCGGAAACCAGCTGAAAAAGAAACCAGACGCCAATTGCTACCACCGCCGGGACGTTTGCAAAAATGCGCAAAATAATGACCCTCACTCGTTTGCGCGGAAAGAGGACCAGATAGCCTGCAAGCACGCCTGAAATGGCGCCTGAGGCGCCGAGGGAGGGCACCTGCAGATTGGCATTCAGGGCCACGCTTGAGTAGACGTGGGCCAGGGACGCAAGCACCCCGCAGACCAGGTAGAAAACCAGATAGCGCATCTTTCCCATGCGGTCTTCAATGTTGTCTCCAAAGATGAAAAGAAAGAGCATATTCCCCAGAATGTGCAGGAAACCTCCATGCATAAACATTGCCGTGATGATAGTCAGGTAGACCGGAATAGGGGTGGGACGCAGCCCCGGCGAGCGAAAGCGTTGTCCGGTTACCGCATTTGAAACCACCCGGTCCTGCGTCACTACATCATGCCCGGAAATAATCTCCTGCGGCACGGTTGAATAGGCGTAGGTGAAGTTGTAGTTGTTGCCCATATCCTGCAGGAACACGAACACCAGGACGTTAATTGCAATGAGAAGGTAGGTGACTACCGGGCGGGTGGTTCGGTCCCGGTTATCATCTCCAAGGGGTATGATCATGGCTGCTCCGCAATTCTTGAGGAGCTGACCCGGAAGGTGGAAACCTCTTGTCCCTCCGCGTCAAACGAGCGTTGCCTGTTTCCCGGATCCAGTATTCGGTTTCCGTCTACCACAAAGTAGTAGTGGTGCGTGCCGGGCGGAAGCCGAAGGGTGAGCCGGTAGGTATTCTTTGAACCTGCAACCGGTCTAAGCGGATACATAAACGGGTCCCAGTTGTTAAAGCTTCCGGCAAGAAACACTGAGTGGCTCTCCTGCTGGTTCAGGAATACGGTCCTATTGCTTGTTGAAGTAAAGGTTGGCGAGGCGGCAAGATCAAGGCTGAAGGTGACCATGCCTCCAGCCTGAACGTAGGGAGACGGCTTTTCCTTTTCCGGTGCCGCGGGAAGCTCTACCCGGGAGATGCGCGTTCCGTGGCTGTCCGTGACAAAGTCAGGGTTATTCGGGTCTGCCATCCACAGCCCATCGGCCACCAGGCGATATGAGAGGTTCATGGCCTCCCCGGCCGCGCTGGTGCCGCCATTCTCCGGCAGCGGATAGAGGAGGAAGAATACATCGTTCTTATTCTTCTTAAATGGGTGAAGCTTCTGGTAGCTCTCACTCCCAAATGCGGCCGCCACGTAGCGCGTATACTGCGGCGCCGCGTAGGTAAAGAGGACATAGCCTTCCACCACGCGCGGCGGGGCGGCGTTTTCCAGGTCTGAGACCAGGATATGAAGCTGCAGGCTGTCAGTGTCCTGCGCGCCGGCAAAAGTTGCCGTTGCCAGCAGGATGGCAGCCACAATCACGTATTTCGTTTTTCCCATAGCTCTGCTATACTCAAACATCGGAACGCTGAAAAACCGTCTTGAGATGTGTACTCACATTTTCTCACCAAAATCCGACAATGTGAACAGGACTCATTATGCCCAGCCGTCAAGATATACAGAATTTTGACAAAATTCTTACCACTCTTGGAAACGAGCCCGCCATTGCCGCGCGGCGCGGCGAAGAAATAGAAGAAGTCCCGGAACCCGAAGAGGGCCTCTCAGAGGATATCAGCGCTCTCCTTGGCGAAGATTTTGACGCGGGAGCCGGTGCACCGGAAGGCGAAGCAGAACCCCAAAGCATGGACGAGCTCTTTGCCGCCGGTGAAGAAGCCGAAGACGCCGAAGAAGCCGGAGAAGCAGACGAGGAATTCCTGCGCGATTTTGCCGCCTCCATGCAGGAGGAAGGCGGGGAAGAGGGAGGAGAACCCGATGCGCAGGCGCCCGCTGAGGAAGGCGCGGCGGGCGCCTCTGAAGAAGACCTTTTTGGGGATATATCTCTGCCTGAGGAGGATTTCTCTGGCGAGCTCCCCTCGGAAGCTGCCCCGGAGGGCGATGACGCCGGGCAGGAGGTAGAGGAGCCGGAAGAGATCTTTGGCTTCCCGGAAGAAGAGTGGCCCGGCATGGCTGAAGAAGAGGGCGGGGAAGAGGGGCCTGAGGAACAGGCGCCGGCCGAAGCAGAAGAAGCAGCGGATGTGGCGGAGCCGGAAGAATTTGGCGATCTGGGCGACTTTGGGGATCTTTTTGACGAGGAATTTGCAGAACCAGAGGAAGGTGCCGCGGCCGGGAGCCAACCGGCGCAGGCAGAAGAGGCGGAGCAGGCGGAACAAGCCGAGGGAGGCCCGGGCCCCCTTCCCGGCACCGAAGGCGAAGTCCCTGAAGCGGAGGAGCCGGAAGAATTTGGCGATCTAGGTGATTTCGGAGACCTTTTTGACGAGGAGTCTGCGGAATCAGGCGAGGCCGCCGCGGCCGGGGACCAACCGGGGCAGGCAGAAGCGGCAGAACAGGCAGAAGAGACCGAGGGTCCGCCGGATGTCTTTGGAGAGGCAGAGCCTTTTGAGGAAAACCCCTTTGAAGGCGTTGAAATTGGCGGCGAGTTTGAAGAAGCGGCCGGGGCGGATGAGCGCGCCGGTGCCGGAGAAGAAGGTGCCGGAGAAGGCGCGGAAGAGCTTGAAAGTTTTGACTTTGATACCGACTTCGGGGAGTTTGAAGAAGGCGCGGGGGAGTCAGGCGGCTTTGACATACCCGAGGGCTTTGAAGAGGTGCTCGAAGAAGGGCCTGAAGGGGTAGAAGGCGGAGGGGCCGCCGAGTCCGGCTCCGGCGTGCCGCAAAGTGAAGATGAGTTCAGCTTTGATGAATCCGAGTTTGAAGAGGCGGAGCCCGGCACAGAGGATCTTGAGGACGTTGGCGAGGTTGACGAGTTCAGCCTGGGAGACTTTGGCGCGGAGTTTGGCGTCATTGAGGAAGAAGAGGAAGCGGAACGGGAGGCGGAACTCAACCCGGCGCTGGATGTCTCAGGGAATCCGCCGGAAGCGGTAGACCGCGCGGCGGCTGATGTTGAGCTTACTGAAGAAGAGTTTACCAGTCTGCAGCGCTCGCTTGGAAACCTTCCGCTTAATATCAAGCTTGCTGTTGAGCAGATTATAGGGGAAAACCGGGGCGGGGCGGACCAGGTTGAACGGCTGGTACGGATGCTCGTTGCCGATGAGAGCCCGCGGGCCATTGCAGACTACGCGGGAAAGATCCTCGGCAAGGAGCTTCGGGTACCCAAAGGCTATGAAAAACGCACCGGCGTTGCCTTTGAACAGGAACGGGGGAGCTTTGCCTACCGTTTCCGGGAAAACATCGTGCCGATACTGCGCCTGGTCGGCGCCGCGCTCCTTGTCATCGGCCTTATCAGTTTTTTAGGCTACCGCTACATTTACCGCCCGCTGTATGCCCGCTCGCTCTATGAGCAGGGCCTGGGAGACGTGCGCGCGGAGCGCTACACGCAGGCCAACGACAAGTTTGGGCGCGCGGTTGATGTGTGGCGGGTGAAGAAGCGCTACTACCAGTTTGCCGAGGCGTTTACCGGGAAACGGCAGTACAGCCTTGCCGTGCAGAAGTACGAGCAGCTGCTCTCCCACTATCCGCTGGACAAGAAGGGAATCCTGGACTACGCGCACCTGGAAAGTGCCATACTCGCGGACTACCAGAAGGCCCAGTCGCTTCTTGAAAGTTACCTGGACCGCCACATGTTTGACTACGAGGCGCTCATGGCGTCCGGGGACAACTACATGGCGTGGGCCGAAGAAGAGCCCTCCCACTATGAGGACGCGCGCAAGGCGTACGCCACGCTCTTAGAGCAGTACGGTGACCGTGACGAGCTTCTCATGAAGATGCTCTCCTACTTCATCGCCACGGATAACGAAAAACAGGTCACTTACCTGAAAAACGTCTTTCAAAACGATCCGCGGGCCAACATCGATCCACTTGTATACGCGCAGCTTGGCGGCTACCTCATTGATAAGAATGAGTTGGGCGATGTGAGCGAAATCCTCATGCGTGCCCTGCGCAAGAACGACAAACTGCCGGAAATCCACTACCAGCTTGCGCGCTACTACCAGCGGGCGGATGATCCCACCAGCGAACGGCGCGCGCTGCGCAATACCCGGACGCTGTTGGAGGCGCTTGAACCGCTTTCGAAGAGCAGAACGGCCATCCTCATCGATACCTACCGGCGAATGGCTGAAAACGCCTACGGCCGGGAAGAATATCTTACCGCACAGCAAAACTATACCAGAGGCATTCGCCGCTTTGAGGAGGCGCGGCAGGCCAATGTGCTCAAACCAAAGCGCGAGTTCGGCGCGCTTTACGCCGGCCTGGGAGACATTTTCTACTACCAGAGCAAGGACTTTGACGGCGCGCTGGAGCAGTACAACAAGGCGGAGGCAAACGGCTACAAGACAAAGGCGCTCAACTACAAGCAGGGCTACGTCTACTATCGCAACGGGCAGTATGATCAGGCAATAGATCGATTTTTTGACGCGGCGGGGACCTACACCAGCAACCGGAACATTCTCTACGCAGAGGCAAACACGCTCTACCAGAAGGGAAACTACTTTGCCGCGCAGGGGTACTATCTTGACCTGCTTGACCGGCTTCACAATGAGCGCTCAAAAATAGGCACGCTTTTGTTAAACGAAGATCCGGAGCACCGTGCGCTTGTAGACTACCTCATTAAGGTGAACAACAACCTGGGCGTGACAAGCTACCGGCTCTACCAGCGCAGTTCAGATCCGCAGAAACTCACCGACGCGGAAGTCTACCTGAAAAACTCCACCGAGGATTCAGTAAACCTCAACCGAAGTGACACCACCGGCGCCCGTGCGCAGAGCGTAGACCTGGCCTACCTCAACCTGCGCTACGTGCTCTATCCGGAAACAGACTACCGGCTCCAGCTTTACGGGGACCTGCCGCTTGATCTGGAGGATCTGCAGTTCTAGCCGCGCTACTCTACGCGTATTGCTCCAGAGCCGGCGGTTGCCTCAAGTGACGGAGAACCTGCGCTGCGCACCATCTGTCCGCGAGCGCGCTGTGAGCCAATTTGAATCTCTCCGGTTGTTGAGCGCAGATTCAGCGCCAGCGAGTCAAGACGGTTAGCCAGTTGCAGACGGATCTCTCCCGAGCTCGTGTGAAACTGCGAGTCTCCTTTGAGGGTAACCGCGGTGCCGGATATGCTTCCCGAGGAAGCGCGGCAGGAAAGCACGCCGGCCACCCTGATAATGCGGATGGAGCCGCTTGAGCTCCCGAGGGTGACCTTTCCCTCCGCATCATTCACCTCAAGAGAACCGGAAGAGGACTCTGCATCAAGCGTTCCGCGAATCCCGGCGAGCACAAGTTCACCGGATGAGGTCCGCGCGCTTACGTTACCCGTGATGCCGGAAAGCCTCATGTTGCCGGAACTCGCCCGTGCCTCCACCTGCGCAGCAATGCTGTCTGCAACCACGTTTCCGGAGGCGGAGCGGAGCGCCACCTGGTCTGCCCTGATATCGTGAATATCCATGTCACCTGAAGAAACTTCGGCAAAGAGCTCACTGCCGGAAAATCCGCGTACAATGATCCGCGCCCTGGAGCGGGAGAAAAGAAGCCGTCCGCGGTTTGGCTCCACGGTGATCTCCAGCTTGCCGCCGGAGCCTTGCACGTCTGCCTGCCGCGGGTTGAGGTTTTCTATCGTCACCTGCACGGTATTGCCGCTTCCGCCCTCCACGTAGACGTCCGCGTACTCTGCGTTTATAGAAAGCCGCTCGATGCCGTGATACGATGATTCTCTTTGATCGGGAGTGCTTGTCCCTGCGGTAAACGCGGCCGCTGTGCACAGAACCAGAAGTGCTGCGGCGGCAGAAACACGCCGCGCAATGAAACTGTTCACCCTCTTCACCTCCAGCGGACACGTTCCGTCCGCCATAGTGTAACACCGGTCAAAGAGAGCGCTGTCACCGCGGGGGTGAAACCACGCTATTTTACCGGAACCATCCATCCATGCGTGTCTTCCACCGCGCCGTACTGGATGCCTTTCAGCGTGTGAAGCAGCTGTGTGGTAAGCTCGCCCATCTTGCCGCCGTCAAAGACGGAAGTCTTTCCCTTGTGCTCAATGGACTCGATGTAGGAAACGCCTGCTGCGGTGCCGGTGACAAAGCACTCGGCGGCGTCCGCCATCGCCTCATCTATGCTGATCCGGCGTTCTTCTGTCTTAACGCCCATATCACGG
>Ga0102944_1000557_pt1 | contig 28149 bp, 33 predicted proteins | sample SalPonD_shore_MG_FD_78172 | JGI IMG/M metagenome (GOLD analysis project Ga0102944, IMG submission 78172) | Salt pond soil microbial communities from South San Francisco under conditions of wetland restoration - Salt Pond MetaG... | ecosystem: Environmental > Aquatic > Marine > Intertidal zone >...
AGATAAAAAACAACCGATTGCACCGCCGAGACGCGGAGACCGCCGAGCCTCCCGCCCCAAAAACACACATAATACAAGAAATAGCTGCCACAGATTACCGCAGATAACCACAGATGAAACAATAGCACGCCGAGAACGCAAAGAGTATGACACAAAGAACGCAATGCCCTTCAACGCCACCCCAAAACAGCACAGGCCACAAAAGGCACAAAAAATACCAAAAGATATTTGCCACGGATGGACCAGAATTACTCAACGGGCTCATGCTCACAGATACCTGGCGCATGAAGAGTGTCCGGAGGGCAGAGGATATTCTCCCCCTGACGAAGGGGGAGAAGAAAAGAGGGGGGGGGTCTGATGAAGGGGCACGATGAGGAAGGGAACGCATTGACGCATCCACGCATTGACGCATTTACCCACTGCCACAGATTACCGCAGATAAACACAGAGAGAAAATCAAAGGAAACCGCATGTTGCACGCCTGCTCCGCTTGTCCCGATACGTCGGGAATACATCGGGGAAGCATAAGCCGGAAACGAGGAAAGAGAACCTGGTTCAATGGGCAAAGTCTCGTAATTCGCCTATTTCGCCATGCGCTTGGCTCTTTGCGCTTTGCTTTTCTTCCAATTGACGATTGAGAACTGACACCTGAGAGAAAGCCACTAATTCACAAAGTATGGATGAAACAGTAAAGAAGATCACTCCCCAGGGGCTAAAAGAACGTTTGAAGAATGACGACATCGTCCTGATTGACGTTCGAGAGTATAATGAATGGATCTACTGCCGGATTGAGGGGGCGGAGCTAATCCCCCTGGCGAAAATCTACGATAGGAATATTCCCCGGGAAGATAAAAGTATTGTCGTGTACTGCCACACCGGGCAGCGGAGCTATCATGCGGCCCAGGTTCTCCTGCAGCGGGGATATACCGATGTCTACAATCTGGAGGGCGGCATCGACGCCTACGCCCGCACAGTGAACCCGGAAATCCCGAGGTATTAGCGGTGTCCGAAGTGTACCTGAACCGGGAGTGGGTGGACAAGCGGGAAGCACGGATTCCCCTGAACGAGGCCGGGTTTCTGCGGGGTGACGGCGTGTTCGAATCCATCCTGGTGGAAGAGGGGCGGGTGATCCGGCTGCGGCAGCACCTGGAGCGCTTATTCGAAGGGATGCGGCACATCCGTATTCGTTCCAAAGAAACGCCGGAGGAAATGGCCGCCCTGGTTCGTGAATATATCAACCGGAACGGGTTAGCCGATAACGTGCTCCGGGTGATCGTCACCCGCGGCGTGTACGACGCGCTTCCCTGGGACTACCGGGGACCAAACAGTCTGTACATTACTCATACTTCTTTGCCGGCAGTTCCGGCTGCACCGGTCCGGGTGGTGTTTTTAGACGAGACCGACTACCCCATCATCCGGATGCATCCGGCGGTGAAATCGCTCAATTATCTGGGCAACATGCTGGCCAAAATGGATGCCCACGTGCAGGGCGCCTTCGAGCCAATCCTGTACAATAAAGATCGGTACATTACCGAAGGCGGCATCCGGAATGTCTTTTTTGTAAAAGACCGCACCCTCTACACGCCCTCGCTGGAATTAGGCATCCTCCCGGGCACCATGCGGGATGCGGTGATCGAACTGGCCCGGGAACAGGGCATCGCCTGCCGGGAAACACGGATTTCTTTGGAAGAGGCGCATTCCATGGACGAAGCCTTTTTAACCAGCACCGCGGTCAAGATTTTGCCGGTGCGGTGGGACGGCTGGCAGAGCGACTATGCCCTCACGGAGTATTTGCAGCAGCAACTGAACATTTTTTTGAACCAACAACACGAAGAATTGCGAGGTTAGATATGGCATATAAATTTGCAGCGGAAAAAGCCGAAAAACTGGAATCGGAAGACCGATACGAAAGACTGCAGCCGGTTCGGCGCTTGCGCCAGGCCGGCATGGCACCGGGCCAGCAGGTGCTGGATGTGGGGACCGGGACCGGCTTCTACACCCGGGCCGCCGCCGACATCGTCGGGGAGCAGGGCAAAGTGGTCGGCACCGATATTCTGCCGGAGATGCTGGAGAAAGCCCGATCCATGGGGGCCCCGGAGAACGTCAGTTTTCAGCAGGCGGGCGAATCCACGTTTCCCGTCGGCGACGGAGTGATGGATTGGGTTATTATGACGAACCTGTTTCACGAGCTGGAGGAGCCGGACAAATTTATCGGGGAGATCCGGCGGGTGCTCAGGCCGGGCGGACGGGTGTACTATACCGACTGGATTCCCCAGGAGGAAGACGACGGGCCTCCGAAGGAGCACCGGCTGGATAAATCCGTGGCCGAAGAGGTCTTCGGCCGGCACGGTTTGCACGTCCGGCGCGACGGCACCGTGGGGCCGTCCCACTACGAAATCATTTTTGAAAAATCCTGAAACCCTTACGCAACAAACAGAGGAAATCTTGTGATGGAAAATCGACGTTACGTTTTGCGCAATATTCTGCTGGTGGGCGGTACCCTGCTGGCGTTTGCGGCGATCATTTACGCCAGTTTCGCCGTGCAGAAGAGCTACACCAACCTGTCGGTGGAAGAGGTCCACGCCCGGATGAATTCCGGCCAATCCGATTACGTGCTGGTGGACGTGCGCACCCTGCCGGAATATACCGGTGAACTGGGGCATCTGCCGGGGGCAGTGCTCTACCCCGTGCAGGAGATCGACTCGGAGTACCATCAGCTGGAGCAATATAAAGACCAGGGCAAGGATCTGGTTGTCTATTGCCGTTCCGGGAACCGGAGCCGGCGCGCTTCGCAGTTTCTGTTCGACCACGGATTCAAAAAAGTGTTCAATATGGAAGGCGGGATGCGGGCCTGGAACCAGTCGTATGGACGCCCGGCGCATAGTGATACTTCCCCGCCGAATCTGCAGGACGCCAAGTAACACCTCCTTTTCCGGGGCAAAATACTATTCCGGGGCAGGGATACCGGGAATCCCGGCGTCCCTGCAGTCCGCCCTTTCCGGGCCGGCGGAAAGGGCCTTCCGTCTGCTCTCCGCCTACTCCCCCCAAAATTGTAACCCATGCCGGCTCAGTGCATCAAAGTATGTCATGAGACGAAAACAGAAAGAGGAGAGGCTATGGGGTTTCCGGTGTTTACAAGGGGCGAAATTATTTATACATTATATATGGAATTTGCTATATAATACGGAGACAGCATGCCACAGCAACTGGTGAAAAGCCTCGAACCGGATATTTTGCAGCGGGCCTCGGTGATTTTAAAAACCCTGGGGCATCCCCTCCGGCTCGCCATCATCGATACACTGGCGGACGGGGAGCGGAATGTGACTGACATTCAGGCAGCCATCGGCGAATCTCAGGCCATCACCTCCCAACATCTCCGGCTCATGGAACGGCGGAATATCCTGGTGTCCCGCAAAGACGGCGTCCAGGTATTTTACCGCCTCAAAGATCAATTTATCACCAAGATTTTGGAGTGCGTCCGATCATGTGGAATGGAATAGTGAAAAAGCAACTGTGGAAACCGGCCCTGGGGGTCGTGTTGGGGGGACTGGCCGGTTTCGCCTATTACTACTATATCGGATGCGCGACGGGTACCTGTCCCCTCCAATCGAATCCGTATGTAATGACAGGCTACGGGGTGCTACTCGGGCTGGTCCTGGGAATCCCCGCCAAACAGAAGCAAGCAAGCAGCAAACAGGAGGAAGTATAATTATGAAGTATGGCTATTCGAAAACAGTGGATTTATCCTATGAAGACGCGCTGGACCGGGTCCAGGAAACCCTGAAAGACCAAGGGTTCGGCGTACTGACCGAAATCGACGTGCAAGCGACCATGAAAAAGAAACTGGACGCGGACATGAACAACTATAAGATCCTGGGCGCCTGCAACCCGCCTTTTGCCCACCAGGCGCTGGAAGCGGAGCAGGAAATCGGGCTGTTGCTGCCCTGTAACGTCATCGTGTATTCCAAAGAGGACGGCCGCACGGTTGTTTCGGCGGTAGATGCCCGGGCGATGTTGTCCGTAGCCGGCGACGATGCCGAGATGCAGCAGATCGCTTCGGAAGTCACCCAACGCTTACGGCACGCCGTAGACGCCGTCGCCGCCGGCGAATCGGTTCAGGCGTAAGGGAGCCGGTATGCCGGATTGGCTGGCTCTGATTATTGCGTTCCTGGTGTACTATGTCCTGTTGCGGTACATCTTGCCCAGGATGGGAGCGCCAACCTGACACTCGTCTTTCCCCCAGGCCGGGGGACAGTGTCGGATCACACCGAAAAAACTATCAACCACGCACACAAACTCAACTGAGGAGTCGGACGAGCATGCCCATGTATGAATATCGCTGTCGGAACTGCGGCAGCACCTTTGACGAACTGGTAACTTCTGCGCAGGCCGAGAGCGACATCCCGTGTCCGGATTGCGGGAAAAAAGAAGCGGAAAAACTCATGTCCGCCTTCGCCTCCTCCGGTGGCTCGGTGAGTGCCGGGGCGCCCGCCGGCGGTTCCGGGTGCGGGACCGGCGGATTCACCTGAGCCTGATTCGCTTCGCGGATCGGTGATCCGCCTGTGAATTTTCCACACCCCCGGGATGGTGCATGCCGGGGGTGTTTTGCGTTAACCCGGCCCGAACTCCCCGGAATCTAAGTATTTGATAACTCTTGGAATTTTTTTATGTTGTGATAAATTCAGCGCTAAGGCACGAGGAAGCATCATGGAAGTCGAGATTAATAATATCGATTTGTACTATGAGGATCAGGGCACGGGCAAGCCTATCGTGCTCATCCACGGGTTTCCTTTCGATCATCATCTCTGGGACCGGCAAGTCGAGATCCTGGCGGATCACCACCGGGTGATCACCCCGGACCTCCGGGGATTCGGGCAGAGCGATGCACCGGAAGGGCCCTATACCATGACCCAGTACGCGGCCGATATCATCGCACTGCTGGATCTGCTGCAGATTGATCGGGCGATCATCGCGGGCCTGTCCATGGGCGGCTATATCAGCCTGGCCATCGCGGAGCAGTACCCGGAGCGCCTGGACGGCTTGGTGTTGTCCAACACCCGGACGGCCAAAGATACGGCGGCGATACGCCAGAACCGCTACAACACGGTGGAAAAAATTAAATTCGAAGGGACCGAGTTTCTGGTCCTGGATATGCTGGGCAAGGTCCTCTCCAAGGATACCCGGAAACACAATCCGGCCGTCCTGGAGTTCGTGGAACAGATAATGCGTCGCCAGCGGGCCGCCGGCATCATCGGCGCCCAGCAGGGGATGGCCCAGCGCAAGGATCGGTCCTTCATCCTGAATGACCTGCAGATCCCGGTGCTGGTGATAGCCGGCAGAGACGATAAACTCATTTCTCCCATGGAAGCAAAACGCATCGCCAAAGAACTTCCGCTCGGCCACCTGGAAATCATACCGAAGGCCGGGCATCTGTCTAATCTCGAACAGCCCGACACGTATAACGAACGGTTCATGCGCTTCGTGGAGTCCACGGAAGTCGTCGAGCACTGACCACGGAATAAACAGGGCGGAAGCGCCTGCCGGCAGAACGGAGCAGGTTAATCGAACAGGGAAGGCGGCGGGTTGCGCCATTCCAGCCAGGTACGATTCCGTTTCCGCTCCCGGTTGTTCAATACAATGAGAAAGGCGAAGCCGAGACAGGCCAGGCCGATGCCGAAAAGCATCCCGCCAATGACATCTCCGGGATAGTGGACCCCCACATAGACCCGGGATATACCCACCAGGCCCGCCGCACTCCAGAAATACCAGCGAAAACGGTGATAAAAAAACGCCAGGACGGTCATGCTGGCAAACATATTGGCGGCGTGATTCGAAACGAACCCGTACTGCCCGCCGCAGCTGACGAGGAGCCGTACGTACTCCAGGCTGTGACAGGGCCGGAGACGGCCGACCAGAGGTTTGATCACCTGCGCCGCCAGGGCGTCGGTGGCCCCGGTGACCACCAGAAGCAGCACGGCGGCTATCCGGCCCCGCTTTCCTCCGAACAGGAGCAGCCCGATCCAGATTAATAGCAAGGGGATGATGAAATGGTGTTCATCGGTGATAAAGGGAAAGAACGCATCGAACACCGGATTGGCAAGGGAGCTATTGATCAAGTGAAATACGACCCGGTCCAGGTGGAGGAAAAAGTGGATCATCTATTCGGGCTTTGCTCGAAGGCTTTGTGCAGTTTGTTGAACACTGCCCAGCTCAAGAAGAGTGATTTCGAGAGGTGGGAATCATGCCAGCCAGGGAAGACTGGTCCGGTGGTATAGACAGTGATCTGTTCAAGGTCAATCGGGAGCGCTGCGGCTGGTTAATTTTTCTCGGACTTGTCCCCACCGCCCTGATTGTCTCCTGCCCCGGCGGTTTCCTCTTCCGAAGCTCCGGAACCCTGGTGTAACTCCTCGCCGGCCGCTTCCAGTGCTTCCTTGACCCCGTCACAGATTTTAAAGGCGTCCTGTAATTTGGAAATCTTGATCAGGTTAATGACTTTCGGGGCCGGCTTCACCAGGTAGCACTCCCCGCCCTTTTGCACCACCTGCCGCCGGGCGAAGAGTAACGCCCCCAGTCCGCTGGAATCGACCATCTTCACGCTGTCCAGGTCGATGATAATATTCTTGAATTCACCTTCGTTCAGGGTAATCAGCATCTCGCGCTTGAACTTGTCTGCTCCGTGCGCATCCAGTAGAAGATTCTGTACCTGGAAAATCAGCGTATCCCCTACAAAATTATGATCAAATCTCATCGGCCTCTCCTTATTGGCGTTGCGTATGATGTCCCGGCCGAAGAGGTCGGTACCCGGCACCTCCGGCCCACAACGCGACTTCTTTCTCATGCAAAAACACAGATAAAAATCTCGTGTTTACCCGTGCCGAAATTTATAGAAACTTTGTTTCAAGAGTAAAGGGAAAATTCACCTTTACTTTCCATATGCCAGAATGTAGTAAAAAAGGATCGATAAAACAGCACTAAGCGATGAAAAACTTCCCGGGGAATGGTAATCCCTGTCTATTTTCCCTGGAATTCTTATCTTTAGTACGTAAAATAAATCAGGAACCAATGCAGGGTAAATTACATTGTTACAGGCCCGGGGAGATCATGAACCCCAACGATGAACGCGACAGATACGAAAGGCCATACATCCCGGACGACATGACTCGCAGGGAGCAGGAAGATGCATGAACCGGCAGAACACACGGATATCCGGGTGCAACATCTGGAGCACCCGAACGCTCCGGATGAACAGCGGATGAAAACCACCCTGCGTGAAGAGGGTTTTCGGGATGTGCATACGTTTTCGGACCGGCCGGGTGCGTATTATCCGGACCACCGGCACGATTACGTAGAAGTACGCTGGCTGGTGTCCGGCGAAGTGACGTTCGGCGTCAACGGCCGCCACTATACCCTGCAACCGGGAGATCGGCTGGACATGCCGGCGCGTACCGTCCATGATGCCCGCATTCATCCTGAGAAAGGTGCCGCGTATATCTGTGCTTCCAGGCCAGTGGAGGAATAACGAGTGAATTGTCAATCATGTGGGCAGGCGCTGCCTGAACAGGCCCGGTTTTGCCAGGAATGTGGTGCCGCGGTTCCGGAAGAACCGGCCAAGAGCACGGAAGGTGCTGCCTCCGCCGGCAAGACGCCTGCGAAGGATCCGGATGAAATCACCCGGTTTCTGGAATTGCCGGAAGAAAAAGGGCGGTTCGACCGCACGGCCCCGCCGGTGGTGTCACCCCTGACCATCTTTTTTGCCATTATCGGGCTGGTATTGATTTTAATTTTGTTGAATCCCTGGCACGCCGGCCAGGATAAACCGGCCGATTTTCAGGGAAGCCGGGGCGCCTCGCCCACGGTTGTGGCGCCGCAGTCTTCGGTGAGATAATCCGGAACACATTGTGAACACCGGTCGTCCGCAGGGCGGCCTCTCGCTCCAGGGGTACACTGCCATGTTACCAGGTGATCCCATAGCGGTGCATTCATTTCGGGACGGAGCGTACCGCGGGTACTTCGATCTGCTGGAACGCGATCCGCTGGCCGTGTACGCCGCCCGGAAGGTCCCGGCCGACGCCATCCTGGATTGCGAGCAACTCGTGGAAAATCTGGCCGGGTCGGGGATAGTGTTGGCCGGGGGGTGGCATTCCCCGCTGGAAAAACGGTTGTTCCGGCGGGCCGTTCGGGTTCCTGCCGCCAGGCTGATTCATGCCCTGGCCAAGGGCATGGCGTTTTACCGGCCGGATCACACCGCCGGGCAACTCCTGGAACAGCGCCGGCTCCTCATCGTCGCACCCCGCCTGTCCAACCGGCGGATTTCGCAGGCATCAGTTGAGCAGCGGGATCGGTGGATGCGCTCCGTCTGCCGCCGATATCTGTTTTGCTTTCCGGACCCGGAAGGCTATACGTATCGCTTGCTGCAAACAGCGCTGGAAGACAACAAGGAAGTCTTTATTTTCGATCACCCCCGGACGGCCGGCTTGTTCGAACAGGAGGCGATTGGAGTAAATAACCGGAACTGGAAGGCGATCTTCCGGCCGGGGTAAGGAGTGGAGAGACCGAGTGGCCGAATCGGAGGAGGGAACAGCGGTAATGTCAGCGGAAGCGAAGCAGGAAGGCTGGAGTGAGGTCTCCCTGCGGCTGGAAGGGGAAGCAGCCGGCGTTGCCGAGGCGGCGTCAGACCTGGTCAGCGAGGTCTGCGGCGGGATAGAAGAGCGGGCCGGCGAAGATGGTTCACCGGTCATAGTGGGGTATGTTCCCGGAACCGACGGGGACGCTCATCACTTGCAGGAGATTCAACGCGGGTTGGAGAGGTTGGAAACCATCAACGGCCTGGCGGAGGGAACCTTAGTTCACCGGTTGAAAATCCGGACGTTCCGGGAGACGGATTGGGCGGAAACCTGGAAGCAGTTTTATAAGCCGGTGCGTATCGGCCGGCATTTCATCGTCTATCCCTCCTGGGCGCCGCCCGAACATCTCGGGGAAGAGGACCTGCCCCTCCTGCTGGACCCGGGCCAGGCATTCGGCACCGGGCATCACGAATCGAGCCGGCTGTGCCTGCGGCTGATGGAAGATCTGTCCATGGAAAACCGGCGGGTTGCCGACGTCGGCAGCGGGTCGGGGATCCTGGCGATTGGCGCCGCACTGCTGGGAGCCGGTGAAATCCGGGCGTGTGATACGGATCCCCTTGCCGTAGAGGCCACCCGGCAGAATGTGGTCGGTAACCATGTGGAATCACAGATTAGTGTGGTGGAAGGCTCGGTGGAGACTCTCCGGGACAACGGGCCATTCGATCTGGTCTGCGCGAATATCCTGGCCAGCGTCCTGGATCCGTTGGGAGGAGCACTCGCCGGGATTGCCGCGCCAGGCGGGTATTTACTCTGGAGCGGCATCATGGTCCGCCAGCTGCCCCGGATGCGAACAGTGTGTGCCCGGGAGTCCCTCCGGGTGGTGCGGACCGCCCGGGAGAATGACTGGGTCGCGATGTTGATCCGGAAACCGGAGTAACCATCCAAAATAATATTGCGCTTCAGTCGCGGGGCGTCTATATTCATAAAGTACGTTTGAGAAACTCTCCGTATCAGGAGGATATACGCTCCAGCGAGCAAGTGGATACACTCTTCCGGTATACATTTCAGCAAGCCAACAGCACCGGTCAGCTGCATGGGACCGGGACGTGTCAAACTAATCCGGGGGCGCCTTCCGAGCGGTTGTAGTGTACCGCCGGTGTTACCGTTCCTGCCCGGCGTGATTGTTCGACAGGTATCCCCGGGGAACAGGTCCGGCAGACGACCGGAAGTTCGTGCCCTGCTTCGTATCCTCAAGGTGGAGCCGTGCGCTCTGTTTACACCGGAGCGCCGATTCTGCCGATGAATTGAACCAAGGTGAGAGCCAATTGTTACCGAATTTTTCTGCACCGGATGGGAATTCTGCCGTCGAAGCGGCACTGGTTCTGAACCCCGCCGGGACGATACTCTACGCCAGCAAGGAATTCAGGGGCGTGCCGGGAAGTCACCCGGGGGATCTGTCCGGCCGGCAGATACAGGATCTGAGCGGGGAGCCGCCCCTTGCGGCGTGGGCCGATCTTTACAAACGGATGCTCTCCGGGAACTCTCAGGAGCAAAAGACCGGGGTGGAATTCCGGGATGCTGCCGGACAGACAGAGAGATGGGAATTAACCGGCCGGTATCATCAGGGGGAGAAAGGAAACGGGTGGATCATTCTCACCGGCCGGAGAGTGTCCGACCAGGAGCAACCATCCCGCTCCGAAGTCACGTTCACCGTGGACCGGGAGACCAACAAGATTCTGGAGGCGACAGGCAGCGTCGAAGCCCTGACCGGGCGTTCCGCGAAGGCACTGATTGGGATGGACCACCAGAAGTTGTATCCGCCGGACGACGGCCCGGATGCGGTGGCAAGGGTCACCCGGCACGCCGAATCCGGCGGGATGAGCTTGCATGAGCTCCGTTTGCAACACACGGACGGAGCAGGCATTCCGGTGGAATTCTCGGCAGGGATGGGTGAACGAGAGGACAGACCGGTGGTGGAGGTGACGTTCCGATCCCCGGATCGTTCCGCCGAGTCAGGCAACAAACTCCGGTTTTTCCGACACGTGCTGCAGAGTTTACACGAAGGGATCTGCCTCACCGATTTGGAGAACAGACTGGTGTTCCTCAATACGAAGTTCGAGGCCATCTTTGGGTACCGGGCCAGCGAAATCCTGGGGTTCCCGGCCGCCCGGATTTTTACCGACCACGAACAGCTGGATCTCGGCGAAGCTCCCGGCCCGGAATTTCTGACCACTGACCATTGGACCGGGGAAATCACCGCCCGGCGGCAGAATGGGACCACATTTCCCGCCAGTTTGTCCAAAACGGTCGTCCGGGATGGACAGAAAACACCCATGGGATATATTTACATCGTGCAGGACATCACCGATCGCAAACGGGTGGAGGAAGAACTGGTCCGGGTGGAAAAACTCCGGGGGTTAAGTACGCTGGCGGGGGGCATTGCCCACGATTTTAACAATATTTTGACCTCCGTGCTGGGCAATCTTTCGCTGGCAAAACTGTACGGAGACGATCCCGGGAAACTGCAGACGATATTGGAGCGCACCGAGCAGGCCGCACGGAAAGCTACCGGCCTCACCACCCAACTCTTAACGTTCTCCAAAGGCGGCGAGCCGATTCAGCGCCAGGTGGAGGTCCGGGAACTTTTGCGGGGGGCCCTGGATTTTGCCCTCAGCGGTTCGAATGTCAATTACCGGCTTCAGCTGGCCAAAAATATTTATCCGGTCTCCATCGACCTGGATCAGATGAACCAGGCGGTCCAGAACATCATTATTAATGCCGTGCAGGCGATGCCGGAGGGCGGTACGCTCATCGTCACAGCCGAAAACATGATTATTGACCGGAGCAACCGGGTACCCGGATTGGCCGGGCGGTATTACGTACGGATCCGGTTTGCCGATCAAGGCGTGGGGATTTCGGAGGAGGAACTCTCCAAGGTGTTTGATCCGTTTTTCACCACCAAGGCGAGCGGCAGCGGCCTGGGGCTGGCCACCACCTATTCCATCGTCCGGCGCCACAAGGGGGCCGTGAGCCTGGAGTCCACCCCGGACGAGGGGACCACCGTCATCATCTATCTGCCGGCCGAGATCACCAGCGACGAGGAGCCGGTGACGACGGCCACGGGCCTGTCCGGCGCCACCAGGGGCCGGGTGCTGGTCATGGACGATGAGAGCGGCATCCGGGAAGTCTGTACCGAATTCCTGCACTATCTGGGCTTCGAAGCGGTGGAAGCGGAAGACGGCGAGACGGCCTGCCGGATGTACAAAGAAGCACACCAGGCAGGCGAACCGATTGACGCCGTGATCATGGACCTGACCATCCCGGGAGGAATGGGCGGACAGGAGGCCATCCGGGAACTCCTGCAATATGACGAAAACGTCCGGGCCATCGTGAGCAGCGGATATTCCACCAGCCCGGTGATGGCCAACTACCGCGACTACGGATTTCGAGGCGTGGTGAGCAAACCCTACCAGATGGAGGATCTGAAAAAAGTACTGGAGCAGGTCCTTGCGTAGAAGACGCACCGCAGAACCGGCGAACCCCGAATGACGAAGACTGAAGAACCCATCCCAACCCCCGGTGGAGCCGGACGGGGATTTCTGCGGTGCGACATTCGAAATTTAGTATTCGGCATTCATCCGTTTGATACCCATCAATTATATCAGATCCGTCGCCGATTCCGGCGCCATGGTTTTTCCGGTCTCCATCTGTAATCCCATGCCGCCGTCTTCCAGCCAGGTGTATTGATCATCCAGGACCGCACGGGCAAACCGGTATTTCTCATCGTCGTCATTGGCCCACAGCTGGTGCGACAGGTGCTCGATCTTCCGGCGGGCATTCCGGCAGAACAGGTCGGCCACCGGAATCGCATCTTCCCGGCCTTCCTTGGCCATTTTGGTGGCCCGGCTGATGGTGGCGGCCATGGCGAACAATTCGGCTCCGATATCCACGGCCCGGAACAGGAACGCCTGCTTGTGCTGCAGCTTGCCGCCGTACGTCACCATGCCGTGAAAGATGTTTCGGGCCAGCTGCCGGGTGTGCCGTTCCACAAATCCCAGATGATTGCTTAGTTTGCCGAACTCCTGGTGTTGGGGCCAGCGGCTCCAGCCGATCCAGCGGGTGGGATACCACTTGGCATAGAATCCGGCGATCTTCGGAAATTGCGAGAGTTTGTCTCCCAGGGATTTCTTGGGATCGATGAGATCGCCGGCCACTTCCAGGTGTTTGTCCACCGCTTCCCGGGCGATGAAGAGCCGCATGATCTCACTGGACCCCTCGAAGATGAGGTTAATCCGGGAATCCCGGAGGATGCGCTCCACGGGAATGCCGGCTTCTCCCCGGGCCCGCAGGGAATCGGCCGTTTCGTATCCCCGGCCGCTGCGGATTTGCATGGTGTCGTCGGCGATCCGCCATTCGGCCTCGGTGTTGTACAGCTTAGCCACCGCCGCTTCCAGCCGGATGTCCAGCTCCTGGTCGGCCATGGAGGAGGCCAGGTCGATCACCGATTCCATGGCAAAAATCTGGGCGGCCATGTCGGAGATCTTCTGGGCGATGGCCTCGTGCTTGCCGATAGGCTGCCCCCACTGCACCCGTTCCTTGGCCCAGCGCCGGTTGATTTCCAGGCAGGTTTTCGCCGCCCCCACGGCGGAGGCCGGCAGGGCCAGCCGGCCGGTGTTCAGGGTGGTCAGCGCCAGCTTTAATCCCTTCCCCCGCTGGCCCAGCAGGTTCTCCTTGGGCACCCGCACATCCTGAAAGGTAATCACCCCGTTCTCGATGCCCTTGAGTCCCATGAAATGACACCGGTGTGCTACTTCGACTCCGGGCCAATTCTCCTCCACGATGAAGGCGGAGATCTTGCCGTCCTCATGCTTGGCCATCACCACAAACAGATCGGCGATGGTCCCGTTGGTGGTCCAGAGTTTCTCTCCGTTCAGGATCCAGGCCTGGCCGTCCTCGGTCTCGGTCACGTGGGTTTTTAAACTGGCGGGATCGGACCCCACTTCCGGTTCGGTCAGCGCAAATGCCGAGATTTCTCCCCGGGCAATCCGGGGAAGATATTTCTGTTTTTGTTCTGCGGTGCCGAACAGTTTCAGGGGCTGCGGCACGCCGATGGATTGATGGGCCGAAAGCAAGGCGGTTAAACTGCCATCCTGGCTGGTGAGCAATTTCATAATTTCGTTGTATTCGAACTGGGTCAGGCCGAGGCCCCCGTATTCCTGGTCGATCTTCATGCCGAAGGCGCCCATTTCCCGGAGCCGGTCGTAATATTCCTCCGGGATCTTGCTGTCCCGATCGATTTTATCGGAGTCCACCTCATCCCGGAGAAACGTCTTCATCCGGTCGTAAAAATTTTTAAACACCGGGCGATCGCCTCCCTGGGGATCGGGAAACGGGTGAATGAGATCCATGCGCAAGTTTCCCAGAAAGATTTCCCGGAGAAAACTGGGCTTTTCCCAGGCCGTTTCCCGGGACTCTTCCGCTATTTGCCGGGATTCCTCTTCCGTCGGGTGATGATTATTGGTGGGGTGATCTGTGGAATTCATAATATCTCTCCTGCGTTAAAATTGAAGAAGTTTGCGGTGATTGTCGAGAGATGGTTGGGAATATGTAATAATGTTGCGGCGGTGAGAAGACGTGACAACCTGGCAGGCCCCGATAAAACATATTCTCGCTCCCAGTAAAAGTTCTTTTTAATGGAAGTCGCTGTTTCATGCTTCAATATAGGATTTTCACCAGAAGAAACCAATGGCCCCGGAGCGAACACCATGGAGCGGTATTCCGGCAAAACCCTGAGATTACAAGAGGTCCGGGGAGGACGAAATCGCGGGCGGGAAGATCAGCCGGAGAGCGGGGAGTCGGCGTATCCGGTGAGGGGGAGAGCATCCGATGCGGTGCCGGGGTCGAAGAACGCCGGAATAATAAACAGGTTGCCCAGGTTCACGGTGACATGGCAGAAGATTGGGGCGTAATAGGACCCGGAATAGAGCAGGAGGAGGTTTAAAAAGACGCCCACCAGGAAAATCCAGGCGGTGCTGTACCAGCCCTGCACCGGGGCGTGCAGCAGGGCAAACAGGGCGGCCGTCACCAGGATGGCCAGCTCCGGGGACCGGAGCAGTAACGACAAGAGGGTAAACAGACCGCCCCGGAAAAATAATTCCTCGAAAATGCCGGCGTTGGTCCCCACCAGAAACGCAATGAACTGTTGCCGGGGTGATCGCGGCAGCAGGTGCGAGTTGCGCAGGATCTGCTCCCGGGCCGGTTGTCCCTTGACCCGGGCCACCACAACATCACTGCCCAGGATGAGCAGCAGGATGACCGCGCCGGACAGCACACCCCGCACGGCGTCGCCCGCCAGATCGCCCGTAAAGCCGTAGGATTGGACCTGGGCCACATACCGCCAGATGGGAATGGTAAACCGCTCCTGTGTACTGCCCAGCCAGTGCAGCGAACTCCAAACCCCCAGGGCGATAAGCCAAAAGAGGAGATGCTGGATCAGCGAATACTTGCTCCAGAGCAGCTCGGGCGTGATCTCCGGTTGTGTCGGAGAGCTATTTTCCGTGGTGTCGTCGGCCATGAGGCGCCGTGATCCTCTCTTTTGCGATGCGACTGCCGTGTACTTCCCGTATGCCGGCAATTTCTGCCTAATTTCTGGGTCCGCCCGGCGTAATGCAAGGATTTGTTCCTGGCGGGGGAGTGAGCGCCCCGAACCGAATAAAAACGTTGGAGAGGCGTATCTCACATGTTATTTTTGCCACATGAATCGAATAGGCATAGCCGGCGTCGGTCACCTCGGAAGACACCACTTGCGGTTATTGCAGGATGTCCCGGATCTGGAAGTCGCCGGCTGTTTTGATACCGATCCTGCGGTGCAGGATACACTGCAGGAGCAGGGCGTACCTCTCTACCGGACGTTCGAAGAGTTGCTGGCCGACGTGGATGCGGTCGATATCGTGGTGCCGACCCGGGCACACTACGACCTGGCGACCCGGGCCTTGACCCGCGGGAAGCACGTGTTCCTGGAGAAACCCATTGCCGAGACGCTGGAGCAGGCCCGGGATCTGGTGCAATTAGCTGCGGATCAGGATGTGATCCTGCAGGTGGGGCATATCGAACGGTTCAACCCGGCCATCCTGGCCCTGAAGGATTTCCCCTTGAACCCCCGGTTCATCGAGTCGCACCGGCTGGCGCAGTTTCAACAGCGGGGAACGGATGTGGCGGTGGTGCTGGATCTGATGATCCACGATATCGATATTATCCTGTCCCTGGTCCGGAGTCCGGTGCAGAACGTCGAAGCGGCCGGGGTCTCCGTGATCACCGATTCCATTGATATCGCCAACGCCCGCCTCTCGTTCGAGAACGGGTGTGTGGCAAATATCACTGCCAGCCGTATTTCCCAGAAGGCCATGCGAAAGTTGCGGATTTTCCAGCCGCAGGCCTATGTGTCCGTGGATTTTCAGAGCGGCAGCGCGGAAATCTACCGGTTGAAGGATGCCGTGGGGCAGGAGGAGTCCACTCCGGTGGTACTGGGGGAGATGGCTTACCAGGGAGCAAAGAAATACATTGTGTACGAGCAGCCGCACGCCGGGGATGTGAACGCGCTCAAGGAAGAACTGGTGGCCTTTGACCGGGCAATCACTAATCACCAGCGACCGGTGGTATCCGGTGAAGACGGTCTCCACGCGTTGGAAGTGGCGCAACTTATTCAACAGAAAATACAGGAAGTATCCAGTCAGTGGCAATGAACCTCCCGACATTTTTCTTTAAATATCGCAGTTATACCCCTATCCCCCTGATCCTGGTGCTGCTCTACCAGGCGCATCCCGTACTCAGTTGGTTACTGGTGGGACTCGGTCTGTTAATCCTGGGGGAAGGCATCCGGTTCTGGGCCGTCCTCCATGCCGGCGGGGCCACCCGGACCCGGCAGGTGGGCGCCCCCGAACTGATCTCGTCGGGCCCTTACGGCTACGTCCGCAATCCGCTCTACGCGGGGAATATGTTGATTTACGGCGGCGTGGTGTTGATCGCGGGCGGTCCCTGGATGTGGGAAATGCTGCTGGTGGCACTGGTGTTTTTTGCCTTCCAGTATTCGCTGATCATATCTCTGGAAGAAAAGAAGCTCCGGGAATTATTCGGGGAAGGCTACGATGAGTACCGGGCTCACGTGCCCCGCATCATTCCCCGGCTCACCCCCTGGCGCGGCACGGGCCGGACCGACGTGCAGCCGCTTTCGTTCGGCGCAGCCTTCAAACCCGAAAAGAGCACCCTGGTGAATCTCGGTATCATGCTGCTGCTGATCGCCGGGAAATGGCTGTTCTGGCAATTGTAGATCCCGGCGCCGGGTACGCCGCCTTCACTGACGTGTAACAAACCATGACCAAAAAAATTCTTATTGTGGCGGGAGAAACCTCCGGTGATACCCACGGCGCCGCCCTGGTGAAGAGTCTCCGGGCGCAGGTGCCCGGGATCCATCTCGCCGGGATCGGCGGACGCAACATGGAGGCCGCCGGCATGGAGCTGTTGTATCACATCCGGGAGATGTCCATGATGGGCTTCGCGGAGGTGCTCCGGCATCTTCCCTTTATCCGGAAGGTGATGAACGATCTGGAGACCTGGGTCGAGACGCACCGGCCGGATGCCGTGATTCTCATCGACTACCCGGGGTTTAACCTGCGGTTCGCCCGGAAAGTCCGGGAGTACGATATCCCGGTCTACTATTACATCTCCCCGCAGGTCTGGGCCTGGGGAAAGAAACGCCTGCCCAAAATGAAACGGTTAATCCATAAGATGTTCGTGATTTTTCCCTTCGAGGAAGAAATCTACGCGGACCACCAAATCCCAGTGGAATTTGTCGGCCATCCCCTGGTGGAGGAGATTCGATCAGTGCAGGATCGGGAGACCTTTTTCCGGGAGTCGGGTTTTGACCCCGGGATTCCGGCGATCGGCTTATTGCCAGGCAGCCGGCGGCAGGAAATCGACCGGCATCTGGCGGTGGTGGGAGAAACCGTCGCTCGTCTGCAGCAGCAGGCGGGCGTGCCGCTCCAGTTCTGGCTGGCGATTGCCCCGGACCTGGATCCCGGGGAGATCTCCGGGACGATTCCGGCGGATCAGGTGCAGCTGATACAGAACAAAACCTACGAGGTGATGAAATATAGTACGGCGGTGGTCGTATCCTCCGGGAGTGCCACCCTGGAAACCGCCTACTTCGCCACCCCGATGGTGATTATATACAAGATGAATCCGGTGACCTGGTGGTTGGGGAAGCTGCTGGTGGACATGGAGTATATCGGCCTGGCGAATATCGTGGCCGGGCGAATGGTGGTCCCGGAACTGCTGCAGGACCAGGCCAATCCGGAGAATATCGCCCGGGAAGTGCGCCGGTACCTGGAGGATGCGGAGTATGACCGTTCGGTACGCACCGCCCTGGAAGGGGTGCGGGAACAGCTGGGAGAGCCCGGAGCCGGCCGGCGGGTCGCGGAGGCCATCTCCCGGGAACTCTATAGATGAATCGGGAAATACTCCGGACCGCCTTGAATCACACCAAAGATGAAATTGAAACACCGAAAAGCACCGAAAAACACTGATAAAAAGCAATCGCAGCCTGACCCGGCCAGCCGGGAAATTACATTGCTTGCCGCAAATCAAAAAAAATGAAAACGGAAAGAAGGAAAGCGTGACCCTGCTCAACGTACAATATCCACGCTCTGCGCTATGCTCTCTGCGCCTGCGCCCTGCTTTTCACGTTTGACTTCACGAATAACTATTGACCTTCCCGAAAACGTCAACTCTATCAACTCGCAGATTTGAAGAGCGACGAATCGGGACCCCGGTCCGAAAATATCAAAATCTGTGAGTTCGATAAATTTTCGTCCTCGGGGCTGACAATTGATAAATGACCTTATGAGCACACGACTCTGGAAGCGGTTCAAGTTTTATGCGGGCGCCTGGCTCGGGACCCTGTTCGTCCGGTTGCTGTTTTTGTTCTCCCGGAACCGGATCGTGAATCTGCAGCGATATGAAGATCTGCTGGCCTCCGGCCGGAGTGTGGTGCTGGCGCTCTGGCACGGGCAGATGCTCACCGGCATTTACCTCCTGCGGAACCGGGGGATTCACGCCATGGTGGGCTATCACCGGGATGCGGAGATGATTGCCCGGATTCTGAAGAAATTGGGTTATGAAATGATTCGTGGCTCCAGCCGGGACCGCGGCAAGCACGCCCTGGAGCAGGGTTTACGTATCGCCAGGCGTCCCGGAACCGTTGTGGCCATCACCACCGACGGGCCCATCGGTCCGTACCGGAAGTGCAAACCCGGCGCGGCCCTCATCGCCCGGAAAACCAGAGCGGTCGTGGTCCCGCTGGCGACCAACTGCAGCCGGAAGAAAGTGATTACCAACAGCTGGGACCGGTTTTATCTGCCCCTGCCCCTGAGCCGGAACGTGGTGGTCCTGGGCGACCCCATCTATCCGGAGCAGATCGAAGGAAATCATGCCACCTCCCGTCTTCTGGCACTCATTGAAACCCGCCTGACCGCCTTGCAGGAGGAAGTGGATCGATATTTTGACGCATAAACTGTCCGGGTTGCTTCGACCCCTCAGCTGGCTGTACCGGGGCGGGCTCCTGTTGCGGAACCGGGGGTACGATCTGAACCTGCTGCCTTCCGTGGCCGTCGGGGTGCCGGTGATCAGCGTGGGGAATCTCCGGATGGGCGGCAGCGGGAAAACGCCGCTGGTGGAGCATCTGGCGCGCCGGTTTCTTCGGGACGGGTACCGGGTGGGGATCGTGAGCCGGGGGTACAAGCGGCAGAGCACGGGCCAGGTGGTGGTGAGCCGGGGGCGGGGGCCGGAAATCCCGGTGGCTCAGGCTGGCGACGAACCGTATATGTTGAGTCTGCTGCTTCCGGAAACCATTGTGGTGGTGGATGCCGACCGGGTAGCGGCCGCCCGGACGGCCGTCCGGGAGTTTGACGCCGATCTCATCCTGATGGACGATGGATTTCAACATCGCCGGCTCCGACGAACCAGTAACATTGTGGTGATTCCTGCCGGGGACATCGCCACCCGGGCCCGGGTGGTGCCGGCCGGTCCCCTCCGGGAGCCGTGGGCCGCCCTCCGGCGGGCCACCCACCTGTTGGTGGTAGGCCAGCCGGATCCTGCCGGAAATCAAACCGCAGAACGATTCCTGGGACAGTGGTCGGACGCCCCGGTGTTTTGGGGGGAGAAAGCCTCCCTGCCGGTATTGGAAAATCCGGCGGCCGATCACCAGATTAACCTGAAAGAGAGCGAACGGCCCCCGACGGTTCTCGCGCTGGCCGGCATCGGCGCCCCGCACAGTTTTCGCACCGCGCTGGAAGCCCTCCCGCTGCACGTGCAATCCTTTCGGGAATATCCGGACCACTACCGTTATCCGCGGGATGTTCAGGAACAGCTGCTGCGGGAAATGGAGGGGAGCGGGGCCGAGTACCTGGTGATGACGGCCAAGGATTACGTCAAGTGGGATGCGGATCTCTGTGCCCGGGAGAATATCTTTTTTGTGCGCCCCCGGTATACTATCACTCCTCCCCTGTTCCGGGCTTTGCCACACCGCTGATCTTTTCCCCGGGGATAACATGTCCGGGTGCTCTCTACCGTGAGCCGTTGTGAGGCTGCCGCTGTACACAAAATATTCATTCGGTCTCCAGGTGAAAAGAGACCCAGCCGGCCCTTCTCTGCATGCCCTGGGCTCCGGTCCATTTAAAATTTTTGTTGTAACTGAAAATGTAATTGCCTAAGTTCATCCACTTTCAGGACGGTTCGTCACGTGTACCGAATGGATATTTTCCCCGCGGCATTGACCTGATGAAAGATTACCCAGCACTTGTACGCCTGGCGACGGAAAATTTGTGAGGTTCTTCGGAACATCGGGCTGGTAAACGGCATAAAAAACAAAGCAAATTTTACGATATCAGAGGATACTAATTTCATGAAGAGATTTTTCACGGGATCGCTGATCGTTGTGCTCGTGGCCGGGCTTTTCCTGATCAGTCCCCCCGGACAGAGAATTATCGCATCCGCCAATGACCTTTATCAAAAGCTCAACGTGTTTTCGGACATGGTGAGCATTATCAATGATAACTACGTGGACGAGGTCAATTGGGATAATACCATGGTCGGGGCCTACAATGGCCTGCTGGAAGAACTGGACCCCCATTCCGTGTACATTCCGAAGAAACGGGTCGATCAGATTAACGAACAGTTCGAGGGGGAGTTTCAGGGCATCGGGATCGAGTTTGATATCATCGAGGGATATATCACGGTGATTTCCCCCATTCCCGGCGCCCCGGCGGACCAGGTGGGGATGCAGGCCGGCGATAAAATCGTCGCCATTAACGGGGAATCCAGTAAAGGGATTACCCAGCAGGGCGTGTTCGAAAAGTTGCGCGGCCCCAAGGGGACCAACGTGGACGTGACCGTCATGCGGCCGGGCCGGAAAGACAGCCTGGGCTTCACCATTACCCGGGACGATATCCCGATTATCAGTGTATTGGCTTCGGCGATAGTGCCGGGCCATCCGCATACCGGATACATCTTGTTAAACCGGTTTGCGCGGAAGACGGCGGATGAGTTCGAGGCGGCGCTGGATACTCTGGAGGCGCAAGGGATGACCCAGCTGGTAATCGACCTGCGGAACAATGCCGGCGGGTACATGGATCAGGCCATCCAGCTGGTGGATAAATTCGTCAAAGGCCATCAAAAAATTGTCTACACCAAGGGCCGGATCCCTTCGGCCAACGAAGAATTCTATTCCACCGACCGGGCCACGCATCGCCGGTATCCGGTGGTGGTGCTGATCAACCAGGGTTCGGCCAGTGCCAGTGAGATCGTGTCCGGGGCCTTGCAGGATTTGGACCGGGCGTATATCGTGGGGGAACCCAGCTTCGGCAAGGGGCTGGTGCAGCGGCAGTGGCAGATGCGGGACGGCTCGGCCATCCGGGTCACCATCGCCCGTTACTACACGCCAAGTGGCCGGTTGATCCAGCGCCCCTACGAAAACGGGACCGAGGAATACTACCGGGAAGTCTATGAGCGCAGCCATGAGAATGCCGACAGCCTGGCGGTTGCCGACACCACCAACCGGCCGGTGTTTCATACCAAGAGTGGCCGTGTGGTGTATGGTGGCGGAGGCATCACACCGGATGTCGTGGTACCGCGGGATGAAAATCCCACTAAAACGACCATGAACCTGTTTGCGGACCGGGTATTCTTTGAATATGCCTCCGAATATGCCGTCAAGCACCATGAATTGAAAGACCAGGGCTTCCAGAATTTTGCAAACGGGTTTCAGGTGGATGCGGCCCAGATCCGGGCGCTGGAAAAATATATTAAACAAAAAGATATTGAATTCGACCAAGATGAATTCAACCAAGATCTTCGCTATATTAAAAACCTAGTGAAGGCAGAGATTGCGTCCAGTCTCTGGGGAAAAGATGAAATGTACGCAATTCGACTGGAGGAGGACAACCAGGTCCAGAGTGCGCTGAAGTATTTCCCGCAGGCCAGGGAATTGGCCATGGCGGACTATGAAGCGGCTGGTCAGAACTAGACTGAAACGAAGTCAGGCGACGCGGTGGAACTCTGATACGTTCCGCATGTTAAAGGCTTGACATTCGCAATGGATTTGGATTATATTTCCAAGTAGACTTTCGTCGGTAATTGCGTAAATGCGAGACACCAACCAAACGTGAAATGGTGTGTGTAATAGGAGAAAGGTAAATACTTATGTTGATTGAGTTATTCCATCAAGGCGGCGGTTTTATGTACCCCATTTTATTTCTGTTGATCATCGGCCTGATGATCTGTATCGAGCGTTTTTATACTCTGGCTCGTGCTTCTATCAATACCAGAAAGCTTCTCAATAGCGTACAGGTGGCTCTGGAGGAAGAAGGCGTACCGCGGGCACTGGAAGTATGTGAAAATACCCCCGGTCCGGTGGCTGAAATTTTCCACGCCGGCCTCTCCCGGGTCGAACGCGGAGTGGATGAAGTGGAAAAAGCCATTAATAACGCCGGCAGTATCGAAATGTCTTTTCTGGAACGCGGCCTCACCTGGCTGGGAACCGTTATTGCGATTGCTCCCATGCTCGGGTTTACCGGGACGGTCTGGGGCATGATCCTGGCGTTCCAGGATATCGAAAAAGCCAATGACATCTCCCCCTCGATTGTGGCCGGTGGTATTTCCGTGGCCTTGTTGACCACGTTGTTCGGCCTGATCGTGGCTATTATTATCCAATTCTTCCATAACTTGTTTGTTTCCCGGATTGATAAGATCATTATTGATATGGAAGAAGGCTCTGTCAAGCTGATCGATACCCTGGTCGAATTGGAAGACAAAGGGGAACTGAAAGGCGCGGTTGCAGGATCTTGATGTGCGCCGAAGTGCATAAGTGAGAACTAATCCAGAGGTATTCTGTTATGTTAAAAAACAAAGAGAGAAATCGAGACGTTGAGATACCTCAGGGATCGCTGGCGGATATCGCCTTCCTTCTGTTGATTTTCTTTCTGGTCACCACAACCATCGACATGGACAAAGGTCTGGAGATGGTCCTGCCCGCCAAGGGCGAGCAGCAGGAAGTGAATAAGAAGAACATCAGCAATCTGTTGGTCAATGCGAGCGGGAATATTCTGCTGGATGAAGAACCGATCCAGCTGCGGGATATCAGGCCCCTGGTTTCTCAGAAGTTGCAGGCAAACCCGAACCTGATTATTTCCGTAAAAACTGACCGGCGAACCAAGTACCAGAGGTATATCGATGTTCTGGATGAGCTGAAGGGATCGAATGCTACCCGTATCTCGATTGCGAATCCGGAATAAACTCAAGAAAGAAATCTAAAAGCATATGGAATTCAAACGAAAAGAAAAGACAGCTTCCGGAATTCCGACTGCATCCATGCCTGATATCGTATTCATGCTTTTGATCTTCTTCATGGTGTCTACCGTTTTGCGGGAGTACCAGGGACTCAGCGTGATTCTCCCGGAGGCTCAGAATATCGAGAAACTGGAGACGAAGCGCCACGTGACCTATGCCTGGATTTCCAAAGACGGGCGGATTTCCATCGATGACAAGATCCTGAATATGAACGATGTCCGGACGATCATGTACGATAAACGGGTAAACGATCCCCAGATTATCGTCTCATTGCGAGCCGATAAGGGTTCGGATATGGGTTTGATCACGGATTTCCATGAAGAGCTGCGTCAGGCAGATGCGTTGAAAGTTAACTATTCATCAAGAACAGAAGCGTAGCCATGATTACGAGAAAAAAGCCAGAAGTATCGCTGAAAGCGAAATATTCGAAGGTCATTCGTCTCGGGCTCATCATCTCGTTGCTGTTTCTGACTACCGTCTTGATTGCGGTGCCGCGTACACCGCCGAGAGAGACAAAAATCGAGCAGCCCAACGTCGAAATCCAGAATGTGGAGATCCCGGAAACCGAACAGTACGAGAAACCTCCGGCCCCGTCACGACCGACGGTTCCGGTGGCCTCTGAGTCGGAGGATGTTCCGGAAGATGTGACCATCGGCGAGACCACCTTCGAGGAGTTCCAGGCCTCGGAAGCTCCGCCGCCTGCCCCCGAAGAGGGTCCCAAGGTGAAGTTCATTCCGTACGATGAACCGCCCCAGCTGGTTGGCGGCATGCAGGCGCTCCAGCGCCAGGTGAAGTATCCGGAAATCGCCAAGGAAGCCGGGGTGGAAGGGACCGTGATTGTCCAGGCGTTCATTAACAAAGAAGGACGCGTGGAGAAGGTGGTGGTGGTGAAGGGCGTCCCGAAGACCGGATTGGATGAAGCCGCTATCGAAGCCGTGAAAAAGACGCGGTGGAAACCGGCCAAACAGCGTGATCGCGCGGTCGGGGTGTGGTACTCCATCCCCATCGTCTTCCGTCTGAAGACCTCCGGCTGATCAGCCGGAACCTGACGAATGCCGGTTCCTGAGGTCTTGACCTCACTGTAAATACGTTTTATCGATGATTTGAAGCGGGTGTGGTCCCCACATGGGGATGACACCCGCTTTGAATTTCATCCTGATATACTCCGACTTTTTACCTTCCCGAGAACAGTGTGCCGCAATTGCATAGTGCATAGGGTGCTAACCTCATCGTATGCCGTAACCGGATGCAGGCTGCGGTGTACTGGTAACCACCGGGGAGATTCCCGCGATTCGAAACTTGGTCGGTTTAGTCGGCCCGAACTGTGCACTGACAGGGAGAGCTTCCGGGCGCAACCCTAAAATTGTCATAATAACGCAAGGCCGTCCTGTCAGGACGGCCTCTGGTTTTTCAAATCTCTGGGAAGGGCGCCCGGGCTTAGAACTGCTGGAAGGTAATAGCGTTTTTCAGTTCGGCGATGGCCTGGGTTACGTTGATTTCCCGGGGGCAGGCATCGGTACAATTAAAAATGGTATGGCACCGCCACACGCCATCCTTATCATTCAGGATCTCCAGGCGCTCCTGGGCTCCCTTGTCGCGGCTGTCAAAAATAAACCGGTGCGCATTCACGAAGGCGGCCGGTCCCAGGTACTCGCCGTTGGCCCAGAATGAGGGGCAGGCGGTGGTGCAGATCCCGCACAAAATGCACTTGGTGGTTTCATCGAACCGGTCCCGTTCTTTCACGGATTGCTGGCGCTCCCGGGACGGGGGCAGTTCGTCGTTGATGAGATAGGGTTTCACCGTCTCCAGGTGATCAAAAAACGGATCGAAATCCACGATCAGGTCTTTAATCACCTGAAATCCCTTTAACGGCTCGATCTTGACGGGCCCGGTGGGCAGATCCTGCATCAGGATCTGGCAGGCCAGGCGGTTAATCCCGTTGATCACCATTCCGTCGGAACCGCATACGCCGTGGGCGCAGGAAAACCGCAATGTCAGGGTGCCATCCATGGTCCGTTTGATATGCAGCAAGGCATCCAGGACCCGTTCCTTGGGTTCCACATCCACCTGGTATTCCTGCCAGTATGGTTCCGTGTCAGTTTCCGGATTGAACCGTTTGATCTTGAAGGTCACTTCCATGAGTCAACTTCCTTCAGTTCACCTGTGTTAGTACTTACGTTCTTTGGGCTGGAATCTGGTAATAGAAACCGGTTTGTAGTCCAGTTCGATGGATCCGTCTTCTTTCAGGAACGCCAGGGTGTGCTTGAGGAAATTCACGTCATCGCGATCCTGAAAGTCTTCCCGGTAATGGGCGCCGCGGCTTTCCTGCCGGGCCAGGGCCGATTCGACCATTGCCGTGGAAAACTCCAGCAGATACCCCAGTTCCAGCGCGTCCAGTACATCCGTATTGAACAGGGCGCCCTTGTCCATGACCGCAATATGCTGGTACCGGCTCTGCAAGTCGGCAAGGATATCCTTCATCTTGGTGAGGGATTCCTCGCTGCGATAGACGGAGACGTTATCCATCATATTGTTGCGAAGCTCGGTCCGGATTTCCTCCATGCTCTCGGTTCCTTCGGACTCCTTGATACGCCGGATCCGGTCCCGGACGGTGTGGTCCGGGTCTTCGGGTAAATCAGTATAGTCCACGTCCCGGACAAATTCGGCGATGTGTTTTCCAGCCCGGCGGCCGAACACGATGAGATCCAGCAGGGAGTTGGTTCCCAGCCGGTTGGCGCCGTGCACGGAGACACAGGCGGTTTCACCGGCGGCATAGAGGCCGGGCACCGGCGTGTTGTCCGCGTCGCCGACCACCTGGCCGTCGACGTTGGTGGGAATGCCGCCCATAGCATAGTGACAGGTGGGCTGTACGGGAATGGGTTCCACCAGCGGGTTCACCCCCAGGTAGGTTCTGGCGAAAAATAACACATCGGGCAGCTTCTCTTCCAGTTGATCCGGGTCCAGGTGCGTAAGGTCCAGGTGCACGTAGTCCTGGCCGTTGATGCCCCGGCCGGCCCGCACTTCGTCGTAAATGGCGCGCGAAACCATATCCCTGGGGGCCAAATCTTTAATAGAGGGAGCATAGCGTTCCATAAACCGCTCCCCGTCGTTGTTGCGGAGAATTCCGCCTTCGCCCCGGGCGCCTTCCGTCACCAGCACGCCCAGCCGCCACAGGCCGGTGGGATGAAACTGCACGAACTCCATGTCCTCCAGGGGGATGCCCCGCCGGAACACGATGGCCATTCCATCGCCGGTATAGGCATGCGCGTTGGAGGTGATTTTAAAGGCCCGGCCGTATCCTCCGGTGGCGAACAGTACCGCCTTGGCCTGGAACACGTGGACTTCGCCGGTTTTAATTTCGATGGCCACCACGCCTTTGCAGACGTCCCCGTCCATGATGAGGTCGGCTACGTGAAATTCGTTGTAAAACCTGACGTTTTGCTTCATGCATTGTTCGAACAGGGTGTGCAGGATCATGTGGCCGGTCCGGTCCGCCGAATAACAGGCGCGCCGGACGGCTTTTTCCCCGAAGTTGCTGGTATGCCCGCCGAACGGTCGCTGCGCGATCTTGCCGTCTTCGGTGCGGCTGAACGGCAGCCCGAAGTGCTCCATTTCAATGATGGCATCCACCGCGTCCCGGGTGAGAATTTCGATGGCATCCTGATCACCCAGGTAGTCACTGCCTTTCACCGTGTCGTACATATGCCAATCCCACCGGTCTTCCTCCAGGTTGCCCAGAGAAGCGCTGATGCCGCCCTGCGCAGCGCCGGTATGGGATCGCACGGGATACAGTTTGCTGAGCACCGCCACGTCCGCCGTTCGGGAGGCTTCCAGGGCGGCCCGCAGACCGGCGCCTCCCGCCCCTACAATCACTACATCGTACTTATGGACCATATCAATATTCCACTGGTTTATGGATCACGATTATTGCTACCGTACCCATCATGAATAAGAGAAAAATCCCGGCATACAACAAGGTTAAGGCCGCGACCCGCCAGCCCTGGGCGGTGATGTAATCGTCGATGACCATTTTGACCCCGTTCATCCCGTGCCAGAGGGCAAAGATTAAGAATGAAAATTCGAAGGTTTTCCACCAGGGATTGGCCAGTCGGGTGATGGCCAGGTCATAGCTGATGTTGCTGACCCCGGTGACAAAATGATACAGGCCGAAGTGAAACAAGACCTGAAAGAATAAGATGGCGCCGGTAATGCGCTGGAGATACCAGCTGACGGCACCGGAATTCCGTGTGGTCCCTTTATAACTCATGCTGAATCCCCCTTATGTCCAAAGAAAGTATGCGCCGATGAGAAAGACTACCCCAACTACGATGTAGGTCGAATAGAGCAGGGGTTTGGGATAACGGGATCCGCTGGCAAAATCCAGCAGGATCACCCGTAAGCCGTTGACGGCGTGAAACATGATAGCGGCGAAGAGGAAGATCTCCAACACTTTGAAAAGCGGGGTATTGTAACCGGCGATCACCGCGTTGAATGCTTCCGGGCCCTCGGCGATATGGTACATCCCTTCAATGTGGATGATGATGAACAGCACCAGGCCCAGTCCGCTGATCCTGTGGAGTATCCAGGAAAACATTCCCCCCTTCCACTTATACATGAATTGCCTCCCTTAGGTCATACATTACGAGAACGTCTCAACTACGTGTCGTGACAAAATCCTCCGGCAAAA
>Ga0102944_1000558_pt1 | contig 28077 bp, 20 predicted proteins | sample SalPonD_shore_MG_FD_78172 | JGI IMG/M metagenome (GOLD analysis project Ga0102944, IMG submission 78172) | Salt pond soil microbial communities from South San Francisco under conditions of wetland restoration - Salt Pond MetaG... | ecosystem: Environmental > Aquatic > Marine > Intertidal zone >...
ACGTATTGCATGGGATGCCGGGATTATCGATGGGATCCGGCCCTCCCGCCGGGAACGGTGCGGGAGGCACTGCAACTGCAGGTAATCGTGGCCCGGAAACCGTGACAGGCCGGAGGATTTGCCAGAGAGCACACGGCTGTTGACGAGTACGGATCAGGAAGTCTGGAACGCGGATGATGCAGAAACGACCGATGACCGTAGATAAAGACGGGAGGCATCCCGAAGCATCGGGATAACCGCCACCCGTTTTACAGTCTAACATCCCCTCGGAGGATTCTCTCAATAAACCGCTTACTCTTCTGCGCTTTCACACACTTTTCCACTCTGAGTGCCTCTGACTGGGAACCAAGCGATTGTTGAAACACCAACTGCCACGGACGCCCACGCTTCGTCCAGCCTTTCGGGGCGGTATTGTGTGATGTGAGCCGCGCAGCTGGATCTTGAGAAATTCCGACGTAATACCGATCAATGGTTTCAGAATACAGAATATATAGAGAATAAACAGACTCGATCGTTCCCATCTCTATCCCGGCGCCAAAGGAGTGGAAAGCGAACCCACAAATAAACAAGCCCAGCTCCGGAGGAGGGACTCGAACCCCCAACCTAGTGGTTAACAGCCACCCGCTCTGCCATTGAGCTACTCCGGAATCAATCTGTCAAAAACGCTTTAAAAGGTAAAAATGTTCGGCAGACCTGTCAACGGGTTTTGTTCCGATCCCCGAACATCTGATCGTACATTCCGGTCAGGCGTTCCCAGGTCTCCTCCAGCCCTTCCACCAGCACTTTGGTGTGCCCCAGAACCGGCATAAAGTTGGTATCACCGCCCCACCGGGGAACAATGTGCATATGATAGTGGTCTTCCACTCCGGCGCCGGCGACTTTCCCCAGGTTCGCACCGATATTGAATCCCTGGGGATTCACGGCAGCCCGCAATACATCGATCCACCGTTTCTGGAAGTGCACCATTTCCAGATGGGTGTCGTCATCGATGGCACCGACTTCCGGGGTGTGTTGATACGGCGAGATCATCACATGGCCGTTATTGTACGGATAGAGGTTCATGATCACAAAACTGTGCTCGCCCCTGGCCAGCACCAGTTCTTCCTTATCGTCGACCTCCGGGGAGGATTTCGTGCAGAATATGCACTCCTCCGGTTTTTCCTGCAACACGTATTCGATTCGCCACGGCGCCCACAGCTTCTCCATCGGTTGGGACACTAATCTGCTTCCTTTTCCTGCTTGGCTTTCTCGATCACCGTCTGGGCGATGTCCGAAGGCATCGGTTCGTAGTGACTGAACTTCCGGCGATGCATCCCACGTCCGGCCGTAATGGAACGGAGGGTCGTGGAATATTTATGCAGGTTTGCCAGCGGTACCTGTGCCCGGATGATCTGGAAGTGGCCGTCCGACTCCATCCCCAGTATTTTACCCCGGCGTCCGGAAATGTCGCCCATCACGTCCCCCATATAATCCTCCGGCACAGTAACTTCCAGGTCAAATATCGGCTCCAGCAAGACTGGACCGGCATCCATAAAAGCCGATTTGAAGGCCATGGATCCGGCCACCTTGAAGGCCACATCGCTGGAATCCACTGAATGATAAGATCCGTCATACAGGGTGACCTTTATATCCACCACCTGGTACCCGGCTAACACGCCTTCCGCCATGATTTCCCGAACCCCCTTCTCCACAGAAGGAATAAACTTCCCGGGGATAACCCCGCCTACGATGGCATCGACAAACTCGAAGCCTTCGCCTCTGCCCACGGGCTCCAACTTAAGATGGGCATCACCGTATTGCCCGCGGCCGCCGGACTGTTTTTTGAATTTGCCCCGCCGCTCGGCACTCCTGGTAATGGTCTCCCGGTAGGGGATTCGCGGCTCCTCCAGCTCCACATCGATGGAGAAACGTCTCTTAATGCGCGAGACCACATTATCCAGATGCAGTTCACCCAAGCCGGTAATGATGGTCTGTCCTAATTCGGGATCCACTTCATACCGGAACGTGGGGTCTTCTTCATGCATGGTGGAAAGCGCCGTCCCCAGTTTGCCCTCGTCTGCCTTGGTCGCCGCTTCGATGGCGGACCGGATCACCGGCTCCGGGAACTGAATTTTCGGCAGCTGTATCTTGTCGGTGCCGTCGGACAAAGTATCATTGGTATGAGTATTTTTCAGTTTGACCGCGGCTACAATGTCCCCGGCCGTTGCTTTGCCGACTTCCGTCCGCTTTTTCCCGTTCAACACGAACAGCTGGCCCAGCCGCTCCTTCTCATGACGGCTGACGTTTTCCAGCGTCATGCCCTGCTCGATATGTCCATGATATATCCGGAGGAAGGAAAGGTCCCCCACGTGCATTTCGCTGACCGTTTTGAACACGAAGGCCAGGGGACTGCCCTTGGGGTCACAGGGCACCTCGATCTCCTTGCCATCCGATTTGCCCGTTACCGGCGGCATTTCGGTCGGTGCCGGCGTATACTTGGCGATGAATTCCAATAACCGCTGGGTGCCGATATTCTGCGTCGCGGCACCGCAAAGTACCGGATACAGCGCCTGTTCCGTGATCGCCTTATGCAAACCGACTCGTAAATCCTCTTCGCTCATGGCATCTTCGAAAAACTTTTCCAGGAGGGTATCGTCGGATTCGGCCACCAGCTCCACCAGTTCCTGATGCATGCTCCGGGCGCGTTCCTGTAACTGATCGGGGATCGGTGCTTCTTTATAGGTTTTCCCATCGCCGTCGTAAGTCAGCTGTTTCATCCGGAGCAAATCCACGACCGCGTGAAAGTTGGGCCCCTGGTCGATGGGGAGCTGGACCGGAAACACTTCCCGGCCGAACCGGTCCTGCAGTTGCCCCAGCACTCCGTCAAAATCAGCATGTTCCTTATCCAGCATGTTGATATAGATCACCCGGGGTTTATTCATTTCACCGGCGAAATTCCAGGACACCTCGGTTCCCACCTCTATTCCGGAAACCGCATGTACCACCATGATACCGGTATCCACCACTGCGAGGGCCCCCTTGACTTCACCTACAAAATCGGAATAGCCGGGGGTATCCAGGATGTTTAATTTCAAATCCATGGTTTCGGCGTGCAATAACGAACCGTGAATAGAAATCTGCCGTTCGATCTCATCATCATTATAATCCGATACCGTCGTCCCTTCCTCGATACTGCCCAGCCGGCCGGTTATCCCTGCACAATAGAGCATGGATTCCGAGATCATGGTTTTTCCGGACGTACTATGACCGATCAGGGCCACATTGCGAATATTTTCAGATGCATAATCTTTCAAGGCCAACCTCCTGTCTTCCCCGTTCACTTAGTCATCGAATTTCTTCATTTATTTGCTCAATAGGATGCAACTCCTCCCATACCATCTGTCAAGTAGCTCATTGCCCGGAGAATGCGGCAGTAGATCATATTGCCATGAATAATAGGTGATGAAATCCCGACTACGCCAGGCTTTGAGTCTACATTCATTTCCGCTAAGAATCAAGCCGTTTCTCCCCGGGAGCCGTTTCCTTCAACCACGGGCACCAGCTCCGCCTCGGTCACGGACTTCACGACCATGACCACGATCGTGAAATCATCCTGCAAATCTTCTCCGTGGGTGAACCGGAAAACATCTTTGCTGATACGGTCAATCATGCTTTGGGCGGTTTCGTTTCGGGAGCGCTGTTCCAGTACCCGGAGCAATCTCTCGACTTCATAATACTCCCCGTCGGGACTCTGGGCTTCGGTAATGCCGTCGGTATACAGCACCAGCATATCCCCTTTGGCCAGCGGGATGGTTTTTTCTTCGTACCGGGAATCCTCCAGCGCACCGATCACCGGGCCGCCCACGGTCAATTCTTCACTGGACCCGTCGCCATGCACCAGGAGCGGCGGATTATGGCCCCCGTTGGTGTACGTGAGCCAGCCGCTTTCGGATTCCAGCTCCCCATAGAAAAACGTGGTGTACTTCTCGGAATTCGTCGACTCCACCAGTAAATCATTCAACCGGCCCACCATCTCATGAATCGGATTATGACTGCGCATCCGGCTGCGGTAACCGGCATAGAGATTGGCCATCAGAATGGCGCCCGGAATCCCTTTGCCCGCCACGTCACCGATGGCAATCCCGATTTTTCCATTGGAAAACTGGTGAACGTCATAGAAATCGCCACCCACTTGTTGGGAAGGTTCACAAATAGCGGCAAAGTCATACTGGTAACTATCCGGCAGCGACCGGGGGAGAAAGGCTTTCTGAATTTCCTTGGCGATTTCCATATCCCGCTTGAAGCGCTTGGTTTCGCTGACCTGCTGGTACAATCGCGCGTTCTCAATGGCGATGGAGACCTGCTCGGCGAACGCGGTCAGGCGATCCAGATCGTTTTTGGAGAACGCGTTTTCCATATCGCTCTCCAGATTGAACGCCCCGATTACATTGTCCTTGTTGCTGTCATAGATCGGCACGCACATTTCCGACTTGGTGGACTCATGGACGGCCACATAATGCGGCACTTCGTCCACCAGGCCCACGATGATCGGCCGGCGTTCCTCAATGCATTCCCCGACGATGCCGTGTTCCACCTTCAGTTTGATGTCTTCCGGATCCGCCTCTTCATATCCCCGCACCACCATCTCGTAGACGTCATGTCCGCCTTCGTTCACCAGAAAGATCCCGCCGGCGGAATACCCGACCATCTGGTTCAGGGAATCGATGACCAGCTGCAATACCCGGTTTAAATCCAGGGACGAACTGATCTTCTTGGAAATTTCGATCAGGGTATTCTTCTGCAACGCTTCCCACCGAACATCATTATACAACTTGGAATTCCGGAGCATAATCCCCAGGTATTCGGCGAAATTTTCCAGCACCCCGTCTTCCCAGTCACGGATAAACTCGTACGGCACATTACTGGTGAGAATAGCCCCGGTGAGGGTATCGTTGACCTTCAGCGGAATGGCATAATTGAACAGTTTATATTCTTTAAACCGGTAATCCCGTTTCCGCTGCGGTGTCGGATGATAGCGCAGGGCCTGGCGGGTAATTTTACTAATTCGGCCCTTTTCGCGCAGAGAACGCATCACTTCCGAATCCCGGTCGATGGTCACATTATCCAGGTTGATGGGTTCCGGCGCCCGGTAGTTCACGATGGAAAAATAATCGCCGTCGGCCAGGGCCACCGCCAGGATCCGCGCATCCAGGATGTCCTCCAGTTCGGCCAGGACGTTGTCGATGATTTCGCTGTGGGTCTGCGTGATCTGCAAACTGCGCCGCAGGTTGTGGATACGCCGGCTGCTCTCGAAGTAGGCGGGGTTGAGTAACCGGGTCAGGTTGGCCTTCACCACCCGGCGCATCGGCCGGAGTGTGGCGATGATCAGGATAATGGTTAACAGAATGAGTAAGGAGGAAGAGGCTCCGAACAGAGGAATCCCGTGCAGGATATGTACCAGCCCGAAGTAAATGGCGATAATCGCCAGCCATAGTAAAAAATTATCGGTCTTTCTCAACCTTGGGGGACTCCTGCGTTATCATCGGTGTGATGTTTTCTTCTTCGGCAACCTCTTCCAGATACTTCCGGATTGCGGGAACCAGGTACACATTACTCAAATCGAATAATAACAGATTTCTCGCTAAAACCCGGAGTTTGGTTGCCAAAAGGTTATGCTTATTCAGGACGATACGACGATCTTCCACCACCCGACAATACCCACCGGTAAAATCGCCTTTCTCGTGTACGATCTCAATATCCAGTCGTTCCGCTAGTTCCGTCAGGGCCTGAAATAGCTCGGTATCTTTCATGGGCTCAGCTCGCTACAGATAATCGTCCATGCCCCTTTTTTCCAGGGCATCCACGATTTTTTTCACGTCCTCATCTCTGCTCTTTTCCACAATCATGGTGACATCTTCCGTATTGATGATCACCATATTATTCAATCCGACACTTGCCACGAATCGATCCGGAGAGTAGACATAGTTCCCGGATGAATCGACCAGTAAGGCTTCCCCCTCGATGACGTTCTCCTGATCGTCTTTTTCAGACAGTTCATACACCGACGACCAGGATCCCAAATCGCTCCAGAAGAACTCGCCCCGGACCACGTACACGTTCCCGGATTTTTCCATCACCCCGTAATCGATGGATTCACTCCGTAACGTTTTCCACTCCCGTTCCACCACCTGGAAATAATCCTCCGTCCCCAGGGCCTCTTTGATGGTCACGGCACTGTCGTACAATTCGGGCATATGTGCTTTCATCTGCCGGAGAATGGTCCGGGCTCTCCAAACGAAAATCCCGCTGTTCCAGAGAAAATCGCCGCTCCGCAGAAATCGCTCGGCGGTGTTCAGGTTCGGCTTTTCCGCGAAGGTTTTGACCTTGTACACCTTATCTTCCAGCAGGATTTTTTTGGTATCGTACTGGATATACCCGTATCCGGTGGAGGGCCAGGAAGGTTCGATGCCAAAAGTGACCAGGCAGTTCTTTTCCGCAACCGACTGCACCCCTTTCTCCAGGTCCTCAAAAAAAACATCTTCTTTCATGATCAAATGATCCGCGGGAAAAACCCCCATGATGGCCTCTGGATCCAGGTCCAGAATATTGATGGCACTGAGGGCGATGGCCGGAGCAGTGTTCTTGCCAAAAGGCTCCAGCAGCACATTCTGTTCGGGGATTTCCGGCACGTTTTCCCGAATCAACTCTGCCTGGGCCTTATTGGTGACGATGAAGATTTCTTTGTAGTCAGAAATTTTATGCAGACGGTCTACCGTCAGTCGTAACATGGACTGGTGATCCATAATATTCAAGAGTTGTTTCGGCCGATCTTTTCGGCTGCGTGGCCAGAACCGTTTGCCCACACCGCCTGCCATGATCACGCTATACATAAATACTCCCGGTTTAAAGTTGAACCCCTAAACGCACTAGCTAAAAAGATACCGATGGATCTCCCCATTTAAAAGGAGATCTCCGGTATAGATCCGGTCGACGGGTCCCCACAAAATCCACTCGTGTTCCTGCCGGCTGACCCGGAGCGTCCCGCCGGCGACCTCCACGGTCAGGGGAAGCGGCAATTGCAGAGTGTCACAAGCGATGGCGGCGGCTGCCAGCACTCCGGTGCCACAGGCCAGGGTCTCATTTTCTACCCCGCGCTCGTAGGTACGTACCCGGAGGCTGTGTTCATCCGCCTCAACAAAATTCACATTGGTGCCTTCCGGCTGAAACCGTGGATCGAAGCGGTATTTTCTTCCCAGTTCCACTACCGGTTCATCTGCCACCTGCTCGGTAAATATCACCAGATGGGGCACGCCGGTGTTGATCTGCCAGCCCGAGTGGGTTCCGTTCAGCTGAATCTGCCGGCCTTCCGCCTTCACGTTGAGACTGACACCCAGCGTCCCCTCCCGGTCCAGGGCCCGGTGCAGTCCGTCATCGGCCATAAAAGTGCCTGCCTGGTCCCAGAGACGGAGTTCTCTGGCCAGCCAGGCCAGGGCGCGGGCACCATTCCCGCACATGGTGGCTTGACTGCCGTCTGCATTCCAGTACCGCATCCGGAAATCGGCCTGTTCATCCGATTCCAGCAGCAGCAATCCGTCCGCGCCGACCCCGGTGTGACGGGCGCAGACCCGGCTCACAAATTCAGGCAGCAGGCGCTCCTGCAATCGGGGCTCCCGGTGATCAATGACCACAAAGTCATTGCCCGTTGCCGATAGTTTCCAGAATGGCAGACTCATCCGTTACTCTTCCGGAAATTTCAGGTTGACCGCCGAGGTCTCCCAGCGGATGCGGACACTAATGCTATCCTGAAATATAATGAATTTTTCAGAGGGCACAAAGGGGAGAGGACGACCCGGGGTATAAGTGCCGGACGAATCTGCGTCGTAATAGGCCTGGATGCGGTAACTCCCGCCGGGTAACCGCTTCAGTTGGTAATCACGCTGCGGATCCACGGTCGTTTGGTACATTTCTTCTCCCTCGGTCGGCAAGGCTTCGACCCGGATTAACCGGGATTTCCACTGCACCGGCGCTTCCACCACCCCGGTCACCGACCCGTACCGGGCGCCCTCTTCGAACTGAAAACTTCCGGAGGACAGGGAATCACTGTACGAAGAATCCCGGTAATCGCGCACCAGTGAATCCAGGAGGGTCCAATCCAGCCATTGACCGGGGGGCCAGAGCGAATCCGGTGCGGCCGTCAATGTTTGATCATCCTGCCAGTGGAGGGCGTACAGCGCAGTGTCGATGCCGTTGATCTGCAGCAGACTCTCCGGCGGCAGCCGGCGCACCGCCCGGGAGAACCGGACGGTAAACGGCGTCGTCTGGGACACGTTGGTGGTGCTGTCCCGGATGCTGATGTCCGGGGGAGCAAACGGCAGCGTATCCGGCACGCTGGAGATCTCGATATCCCGGCGATCCCGCTGCGCTCCGAACGGCAGACCGAACGGTCCGGTCATGTTCCGGGCCAAAAAAACGTAAGGGCAGTCCACCTGGGTATGGTAATGTTCCAGCAAAAATTCAGACGGGCTGTTCCCTCCGGCCAACGTAGTGGGCGGGAGACTATCACCGGCGCTGCTGATGAACAGAAAATTGGCTTTCCCGGGCGATTGGACTGGCGCCCGGTTCAGGGCGGCGGTCATTTGGTGACGATTGCGCTGCTCCACGGTCGTGAGAACGAGAGAATCCGCGGGATACTGAAACATCTTCATCTGCAGAGCGTCGGTTCGAACCGAATCGGACACCGTCCAGAACGAATCCGGCGGTATGCCGGTCCATTCGCCGGGATCGTACCGGTAGTTCTTGTTCTGATCCTGATCGGCCAGGAAAAAGTACTTCCCCACTTCCATATGGGCGAACCGGAAGGCTCCCTGGGGGCCCGGATTGCTGATATAGTCCGGGCGGCGGCGCATCAGGGAATCGATGGAGATCCCGTCATGCCGGTACGCCAGTACCGTAATCCCCCCTTCTGACATTCCCTCCCGGTACACCCGGCCGGCCATCACGCCCTGGTCAATGGTGGGACCGGTACTGAACGATAGCTGGTAGCTTTGGGAGATCTGGTTTCCCCGCAGGTCGGCAATGCCGGTCCCCAGGGTGACGATATAGGTGGTGGAATCAGCCAGGGGTTCCGCAAACTGGATGGTGACGGTCCGGCGTTTCACCTTCACGTCATATTCGGTGGCAATGTACGGCGAAATGAAAATCGACGGGGCCACCGAGCTCCCGGTGAGATACTCGGAAAATTCGATTCGCACGGTCACATCTTTGGCCACATTCACCGTGTCCGGTTGCGGAAAAGTGGCGACTACCCGGGGCGGAGTTTTATCTTCCGGCCCGCCCGGGGGCGGTGCCTCACTGGCACAGGCCACCAGAAAAATGACCAGTGCCAGCATCCATCGCTTCCGTGGCCACACCCGCACAGTAATCATGATAGCGGGTCTCCTGTCCCGGGTTCCCCGTATCCCCCGCCACCGGGTGTTTCGATCCGCAGGATGTCGCCGGCACGGCAATGCAGGCTGAACTTGGCAGGCATTTTTTGTGTCTTCCCCTCAGTCTCAAGGATATTCCGTCCGGGTTGGCCGGGCTGGCCCCCTCGCAACCCGTACGGCGCGAACCGGCGCCGCTCACTGAGGACCGTCACCTCGGCTTCCGTCAGAAACTGCATGGCGCGGAGGATACCGTCGCCTCCGGCATAGGCGCCGGCCCCGCCGGAGTTCTCCCTGAGCCGGTATTCCACAATCCGCATGGGATAAGTGATTTCCAGCGCCTCCACCGGGGTGTTCATGGTATTCGTCATATGGGTATGAATCCCGGAAATCCCCGGCTTGCCCGGCCGGGCACCCATGCCGCCGGCAATGGTTTCGTAGTAGCCGAACGGCTGCCCTTCCTCGTCGACTCCCCCCACTGCCAGATTATTCATGGTCCCCTGGCTGGCGGCAGGGACCCGGTCCGGCAGCGCCTCGCTGAGCGCCTTGAACACCACGTCCACAATTCGCTGGGAGGTTTCCACGTTCCCGCCGGCCACCGCCGCCGGCGCCCGGGCATTTACGGCCGTCCCTTCCGGGGCCGTCACCTGCAGGGGCCGGAAACATCCGGCATTTACCGGAATCCGGACCGATGCCAGCGCCCGAAAACAATAGACGGTGGCCGAATAAGTAATGGCGTACACCGCATTGAGACTCCCCCGGACCTGGGGCGCACTGCCGGTGAAATCTACGGTGACGGCGTTGCCGTCTATGGTAATACCGCACCGGATATCTACCGGTCTCTCGCTGACCCCATCGTCATCCAGTTGGTCCCGGGCGGTGTACGTGCCATCCGGCATTGCTTCCAGCTCCCGGCGCATGAGTTGCTCCGAATAATCCATCACCTGGGTCATGAAACTCCGGATGGTATCTATTCCGTACCGGGCCACCAGATCCCGGATCCGCTGGGTCCCCACCTTCAACGAGGCGGTTTGCGCCGCCAGGTCTTCCCGGCGCTCCTCCGGTGTCCGGACATTATTCAGCAGAAACGCCTCCAGGGCCCGGTTGGGGGTACCGGCGTCGACCCATTTCAGGGGCGGAATGATCTGGCCTTCCTGGTAGATTTCTGTGGCCAGGGGCATAGAACCGGCAGACATCCCACCCACATCGGCATGGTGCGCCCGGTTCGCCACAAAAAACGCCGGACCCGGGGTCCCCCCCATGAAGACCGGTGCGATCATGGTAATATCCGGCAAATGGGTTCCTCCCCGATAGGGATCGTTGAGTATCACGATGTCCCCCTCCCGGAAGTTGACAGTCTCCAGCGCCGCCCGAACCGAGAGGGGCATGGATCCCAGGTGCACCGGCATATGCTCTCCCTGGGCCACCAGGTCGCCCGCCCCGGTGAAAATGGCGCAGGAATAATCCCGGCGCTCCTTGATATTGGGCGAAGAGGCGGATCGCATCAGCGTCGCCCCCATCTCTTCGGCGACCGCCGTGAATAAACTGCGAAAAATCTCTAACCGTATGGGATCCAGAGAAGACATAAGTGGCTCAGTGGCTCCGTTTCTCCCGTTCTTTCATATTCTCATTCATGGATGCCGCTTTGGCTATACCGCCGGCAACTCGATGTTCAATTCCAGGTCCAGAGGGATGCTCTTCCCCAGGGAGATCCCTTCAGGCTGGACCTCCGAAGTATAGATGTTCATTTCCACCCCGGCCTGATGCGCCTCCCGGAGGGTATTCGCGAACTCCGGATCCGTGACTCCGTTGGGGGCAAACCGGTCGGCATCCGAACGCTGGACCATGAACAGCACCCCGGCCCGGTCCCCTTTCTCGTGCAATTCCATCAGATGGCGCAGATGCCGGACGCCTCGCTTGGTGGGGGCGTCCGGGAATAACCCCACCCGGCGATGCACCAGGGAGACCGATTTGACTTCCAGCCAGTATTGCTCTTGCCGGCTGGAGAGCAAAAAGTCGATCCGGCTGTTCTCGTATTTTGTCTCGGGCCGGATGTCCGGAAATCGTTCATACTCGGGCAACGCAGCTGATCGCAGCAGGTCCCCCACAAACGCGTTTGGAATCTGCGTGTTGATGCACACCCAGACCCGGTCCTTTTTCACCAGGGTCAACGTCCAGTCGGTCTTGCGGCCGGGGCCGGGATTATGCCGGACCATCACCTCCGCTCCCGGCAAGAGCAACTCCTTTAAGCGCCCGGGATCCGGAACATGGGCCGGCAGGATCTGACCGTCCTTCTGCACGTGCGCCAGAAACCGGTTCGGCCGCTTCACAAAGCGGGCCGGGAGGAGCGCATACTCAAATGGGAAAAAGAAGGCCTGTCCTTTCATCCGTAACATCTTATCGCCCCTGCCGGAGCATCAGATGCCCGTATTCATTCACCCGCAGCTGCCAGTCGGGCGGGACAAAGGTCGTCGAGGTCTGCTCCGCAACCACGAACGGGCCCTCTCCCGTGGCTCCGGGAACCAGCTCGCTCCGCTCGATGACCGGTGTGGTGATCCGGGCGCCCTGATAATAACCCGTTTGCTTTGGGTGATGCTCCAACGAGATCTCCTGTTGGGTTCCTTCATGGGCGGGGAGGTCCGGTTTGGCGACGCTCCCGATCCCCCGCACCTGCAGGTTGACCACCTCCACCGGCCGGTCGTCATGCCGGAAGGTGTAGCGTTCCTCGTGCCGCCGGTGAAAGGCTTCGATCATCTCCGGCTGCCAGGGAATGGAAAGTTCGTAGGATTGCGCCTTGTACCGCATGTCCAGGATCCATTCGAACCGAACCGCCTCTGCTGCGATCCCCTGGGCCAGGATGTCCCGTTCGACCTCCGCCTGAATTTCCAGCAAGAGACCTTCCAGTTCCTCCCAGTCGATGTCGGGGGTTCGCCGGATCACGGTGCGGGTACGATCCCGGACCACGTCGGCCCATAACAACCCGAACGCACTGAATACTCCGGCATGCATTGGCACCAGCACCTGCCCGATACCCAGCGCTTCGGCAATAGCACAGCCGTGTAACGGTCCGGCTCCACCGAAGGCAATGAGCGTGGCCGTACCCGGATCATATCCCTGTTCCACGGAGATCACCCGGATGGCCCGTTCCATCCTGGCATTCGCCACCGCCAGGATGGATTCGGCCAGCTCTTCTCTGCCAATACCAAATTCCCGGCTGAACTGGTCCGCTTGGTGTGCTGTTTTTTCCTTGTTCAGCCGAATCGCGTCGCCGAAAATCGCGGACTCCACCAACCGGCCGGTCAGCAGATTGGCATCGGTCACCGTGAGCCGGCTGCCGCCCTGGTCGTAGCACACCGGTCCCGGATCGGCACCGGCACTCTCCGGGCCCACCTGCAGCACCGAAGCCTGATCCCGAAAAGCGATGGAGCCGCCGCCCGCCCCGACCGTGTGGATGTTGATCATGGGCAGTTTCACCGGCAAATCATCAATGGTGGCCTCGTCCGTGGTGGTAATCCGGCCGGGTAAAAACGAGACATCCGTGGACGTACCCCCCATATCGAAGGAAATCACGTTCTCCAGCCCGCACTGTTGAGCAACGGTCTGGGCCGCCACCACCCCGCCGGCCGGCCCTGATAACAACGTCTGGACCGCCTGGCGCCGCGCTGTGCCCGCTTCCATGCTCCCCCCGTTGGATTGCATGACCCGCAGATGATCCGCCTCCAGGTGCTGCTCCAGGTTACCCAGGTACCGGTCCATCACCGGCGTCACATGCGCATTAATCACGGTCGTGCTGAACCGCTCGTATTCCCGGTATTCCGGGATCACCTCCGAAGAAAGCGACCAGTAGGTTTCGAGGCCCGCTTCGGACAGCAGCTCCCGGGTTTTTTTCTCGTGTTCCGGGTTGATGTAGGAGAAGAGATAACAGACGGCCACGGACTCCGGGTTCTGTTCCTTCAGGGTAGAAACCTGCTCCTCCGTGATTTCGAGCGGCTCCAAGATCTCGCCGCGCTTATCCAGTCGCTCCCGGATGCCAATCCGCCGGGCCCGGCTCACCATCGGGTCCGGCCGGTCGACGTTCAAATCATAGATATCCCGGCGGGTCTGCCGGCCGATTTCGATGAGGTCCTCAAATCCCCGGGTGGTCAGCAGGGTCACCCGGGCGCCCTTTCGCTCCAGCACCGCGTTGGTGGCGACGGTGGTCCCATGCACAATGGTTTCGAAGCGCTGTTCGATCCGGCCGAGCCCGTTCAGAATCGCCCGGGAAGGCTCCCCGGGCGTCGAGGGCTCTTTGAGCACACGCAAGTTCCCCTCTCCTGCCGGATCCAGCCAGAAGAAATCCGTGAAGGTGCCGCCGGTATCGATGCCGATGATCAAGGGCTTAACTCAAATACTGTTCTTGAATCCGCCGGACGCGCCTGGGCACTGAGGGATGGGAATAAAACAGGAATTCAATCACCGGATGCGGATCGGGATCGGTGAGGTTCTGTTCGGCTAGTTTTTCCAGGGAACGGACGGTGACCTCCGGCTGCTGAAACAATTGAACGGAATAATCATCGGCCACCCGTTCATGATGCCGCGAAATCGCGTTCTGCACCGGCCCCACTACGAAATTGAATAGCACCAGAAACAAGGTAATCCAGGGCAGGGCGGCCAGACTGGTAATCGATGTAAAGGATGAACCGGCCACCACTGCCGCATACAGCAGGCTGACCAGGTACAACCCTATAAACGTAAACGCCGTGCCCAGGGCAGACTGTTTCCAGATATGTTTCTCCTTAAAATGCCCCAGCTCGTGCGCCAGCACCGACAGGATCTCGTCATCGTCGAAATGCTCCAGCAGCGTATCCCCCAGGATGATCCGCTTAGCCTTGCCAATCCCGGTGAAAGCGGCGTTCGCCTTTTTCGTTTCCTTGCTCAGGTTGAACTGGAAGATCCCTTCCACCGTTAACCCGACCCTCTCTGCCATGGCCTGAATCCGCTCTTTCAGTTCCTCTCGCTCAATGGGCGTAAATTTGTAGAACAGCGGCATGATCACCTTGGGCGCGATCCGGGAAAGCAGAATGGTCAGCACGAACATCAGGATGGCCGTCGGCAGCCACCAGCCGTTGCCGTATTTGTTGAGAAAGAAATAGAACAGCAGCAACACCGGAATTCCGATCACCGCTCCCACCAACATGCCTTTCAGCTTCTCCCAGAAATAACTACCCAGGGATTGGTCGGAGAGATCATATTTATGTTCCAGCAGAAACCCCGAATAGAAGGACAGCGGGAAAGTCACCACGGATTCCACGGCGCCCACCACCGCTGCAAAAATCAGTAACGCCCCATACGGGTTCCCCCAAACTGCCGTGGCCCAACCGGCGAACACCCGGGAGAGCGGCGTCAGCACCAGGACCAGCAGGAACACAAGACTCAGGCCGAAATTGACCAGTCCCAGCCATATTTTCGTCCGGTTGTATTGTTTCCGCCGCTGGTAGTCACCGGAATCTTTGGTCGCTGACGGTTCCTGCTGTGAATCGAGTGTCTGCGGAGAAGTGTCCTGGTCCATTCATTCCCTCGTCAATAATTCGCGTATAGTAAAGAAAAAATATATAAAATTTGCCCGGTATTTGATAGACCGGATTTGTCCGGGACCGGGGAGTGATTCACAGGGGAGAGGTATGCCGTCGCCCTCTGGTGATTCGTCATTCGCCGTTTTCCCGGTACCGCCGGAGAAACTCCGTCTTCCACGCACCGAACCGGCTTTCCAGAATCGCCGCCCTGGCTGCACCGGCCAGGTCCAGGAAAAACTGCAGGTTGTGGAGGGTCGCCAGCCGGTGACCCAGGATCTCGTTCACGTTGAGCAGATGCCGCAGGTACGCCCGGGTAAAATGCCGGCAGGTGTAACAGGTGCAGTCCGGATCGATAGGCGTATGGTCATCGGCGGAGGTGGCATTCCGCACCGGCAATCTTCCGTCCGGCGTGTACACCAGTCCGTTCCGGGCGTTTCGGGTAGGGATCACGCAGTCGAACATATCGACCCCGGCGGCGATGCTCTCCACGATATCCGCCGGTTTCCCCACGCCCATCAGGTACCGGGGCTGCTCCTCGGGAAGCAGCGAAGCGGTCAGGGCCGTCATCTGTCGCAATTCCTGTTTCGGCTCGCCGACGGCCACCCCCCCGATGGCATACCCGTCGAATCCCAGCGAGGTCAGGTGCGCCGCGCTCATCCGCCGGAGGTCCGGAAAGGTGCTCCCCTGCACGATGCCGAACAGGTACTGGGTATGGCCGTAGATCGGGCCCTCCGCCGCGGTATACTCCAGGCATTGTTCCGCCCAGCGATGGGTCCGCTGCATGGCCTCTTCCGCATAAGCGCGTTCGGCGGGATACGGCGGACACTCATCGAATGCCATCATAATGTCGGATCCCAGGATGCGCTGGATCTGCATGGATTGCCGGGGATCGAAGTAGTGGCGTGAACCGTCGATGTGAGACTGAAAGGTCACTCCGGCGTCGGTGATGTTATTCAACTTCGCCAGGCTGAACACCTGGAAGCCGCCGCTGTCGGTCAACAAAGCATTGTTCCAGCCCATAAATTCGTGCAGGCCGCCCGCATGCCGGATAACCTCCAGGCCCGGGCGGAGATACAGATGGTAGGTATTCCCCAGGATGATCCGGCCCCCGGCGGTTTCCACCTCCTCCGGGGTCACTGTTTTTACTGCGCCGTACGTCCCCACCGGCATGAAGACCGGGGTGTTCACGGCTCCGTGATCGGTTTGAAATGTTCCGGCTCTGGCTCCGCTGTCCGCATCCGTGGCCTGCAAGGTAAACGGAATCATCGGGTCAAGTCTGTCCTTCCGCTGTCGGTTTCACAAGAATTCGGCTGAGTGGCTTCCGCTGATGTCCCGCTACATGCTGGTAAACAGGGTCGTATCGATCTTGTTGGGATCGCCCACGATGCCGAAGTGGAAATGATGGGCGTAAGTTTGCACCGCCTGCTGGATATCCCTGGGAGTCAGGCGCCGTAATTTGGCCATATACGCCCCGGCCGTTTGCCAATCTCCGGCCACGATTTCCGCCATCGCCAGCTGATCCATCTGGGCCATCGCCGTCTCCCGGTTCATCAGATCCCGGGTGATGGACTGGGCGATTTCATTTTGCAGATCCCGGGCCGGCAGCGGGTCCTGTTCCATATTCCGGATGGTCTGAAACATAACCCTGAGCGTGGTATCCGGATAGGCGGTGGTGACGTAAATGTAACCGTAATTATTCGCCCGCCGGGAGACGCCGGCCGCCGGAGCATAGGACAGGTTCCGCTTGGTTCGGACCTCCTCGAACAGCCGATCGTGCAGAATCCGGAACGCCGTGGAAAACGCGGGATAGTCTTCGGAGCCCGGGGCCGGGGCCGGACACATCCCCAGGATATAGGTGGTGGGCAGTTGCCGTTCGGCCACCTTCACCTCAGCGGGTCCCGGTTGAAAATCGCCGGTTTCCATTCCGGGCGGCATCGTTCCGGCCGGCAAGGCGTCGGCCAGCTCTCCCGCCCGCGGCTGCAAGGCCGCCGGTGTGATGTCACCCACCACAACCAATACCGCCCGGGCCTTGGTTACCTGCTGCCGGTAATAGCGCTGCAAAGCGCCCCGGGTAATCCCCTTGATGGACGATTCCGTACCGTACAGACTGACGGCATACGGCTGTCCCTGGTAATAGAGATTGTTCGCCAGCAGACTGACATAGCTGTCCGGGTCATCCTGTTCCGACCGGATGGAGGACAGGATCTGCTCCCGCACCAGTTCCACCTCTTCCTCGGGAAAGCTAGGATGCAGCAGGACGTCCCGGAACAGATCCCAGGATGCGGCAAACGACCGGTGCAGGCACTTCATGGTCAGACCGGTGTAATCATACTGCACTTCCGGATTCAGCGAAGTGCCCATGGATTCCAGCCGGCCGTTGAGGGCATCCTTGGAGAGCGATTCTGTTCCCCGGGTCGCCGCTTCCAGGAAAAACCGCTCGATCCCGGCCTGGTTCGCCGGCACCGCCCGGGTTCCGCCCCGCAAAAACAGGCCGGTTGCCACCACCGGATCGCCCGGGATGTGCTTGACGATGACCTGCAACCCGTTGACCGTGAAGGAACTGGTGCGCACATCAGCGGTCTCCCGCGCCGGCGGAGCGGAAGCACATCGAATGAGGACAAAGACACTAAGCAAGAAAAGAGAAAACCTTTTCATTTCACCAGACTCCCTTCTGTCAACTGCAGCTGCTGTTTGGTCTTGGTATTCACCAGGGCTGCAATCACGTGCGGTTTCCCAATGAGATACCTGTTCACATAATTCACGATATCCTGCCGGGTAACCGCCCGGAGGTTGGTGAAGTAATCCCGGTAATAATCCAGACCGGTCACGGCCCACCAAAACGAGACGGTGCTGACGTAATCGCTGGCCTTCTCCTGGTTGTAGATGGCATCCACTTCCAGCAAGGTCTTGGCGGTCTCCAGCTGTTCATCGGAAAAATAATCGGGATCGGTGAACCTGGTCAGTTCGTCCATGAAGGCCTGTTTTGCTTTCAGGACGTTTCCCGGCGTGCTCACCAGAGTGGCCATGATGGGCCCGGTATGCTGCTGGGTATAATAGCTCAGGTCCGCCTGCAGGGCGATGCCGGAATCCACCAGGTTTTTCTGGAACTGAGACGTTTTTTGCCCCAGGATGAAGGAGAACACGTCGGCGGCAAAGGTGGATTTCACGTCGTCCAGCGCCTTGGGCCCATGCCAGCCGATCATCAGCATGGACACATTCACCGGCTGCACCACCACGGTGTCGGTAGTGGCGTTCAGGGGCGGCTGCGCCGGGACCGGATATTCCTGGAACGGATCCGGGCTGCGTTGCCAGTCCCCGTATAATTGTTTCGCCATGGAAAAAACCCGGTCCGCCTGCACGTCGCCGGCGATCAGCAGCGCACAGTTGTTGGGCACGTAATACCGGTGCTGGATGGTCCGCATCTTTTCCGGCGTGGCGCTCAAAATCACATCCCGTTGCCCCAGGGGATTTTTCCGGCTGTAATAATACCAGAGTTTTTTCTCCAGTGCCCGGTACACATTATAATACGGACTGGCCTCGTTCCGGTCGAATTCGCCGATCACTACCTGGTTCTCCCGCTGCATCTCTTCCGGCAGAAACAGCGGGTACCGGATGGCGTTCTTCATGAATACCATGCCCGGGCGGAGCGAATCCTTGTGCAGGGTGAAGAAATAATCGACCCGTTCTTCGCTGGTGGTGCCGTTGAAGACCATCCCCAATTCCCGGGTGCGGGCCAGGTACGCCTCCTGGTTGGGGATTTGTTTATTCGCTTTGAAAAACATATGCTCGTACAGATGCGACAGGCCGTCGTACTCGGGGGACTCCGTGAACGAGCCGTTCCTGGCCGCGATTTCGATGGTCACCAGCGGAACCGTGTGATTTTCGATGACGATGATGTCCATCCCGTTCTGCAGGGTCGTCACCTGAAAGGGCGCCTCCGGTGTCTGGGTCGCGGCCGGCGCGGCCAGGCCGAGCAGAAGCAGAAGCACCCAAAAAATTCGCGTTTTCATCTTCGCTATCCTTTCCGGTAATCCCTGTAAATAACACAATCTCCTGAAAATTCAAAAGGTAAATTCCGCAGCACGTACCAGGATCGCCGGCTGGCGTCCTACCAAATCAGGTCGAACACCTGCCGGACCGTCTTCACCCGCTCCACCTGAATGGAATACCCGGTGGCGTTTCGGATTTGGTTATGTTCCGGCACGACGATCCGCTGGAATCCCATGCGATCGGCTTCCTGGATCCGGGCCCCGATGTGCCCCACCGAACGCACCTCCCCTCCCAGTCCCACCTCCCCCACGATCACCGTGGAGCCGTCGACGGGGGCGTCCCGGAAACTGGAAGCCACGGCGGTAATGATCCCCAAATCGATGGCCGGTTCCTCCACCTGGAGCCCACCCACCAGGTTCACGAAGACATCCTGCAAGCCCATCTCCAACCCGATTCGGCGTTCCAGCACCGCCAGCAGCAACGCCAGCCGGCGGGTATCGATGCCGGTGGCATTCCGCTGGGGTGTGCCGTAGTTGGCGCCGGACACCAGCGCCTGAATTTCCACCAGCAGCGGCCGGGTGCCCTCCAGGCTGGGCACCACCACCGATCCCGGCGTGCCGATACTCCGTTCCTGCAAAAACATGTCCGACGGGTTGCCCACCGGCGTCAGCCCGTCTTCGGTCATCTCGAAGATCCCGACCTCGTTGGTGGCGCCGAACCGGTTTTTCACGCAGCGGAGGATCCGGTAATAATGGTGGCTGTCGCCCTCCAGGTACAGCACGGTGTCCACCAGATGTTCCAGCATCTTGGGCCCGGCGATGCGGCCTTCTTTGGTAATATGGCCTATCAGGATCATGGTACAATCCTGCTCCTTGCCGAACTGCTGCAGCATGGCGGCGGATTCCCGCACCTGGCTCACATTGCCCGGGAGACTGTCCACCTGGTCGGTGAACGCCGTTTGAATCGAGTCGACCACCGCCACCGCCGGACGCATCTGGTTCAGGAGAGAAAGGATATCCTCCACCTGGTTTTCGTTGCTGATGTACAGATCGTCCGAATCGATTTGCAGCCGGGACGCCCGCATGCCAATCTGTTGTTCCGATTCCTCGCCGGAGAAATAGCACACGGATCGACCGGCCCGGGCGATATTCCCCAGGAGCTGCAGCACCAGGGTCGATTTGCCGATGCCGGGATGCCCGCCCAGGAGCAGCACGCCCCCCGGAACCAGCCCGCCGCCCACTACCCGGTCGAATTCGGTCATCTCCCCGGACACCCGGGTGACCGGGGTTTCCGCAATTTTCCCCACCTTCACCGGCGGCTTGGCCGCCCGGGAACGCCGCTGCACATCCCGGTCCCGGTACACCTCCTCCACCAGCGTATTCCACTTCCCGCATTCGGTACAGCGCCCCTGCCACTTGGGAAATTGGGCCCCGCACTCGGTGCAGGCATACACAATGGAACGCTTTTTTGCCATAGAAAAAACCGTTTCTGATTTAACGGATTTTCATCCGGTACTCAATGGTGTCCTCTGTTCTGTCCTGCTACAAGATAATAGCCGCCAGGAGGAAATCCGTAATCAAAATAGCCGCCGAAGAATAAACGAACGACTGAATGGCGGCCAGTCCGACCCCCTTTGCTCCTCCCCTGGCGTGTAGGCCCACATGAACGCCTATCAGGGCCGTACTGAAGCCGAATACGAGCCCCTTGGTGAGGGTCATCACCAGGTCCGTAATGAGAAAATAATCCTGAAAGGCGCCAAAGAAAATCGGGGCGCCCTGGTTGTAGACCAGGTAGGCGACGGTAAACGCCCCGCCCATGGCAATCGTGTCCGCGTAGACCACTACCACCGGGATCATGATGGTAGCGGCTACCACCCGGGGCACCGCCAGGTAGCGGACGGGATCAATCGCCATACTCTCCAGGGCATCGATCTGTTCGGTGACGTGCATGGTGCCGATTTCGGCGGCGATGGACCCGCCGTTGCGGCCCGCGATTACCAGGCCGGTCAACACCGGCCCCATCTCCAGGATTATCCCCTTGCCGGCCGCCGACCCCAAAAAGTCCAGCGGCATTAAGCCGGCCAGCTGGTAGGCCGCCTGCCAGGCCGAGACCGCCCCGGCGAAAATCGACACGACCGTCACCAGGGGGAGCCCCCGCACACCGATCTGGACCATCTGCTCGATCAGGAGATCCCAATCCTTCACCAACGTTTTGAGATTCTTCCCGATCCGCAAGATGAGAAGATTCAGCGCGCCGAATTCCCGGAAAAACGCAATGGTATGCCGGCCGATAAATTGAAAAACATTTAAAATGCCCATAATGGTGACTTAAAATAGAAAAAATCCGTATTCCCTCCAACCGTTTCATCCGGGGAGAGAATACGGATCATATTTATACGCGTTGTGGCGTGACGGAGTACCTTAAAAGTCCGCCCCGATAGAGAAATAGTACTTGGGTTTGGAGGTATCCCGGAAAATATGCAGGCTGCGCAGCTCCCAGGCCACATCGATTTTTAACAGGAAGTACCCCAGGAAGATGCGGAAGCCGTACCCGTAACCGGCAATCAAATCATCGAACACCTGTTTTCCGTACTGATCGGTTTTCAACAGGCTCAGATTGTTGTTGGTCCAGGCGGCCCCGCTATCCCAAAACACGGCTCCCCGCACATTCTGAAAAAACATGGGCAGTGGGAATCGCATGATCAGATACTGGATGAACGGAAACCGGAATTCCGAATTCAGCAGAAAATACCGGGTGCCCGAGCGTTCGTAGTACCGGGAACCGCGGACCGGCATCACGAACTTGGAAAAGTAAATGTTTTCCGGATCACCGATATAGGTATCCAGCCCGTCCCGGAACCGGCGGTTCAGCCAGTTGGGTACGCCCCCCATGAAAAAGTGCTGGGCGTTCTTCCCCACACTGAGACCCGCCGTCAGCCGGTTGGCCCAGGTAAACGTCTTGTTGATCATCCAGTACTTCCGGTAATCGAATTCGGCCGTCTGAAATCCCAGACTGTTTTTATTGTACCGGGGACTGTAGGTGTAAGTGATGTTGAAGCGGCTGCCGTCCATGGGCCCGGTATAGCCGAAAATGGTGTTATCGAATACGAAGGACAGAGATGGCATCACCGTCTGGATGAGTTCATTCCGGTATAACCCGGCTTCGATGTACAACGGATCCGGGGGAATGTCCAGGGTCTTCATCTCGACGTTATAATAGAGCGTGTTGAAATCTATCCGGCTGAACTTGGAGAAGGGCCGTGAGACCGTCAGGATCCCCCCGTAATTCCGATATCGGATCAGCCCCAGGTAATAGTGCCGGAAGAAATTCGGTGCGTTAAAAATGGTCAGCCCGTAATTGGTTTGCCGTTTCAGATATTCGTACGACAGATAGTAACTGCTGTTCTGCAAATCCACGTACATATCGGTGGCCAGGGTGAACCGGTGGTCTCCCAGAATATCGCTGAACATAAACACGGTGCTGCCCTGGAAACCGAAGAAGGTGTTATAGTACGCCTGGCTGTTAATCAGGTCCAGGGTGAACCGGGTTTTGTACTTGTGGGCCAGGTAGTCCCCCTCCTCATTTTTGGATTTGAGGGTGTCGCCCAGGGCTTCGTCTTCGGGATTTTGATTCACGGAATCCGGCATCTGGACCACGTCCGAATTATACCAGGGCGCAAAAATATAACTGGAATAGGCGGTGGCCCGGGCATTCCGTCCCCGGCGGGACGAATCTCTGGTCGATGACTCGGTTGCCAGGTTCTCAGGTTCCTGGCCGGGAATGGAATAAATCTTGGGGAGTCCCTTTTCCTGTTGCAGCTTCCGGAACTTGGTCAGGGGCGGAGTCACGGATCCCGGCTCGATATCCAGGGGATTGGTGAGAATGTAGATATCCCAACCCATTTCCCGGTAACCGGTGAAGACCAGTTTGGAATCGTCTCGGGACCAACTGAGTTGCTGCACCCCGGTCAGGATGTCGGTGATGGCGTAACTGGAATCACTATCCAGGTCCCGGATATAAATATTATGGATGCCGGACCGGTCCGAGGTGTAGGCGATTTTATTCTGGGTATGGGACCAGACCGGATAATTCTCCTCGTAGGGGGAGTCGGTCACCCGGCGGATGCTCCTGGTCTTGAGGTCGTAAATATAGATATCCTTGTTGGTGAAATCGTAATTGTACATCTCCACGGAATTGCCGTTGATGTGCGATCCCCGATCCGAAACGAAGGCGATCTTGGTGCCGTCCGGCGACCACTGCGGTTCGGAATCGCTGTAGATGTCATCCGTGAGATTGGTCAGTTTTTTGGTGGCCAAATCGAACAGGTAGATATCGCTCTCCCGGTGCTGGTGCCCGATTAACGCGATCTGTTTGCCATCCGGCGACCAGTTTGCCGTAAACAGGTTGTCGACGTCAAACTTATAACTTTCCCGCTCTTTGGTGTTCACATCGATAATATTGAGCGCATCCACGTTGCCGGTTTTACTGGTCAGAGCGATTTTGTTGCCGTCGGGGGACCAGGTGATTCCGGACTGCAGCCATTTTAACTCCTCAAAACCCGGCGTCCGTCCGCCGTTCACCACCTTTTCGATCTCTTTCCCGTCGATGGCGGAGATCAGAAAGATGTCGGCATACCCATCCCGGTCGGAAAGGATGGCAATCCGGCCGCCGTCGGGCGAGATGGAAGGTGCAATATTGTAATAGTTGCGCAGCTCGTCATGATCCGTCAGCTGGGTGGCGATGTCCCCCACTTCCTCCCGGCCCTCGATATCCGGCCAGTACTGTTCGCGGATATATTTCCTCCAGCGCTTATTCAGGCTCTCCAGGTCGCCGCCTACGGCAGCCCGGATGCCGCCCTCCACGCTGTGATTCCGTTTGATCTGCCGGAACAGCTCGCCCACCTTCTGACGGCCGTAGGTGTCGGCGATGTACCGCAAGACCCCCTGGCCGCCCTTATACGCCAGGTACCCGTTCAGCTGGTTCAAATTCGGAATCTGGACATTAATGGCCAGGTCCCGGATAGTCATATCCGCCTTGGTATCCCAGTACAGGGAAGAATGTTCGGCATACCCCTCGCTCATCCACAGCGGCAGTTGAATGGCCACCCGGCCGCTGATAATGGACTGAATGGAGCCGCCGTACAAAAAGTCGTTCATCACGGCGTGGGTGAGCTCGTGATGGATCACGTGGCGGAACTGTTCGTAATCACCCTCGAAAGGTAGGACCATCCGGTTTTTAAAGAGCTCCGTAAACCCGCCGACGCCCTCGGGCAAATAGCCCGGGGTAACGTTGGTCTGTTGAAAATCATTATGGGACTCGTAAATGATAATGGAGACCCGGTCGTGGAGGGACCAGTCCAGTTCGTGGGACACCTGGTCGAGGGCCCGTTCGGCCGTCTCGGCCGTAAAGGTCGCCAGATCCTTATTCCCGGAATAATAGTACACGTCAAAATGATCGGATCGAATAAACGACCATTGGAAATTATCATAGTTCACTTTGTTCTGGCCGAAGGTCTGCGCCTGGAGAGCAGGACCGGAAATGAGAGCCATCCCCGTGAGGAGCACTGCCGTCAGCAGACCCGGAAGACTTCTGTGTATACGTTGTCTCTTCTTCATCTTTTTTCACACAACATGTTGGTTTTGGTTTGTAACAGCTTCTTGCGTTCGTTCGGGACCGTGATCCGGTGGAAAATGTGAGTCGCCAGCGTGTCCGATAACACCAATCTATACTCAGATCGGAATCAATAGTTTCACTCGTTGCGGAGAACCTTAGTCCGGTCGGTGACTCCGAACCATCAACCGGATGCCTCGCCCGTATGCGCCGTGGTGAAAATGGTCACGGATAATCCCTGCGGGAACATTAGAGAACCTATCCGCGATTGTCAACAGGTTTTTCCCGGCCGGCCGCCTCCCTTGCTTTACCTTTTTGATGCAGGAAACGCCCGGATTGTTTACAAGAGATTTTATCCCGGACAGAGAAAGATGTTTGCCTCTCAGACCATCCCGGCCTATATTCGCCAGGGAAACGGAGGAAGACACACGCGAATGGCGGCACCACTCTATTTTATCTCAGATCTGCATTTTCATATCCACCGGACCGAACAGGACGCGGAAAAACTTCGCCGGCTGCGCCTCCTGTTCCGGGGCATCCGGGACCAGCAAGGCCGGCTGTATATTGTCGGCGACCTGTTCGATTTCTGGTTCGAGTATCGGTATGCTATCCCCCGGGAGCACTTTGACCTGCTGGTGATGCTCCATGACCTGGTGCGCTCCGGAGTGGAGATCCATTATATGGCCGGCAACCACGACTACTGGGTCGACTCCTTCTTCCGGGAGGATCTGGGCATCGCGTTCCATGCCGATCCCATAGAAGTCATTCACGACGGCAAGCGGTTCTGGCTCTGTCACGGCGACGGCATCTTTGACCATGACCGGGCCTACCGGGTCATGAAACGCATGTTCCGCCATCCTTTTATCATCCGCCTGTTCCGGTGGATCCATCCGGATCTGGGTTTTCGTATCGCCCGGATGGTGGCTTCCACCTCCCGCAAATTCAATAAATTCGAGCCGCAACGGAGCCGGGAACTGGTGGAACGAGCCTATGCCGAATATGCGATGCCCTATTTTCACCAGGGATACGACTACGTGATCATGGGCCATTTCCATCACCCGTTTCAGGGCGACCAGAACGGCCGGCGATTTCTAAACCTCGGGGACTGGATGCGTTTCTATTCTTTCGCCGTATTTCAGAACCGGCACCTCGAACTGAATTATCTCACCCCGGGCCCCTTCGACGAGGCGCCCGAATCGAGTCCACCCTCGCCTGCGGGCGTTTCCCGGAAAGCCCAGAGATAAAAAAAGCGCCCCGGGAAACCCGGGGCGCTTTGGATTGTAAGCCGGTGTGGCGGGGTGTTTAGTACATACCACCCATGCCACCCATACCACCGGGACCACCCGGTCCGGCCGGGCCGCCACCACTATCTTCATCTTCCGTCTTTTCCTCGGAGACCACACATTCGGTAGTCAACATAAGGCCGGCCACGCTGGCGGCATTCTCCAGTGCAATCCGGGCCACCTTGGTGGGATCGATAATTCCGGCTTTGATCATATCGCCGTATTCTTCAGAATAGGCATCGAAGCCGAAGGTGTCGCTGTCCGCTTCGCGGACCTTCTGGACCACGATGGAGGCTTCAAAGCCGGCGTTATTGGCGATCTGGCGAATCGGTTCTTCCAGCACCCGCTGGAGAATCGTCACGCCGATCTGCTGGTCGCCTTCCAGTTCGAAGCCGTCCAGCGCCTTCACTGCCCGCAGGAAGGTCACGCCCCCACCGGGGATAATCCCTTCTTCGACCGCGGCGCGGGTGGCGTGCAGGGCATCTTCCACCCGGGCTTTCTTTTCTTTCATTTCCACTTCCGTTGCCGCTCCGACGTTCAGCACGGCCACGCCGCCGGACAGCTTGGCCAGCCGTTCCTGCAATTTTTCCCGATCATAGTCGGAGGTCGAGTCTTCAATCTGGGTCCGCATCTGGCTGATGCGGCCCTTGATGTCTTCCTTCTTGCCGGCACCTTCTACAACGGTGGTTTCATCTTTGGTCACCGTGATCCGTTTGGCCTGGCCCAGATATTCCACGGTGGTGTTTTCCAGTTTGAAACCGCGTTCTTCGGACACCACGGTTCCGCCGGTCAGGGTGGCGATATCTTCCAGCATCGCCTTCCGCCGATCGCCAAAGCCCGGCGCCTTCACCGCGGCCACCCGCAGGGTGCCCCGCAATTTATTCACGACCAGCGTCGCCAGGGCTTCGCCTTCGATGTCTTCCGCAATAATCAGGAGCGGTTTACCCATCTGCGAAACCTTCTCCAGCACCGGAAGCAGATCCTTCATGGCGCTGATCTTCTTGTCGTGGATCAGGATATAGGCATCTTCCAGGACCGCTTCCATGGTGTCGGAATCGGTGACGAAGTACGGGGAGAGATATCCGCGATCGAACTGCATCCCCTCCACCACTTCCAGGCTGGTTTCCAGGGTCTTCGCTTCCTCGACCGTAATCACGCCGTCTTTGCCGACCTTTTCCATGGCGTCAGCAATCAGCTGGCCGATCTCTTTATCATTATTCGCCGAGATGGAACCTACCTGGGCGATTTCTTCCTTACCGGGAAGCTCCTTGCTCATCCCCCGGATATATTCGACGATTTTCCGGGTCGCGGCATCGATTCCCCGTTTGATTTCCATGGCGTTCGAGCCGGCGGTCACATTCCGCAGCCCGTGATTGAAAATCGCCTGGGCCAGCACCGTGGCGGTCGTCGTTCCGTCCCCCGCGATGTCCGAGGTCTTGGACGCGACTTCCTTCACCATCTGGGCGCCCATGTTCTCCAGGTTGTCTTTCAGTTCGATTTCTTTGGCGACGGTCACACCGTCTTTGGTTACCGTCGGGGCGCCGAATGATTTTTCCAGCACCACGTTCCGTCCCTTGGGGCCGAGCGTAACCTTTACGGCATTCGCTAGCTTGTCGACCCCTTTCTTTAGCGCCGTCCGCGCCGAGGCCTCATAGGATATCTTCTTAGCTGCCATACGTGTTTCCTCCTTTTAGAGATGTTCTCTCGAGATGTTCGTTGATTCGTTTTCGTCGATGCTTATATCACGGCCAAAATATCGCTCTCTCGCATGATGAGATATTCCGAACCTTCAAAGTTGAATTCCGTACCGGAATATTTCCCATAGATGACCTCATCCCCCTGCTTCACTTCCAGCGGGATCGTATCGCCCGACTCGCTTCGTTTGCCCGGCCCCACGGCGATGATTTCGCCCTTCTGGGGCCGTTCCTGGGCCGTATCCGGTAGAATGATTCCACTCTCCGTCTTCTCCTCCGCCTCGGACGGCTTGACTACCACCCGATCCGACAAAGGTTTAATGTCCATAAACTCCTCCTTTTGAGTGATTCGTTGATGATTCGTTACATTGAGTGTTGCGTCAGGAAAACCGACTTCCATTTCCGTTGTTAGCACTCTCGTCCATTGAGTGCTAAATTTAAACAATTTCGGTTTTTCCTGTCAAGGCCTAATCCAAGGCCTAATCAGTGAATAATGGGAGGGAGGGTAAGATGGTTGGCAGGCAAAAGACAGGCCCGGGCGCGCGGG
>Ga0102944_1000560_pt1 | contig 28043 bp, 26 predicted proteins | sample SalPonD_shore_MG_FD_78172 | JGI IMG/M metagenome (GOLD analysis project Ga0102944, IMG submission 78172) | Salt pond soil microbial communities from South San Francisco under conditions of wetland restoration - Salt Pond MetaG... | ecosystem: Environmental > Aquatic > Marine > Intertidal zone >...
AACGAGTGTCGAGGGCGACACGTCGACGTATCCGCTCCCATTCGCGTTACTCGAAACTCGTTACTCGGAACTGGCGCCGGCAGGCGCTGGTCCTTCGGACCGTTCAGTGACGAGCGGCGAGTATCGAGTGTCGAGGACGGCACGGCGACGCACTCGCTCCCAATCCTCGCGAGTCGAACCTCGTTACTCGAAACTGGCGCCGGCAGGCGTCGGTCCTTCGGATCGAGTTGGCAGCTGTCAGTCGGCAGTTGCCAGAAAGATCACGTGAGGGGTGAGGTGTGAGGCGAGGCTTCTCTTATCGCCTCACTCCTGACTCCTCACACCTCACGTCCACGCCCTGGTCTCGACCGACTCGAATATGGCCAGCGCGGACGTTATAGTCACCTTATGGTCACCTACAGCAAATGCCCCGAGTGCGGCTACGAGCGCCAGGCCGGCGAGGGCGGCGACCCGGACGTGTGTCCGCGCTGCGGTCTGGTGTTTTCCAAATGGATGAAGCGCCGCTTCGCCGCCGCGCGCCCCGCGGTCGAGGAACGCCTGGACAGTGACGAGTCCGGGACTTCCCGACTCAAGGACCTGTGGGTCGGGCTGCGCGAGCGGGCCGTGTTCGTCGACCCGGAGATGTCCTCGTCCCGCTTATATGCCTATGTGGCAATCTACGTCGTGTTCTTTCTGTGGGGGTGGTCATTCATCCTCATGGACTATCAGAGCAACGAGATCGGCAGCTCCTTCATGCATCGGATCGACTTGGTGTTTCACGAAGCCGGTCACGTGGTGTTTCGCCTGTTCGGCCATTTTGTGATGGTCCTCGGCGGCAGCCTCGGACAGCTGCTGATGCCGTTGATTGTCATGCTGGCGCTGCTGGTGAAGAATCGCGACCCCTTCGGGGCCTCAATCGGTCTTTGGTGGCTGGCGCAGAGCCTGATGGACCTGGCGCCTTACATCAACGATGCCCGCGCCATGCGGCTGATACTCCTGGGCGGCGGGACGGGCCGCGATCGGCCCGGTATGCACGACTGGCACAACATACTCTCTTCGCTCGGCCTGCTGCAGGCCGACCACACCCTCGCGGCACTGACCGACGGTCTCGGCGTGGTGCTCATGCTGGGCGCCTTTGTCTGGGGCGGCTACATCCTGCTGCGACAATATCGCCTGTCCAGAATGGCCTGAACCTGGCCGCCGCCGAGTCGTGGGTACTGCGCACAGGATGCGCGCCTTGTGCGGGCTTGTTATCCTGCGTCGCGTTGCAACCGGGAGCCGCCATGCTGATCGATATTGGAGTCAATCTCACCGCCCGTGCCTTTGACGCCGACCGCGATGCGGTCGTCTCGCGTGCCCGGGAGGCAGGCGTGGACGTGCTGGTCATTACCGGCACCGACGTGGACCACAGCCGAGAGGCGGCCGCGCTGGCAGCAGCGCAGCCCGGGGTGCTGTTCGCGACCGCGGGCATCCACCCGCACCATGCCTCGGATTACTCCGAACCCGCGTTGAATACCCTCGCCGAACTGGCGAGCGAGCCGAGTGTGGTAGCGCTGGGTGAGTGCGGGCTGGACTTCAATCGCGATTTTTCGCCGCGGTCCGATCAGGAAAGGTGCTTCGAGGCCCAGTTGGAGCTGGCGGTCGCCTTGAAGCTGCCGGTCTTCCTGCATCAACGCGATGCGCATGAGCGGTTCCTGGCCATCCTGTCGCGTTACCGCGCCGGTCTGGTCGATGCCGTTGCCCACTGTTTTACCGGCGGAACCGAGGAAGTCGCCGCGTACCTGGACCTCGATCTTCACATCGGCGTTACGGGATGGGTCTGCGACGAGCGTCGCGGTCAGGCGCTGCGTGAGGCGGTCGAGCACATTCCCGATGAGCGCCTCATGCTGGAGACCGACGCGCCCTATCTGCTGCCGAGAGACCTCCCCACGCCGCCCAAGTCGCGGCGCAACGAACCGATGTTTCTGCCGCATATCTGTCGTGCCGTCGCCCGGCGGCGCGGTCAGTCCGAGCACACCCTGGCGGCGGCCACGACGGGCACCGCGTCTCGTTTCTTCGCACTACCCGGTAGTGAAACGCCGCCGCGTTAGAGCGCTGCGGTTGGTGAAACGATCAGCGAACCCCTTTGGCAGGGCAATCCATTAGCAAGTGGTATTGTTTGAGCTCGACGCTGTAGGTTTCGTCGGTCCGACAGGGGAGGCGGCGCCGCGCCATCGTCAGGATACGGGCGAGATCCTCGCTCTTGACGATCATCAGGGCATCGGGATGGGCGTTCCACCAAGCCGGCGCCTGGGCGATCTCGAGCTCGGTCATCTTGCGGCCGGCGTAATAATTGAGGATCCCTCGGGTGGTGTTGACCACGCCGACCGGCCGGGTCGCCGGCGCCAATCGGGCGATGGCCTCGCCGATGGCACGCCCCGAATAGAGCGGGTTGAGCAGATAGATCAATACGCCGAATACGCAGACGGAGATACCGACCGAGATCGCGCTCCAGCCGAGCAGCCAGCGGCGCCCGTTGACGAAGGCGAGCCCCAGCCCGACCACGGTCAGCAGCGCCAGCGCGCCCGCCAGTAATTGCCCGGCCTGCGCACCGTCGAGGAGCGAGCGGTTGGCCCAGAGCACGGCGGCGACCGCGGCGCCCAGGAAGACAACGGGCGGGAGGCTGATCCAGAACGAGGGGCGCGGTTCCCGCCATAAGCGGGCCGCGGCGACGCCCGCGGCGATGCAAAGGGCGGGGAAGAGCGGCTCGATGTAGATGAACAGCTTGCCGGATACCAGGGAGACGGCCGCCAGCGGCAGCAGCGCGAACCAGGCAACGGCCTTCCAGAGGTCCGGGCGTTCGCGCCAAAGGCGATATCCGCCCCGTACGACCAGGCCCGTCCAGGGCATCAGGAGCAGGGGGGCGAGCACAACGTAGAAATAGATCGGCTCACGGTGGCTCCATGAGTTGACGGCCCGGCCGACGAGCTGATCGTGCCAAATCTCCCATAAATAGTGGCCTTCGCCGCGCATGATGATGATTCCGATCCAGGCGGCGATGACGGCGATGAAGGCTCCCAGGCCCAGTAGCGGGCGCAGGCGGCGCAGACCGTGCCAGCCGCCTTCGTGCGCGCTCCATGCCAGTGCGGGCAGGACGGAGAACAACAGGGCGATGGGGCCCTTGATGGCAACGCCGAGGATGGCCAGGCCCCAGAATCCGACCAATGCCCGAGGCCGACCGCCTTGCCAATAGGCCAGCAGCGCATACCACGCAAATGCGACGCTCGCCGTGAGCAGCATGTCCATGCGCGCCATTTGACCTACGAACAAAGTCAGAAACGTGCTCGCGAAGATAGCCGCCGACCACCAGGCGCCGACGCGGTCCGTCAGGCGACGCCCGACCAGCCACACGCCATAGACCGCTGCCAGAGTCGACAACAGGGTGACCAGGCGAAACGCCAGTATGCCCTGTCCGACGACGCCGCCCACGGCGGCTACGAGCCAAAAGTAAAGTGCCGGCTTGTCCGGATAGAAATGTCCATTGAGATGCGGGATCAACCATTGGCCGGTGGTCAGCATCTCGCGCACGACCTCGCCGTAACGTGCCTCATCCTGTATCCACAAGTCGCGGGGGATGAGCAGGTTGATGCAGTAGAGCGCGGCGAACAATCCCAGCAGGGTGAGCAGCGGGCGCCAGGTGCCCGCACGGTATGGGTCGGCAGAGGCGTCTGAGTGAGAGACGGGGGTGGACATCGAAACGAATCCCAGTAGTGGTGCGGATAAGCGGGCCGGTCGTCCGTGAGGCGTAAGACGGGCGGCGTTCGAAAGGCCGATTATACCCTCGGCGCCCCGCTCGATGTCAGGGGTGGTTTGGCCTGTGCACGGGGACCGACTCGAGGAGACTACGGCGGGGCGCTAAAACCGCTTAGGACCGAGGGGGCGACGATGGGAAACCGGGCGGGGTGCGTGGGCCGATTCACAGAACGGGCGTTGACCCCCTGGCGGTCGCCGTTCTGTCGCGCTATGGTAGGGCATCACCGAGATTCGAACTAATGCTGCCGTGCAACGCGGCGCCCGGCTTGGGAGGGCAAGAATGAATATCGACGCAGTCAAGAGCGCCTATCGGCGATACGCGCACATCTACGATTTTGTGTTCGGACCGGTCTTTCATCCCGGGCGCAAGCAGGTCGTCGAGGCGCTGGACTGCAAGCCGGGCATGCGCGTGCTGGAGGTCGGCGTGGGCACCGGGCTGTCCCTTCCGTTGTATCCCGATTTCGTTCAGGTCAGCGGCATCGATATTTCCCGCGAAATGCTTGCCAAGGCCGCCCGTCGGGTCGAGCGCCACGGCCTGAAAAACGTCGAGGCGGTACTCGAAATGGACGCCGAGCAGATGCAGTTTCCCGACAACAGCTTCGATAAGGTGGTCGCGATGTACGTCGTCTCTGTCGTGCCGGACCCGGCGCGCCTGATCGACGAGATGCGCCGCGTCTGCAAGCCCGACGGCGATATCTATATCGTCAACCACTTCCGCTCCGAACATCCCTTGCTCGAACGCTCGGAGCGTTTGCTCTCGCCCTTGTCGGCGTTTGCCGGGTTTCGAACCGACATGGACCTCGAGGCGCTGGTCGCCCAGACCGAGCTCGATGTCGTGGATTCGCGCAGCGTGAACCTGTTCGGGTATTGGAAGGTGCTGCGTTGTCGCAACACGCCCCGCCAGTCCATGGTCGCTTAACAGGCGGTTGAAAAAAAACGCTGCGCGGGCTCGTCGCTCCGGACTGTCGCCCCTTTGTGTATCTATTTTTGATATGTCTCCATTGACTGGAGAGGGTCGCGGCATGACCGGATCCCGAAGGGGCCCTGCAGTCGCCCCCTGATTCAATCGGGGAGCTATTCAGGTTCGCAGCGTTTTTCACCACTCGGCCAGGGCGCCGCGGCAATCGGTGCCGAGCCGAGTCGGCACTCAGCCGCGCATGCGCTGCAGGCGCCGATACAGCGTCCGCTCGCTCATGCCGAGGCGCTGCGCCGCCGCCAGGCGGTGCCCGTCGCATTGCGTCAATACCCGTAGCACTTCTTCGTCGCTGTGGCGCTGTCGCCGGTGCGTCGGCCCGACCGGGTGGGGGGGCTCCTCGTCACGGGTTGTCTGCTTGGCCGCGCTGCGCGGCGTATCCTTCAGCCGGACGTGTTCCGGTTCGATGACGCCGTCGCCGGCGAGAATGGCCGCCCGCTCGATAATGTTGCCAAGCTCGCGCACGTTGCCCGGATACTCATAGTCCAACAGTCTTTCCGTCACGCTGGGTGAGAGCGGGATCTGGCGCTCGCCGTCGGGCAGGTGGGAGAGAAAATACTCGGCCAGGGCCGGGATGTCGTCCTTACGTTCGCGAAGGGTAGGCACCTCAATCGGGAAGGCCGAGAGGCGATAGTACAGGTCGTGTCGGAACTGCCCTGCCTCGACCATCGATGGCAGGTCGCGGTGGGTCGCGGCGATGATGCGCACGTCCACGGGAATGTAATCCGTACCGCCCAGGCGCCGGATCGCGCCGGTCTCCAGCACCCGCAGCAGCTTGCTTTGCAGCGGCAGGGGCAGCTCGCCGATTTCGTCGATGAACAGCGTGCCGCCGCGGGCAGCTTCGAACAGGCCGCGCTTGAGGCGCGCCGCGCCCGTGAAGGCGCCGCGCTCGTAGCCGAACAGCTCGCTCTCGATGAGGTTCTCGCCCAGGGTGCTGCAGTCGACCACCACGAACGGATGGCCACTGCGATTGGAATAGTGGTGCAGGTATTGGGCCACGCGCTCCTTGCCCACGCCGCTCTCGCCCAGCAGCAGCACGGTGGTTTGGGTGGGGGCGACCCGCTGCAGCAGGCTGATCATGCGCAGCAACGGGCGGGAGCGGCCCACCAGCAAGGCGTGTTCCTCGGCCGCGGGCCGCGGCGGCTGAACATACTCCCCGATGTAGAGTACGCGACCGTCGGCATCCAGGATGGGGACGGCCTGGAGCTGGACCTGTTCCTCGGCGCCGTGCTTGTCGTAGTGCACGTGCACCACATGGGTGACCTCGCCGGTGCGATAGCAGTCCTCCAGGGGGCAGTGTTCGCCGTTCTGGCTGCACGGAACCTGGGAGCGATGGGAGACCTCATAGCAGTGGCGCCCGACCACGTCCTCGCTGCGCACGTCGTAGTGTTTGCGGTAGGCCTCGTTGGTGGAGACGATTCGGTAATCCCGGTCTATGATCATGAAAGGACCGGGCAGGATATCGATGATCTGCTCGCAGGACGGTTTGCAGTTCGCGGGTTTGGTCATGGCGCCCCCCCTGGCAATTGCCCGTGTCATGTCGTGACATGACACCGACATGTCGAAGACCCATTCTTTATCCCCTCTCGCAGACCTGTCAAGGTCGGCGCGGTTGTCAAAACGAGGTGAAGATGGTGGTCAAAAGTCTGCGATTTCCGTGACTTAGCATTGGCCTCCGTGGGTCGTCCCGGGCCTGGCCCGGTACTGGCACATATCTTGTATTTCGCTGTTCTGGTGTGAGCGCGCGACTTGCGCGTCCGCCCTATGCCACGGGCCGTCGGCATCCGCGCCGCTTCGCGGACGGGTACGCCGGAATCGTCGCGCCGACGGTCCATTGAGCAACGCAACTACGTCACGAACGGTATTCCTATGTCACAACGCATCAGTATTGTCTGTGTCTCCGGCACGCGGGAGAAGCTGCAAATGGCCGCCATGATGGCCTCGGTGGCTGCTGCCGGCGGCGATGAGGTCACCGTATTTTTCTCCATGAACGCCCTGCCGTATTTCCTCAAGGGCAAGGACGAAAAGGCGCCGGCCGAGGGCGAGATGGGCCGGTTGATGGGCGAGAAAAATGTCCCGCCCTTCAAGCAGCTGTTTGAACAGGCCGCCGAGCTCGGGGATGCCAAGCTGTTTCCCTGCTCCATGGCCATGGACGTGCTCGGCGTGGGCAGTGACGACCTCGAGGACGTCATGGAGCCGGCACTGGGTCTGACTCGTTTTTTGAGCGACGCCGAGGGCGGACAGATAGTGACATTCTGAACAACCCGTGCCGAGTCGGTCGATCGGTGGATTAGATTTCAGGAGTAGCAGAGTATGAGCGACGAACCGAAGGTCATCGATGCCCGCAATACGTTTTGCCCCGGACCGTTGATGGAGTTGATTGCGCAGATGAAGCAGGCCGAGGTCGGCGAGGAGATGGAATTGCTCTCCACCGACAAGGGATCGGCCGAGGACGTTCCCGAGTGGATCAACAAAGTCGGTCATGAGGTCATCAGCAACGAAGAAAAAGACGGTGTCTGGCGTATCCGGGTACGCAAACTGAAATGACCCAGACACGATAATCGGCGCCGGGGTGCCGCACCGCGGCGCGCCCGGCGGTTCAACCACGCGAGGAGGGAATCATAATGAGAATTCTAATTATCGGCGGCGGGATGGGCGGCACCATCCTCGGCAACAACCTGGCGCGCCGTCTCAAAGGCGAGCTCAAGTCGGGCAAGGCGAAGATCACCATGTTATCGGCTTCCGATCAGCATATGTACCAGCCCGGCTTACTCTACGTGGCCGTCGGTCAGATGACGCCGGACCAGCTCTACCGTGATCAGCGCGGCCTGCTCGAGCCGGGCATTGACTTCGAAGTCGATCCGGTCGAGGAGTTCGACCTCGACAACAACCGCGTCAAGACCAAGGCCGGCAAGACGCACGAGTACGATATTTTGGCAATCGCCACCGGCTCGCGCATCGTGCCCGAGGCCATTCCCGGCTTGGCGGAAAACGCCGAGTTCTTCTACACGGAAGAATCGGCGGTAAAGATGTTCAAGCGTCTGCGCGAATTCGAGGGCGGGAAGGTCGTGATTACCGTCGGCGTACCGCACAAGTGTCCGATGGCCCCGCTCGAAATCACCTTCATGCTCAATGACTACTTCAAGGAACGGGGTATCCGCGACAAGGTGCAGTTGCACTACACGTATCCGATCGGGCGCACCCACAGTCTGGAGAATGTCGCCAAATGGGCCACACCCGAATTCGAGCGCCTGGGCATCACCTACGAGACGCTGTTCAACATGAAGGAGGTCGACGGCAAGAACAAGGTGCTCAAGAGCGAGGAGGGTACCGAGACCAACTACGACCTGCTCATTGCCATCCCGGCCCACAAGGGGATGGAGGTCATCGAAAAGAACAATCTTGGCCAAAGCGGATGGATCCCCACCGATCGCCACCGCCTGAACATGGAGGGGCGCGACGACGTGTTTGTCCTGGGCGATACCACCAACCTGCCGATCAGCAAGGCCGGCTCCACGGCACACTTCGAGGCCGAGGCGATTGCCGAGAACATCGCTTCGATGGTCAAGATCGGGGTGCCGGTGCGTGACTACGACGGCAAGGTGTTTTGCTTCATCGAGGCCGGCAAGGACCGCGCCACCTACGCGATGTTCAACTATCAGAACCCGCCCGACCCCAAGCCGCCCACCAAGGCGGTGCACTGGTTCAAGATGGCCTACAACCAGCTGTATTGGGCCAGCGCGCGTGGACTGCTCTAAGGGGGTGCGGCGATGAGTCAGCCAAAACCGGCCCCCGAGGGGGGCGAGAGCACGGACGGCGATGTGGTGGAGCTCCAGCGCCTGCTGGAGAGCGCCCGCGATTCGCTGACCGACGACATGGTCACGCGCCTGGCCGCGACCCTGAGCGGCGGCATGGACCTGCTCGACCGGGTCAACCGCAGCGGTGTCGACCAGGCGCTGCCGGCCATCGCGCGCCTGGTGGAGAACGGCGACCTCGACCGTCTGGTCGAGATGGCGCGTCTGTTGGCCTCGGCGCAGGACTCGCTGTCCGATGACATCGTCAATCGGCTGGCCGCCACGGCCGGCGACGGTATGGCGCTGCTGGACCAGGTCAACCGCAGCGGCATCGACCGGGCCCTGCCGGCCATTGCGCGGCTGGTGGAAAACGGCGACCTGGACCGCATCGTCAATGTCGCCCGGGTCCTGGGCTCGGCCGCCGACTCGCTCAGCGAGGACATCATCAGCCGCCTGGCCGCCGTGCTGAGCGACGGCATGTGCCTGGTCGACCGTCTGGCGCGCAACGAGGGCCTGCAGCGCCTGCTGTGCGTCCTGGAGCGCAAGGAGAGCCAGGACCTGATGGTGGGATTGGCCGATGCCCTGGTGGCGACCAGCCAGGAGGTGGCCGAGCTGCCGCCGGCACGAGGCGGGGTGGGCGGTCTGTTGAAGACGGCCAAGCAGCCCGAGACGCAGGAAGGGATGCAGATCCTCGCCCTGCTGGGCAAGCACCTGTCAGCGAGCTGGCGCGGCACCGGCCGGTAAGCACCCGCCAACGAGACAAGGCCCGTCACGCCTCTACCGGGGCGTGACGGGCCTTGCCGTTCTGAGGGTCGGTCCGGGGCTCCCCCGATCACCGACCTGATTTGGTCTTATTGGGTCGAACCGGGCCCCATTCCGCGGCCCCGCTGTGTCCCGGGGCCCATACCATTGCGGGGGCCGCTGCCCGGTCCCATGCCGGGGCCCATACCGCGTCCGCGGCCCATGCCCTGGCCCGGCTCGGCAGGCAGCGTGACGCCGCGCTCGCGCGCCCTCTCCTGCATCTGGCGGTGGTGTTCGGCCCGGAAGCGCTCGCGCGCCTCGGGGGAGTTCATCTGGCGCATCCGCTGGCGGTACTGCTCCCGTTCGGCGGGGGTCATAAGCTGCCAGCCGTAGATGTTGCGCTGCTGCGCCTGATTCTGGTCCTGGGCCCGGTTTTGCGGGGAGGGGCTCTGCGCACCGGCCACTCCGACGGTGGCACTGGCCAGTATCCCGGCCGCGAGGGCCGCGATGAGTGTCTCTTTCATTGGGGAGGTCTCCGTGACAGCTATAGGGCGATGGGTGGCCTGCTGTCCTCAGCCGCCCATCAACAAGACGGCCGGCGCGGCGTCGGGTGCGCCCCAGCGCAGCTCGCATCGGTCCCCGGCGGCCCGCAAGGCATTGCGGATCGCCACGCGCGCGTCGCGGTGGACGTTCAAGAACATCAGGCCGGCCCCCTGGGGGCCGCTGTGGACCACGAAGGCCGGCAGGCGGTGGGATTCGACCAACCCGCCCGTATCCAGCGCCAGCTCGAGCTCCACGGGCGTATGGCGGTACAAATTCATGGGCCCCGAGCGGATGAAGGCCCCGCCCAGGCTCAGGTCGCGCGTCTGGCAGATGGCGGCGGGGACCCCGCGGTGGAATACCACGGTTTCGACTTCGATGGCGCTGCGCGGGTGGAAGCGGTGCTCCATGCCTCTGTCCCCTTTCTTGTCTGCTCGGCGTCGTCGTTTATCTTGAATCCAGGGTGCCCGCTATGGCTGCGAGCGGCCATGATCCAGGTCAATGGTCCTGCCTCGCGGCCTCGTCCCGGGGCGCGTGGGGCCCACACCTAGGTGGACAAATCGCAATCGCAATGGTTCGCGATTCGCTGGGTGTCGAACGGTCGAAGAGGGGTTTCGGTTCACATCTGATATACTTGCCAAGGCGAACTGAACCAATGCGAGAGCAATCAAATCTATGAGTGGAATACTTGAACTACCCGTCTGGGGCCTCGTTGTCGTGGCCCTGGTCCTGACGCAAATCACCATCGCGGCCGTTACGGTCTACCTGCACCGCCACCAGGCGCACCGGGCGCTGGATCTGCACGCCGTACCCAGCCACTTTTTCCGATTCTGGCTGTGGCTGACCACCGGCATGGTGACCAAGCAGTGGGTGGCCGTTCACCGCAAGCATCACGCCAAGTGCGAGACCGAAGAGGATCCGCACAGCCCGCAGGTGATGGGCATCCGTAAGGTGCTCTGGCAGGGCGCCGAGCTGTACCGCAAAGAGGCGCGAAATACCGAAACCCAGGCCAGGTACGGTCATGCGACGCCGGACGACTGGCTGGAGCGCAATGTCTACAGCCGCTATCCCTTGGGTGGCGTGGCCCTGATGGCGGTCATCGACATTGCGCTGTTCGGTGCGCTGGGTTTGACGATTTGGGCGGTCCAGATGGCGTGGATCCCCTTCTGGGCGGCCGGCGTGATCAACGGCGGCGCCCACTACTGGGGCTACCGTAATTTCGAGACTTCGGACGCGGCGACCAATCTGGTGCCCTGGGGGCTGATCATCGGCGGCGAGGAGCTGCACAACAACCATCACGCCTATCCGTCCTCGGCGCGTTTTTCCAACAAATGGTGGGAGTTCGATATCGGCTGGCTGTATTGCCGGGTGCTCTCGGCGCTGGGCCTGGCCCGCATCAAGAAGGTGGCGCCCAAGGCGATCATCGCCCGCGACAAGAACATTATCGACGTGGATACCGTGACCGCGGTCGTTCGCAATCGCTTCCATATCCTCACGCTGTATGGTCGGCGGGTCATCCTGCCGGTACTTCGCGAGGAGTTGCGCCGGGCCGACGAGTCCTGCCGCAAGCTCTTTCGCCGGGCCCGCAAGCCCCTGGTGCGGGAGGACGTCCAGCTCGATGCCGAGACCAGCGAGACCTTGACGGCAGCCCTGAGCCAGAGCAAGACCCTGGAGACGGTTTACCAGTTCAAACAGCAGCTCAAGGCACTATGGGGACGCTCGGCGGCCAACCAGGAGAAGCTGCTGCAGAATCTGCAGGAGTGGTGTCACCAGGCCGAGCAGACCGGTATCCAGACGCTGCAGGACTTTGCGCGTTCGCTGCGCGGTTACTCGCTGCAGCCGGCCTGAGTCGATTCCCTGTCGAGGCGGTGACGGGCCGGGGCTAAAGGCCACGGCCCGTCCTGCCGACATAACTAATTGAACGAACCCATTACGCGTATTTTTTGCCCTTGTGGGCGAGTGGGTCCATGGAGGCCCGCAGGACGGGGGACACGGAACACGGGAGCGCGCGCGAGGAAACATCCTTAGCGCCGTATCGGTCCAGGCACGGGAAGGCCAGCGCAATTCAAGGTGGCCAACCGGCCGATGTGCGCTGCCGTGAACAGACGACTCGAACGTTTTCTCCCGCCGCTGTCGACGCTGATCATCTTCGTCCTGGTGGCCACCGCCCTGGTCTGGACGGCCCGGCGTAATTACCGCGAATTCGTCGCCGCGCAGCATGCTGCCACGCAGCGTTCGGCGGCCGCGGCCTCTCGCGAGATCGGCCTGCTAATCAGCGACCAGCAACGCGGGCTGAGGCTGCTGATCGACGAACACCCTGCCCAACTGCAGCGCCTGTCGCGCGTACCCGACGACCCTTCCGCCCGGCGCGCCCTCGAAGGCCCCCTCCGTCGCGATTTCCCCGGCTTCCGCGCCCTGCTCGTAACCGATCCGAAGGGCAGGCTTGCGGGCCCGACCGATCGGCTCGGTGCCGCGTGTCGTGCCGACCTGCGTGCCTTCGCTGCGGGCCGGCGCGAGCGGAGCATCTTCTTCCATCGGGGGCCGACGGCCGGACATCTCGATCTGATGGTCCCCTGGACGACGCAGGGACACGAGCGGGGCGTCGTCCTGGTTCGGTTCTCGCCCGTTGTCGTTGCCGAGCGTCTGCGTCCCATCCAGCTCAGCGGCCATCGCCTGGTTCTGGTGCGCGACGACAGGCCCGCGCGCATTGAAATCACAGCGGGCGCCACTGCCGGGAGTCCAACCCGGCTGAGCGCCGCCGAGCTCGGGCGCGTCGCGGGCTCGGCCAGAATCCCCGCTACCCCCTGGCGCGTGGTCGATCTTCCCCAGCCCGATCTGTTTGCCGCCCGTGCGGCCCGCGAGCGCCAGCAGATTCTGATCGCCCTGTCGGGAATCGGCGCGTTGAGCTTCCTGTTGATCGCTCTGCTGCGGCGCAAGGATGTCCAGCGCTTGAAGGTCGAGGCCGCCTTACTCGAATCGCACCGCCAATTGGAGCGACGGGTCTCCGGGCGCACGCGCGCCTTGCGTGAGAGCAACGAAGGCCTCGAGTGCGAGATCGGAGAACGGCGCCACGCCGAGTGGCTGCGCTCGGGGCATCAGGAATTTCTTCGCCTCATCGCCCGGGGGCGCCCGTTGCCCGAGACACTCGACCACCTGGCACGGTATGTCGAAGAGCAGTTCCCGGACGTGCGCTGCACGTTCATGGTGCGCGACGAAAAGGGTGACATGCTGCGCCTGGTCGCGGCACCGAGTCTGCCTGCCGCCTTCAAGGCGGAGTTCTCCTGGGTTCGTATTGGCGAACCGGGGCCGGTCTGCGCGGTCGCTGCGGCCCGCGGCGAACCGGCGGTGATCGAGGACGTGCATACTGACGCGGCGGCCGGCCCGATGCGCACCGCCCTGGAGGCAGCCGGTCTGCTGTCGGCCTGGGCCCAGCCCGTGTTCGATGGAAATGCCAGGGTCCTCGGTACCATCGGCCTGTTCTACACCACCGCGCGCCAACCGAGCGCTGCCGAGCGCGAGGTAATGGCAATCCTGGTCGATGTTGCCGACATCGCTATCGAGCGCTGCCGCGCTGAGTCGCAAATGCGAAAGCTCTCTCGAGCGATGGAACAAACCGACGATGTGGTCGTGATTACCGATCGCAACGGTGTCATCGAATACGTCAACCCGGCCTTTCTGGCGACGAGTGGTTACAGCCGCGATGAGGTGATCGGTGCGACGCCGGCGATTAACAAGTCCGGCCTGCATGAGTCCGAGTTTTATCGCGGCATGTGGCAGACAATCCTGCGCGGCGATGTGTTCCGGGACGTACTGATCAACCGGCGCCGTGACGGCAGCCTGTATTACGAGGAGAAGACCATCACGCCTATCAAGGACGAGGCCGGAAACGTCACCCATTTCGTCTCTACTGGCAAGGACATCACGGAGCGCATGGAGGCACAAGAACATCTGCACTACCTGGCACACCATGACGTGCTGACCGGATTGCCCAATCGGGCACTGCTGCAGGACCGACTGGGTCACGCGATCGCCCAGAGCGAGCGCAGCGGCAAAAGGCTGGCTGTTCTGTTCTTCGATCTCGATCGTTTCAAGAACGTCAACGACAGTCTGGGTCACGGCACCGGAGACGAGCTGCTCAAGGCCGTCGTCGAGCGGGTGGCGGCCTGCGTGCGCGGCGGCGACACGGTCGCGCGTTTGTCGGGCGATGAATTTACGATTGTGATGGAGGGGATAGACGAGTTGGACGATGTCAGTGCCGTTGCCGACAAGGTACTTACCGCGGTACGCACTCCCACCGTCGCCGCCGGCCATGAGGTGCTCGTTACCGCAAGTGTCGGTATCAGCATTTATCCGGACGATGCGGTCGACATCGACAGTTTGTTGAAGTATGCCGACAGCGCCATGTACCGTGCCAAGGAAAGCGGCGGCAACTGTTACCAATACTTCACTCCGGACATGACCGCCCATGCGGTCGAGTATCTCAAGCTTCAGAGCCAGATACATCAGGCATTGGAGCGTGGAGAGTTCGTGCTTCATTTCCAACCACGCATAGACCTGCACGAAGGGCGCGTGAGCGGCGTCGAGGCCCTGCTGCGCTGGGACCATCCCGAATTCGGTCTGGTCGAACCGAAACAGTTCATCCCACTGTTGGAGGAGACCGGCTTGATTGTCGACGTCGGTGAGTGGGTGCTCACCAATGCCTGTCGGTTCAGCCGGCGCCTGTCCGAGGTTGCCGGGCCGTCCGTTCGAGTGGCTGTCAATCTGTCCACACGCCAATTTCGCGACCGCAACCTCATCGACAAGGTCCGTCGCTGCCTGGAAGAGGATGAACTCGAACCCGAACGCCTGGAGGTGGAGATTACCGAAAGCCTGTTAGCCGATCACCTCGAGCAGACGACTGACACCCTGCGCGCCTTGCACGCCATGGGGGTGGGAATCTCCGTCGACGATTTTGGCACCGGGTATTCCTCCATGAGCTATCTCAAGCGTTTTCCCATCGGTCGGCTCAAGATCGACCGCTCGTTCGTTCGTGACGTGCCGGGCGATGAGAACGACAGCGGCATCATTCTCGCTATTATCGCCCTGGCGCGCAGTCTGCGAATGGAAGTGACGGCAGAAGGCGTGGAAACCGAAGAGCAGCTCGAGTTCGCGCGTCGACACGGCTGTGATGAGGTTCAAGGCTATCTGTTGGGCCGACCCATGCCGCCGGCCGAGCTTCTGACCTGGCTGCGGGCGCACGTCGGGGCTGCCGTTCCTCCATCGGCTACGGCTTCCTAGCGTATTGAGCGAACACCTTCCCCCTTCAACCCGTGCGGTTGGCCTTGCGTCTGGACTCCCGATAGTGAGTACGATAGGGTAACAAGCGACTACCCCACTTTATGCGAGCGTCCGCGTTCGTCGGACAGGGGCGCGTGGTCGCCGCGGCGCGAGCGCCTGGCTTGCGTCGAACACCTCGAGTGGGCCTTGTCGCCGGCATCAATCGTTGGTCCTTCTGCCGCACCGTCTGGGTGCGACCGTTCGGCCTGCTTTCGCTGGCAATCGAGCGGCGGCCAAGGCCCGCCGCGCCAACCGCATCCGGACTTCACAGATCATGCCTGACAGCGATTCCGCGAAGATACAGGTCAAAGGTTTGACCAAAGTGTTCGGCGAAAATGCCGAGCGCGCATTGGCGATGCTGGACGAAGGCGCAGACAAACAGGCGATCTATTCCGAGACCGGTTCGGCGCTCGGCCTGTCCAATGTCTCCTTCGATGTCTACGAGGGCGAGACACTGGTCGTCATGGGACTGAGCGGCAGCGGTAAATCGACCTTGATTCGATGCGTCAATCGCCTGATCGAACCGACCCGAGGCGACATCAGTATCGACGGCGTGGATATGATAGCGCTTGACCCCGATGAGCTGCGCAGCCTGCGGCGACGCAAGTTCGGCATGGTGTTCCAGCATTTCGCCCTGTTTCCTCATCGCACGATCCTCGAAAACACCGCCTACGGCCTGGAAATACAGGGTGTGGAGCGCAATGAGCGGGACGAGCGGGCCCGATCGGCGCTGCAGCTTGTCGGTCTTGAGGGATGGGAAGACGCCAATCCGGCGCAGCTGTCCGGCGGTATGCAGCAGCGGGTGGGGCTGGCGAGGGCGCTGGCCGTCGACCCGGACATCTTGCTGATGGACGAGGCCTTCAGCGCGCTCGATCCCTTGATCCGCCGCGATATGCAGCATGAGCTGGTTTCGCTGCAGGAGCGCGTCCACAAGACCATTTTGTTCATCACCCACGATCTCGACGAGGCGCTGAAGATCGGAGATCGCATTGTCCTGATGAAGGACGGCCAGGTCGTGCAGATCGGCACGCCGGAGGACATACTGACGGCACCGGCCAGCAGTTACGTGGAACGTTTCGTCGAGGACATCGACAAGACCAAGGTCCTGACGGCTCAATCCGTACTCGCCAAGGCTAGAGCCGTCGCCTATGTGAGCGACGGGCCGCGTACCGCATTGCACAAGATGCGCGACGAGAGCCTGTCGGCGATCTTCGTGGTGCGGCGCGATTACACCCTGGAGGGCATCATCGACGCCGATGCAGCGAGCCAGGCCGTGGACCGCGGGGACAAGTCCGTCACCGACGCGATGAACCGCGACGTGCCGCGCGTCGGTCTTGACGAACCCTTGACAGGGTTGATTACCACGCTCGCCGATTGGCCCTACGCGCTACCGGTCGTCGATGCCGACCGCAAGCTGCTCGGTGTCGTCGTCAAGAGCGGCGTACTGTCGGCCTTGGCCGAAGGAGGCAGCGCATGAGCGGATTCGACATTCCCCGGCTCCCACTGGACCGGATGATCGACAGCGGGCTGGATTTTCTCACCAGTCACTTTTCGTTTGTCACCAAGGCGATCAGCGACGTCATGGAACGCGGCGTTGAGGCGATCGTTGACGGGCTGATGTACTTGCCGCCGTGGCTGTTGATCGCGCTGGTCACCGCCGTCGCCTGGCGGGTTGCGGGTCGTCGCGCCGGTCTGTTGAGTCTTTTGGGGCTCGGCCTGCTGTGGAACCTGCAGTTGTGGTATCCCACTATCCAGACCTTGACGCTGGTGACTATCGCGACCGCAATCGCCGTGGCAATAGGGCTGCCGCTGGGTATCTGGGCCGCGCTGTCACCTCGGGCGCGCCGGGTGACCATGCCGGTGCTCGACTTCATGCAGACGATGCCGGCCTTCGTGTATCTGATCCCGGCGATCCCGTTTTTCGGACTCGGCCCGGTCTCTGCCATCTTCTCGACGGTTATTTTCGCCATGCCTCCCGCCATTCGGTTGACCGTGCTGGGCATCGAACAGGTGCCGGCGGATCTTATCGAGGCGGCGGACGCCTTCGGTTCGACACCGCGCCAAAAGCTGATCAAGGTTCAATTGCCCCTGGCGGTGCCGACCATAATGGCGGGCGTGAACCAGACCATCATGCTCTCGCTGTCCATGGTGGTCATCGCCGCCATGATCGGCGCCGAGGGTCTGGGCGGCGAGGTCTGGCGGGCGATTCAGCGCCTCCAGCCCGGCAAGGGCTTTGAGGCGGGCATCGGCGTGGTCATCCTAGCGATGATTTTGGACCGTATCACTCAGCGTCTCGGGCGCGGCACGCGCCAGGGCGCGACCTGAGACAAAGGAGGCAATCCGTGAACCGACAATTCAAGACTCTGTTGTCGACCGTGTTGGCCGTGCTTGTCGCGGCATTCGTGTTGTCGTCGGCCCCGGCCCGGGCAGGCGACAAAGGACGCGTCGAGCTCGTCTATGTCGAATGGACGAGCGCCGTGGCGAGTACGAACGTCGTTCGCGCCGTGCTGGAAAATCTCGGCTATAACGTCAAGATACTGCCGGTCAGCGCGGCGGCGATGTGGCAGGCGGTGGGCAGCGGCGACGCCGATGGCATGGTCGCCGCCTGGCTGCCGACGACGCACGCAAATTACTATCGCAGGGTAAAGGACAGTGTGGTCGACCTCGGGCCCAATCTGGAGGGAACCCGCATCGGACTGGTTGTGCCCGATTATGTGAACATCGACTCGATTGCGCAGTTAAGCGACCATGCCGGGAAATTCGATCGCAAGATCATCGGTATCGATCCCGGTGCCGGTATCATGAGCAAGACGGAACAGGCCATGAAGGACTACCGTCTGTACAAGTTTCATCTGGTGGAAGGCAGCGGCGCGACCATGACCGCGGCCCTGCGCGATGCGATACGCAACCATCGCTGGATCGTGGTGACCGGCTGGACGCCGCACTGGATGTTCTCGCGCTGGAAGCTCAAGTACCTGAAGGACCCCAAGGGCGTATATGGGGGCAAGGAACACATCGATACGGTCGTGCGCAAGGGGCTGCGCAAGGATATGCCCGAGGTGTATCGGGTGTTGAACCGCTTCCACTGGAACATCGCCGACATGGAGCAGTTGATGAATTGGAACGAAAAGCCCAACTCCGATCCCTACCAGAACGCCAAGCGCTGGGTGAAGGAACATCCCAAGCTCGTCGAGTCCTGGACGGGCAAATAACCGTCTCAGGCGCTTGCCGGAAGGCGGGCGCCCCTGCGTTTGGCCTCACGCGCATCGGCACCCGGCGTCAGACGCGAGTTCTTGACGCCTTGTTTGTTGCGGTACATCTCGGCATCGGCACGGCGCAGAAACATTCGGCTGTCTTCGTGCCGGTGCAGCTGGACGGCGCCAAAGGACAGAGAAACCTGTAGGCGCTGCAAGGCCTGCTGAGCCGGACCGTCCTGTGCGCAGGCGCGCCGTACAATCGCGGTGGCCCCCGCCGCCCCCACGCCTGGCAGCAGCAGCGCAAACTCGTCACCTCCCAGCCGGTAGCCGGCGTCGACGCGCCGACGGGCGCAACCGCCCAGCAGCGCGGCGACGTGGCGCAAGACGGCGTCGCCTTCGGAATGACCACGGCGATCGTTGATGCGTTTGAATTCATCGACGTCGAGATACACCAGCGACAAGGCGCCGTCAAGGCGGTGCGCCATCTGCACTGCGCGTTCGATGTCGCCCATGAATTTGCGCCGATTGTACAGCGCGGTCAGGCCGTCGGTCTCGGCCATGATCTTGAGGCGATCCATGTCGCGGTAGATGGTTCCGATGCATCCCACCAACAGGAGACCGACCACGATCTCCGTGGTGTATTCCACTGGGTGGTGCGGCAGATGCCCCGTCTCCAGCCAGTCCGTCAGGATCGGGCTGAGTGCCAACAGATAGGCCCAACGTCGGGTCAGTGTGCGGATCCAGTGCATGGTCGTCCGTCACCCCATCCTTGTGTTCGCGGGTATAGTCGAGTCGAGACAACGGCGGCAGGCGGAGCCGGACGGCTCCACACCTTCCACGTAGACCCCTCAATCTGCGCGGGGTTCCGTGCGCCGGTGTTCGTCCGGGCCCTCGTCGTGCGAGTTGGGGCCTGAGTCGCGGCGACTGAGGCCGAGGAATCCGCCGAGGGCGACGAGCAGCAGGCTAGCGCTGGAGATGATTGCCACCGGGTAATAGAGATTTCCGGCGAGCTCCAGCTGACTGTATTTGATGACCATGATCAGGCCCTCGAGCACCAGGGCGATGGTGACTACGCCCACGAACCGCGTCACCGTACGGCGCACCGTATTGAACATGTTGTGCTCGTCCTCGGGCGTGGTGTATTCCTTGCCCACGCCGATACCGAGCTCGAAGGTCGCCAGTGCGATCACCGCGGTGTTGATGGCCTGAACGATGCCCGTAACGAGCGAGTCGCCCGCCAGCGCACTGGCGAACTGATAGATGGCCAGTGCGGTCAAAGACAGGGACAGCACCAGGAAAAACACGGAGAACATCATCGCCATGATGCTCTTGAAGCGATGCATCATACGCTCCCTGGGGGCCTCGGTTGGTGGTGCGTCGTAGATGGGTTCCATGGTTCAAAGGCTAGCGGTTCGGATACCGGTGGTCGGTGAACCGAGTCACAGGCGGGCTGTGGGCGATCCCTCAGATACACAATTCGATCGGAAAGGCGACGACGGTGGACGTACTATGACGAAATTTCCCGTGTGGTTCGTGTCGCACGGCGCCCCGGATATCGTTCTCCAGGACAACGCGACCACGCAAGCGTGGACTGCGTTGGCGGAATCTCTGGATTCGATGCCGGATATCGTCCTGTGCATTTCGGCGCACTGGGATCGTGGCGCCCCCGCACTCGCGGGTGTCGAATCGGCCATCCAGCATGACTTCGGCGGTTTTGCGCCGGACCTGTACGAGCGCCGATGGTCGCTGGTCGATGCCAGCGAAGCGGTCCACTGGCTGGGTTCGCAGCTGGGCCGACGCGGTGTGGATGTCGCGCTGGTGCCGCGCCCTTTGGATCACGGCGTGTGGGTACCGCTCAGCCGAATGTGGCCGCAACCGAGCGTTCCTGTTGTGCAGCTTTCATTGAGCTCGCCATTGGGTGCACCGTGGCATTTGACGCTGGGACGACATTTGGCGCCGCTGCGCGAGCGCGGAGTGCTGATCATCGCCAGCGGCGGCGTGGTACACAATCTTCGCCGCTTGTCGTGGTCCGGTGCGAATGCGGACGACGAGGTGCACGCATCGCCGCCGCAGTGGGCGGTCAAGTTTGTCGAGGCCGTCGAGACCGCGCTTGCCAGCGGCGATGAAGCGGCCCTGTGCTCGCCCTGGTCGATGCCGGGCGGACGCGAGTCGGTACCGACACTGGAGCACTATCTGCCGTTGTTGGTGGCTTACGGTGCGGCCTCGCCGGATGTCCTGATCCCGGTCCACCGGGCGTGGAGCCACGGCTCGCTCGGTCTGCACGCCTATGCGGCTTGACGCCGGCGTCGTACGGCCAGCACGCCAGCGACGACGATCAAGGCGGCGCCCGTCAGCGCCCATAGGTCCCATTGCTCTCCCCAGAACCACCAACCGTAGGCTGCCGCGAACAATACCGAGGCATAGGTGAACGTCCCGACTCGTGCGGCGGGTGCCGACGCATAACCGCGGGTCATCAACAGCTGTCCGCTCGTTGCCAGCACGCCGAGCAGGGCCAGCATTGCCCATTCACGCGGGCTCGGCGCGCGCCAGGCCCAGGCGAGGGGAACGACGGAGACGACGGTGGCAACGAGGCCGAAATAGAACACGATCCGCGTGGCGGGCTCGGTCCGCGTCAGGCGCCGTATCGTGACCTTGGCGAGCGCCACGAGCGCGCCGCCGGCCAATCCGATGAGGGCGACCGCGTCGAGATGCCCGCCCGGTGGGCGAACTATCAATGCTACGCCGACGAACCCGGCGACGACGGCCGCGACGATCCCCGGGCTGATTTCCTCGCGCAGCCACGCCGCCGCGATCACCGGGATGAAGATCGGCGCCGTCAGTTTAAGGATTACCGCGTTGGCGAGCTGCAGCTCGCTGAGCGCATAGAAGAAGCAATACATCGCCGACAACCCGGACAGGGCGCGCAGCAGGTGCAGGTGCGGCACCCGCGTGGCCAGCGACGGAACGCCGCGGCGTGCCAGCAGCGGCAGCAGAACCAGCAGCCCGAAGGCGTTGCGGAAAAAAACGAGCATCTCCGTTGGCAGGTCGGTCGACAGGCCCTTGATGACCGCGCCCATGGAGGCGAACATCAGCTCCGCGGCAATGACCAGCAACGCGCCGCGCAGCAGGTGTTTGTTGTGTCGCGCCGTAGGCATGGGGTGCGGGCTATTCCAGGCCGTAGTGGCGGCGGCATTCGGCCTCGCGCCCGCGGACCACGCGCCGGCCGATCAGCGGTCCGTGTGTTTCGGTCACCACGGTGTGTTGCCCTTCCTGGTGATGGTCGTCGTAGAAATACAATACGACCCAGTCGCGCGTGCGGCCGAGGTCATGGGCGCGCGCCGTGTTCGAGTACAGGGCGGTGAAGTGCCAGGGTCCGCGCTGGGTGTGCAGTACCGGCAGCGTGCGCGTCTGGTCGGGATTGAACCGACGCGGTACGATGCTGGCCAGGGCGCCGGCCTCGGCCTTGTCGCGATATTCGCGATCGACATCCAGTGTCGCGGCTACGTCCGGTCCATTGGCCACGCGCCGCCGGCTGCGCACGCGCCCCAGCACATGCTCCAGGCTGGCGCGCAGCGCCGCGGCACGCCGCGTGCCGATGCCGGGCACCTGCTCGAGGCGACCGTCGTGCGCGGCGAGCTCGAGTTCCTCGAGTGTGTCGGCGTGCAGGTGATCGTGAATGCTTCTTGCCAATTCCGGTCCCACACCCGGCACGGTCCGAAACAAGGCGATCGGGTCGGCCGTACCGCGCAGGCGATCCAGCTGTGCCCAACGCCCACTGTGCACGATCTCGGCGATATTGGCCGCGATCCCCTTGCCGATGCCGGGCAGGGCCATCAGGCCGTCCATACCCTCGCGGGCGAGGATCGCCTCCACGTCCCGGTCGAGATGGGTCAGTGTATCGGCCGCGCGGCGATAGGCACCGATCCGAAACGGATTGGCGCCCTGGCGCTCCAACAGGTCGGCCGCCTCGCGCAGGCGTTCGGCGATGCGCTGGTTGAGCTCCAGGTCTTCGTTCATCGGCGCGATCGTCCGCGTGCTCAATCCGACTCGGCGGCGACGGCGTCAAAGCGCGTCGTGACCGCCGATGGGGGCGGCGCATCGAGCAGGCTGGCGATCACGATCGCCGCGCAGGAGGCGACAAAGCCCGGGATGATCTCGTAGAGGTCGAACAGCCCCCCGTGCAGCTGTTTCCATACGATCACGGTCAGGCCGCCGAGCACGATCCCCGCCAGCGCGCCGTTGCGGGTCATGCGCCGCCAGAACAGCGCGAACAGCACGGTCGGACCGAACGCGGCCCCGAAGCCCGCCCACGCGTAGGCGACCAGGTCGAGGACCTTGTTGCCGGGTGTCATCGCCAACAAGAAGGCGACCACGGCGATGAGCAGTACGGCGCCGCGCCCGACCCAGATCAGCTCGCGCCTGCCCGCCTCGCGTCGCCACAGCGCCTTGTAGAAGTCCTCGGCAAGCGCCGAGGAGGCGACCAGGAGCTGCGAGTCCGCAGTGCTCATGATGGCGGCCAGGATCGCGGCGAGCATGGCGCCGGCGACCAGCGGGTGGAATACGAGTTGGACAAGGTTCATGAATACCCGCTCGGTGGCCGCGCCTTGCAGGGGGTGCGCCAGATAGACCACACCGATCAGACCCACGAGCAGGGCACCGACGAGGCTGACGGCGACCCAGCCGACGGCGATGCGTCGGGCCTGGGGCAGTTGGGCCGGGTCGCCGATGGCCATGAAGCGGGCGAGGATGTGCGGTTGGCCGAAGTAGCCCAGCCCCCAACCCAGCAGCGAGGCGATCGCGACGGTGCCCAGGGGGTGGCCGTGGCGGTCACGCAGCGGGTCGAGCAGGCTTGCATTGTGCGCTTGCAGCAGCGCCAGCGTCTGCGACCAGCCGCCCAGCGCCTCGATGGCGGCGACCGGCGCAATCGCCAGCGCGAACACCATCAACAGGCCCTGCACCAGGTCGGTCCAGGAGACGGCGAGAAAACCGCCGAGCAGCGTATACATCAGGATCATCAGACCACCGAGGGCGACCGCCCAGGTGTAGTCGATGCCGAACACGGCATTGAAGAGCTTGCCTCCGGCGACCAGCCCCGAGCCGGTATAGAATGTGAAGAACAGCAGGATGAACGCCGCGGCGACAACCCGCAGAACGCGACTCTGGTCGGCGAAGCGCTGCTCGAAAAAATCCGGCAGGGTCAGCGCGTCGCCCGCGGCCAGTGAGTAATGGCGCAGGCGCGCTGCGACCAGGCGCCAATTGAGGTAAGTGCCGACCAGCAGACCGAGCGCGATCCACCCGCCGTCCAGGCCGCTGGCGTAGGCGTAGCCCGGCAGGCCGAGCAGCAGCCAACCGCTCATATCCGAGGCTTCGGCGCTCAGCGCGGTCACCCACTTGCCCAGGCGGCGCCCGCCGAGAATGTAATCGGCGAGGTCCCGGGTACGCCGATAGCTGTACAGGCCGATTGCCAGCATTGCCGCGAGGTACACCACGAAGGTCAGGCCGACGGCCTCGAGGCTGGTCGTCATGGAGATTGGTCCCTGAGGAATTGGTCTTGTTATGGTCTTGGTCGTTGTCCCGTGGAACACGGGCGCGACGCGCGGGTCGCTACCGGGCTCAGCATAGGGCGATGGGCTCCAAAGTCAACGCCTGTCGTCGTCAGCCTCTCGCCGCGCGGAAAGCGCACGGCGCACCAGATCGATGACAACGGCACATTGCACTCCGAACGGAAGGTAGCCCAGGTAACCGAGCAAGGGCATCTCGAAGACCTTCCATCGTTCGACGAACGCAATATGGTAGACCCACTTGGCGGCGCTGTATTCGTTCCACATCTCCCAGAACACGCCGCAGGTCAATGCCGCGAGCGCCGGCAGGTAGATCACCTCCCAGCGGCCGGCGGCGAGCGGCGCAAGATAATTTCGCGCTTCGCCGCGAGGCGCCGCCAGGGTCTGCAGTGCCAGCAGGATGCCGAGCGGGGCCAGCCAGATCGTCGGGAACAGCAGATTGGGTCTGACGCCCAGGGCCAAGAGCGCGCCGAGTGAGACCAGCAGCACCAGCGCCGCCACGGCGCGGGAATGTTCGACGCGGACGGCGCGGGACCAGCCGTGTCGCAGGGGGCCAAATGTGGCGAGCAGCTCCTGCGTGCTGGCCACGGCCGGCAGAACCGTGGAGAACGCCAGTGTCGCGTGCAGCCCGTATCCGAGAGCGTCGCTCACGTCGACGCCGGTGTACTGCCAGTTCTGGACGAAGCGGTTGAGATACTCGAAGTACCACCAGAACACGGCGCTGGCCGGAAACAGGGCGAGGAACAGACCGCGCCTGCGACACGCCAGACATGTGCCCGTGCGCCGGCGTGTCAGGGCATTGACCAACGCGATGTAACTCAACCACAAGGGTACGAAACTGTAGCTCTGCAATCCGGACAGCGCGGCCCAACGCGTCCACGCGAACAGCCAGGACAGCGCGAGGGCGGCCAGCGCAAGCCGGCCCCACCACGGGAATTCGCCCCGCCGCCGGGAGGGCGCGCCGGATTCGTTGACAGGCGCCGCTGCGCGCGGCCACAGGACAAAGAGCAATGCGCCGAGCGCGGCGGCGCCGAGCACGGCGAACAGGACCATCGCGGCGGCCGAAGGGGCGGCGTGCGCGATATACTGTTCCTTCGGCGGAAACTGCACGTAGCGCGCCAGCGGCAGGCCGGCCAGCCAGACGCCGAGCAGGGGCGGCGCGCACAGGGCGAGGACACCGACGGCCGTCCACCGGAGCGCTCGGGCACCCGGGCGGGGGCCGCCGCGATACGTTAGGTTCGATGGCATGACGATACCATCATCACACACCTTATATACATCTCAAAACCGCCAGGGCAGCGGCGGCCACGGTGCGAGCGCATGACAGCCCGTATCTCTCATGTCATCGGCATCGACGACGCCCCGTTCGATCCTGCCCATCGCGGCGACGTGTTGATCGTCGGCGCCCTTTACTCAGGCCGCTGTCTGGCCGGTGTGCTTAGCGGCCGTGTCCGGCGTGACGGCGCCAATGCCACGCGCGCCATTGCCGCGATGATCCAAGCCTCGCGTTTTCGCGGCCACCTCCAGGCCGTGCTCCTGCAGGGGCTGACCGTCGCCGGATTCAATGTCATCGATCTCGAAGGGCTCCATTGCGCCTTGGGGCTTCCCGTGGTCGCCGTCAGCCGCAAGGCGCCAGATCTGGCGGCCATTCGCCGGGCCCTGCTCACGCGGGTGCGCGGGGGTGCGCGCAAATGGCGCCTCGTCGAACGTGCCGGGCCGATGGAACGCCTGGGCGGGCTGTATGTACAATACCGTGGTATCAGTCGTTCACGGGTCACTGCGCTACTGCGCCGGTTTGCCGTACACGGGGCGCTACCCGAGCCGCTGCGTACCGCCCACCTGATCGCCGGTGGCGTCACGCAGGGCGAAAGCCGCCACCGGGCCTGACGCCCCGCAACAGTGGATGGCCTGACATCACAATAATGAAATGGACCACCACGTATTGCGCATGTTGTCGAGCACGGGCCGTTCCTCCGTGACGCCTCCGGTTGCCCCGACGAGGGCGGGTCACCGGCATGCGCTGCACCGATGGGCGTCGTGCGGCGCGCTCTATCTGTACATCTTCTTTGCCGCATTGCCCGCGCCGGTATGGGCGGCGAGCAGCGTGCCCGCCGCGGCAACGCTTCAGCCGACCATCGTCGCGATCGAGATATCCGGCAACGACACGACGCGCCGGCGCGTCATCCTCCAAGAGATGCTCGTCAAGCCGGGCGAGCCGGCCGACCCGGTGCGCATCGCACAGTCGCGCCAGGCGATCATGAACCTCGGCCTGTTCCGTTCGGTGGACACCGAGCTGCTGCCGGCCGCGGGCGGCCAGGTACTCAAGGTCATCGTGCGCGAAAAGCACTATTTCCTGCCGCTGCCGCGCCTGGATCGCAATTCCGATGGCGACATCACGTATGGCTTCGATGTGCGTGCGGACAACCTCGGCGGACTGAACCAACGCCTGAAGCTCTCGCGCAAGACGAAGAATTACGGTGACAACAGCGGCACGGAACGCAGCACGTCGCTGGATTACAGCTATCCGCGCATGTTCGGAACCGCCTACCAGCTCGATGTCAGCGCCAACCGGGCCCACCTGCCTGATGTCACGCTGACCGACGCGACCTCTGCGACGACGGGTACCTATTCGCATCGTTCAGCCGAGGCCAAAGTAGCGCTCTCGCGCTGGCTGAACGTGCGTGGGCCGTCACGGGGTTGGCGTTTCGGTGGCGGCATGATCTGGCGCCGCCAGCAGTACGAACCGCTGTCCGGAGTCGCGGTCCCCGGCCGTTATGCGGGCGATACCTACGGCGTACTGGCGTCCGTTTCCTATTATGACGTACGCGATCTGCTCTTTACGCGTGCCGGTGTAAGCTACGGATACGACCTGGAGGCCGGGGGGCAGTTCACCGGTTCGGACTATGCCTACCTTCGGCACACGCTGTACTACCGGCGATACATGCCCGTCAGCTCGCTCCCTTACCGCAATATCAACGTCAATCTGCAGCTGGGCCTGTCCACGGGGCGGCTGTTCAACGGCGATGCATTCGCCCTGGGTGGTGCCGACTCGCTGCGCGGCTACGAGAGCTCGGTGATCAGCGGCAAGGCCTTCGTGCTGGCCAATGTGGAGTACCTGACACCGATCTTCGGTCAGCGGGCGCTGCGCGGCGCGATGTTCGTGGATGTCGGCAACGCATACCCCGAGAACCGTGCCGTGGACCTGACCGACCTGCACGTCGGCGGAGGCCTCGGGCTGCGCTGGAAGCTGAAGACCTTCGTCAACGTCGATCTGCGCCTGGACGTCGCCTATGCCAACCGTCTGGACGGCATCAAGGTCTATGCCGGCACCAAGGCGCCATTTTGAACCCGCAGACTCTGTAAGTGCGACCTGCTGCGGCCTACACTTAGTGCGTTTGACGATGTCGTGTCCACCTGGCAGGAGCGGTGATGTGCGTTGGATCGTCAAGTGACTGAAAAATCAGGCGAGCAGAGGGCGGGCCAAGCGAGTGCAGACTGGCCGAGGAAGGCCCTTTTCCACATCCCGGCCGGGGACAAGCAGCCTCCGGGGACGGGATTCCGTTGAATGCCGGATGCCCTCCGGTAATTTCTCTGGGAGGAAACTGTGATGCCATCCGAAGTCGATCCTATCGTGGGGCATTGGTACATGCGCGAGGAGGGAGGCCAGGAGTTCGAGGTCACTTCCGTCAATGAGGCCGAGGGTGTGGTCGAGGTGCAGGACATCGACGGTGACGTCGAGGAGATCGATCTCGAAGAATGGTACGAGCTGGAGATCGAGCCGACCGAGCCGCCGGAAGAGTGGTCGGGCGGATACGATCCCGTTGCCCGCGCAGCGTCTGTGGATGACGAGGCGGATTTTTATGCTGACGATGACGCACAAACCGGGCCCTGGGACGAGCCACTCGATGACTACAGCGGGTGAGGGGCATCGCCTCCGCGCGGATTAGTCCGGTGGGTCGCCTGGCCGAAGGCGGCATCTGCGGCCCGGCGCTCGCCGTGCGGGCGTAGGCGGTCGGCGACGACGCTGCAGTCGATGCGTCGCCGCGAGGCTGCTGTCGGCGCAGCGGCTCATGTATCATGGGTACAGCGATGTATTGGTTGGCCTTCACCGGCCGGCCCCGAACGCAGCCGCGAGGATGACCATGGAGAA
>Ga0102944_1000561_pt1 | contig 28028 bp, 23 predicted proteins | sample SalPonD_shore_MG_FD_78172 | JGI IMG/M metagenome (GOLD analysis project Ga0102944, IMG submission 78172) | Salt pond soil microbial communities from South San Francisco under conditions of wetland restoration - Salt Pond MetaG... | ecosystem: Environmental > Aquatic > Marine > Intertidal zone >...
GCCGCCCGCCTATCCGTCCACCTACCAGCCATTGCCATCTGAACCGCTGGCCATCACCCACGCGGTGATACTCACCGGCACCGGTGAGCGCATCGACGACGGCACGATCATGTTGCGCGACGGGCGCATTCAGGCCGTGGGCGCGAACGTCGCGATTCCCGACGGCGTGACGATAATCGATGCCCAGGGACGCTGGGTCACCCCGGGCATCATCGACGTGCACTCGCACCTGGGCGACTATCCCTCGCCACACGTGGACGCCGTCTCCGACGGCAACGAGCTGACCAACCCCGTGACGCCCAATGTCTGGGCGGAGCACTCCGTGTGGCCCCAGGACCCGGGATTCTCCAAGGCGCTGGCCGGCGGTGTCACCACGCTGCAGATCCTGCCCGGCTCGGGCAACCTGATCGGCGGCCGCTCCGTGGTGGTCAAGAACGTGCCCGCCCTGAGCGTTATGGGCATGAAGTTCCCGGGCGCGCCCTACGGCCTGAAGATGGCCTGCGGGGAAAACCCGAAGCGGGTCTACGGTTCGCGCAACCAGTTCCCGTCCACGCGCATGGGCAACATGGCGGGCTACCGCAAGGCCTGGATCGAGGCCAGGGAGTACATGCGCAAGTGGGACGAGTACCGCGAGAAGGTCGCGGCCGGCGGCGATGAGGCCGAGAAGGCCCAACCGCCACAGCGCGACCTGGGCATGGAGACCCTGGCCGGCGTCCTTCGCGGCGACACGCTGGTGCACATGCACTGTTATCGGGCCGACGAGATGCTGACCATCATCGACATGGCGAAGGAATTTGGCTACCTGAAGCAGCTGAGCGCCTTCCACCACGCCGTCGAGGCCTACAAGATCGCCGACGAACTGGCCGAGAACCACATCTGCGCGGCCATGTGGGCCGACTGGTGGGGCTTCAAGCTGGAAGCCTATGACGGCGTGAAAACCAACATCGCCATGGTGGATGCGGCGAAGAACGGCTGCGCCATCGTGCATTCCGATTCCGAGGAAGGAATACAGCGCCTCAACCAGGAGGCGGCCAAGGCCATGGCCGCGGGGAACGAAGTGGGCATGCTGATCGACGAGGGCCACGCGGTGCGCTGGCTGACCGCCAACCCTGCGAAGTCGCTGGGAATCCTCGACAAGACGGGCACCCTGGAGCCGGGCAAGATGGCCGACGTGGTGCTCTGGAACGGGAACCCGTTCAGCGTCTACGCCATGGCCGACAAGGTCTTCATCGACGGCGGCCTGGCCTATGACCGCAACGACCCGGCCCACCAGCCGGTGTCGGATTTCGAGCTGGGACAATTCAAGCAACCGGAGGTGGGCCGATGATCACGCGGACAATCACATTCGCGGGCCTGTTCGCGCTGAGCTTCGCCGCGAGCGCGCAGCCCATCGCCATCACCGGCGGCAAGGTCTACACCATGACCTCCGACGAGCCCCTGGAAAACGCCACGGTGCTGATCGAGGACGGCCGCATCCGGGCCGTGGGCACGGATGTGGACGTGCCCGGCGACGTCAGCGTCTTCGATGCCGCCGGCAAGGTCGTCACGCCGGGGCTGGTGGACGCCAACAGCCACATCGGCCTGGTGGAGATCTCCGCCGTGGGCGACACGGTGGACTACCGGATGGAGCCCGATCACCCGAACGCGGACCGCTTCAGCGCCGCGTTCTTCGCCCCGGACGGCTTCAATCCAGCCTCCACCCTGGTGCCCATCAATCGCATCGAGGGCATCACCCGCGCCATGGTGGCGCCGGCGGCGGGGAAGACGGTGATCGCCGGCCAGGGCGCCATGACCTCGCTTTCCGGCGACGCGGACTCGGTGATGGGCGGCACCGGGGCGCTTTACGTGGTGCTGGGCGAGGCCGGCGCTGAATTGGCGGGCGGTGCCCGCGCGGCGACCATGCTCGACCTGAGGCAGGCCTTCGACGAGGCCGCCGACTACGCCGGGCACCGGGACGACTACATGGAAGGCAAGCGCCATCCCTACGTGCTCAACCGCCTCGACCTGGAGGCGCTGCAGCCCTACGTGAAGGGCAAGCGCCCGGTGGTGATGTCGGTGAACCGCGCCTCCGACATTCGAAACGCCATGAAGCTCGCGAAGGAGTACCACCTGAAGCTGATCATCCAGGGCGGAGCGGAAGCCTGGCGGGTCGCCGACGAGCTGGCCGCCGCCAACGTGCCGGTGATCCTGGACCCGTTATTGAACCTGCCGGTCTCCTTCGAGGCGCTGGGCGCGACGCTGGAAAACGCCGCGCGCCTGCAGGAGGCGGGCGTCACCGTGGCGCTTTCCACGGGCGAATCCCACAACGCCCGCAAGCTCAAGCAGGCCGCCGGCATCGCCGTGGCCAACGGGCTGCCCTGGTACGAGGGACTGAAGGCGGTCACCGTCAACCCGGCGCGGCTGTTCGGCATCGACGACAGGGTGGGGACGCTGGAGAAGGGGAAGACCGCCGACGTGGTGGTCTGGAGCGGCGACCCGCTGGAAGTCACCACCACCGTGGACCAGGTGTTCATCGCGGGCGAGGCGGTGCCCATGACTTCGCGCCAGACACGCCTGCGCGATCGCTACCTGCACACCGAAGCGCTGCCGCAGGCCTACGACAAGCCTGAAGGATAAGGGTTTCAGGCATGGATTCGCGGCAGTATGCCGCTCCCACGGGCGCGTACCGGATGGTTGCTGAAAGACCACACAAAGCCGGAATCGAAAGCCGCCGCCGGGATTTCGGCATCATCGGCCGTGCGCAGGAAGCCGCGGCCAAGGCATTCGTGAACGCACTGGGCATAAAGCCCGGCGAGCGGGTGCTGGACGTGGGTTGCGGCACCGGCAACTGCAGTATCGCCGCGGCCCGCGCCGGCGGCGACGTCACCGGCGTGGACCCCAGGGAACCCTTCCTGTCCCGCGGACGGGCCTGGGCCAAGAACGAGAATCTGCTGATTCGCTTCAAGCGCTCCGATAGATCACGCCTGCCCTTCTCCGACGGCAGTTTTGGCTGGGTTATCAGCTTCACGGGCGTCACCTTCCATCCCGATCCGCCCGGCGTGCTGGCTCAAATGCGCCGCGTGTGCCGACGTGACGGCCGGCTGGCGGTGGCCGTTTGGTGTGCCGAGGGCCCCCTCGGGGACCTGCTGCGCACGGTGCACGAGTACACCGGCGACGACCGCTTCAGGAACGCCCTTGAGTGGGGCACCGCGGGGGGATTCGAGGATTTCGTCGGCGTGCCCTGTCGGCGTGGCGGGACCGAATTGCGCTTTCCGCTGCATCCGAGAGACGTGGCCCAGTGCTTCCTGGACTTTTACAGCCCCCTGACCGAGGCGGCGCGAGTGCTGGACGACGCGCAGCGCGAGGCACTGTTCGGGGAACTGGCCGAACTCTGGCAACGGGTAAACGTCGCGGAAGGCGCCGGCACGCGGGTTCGCGTCGACTACCTCTGGGCAGCCAGGCCTAGCCGGCCGGGCGCTCCCGGGCCCAGGCATTGAACGCCACCGTGACCCGCACGTCCTTGCCGAAGAATGGCATGACCTGGTGCATGAGCCAGGATGGGAAAAGGATCAACTGCCCCGGCTGAAGTCGGAAATTCACCGAACCGGTGCCGTACGGCTGCTTCATGTGCGCATTGGCCGGGTCCATGAACATGAACGCGGCCGGGTTCGGATCCTCGAAACGCAGGACCCCCGAGTCCGGGTACTCCTCGGGCGTCTCTCCCGGGTCCACGCAGTACACCCCGGACCACGAGGCCATCGGGTGATTGTGGCCGTTGATGTAGCCGCCGTAGCGGGTCACGTGGAACCAGCAGTGGTTTAGGAACTCCAGCTTGTTGAGATCCTCCACGGCATAGCCGTTGAGCCTGGCGATGGTCAGGTAGAGCGAACGCATTGAAAAGTCCCGCAGCTTGCGTATGCAGGGCTGCGGCCAGCTGAACAAGTCGAACTCGCTCTCGAATATGTTCACCTGGTGGGTGGGAGTGCGAATCTTCTTGCGCTTGTCCTCGTCCGCCTCGCATTCCAGGAACAGCGCCTTGAGCTCCCGGTTGAGCGACTCGCAGCCCGGCATCCGGGTCTCCGCGATCGGCGTGGCGAAGCTGGGCATGATGTTGATCTGTGGCGTCGGGTCGTTCATGGATGGTCCTCGACTGCTCGCTGCGCCGCCTCTCGGATCGAACGCGCGCTCTCGCTCCAGCGCTCGTGCATCATGGTATTGGCCTCGATCATCTGGCGCACGGCCTCCCGCTCTGCTTCGCCGAGTTGCGGGTTCCACACCTCGACGATCAGGACCGCCCGGCTGCGGTCGCTGGCATTGAGGGCCTCGTGCTTGAAGCTGTCGTCGAACACCAGCACCCTGTCCTCTTCCCAGCTACGGGTCTCCCCGCCCACGGTAATAGAGCAGTCGTGCGGAATCATCAGCGCCAGGTGGACCGCCAGCTTGGTATTGGCCAGGCCAACGTGGGGCGGAATCCGCGTGCCCGGCTTCAGGATGGAAAAAAACGCTTCGGGCGCGTGCCCCGCGCAGTCGATCAGAGGCAGCGATTCCACCACCTCGGCGGTAACCGGGCAGGCCTCGCAATGCGCCTTGGAGCGCTCGCCGCCCTTGTAGAGATGATAGGCACTCCAGTCCGTTGAATCGGCGAGAGCCTGCCAGTCCTCCGGGAGGTAGCCCCGGTTCGCCACATAGGGAGCGAGGTCCGCCCCGCGGGAAAGCACGGCCTTGAGTTCCTCGCGGATCCGCGGCGCGGCCCGTTCCAGCCCCGGCACCCAGTCGAATTCTTCCCGCTCGAACCAGGGCCGGGGCTCCAGGCCCGGGAAGAACATCCAGGACGGGCGCTGCCGGGGATCGGGCCATTCCACGCGCCGCTGCCCGTTGAGCAACTCGACGAACTCGCGCACCCGGCCCAGGTCCTCGCCGGCGTAGCGGGCCTCGATTTGCTCCAGCCGGCGGCGGCGCTCGCCCGCCAGTGCCCTGACCCGCGCCCGCTCGAGCTCCGCCACGGTATTCCTGACGTCCTCCGGCGCCTGGCGCAATGCGCGGGGATTGCCCAGGTTGGGATTGAGGGCGGTGGCCCGCGCCAGGCACTCGGCAGCCTCATCAAAGCGCGACAGGGCGACGCAGGCGAGTCCCCGGTGGAGGTGCGCCATGGGCAGGTCGGGCTTGAGGGCCAGTGCCCGATCCAGGGCCTGAAGCGCCGCCTCGTAATCGCCGCGCGCCTTGTGCAACAGGCCCAGATTCTGGTGCAGCACGGCATCCCGGGGCGTCGCCTCCAGGGCCTTAAAGAGCCAGCGTTCGCTTTCCGCCAGCCTGCCGCGGCGAAACGCCGCCAGACCCAGGTGCCCCAGCGCCCCGGGGTGCCCGGGCTCCAGGGCCACCACCTGGCGGAACACGGCGGTGGCATCGTCCCAGCGGCCCTCCCGGGCCAGCGCGCGCCCCTGGCGGAAGAGTTCCTGAGCTCGCGGGGCCACGGCGGGCATCTCAGACGCGGGTCAACTCCACGGCCGCGGGACGGCCGAGCAGGCTGAAGCAGAGATATCGGAATTCAATCCCCTGCCCCTCGGCGAATTCGTGGAAGGCGCGGTGCTCATGTTCACGCCACTCGGGATATCCCAGGTAGTCATCGAACACCAACACGGTGCCCTTTCTCAATAGAGGCCGCAGGTTCTCGAGCACGGTCCGTGTCGAGCTGTAAAGATCGCAATCCAGGTGTGCCAGACGCACCGCCCGCTTTTCAGCGCGCACGAATTCCGGGAGCGTGTCCTCGAACCAGCCCTGGTGCAGCTCGACGTGTTCCGGTACGCGGGGAATCTTGCCCTCGGTGGAATAACTGCCGGCCGGCGTGCGCGGCGTCCAGTTCTCCGGCAGACCGCGGAAGCTGTCGAAGCCGTGCACGTGGCGCTTCACCCGCTCGGCGATCAGCCGCAGGCTGCGCCCGTGAAAGACCCCGAATTCCAGCGTGAGCCCCTTCACCGACGCCGCCTCCAGCGAGCGCTCGAGCACCAGGTCGCCGAACGGCAGGATGCGCGCGGGCGGAATGTGGGAAAGCGCGTAATCCAGGCAGGCCAGGTGCGCCTCGATGCCCGGGGCGTCGGGCACCTTGAGCAGCGCTTCCCGGGCCGCCACCTGGCGCCCCGCGAGCCGTTGCATCGCCGCGTGGTCCAGATGAACCATGGCGGTGGCGTCGCTGCAGGCCGCCGCGCGTTCGGCGCTGGACAGCGCGGCGCGAAGATCCGATTCGTCAAAGTCCAGGCGCGACAGAAGCAACCAGGCCATGGCGCTGTCGGGGCCGGCGTCCAGGAAACGCGCCAGCACCTTCCGTGCCTCCCCGTAACGCCAGAGCGAAATGCAGGCCTGCGCCAGGCCCACCTGGCAGGTCGCGTCGCCGGGCGCCTCCCCGGCCGCCAAGCGGAACCGTTCCAGGGCACGCTCGTAGCGCCCCTCGCCCCAGTCGCACTTGGCCAATGCATTCAGGTACTTCGGGGAAGGCGCGCTCTCGTGGAGCGCGGCGTACAGGGGCGCCGCGTTACGCCAGTCGCGCCGCTGCACGAACAGCGAGGCAAGCACCTCGCGCATCGGCACGTTGTCGGGCCTGAGTTGCACGGCGTTGCGCATCATTTCCACCGCGTCGCCCAGCGCGCCGTTGTGCTGCGCCACGGTGGCGAGGAGCACCCACGCCTCGGCATTGGACTGGTCCCGGGCAAGCACCTTGCGGCACTCGGACTCCACGGTGCTCATGCGCCCGTCGTTATACGCGCGTTGGGCACGCTGCAGCGAGCCAATGATGTCCACTGATTCGTTCACTTCCGGAACCTCGGATTCAGTTCACGCGTGGTCGCGTCGCAGGCGGCACGGGCCGCGACGCGGAATATTCAGGAAAGCCTCGTGCCCGATGGCGGACTGCCGCCCGTTACAGGTCCTGCTCGTAGCGGACGTAGGGCACCCGGCTGAAAACGTCGTCAATTTCCGGCGGGGTGATCGAATCGACGCCGGGATCCTGTCCGAGCAGGTTCTGGGCGCCGACCGACAGGCTCGCGTTCCAAGGCGTGCGCCAGGCGAAGTTGATGTCCACCGTGGTCCAGCCGGACGACTGCAATTGGCCGTCTATCAGCAGGCCGTCCGCGTAGTGACTGCTCAGGTTGCCACTGAAGTTGCCCCGGCTCCAGTTGAAACCGATGCTGGCCTGCGTGGACGATGGCTGCAATATGCCGAGACCACCGTTCAACCGGGGCGGCCGGTCCACCAGGGGCGCCGGGTCAAGCACGTGGGAGAGCTGTACCTTGAGCTCCAGCTCACCGATCAGCCCGGCATCGAAGCCGTAGGCCAGGTTCAGGTCCACCTCGTCGCCAGTCTGGCTGGCCTGGCCCAGGCTGGACTCCCAACCTGGTGCCAGGAAATCCAGTACCCGGGGCAACAAAAGCGCCTCGGCGGCGGCGCCCCGCGAGGCCTGGCCGCGGCGATAGCCCAGACCCATGGACAGGCCGTCCAGTGGCTCCCAGCTGGCCCCGAGGCCGAATTCGCCGCCCGTGGCCGCGCCGGTAGCCAGCAACGGGGAGAACGGGCTGGAGCAATTGAAACCCAGGAGGTCCGAGAGACAACCTCCGCGCGACTCGGCCGCGTCCGGGTAGGCCCGGTAGGCGCCGGAAAGGATCACGCCGGACTGGTCGCGCCAGGCCAGGCCCAGCTGGCCCGCATCGCCCCAGGTTGTGGCATCCGCCCAGCCGGCCCCGACGTACTCGGGCGAGTAGGGAACCCGGGAATCCGGGACGAGAACCGTGAACTCCCCATCCCGCGCAGACGCGGACAGGGCCGGCACCAGCAGTGCCAGCCCCAGGACGGCGCCGACCACCGAAGAGGTCCGGCACTTGACAGCGGTTATCGCGGCGCAGCAATTCATTTTCATTGGTGTACCTTCCGCCGGGGCCCGTTGGACAACGGCGGGGGCGCTTTTGTGCCCCGATTATAGCGCCGAAGGCCGCCCGGTAAAACTGACATATCCCGGCGCGGCCGGTGGCTCAGCCCGGCTCGTCCAACTCCGGTGGGCAAAAGACCATGCCGCCGCGGCGCCGCGGGCGGCCGGGGCGGCACCCCACGGGCCCGGCGAAGCCCGGGCCGTCGAACACAAAGCTGTGGAATTCGCCGTTCTCGCCGCAGGGGTCCACGCCCCCGGGCAGTGCCGCCACGGTGCTTTCGTCCAGGGGCCGGCCGGCGAAGGCGGCACCCAGACGGCCGGTGTCCACGGCGGTGATCCACGCCCGGTAGCCGAGTGCCTGGAATTCACCGATGAGCGCGGCCGTGTCCTTTCCCCAGAGGGGAAAAACGGCTTCCACGCCGATGGCGCCCAGGAAATCCTCACGCCAGCGGCGGATATCCGCCAGGTACAGGTCACCGAAGGCGACCCGTGCCGCCCCCGCCCCAAGGAAGACCTGCCCAACGCGCTCCTTGTAAAGCTCGTTGGAGGGCGAGGTCGGCAGGCGGGCCACTTCCAGCGGCAGTCCAAGGGCCCGGGCCTGGCGGCGCAACAGGGCCTCGGGGACACCCTGGCCCGTCACCCAGCCGTCGTCCTCGCCCACGGTGGCGACCAGCGCGGTGACGGCCTCGCCGGCCTCGCGCAGGCGGTGCAGGCACATCATGGCGTCCTTGCCGCCGCTCCAGGAAATGACGGTGCTGCCGGGCATGGGTCGCTCGTCGCTGAAACAGCCATTCTAGCGGCGCCGCGGACGTTTTGACGTGCGTCAATGCGCAAAGGCGCCGCGTACGAAAGACTTGAACCAAGACGGAATCACGCCAGCAACGGGAGCGCGCAGGCCATGTACCGCAAACTGAGCCAGACCACCGACCGGGTGCAGGGATTCCGCATCAGCGGCGCGGTCACGCCGGAGGATTTCCGGCTGGTAACGCACCAAGTGGAGTCGGCGCTGCACGAACACGGCGCGCCGGTCTGCCTGCTGGTGGACCTCCGCGAGCTGGAGAACATGGGTCCGGCCGCGCTCTGGGAGGAGCTGGACGCGGCGATCGACCGCTGGGATCGGGTGGGCGCGCTGGCGGTGGTGGCCGACGGGGACGAGCTGAAACGCAAGACCGCTCGCGGCACCGGGCTGCCGGACGGGCGCGTGCGGCACTTCGACACCGGCGACATCCACCAGGCGTGGGAATGGCTCGCCGGGGTGGATCGCGAGCTGCTGGAGGCGCGCCACAGGGCGGCCATGGAACGCGAGCCCGACCCGGTGCGAAGCCTGCTGGTGGCCGTGGACCTGACGCCCACCTGCCACTTCGTGATCCGCACGGCGCGCATGCTGGCGGAGAAGCTGGGCGCGAGGCTTGCGCTGATCCACGTGGTGGACACCACGCCCATGGTGGGTTTCGGCTACGACTGGCCCTACGGGGACATCCCCGGGCCGCCCGAGATCGAGCTCGAGACGGAAGGCCGCAAGCGGCTCGAGTCCCTGGCGAAGCAACTCGAGGTGCCGGAAGCCGAGCTACTGGTGCGCTGCGGCGACCCGCGCGCCTCCATTCTCGAGGCCGCCGGGGAACTGCAGGCCGATCTAATCGTCATCGGGGACAAGAGCCGGCGCGGACTTTCGCGCCTGCTCGGCTCGACGGCCAACGGCGTGGTGCACGCCGCGCATTGCGCGGTGCTCACCGTGCCGGTACCGCACTGAAGGCGGCATTCGCGGCAGGGATGCCGCTCCTACAATCGGCATTTGATCTTTTCTTCGCGCCTTTGCGCCTTTGCGCGAGGAATGTCCTTGCTCTTTTCTCTTCTACCCGAACGCCAGGTCGCGCAGGAACAGCGCGATGGGCGGGAAGAAGATCAGCAATAGCGTCGCGAACAGCAGGATCACGATGAACGGCGGCGTGCCGCGGATGGTGTCCAGGTAGGGCCGGCGGAACACTGCCATGGCGGTGAAAATGTCGCAGCCGAAGGGCGGCGTCGCCGAGCCGATGGCCGCCTGCAGGGTGACGATGGCGCCCACGTGCACCGGGTCCACGTGCGCGGCGGAAATCGCCGGCGCGAATATGGGCGTCAGAATCAGGATCACCACGATGGGGTCCACGAACATGCAGCCCACGAAATAGGACAGCGCAATCACCATCAGCACCGTGTTCGGCTGGTCGGCGGCGTTGGCCACGAAGCCGCCCAGCAACTGCGAGGGCAGTTGCGCGAAGGAGATCATCCAGGAGAAGGCCGCGCCGGCGGCTACCAGGATGAACACCACGGCGGTGATCAGCCCGGTGGACAGCGCCACTTCCGGCACCTGCCTGAGAGACACCGCACGGTAAACGATCACCTCCAGGACCAGGGCGTAGAGCACCGACATGGCGGCGGCCTCGGTGGGGCTGAACATGCCCGAGTAAATGCCGCCGATGATGATCACCGGAAACCCCAGCGGCAAAAGCGCGCTGCGCACCGCGCGCAACCGTTCGCCCCAGCCGGCGCGTTCCCGGGTGGGGATGTTCTTGACCCGTGAATAGATGTAGCAGTAGACGGAAAACAGCAGCAGGATCAGCAGCCCCGGGCCGATACCGGCGATGAACAGCTCCGCCACCGAGGTGCCGGACACCACGCCGTAGATGATCATGCCGATGGAGGGCGGGATCAGCAGGGCGATGTCCGAGGCGTTGATGATCAGCCCGGTGGCGAAACTGTCCGAGTAGCCGGCCTGTATCAGGCGCGGGCGCAGGGGACCACCCATGGCCACCACCGTGGCCTGGGTGGAGCCGGACACCGCCCCGAACAGCGTGCAGCTCACCGCGGTGGTAATGGGCAGGCCGCCGCGCAGGTGACCGACGAAGCGCTGCACCAGGTCGAGCAGGCGGTCCGCCGTGTGTCCCTTGGTCATCAGGTCGGCGGCGAAGATGAACATGGGCACGGCCACCAGGACGGTGGGCTTCACGCCGCCGATCATCTGCTGCACCAAAAGGTTCGGCTCCAGCGACCCGAAATGGGTCAGCATCAACGCCAGTGCCGCCGCGGTCAGCGGCACCATCATGGGAAAGCCCATCAGCAGCAGGACGATCAGGACGATGAGCAGCAGCGTCAGCATTACAGCGCCCCCGACGATCCCGATTCACCCAGCGGCTCATACTCGTCCGGCTCGCTGAAGGAAAGCCAGGTGCCCTCGGTGGTGAGATTGCGCCACACCGTCAAGAAGTACTGGAGCGCGCCCAGCCCCAGGCCGACCGGCACCCAGCAATAGACAAGGTAGAGCGGCATGCGCAGCGCGGGCGTGACGCTGCCGAGCTGGTGGATGTGCCAGGCGTACTGGGCGGCGAACCAGGACAGCGCGATCAGCAGGCAGGCGGTTGAAAACGCGATCACCACCCAGAGCGTCTTGCGCACCCTGCCGCCGAGCATGTCGTAGATGGCGGACATACGGATGTGGCGCGCCTGGCGCGCCGCGTATCCCACGCCGATGAAGGTGATCAGCACCAGCAGCGCCTGGCTCACTTCGTCGGCGTAAGTGAGCGTGTGGCCAAGCACGTTCCTGCCGAGCACGTTGGCGATGCTCACCACGGCCATGGCCATCACGCCCACGGACAGCACCGTGGCCTCGAACCAGGCGACGGCATTATCGATTGCCTTGAGTATGCGCATCGGTCGCGGAATCGGGACCAGCCACAAGCATAACGAGCCGGCGCCGGGTCTGCACATGGACGCTGTGTTAAGGTCATCGGTTCTCCACACGCCGGCGGGAACGTGATGTACAGATTGGCATTCATACTCGTCCTCCTCGCGTCGCTGCTGGGCGGTTGTTCCTCCGGCGAGGACAACGGCGGTCAGTCGGCGCAGTCGACGAAGATCTGGCGCTTCGCCCTGGAGGAGATTCAGGGTTCCGTGCAGGACGCCTACGCGCAGCAGTTCGCCAGGCTGGTCGAACAGAAGACCGACGGCGAGGTATCCATCGACGTCTATCCCTACGGCTCGCTGGGCACCTCGGCGCAGCTCACCGAACTGGTCCGCAGCGGCGCGGTGCAACTGGCGTTCGCCTCCCCCGGCCACCTGGGCTCGGTGATTCCCGAGGTGCAGGTGTTTTCCATCCATTATCTGTTCCCCAAGGATGATCAGGTCATCCACGAGGTGCTGAGCGACAGCCCCACGCTCTACGGGCCGCTGGCCGAGGCCTACGACGACAAGGAGCTGAAGCTTCTTTCGCTGATCCCGGAAGGCTGGATGGTCTGGACAGCGAACAAACCGATCCACGAACCGGCGGACTTCCAGGGCGTGAAAATCCGCACCATGGTCTCGCCGCTGCTGCTCAAGGCCTACGAGGCCTACGGGGCCAATCCCACACCCATGCCCTATTCCGAGGTGTACAGCGGCCTGCAGCTCAACATGATCGACGCCCAGGTAAATCCGGTGTTCGCCATCGAGGAAATGGGTTTCTACGAGCAGCAGAAAGACATGATCTTCGGCTACCACCTGCCCTTCGTGGCCAGCGTGGTGATGAACCCGAAGTTCTTCGACTCGCTCCCCGAGGACCAGCAACAGGCGCTGATGTCAGCCAAGCGCGAGCTGGACGACTACATCTTCGAAAAGGAGAAGTCGCTGAACGCCGAGCGGCTGAAGAAGATCGAGCAGGCCGGCGGCACGAATATCATCCGCCTTGACGACCGGCAGATCGCGACCTTCCGCGACGCCGCTTCCGGGATCCCGGACGAGTACGTGAAGCTGGTGTGCGATTCGGGCGAGAAAGCCTGCAAGCGCGGCAAGGCCATCCTGTCCGGACTGCGGAAGGAACTGCGCACGCCGGAAGCCTCCAACGCCCCCACCAATTGAAGCACAGGCCTCACGCCAGGCCGCCAACGGCGCCCTTGGCGTGATGGGCCGTCTGCCAGCTGGCGCTAGGGTGGGTCGAGCGGCAGCGAGACCCACGCGGACGGACGGTCAACATTCCGGGACTGTGGGAGGGCCCCTGGGCCCGACGGCCGGGTCGGCCGCAAGCGGCCTCCCACACTGCATGCGGGTGGGCGGTTGATGTGCCTGGACGACGCGTGGGTTTCGCCCGGATTGACATCCGGGCTCAACCCACCCTACAGCCGTGCAGGGTGGGCCGAGCCAGGTAGGGTGGGTCGAGCGGCAGCGAGACCCACGCGGGCGAGCTAGTCTCAGCCGGTGTTCTGCAGGCCCTTGGCGATGCCGTTCACCGAGGCCACCAGGGCGTGGAACACGCCGTCGTCGGGACGGCCCGCGGCGCGCCAGCGGCCGAGCAGGTCCACCTGCAGGAGGCTCATGGGATCCACGTAGGGATTGCGCAGGCGGATCGAGCGTTTCAGGGTTTCGTCGTCGTCGAGCAGTTCCCCGGCCTCCTTGAGCCACAGGATGCCCTCGACGGTGAGCCGGTGCTCGTCGAGGATGCGCTGGAAAAGTTCTTCCGGGTCCTCGGACAGCGCGGCGTAGTGGGCGGCGATGGCCATGTCGGCCTTGGCAAGCGCCATTTCCGCGTCCGCCAGCAGGTTCACCGCGTAGGGCCAGTCCGCGGCAAGCGTGCGCAGGGTTTCGTCGTCGCATTCCCGGCGCGCGGCCTGAATCCCGGAACCCAGTCCGAACCAACCCGGCAGGTTGATGCGCGACTGGCCCCAGGCGAACACCCAGGGGATGGCGCGCAGCGAGGCCGCACCCCCGCCCTTCTTGCGGGACGGCGGACGGGAGCCGATGCGCAACCGCTCGATGACGTCGATGGGCGTGATCTGGCGGAAGAAATCCTCGAAGGCCTCGTTCTCCCAGACCAGTTCCCGGTAGGTGGCGCGGCTGGCCTCGACAATCCGCTGCATGACTTCGCGCCAGCGCGGTTCGCGGTGGTCATCGGGGCGGGGCGACAGGGTCCCCGCCAGCACCGCACCGGTCATCTGTTCCAGGTTGCGAAGCGCCAGCGGTGCCAGGCCGTACTTGCGGTTGATCACCTCGCCCTGCTCGGTGAGCCGGAGCCGGCCGTTCACCGAGCCGCGCGGCGCGGCGAGAATGGCCCGGTGGGCCTTGCCGCCGCCGCGCCCCACGGTGCCGCCCTGGCCGTGGAACAGCTCCAGCTCCAGGCCATGCCGTTCCGCCACTTCGACCAGCATGCGCTGGGCCCGGTACAGCGCCCAGCGCGACGCGGCGAAACCCCCGTCCTTGTTGCTGTCCGAATAACCGAGCATGACCATCTGCCGGCCGCCGCGCCGCTCCAGGTGCTCAGCATAGCCGGCGCTTTCCGCCAGCGACGCCATGACCGCCGGCGCCGCCTCCAGGTCATCGACGGTCTCGAACAGCGGGGCCACGTCCACGTCGGCATGGCCCTCGTCGTCCACCAGTCCGCCCGCCCGGGCGAGATAGAGCACGGACAGCACATCGTCGGCGGCCCGCGCCATGCTCACGATCACCGGGCCCACGGCCTCGGGACCGTAGCGCTTCCGGCACTCGGCGACGGCGCGGAAAACCGCCACCGTGCGTTCGGTTTCCGCGTCGAGCCCGTCCCCGCCGGGCGGCGCGGCGCCGAGCGCCTCCGCCAGCCGTTTCGTTCGTTCCTGCTGCGTGCGCCGGGCCCAGTCATCCACGTCCAGCAACGCGCCCACCGCGTCCCGGTGGACACCGGCGTCCTGGCGCACGTCCAGGGTCGCCAGGTGGAAACCGAATACCCGCACGCGCCAGATCAGGCGGTTTACCGCGAACAGTCCGGCATGGGCGCCGGCGTTTTGGCGCAGACTCGACGCGACGAGGCGCAGGTCTTTCAGCAGTCCGGCGGGCCCCGGGTAGCCGCGTTCGGAGTCATCCAGGGTGGCTTTTAACCTGGTGCCCACGAGATCCAGCAGGACCCGGTAGGGCATGTCCCGGTGGCGGCGGGGGATCCGCTCCCAGCGGTCGGCGAACAGCTCCCGGTAGTACTCGATGCGTTCGAGCACCGCCTCGTCCACGGCGACGCGCGATCGCGACTGGCTGAGCGTACGCGCCAGCCGCTCGATGTCCCGGCGGTAAAGCCCCAGGACCTGGTGGCGCTGGACGGCCAGCGCGGCGCGAATGGTATCGGCGCCCACGTTGGGATTGCCGTCCATGTCCCCGCCGACCCAGGAACCGAACCGGAGCACGTCGGGCAGCGATCCGTCCGCTTCGCCGCCGTAGGCCGCCCGGATCGCCTCGGCGAGAATCTCGTGGAAGGCCGGCGCCACCCGGTAGAGGATGTCGGTGAGGTAGAACAGTATCTGCTCCTGCTCGTCGGCGACGCTGGGCCGGACCGCCGGCAACTCCTCGGTCTGCCAGGCGGAGGTGACGGCCATGCGGATGCGCGCGTCGGCGACCCGGTGCTCAGGAATGGTTCGCCCCGGTTCCAGCTCCTCGATGAGCCGGGCGGCGATCATCTGCTCCTTCTCGAGCAGCGTGCGCCGGGTCGCTTCCGTGGGATGGGCGGTGAATACCGGCGTGATTCGCATGGCCGGCAGGCGCTCCCGCAGGGCCCGCTCGGAAATTCCGCCCCGGGCAAGCTCGAGCATGGCATCGGTCAGCCCCTCGGGCTGGGGACGGTCACGGTCGCGCTGGTATTCCCTCCTGCGGCGCACCCGATGCACTTTCTCGGCCAGGTTCACCACCTGGAACCAGGCGGAAAAGGCCCGCACCACCTCGCCGGCGAACACCGGGTCCAGGTCGTCCACCACCTGACTCAGGGCCCTGTCGTCGCCAGCCGCCGACTCGCGGCGCTCGATGGCGGCGCGGCGCGCGCGTTCCACGCACTCGAACAGCGCCTCGCCGCCCTGCTCGACCAGCATCTCGCCCACAAGGCGGCCGAGCCGGCTGACGTCGGCGCGCAGCGGCTCGTCTTTTTCCGGGAATTCGATGAGTCGGCGGGCCATTGCGCGGACTCTATCACCCGCGGCCGACAGGCGCTCCATTCGGCCCTTCCCTTACAATAGGTCGCCCGTCACCGTGACAACCGGCATGCGCATTCTGCCCCGCCCCCGTTCGCTGGTCGGCCTGATCCTGCTCGGCTTCGTGCTGGTGGCACTGCCGTTGGGCGTCGCCGTGGTGCGCGCCGTGATCAATGTGGAGCGCCTGGAGCAGCGCAGCCGGGCGCTGCTGGAACAGGGCGTGCTGGTGGCCCGCCACGGCGAGTCCCTGGACGAGCAACTCCCGGCCATCGTCCGCAACGCCCGGCAGTTCCAGGTGCTCGGTGACCCGGACCTGCGCCAGATCGCCCTGCAGCGCCTCGAACGATTCCTGGAAACCCTGGACGAGCTGGAGGCGCTGCCGGTGGCGGAAACCACCGAGTCGCGGATCCGCAAGCTGCGGGAAAACGCGGACGCGATTTCGGCGGCGCTCAAGGAGCAGGCCCCGCAATCGGAAGCGCTGGCCTCGGCGCTGTCCCGTTTCGACGCGCTGAGCCAGCTCACCGGGGAAATCAACTCCGAGGGGCAGGCCTACATCGACCGCGAATTCAGGGCACTGCAGAAGGCCACCGTGGACACGCGCCGGATGCTGGCGCTCCAGTCGGCGCTGGTGATCCCCGCGGCTCTGGTTCTGGCGCTGGTGTTCACGGCGCTGATCAACCGGCCGGTCCGCCAGCTGCAGGCGGCCATCCGCAGGCTGGGACGGGGCGAGTTCGAGGCGCCGGTGACAGTCAGCGGCCCGCCCGAGCTGCAGGCGGTCAGCCGCCGCCTGGATTGGCTGCGCCAGCGCCTGAAGGAGCTCGAAGAGGAAAAGAGCCGTTTCCTGCGCCACATGTCCCACGAGCTCAAGACTCCGCTCGCGAGCCTGCACGAGGGCACGGAGCTGCTGCTGGACGGGAGCACCGGCGAGCTGTTGCCAACCCAGCGGGAGGTGGCCGAATTGCTGCGCGCCAACGCCGTGGAACTCCAGCAGATGATCCTCAACCTGCTGGATTTCAGCGCCTGGCAGGAGCGCACGGCCCGGCTCAACACCACGGAGTTCGACATGGCCGCGCTGGCCCGCTCCGTGGGCGACCAGCACCGCCTGGCCATGGCCGCGCGCGGCGTCAGACTCAGGGTGAGCGGAGAGCCCACGCCCGTCCACGGGGACCGTGATAAGCTGCGTACCGCGTTGGACAACCTGGTGTCCAACGCCGTTAAATTCTCCCCGGAAGGCGGCCAGATCGAGCTCGGCATCCGGAGGGATGATGACTGGGCCATCATAGAGATCAGGGACGAAGGCCCGGGTGTGCCCCAACCCGACCGTGAGCGGATTTTCGAACCCTTTTTCCAGGGGCGGATTCCGCATGCGGGGCCGGTGCGTGGCACGGGCATCGGGCTGTCCGTTGTGAAGGAGTGCATCAACGCCCATGGGGGAGACATTGACTTGCTGGACAGCGCGCGGGGCGCGCATTTTCGCATTCGCCTGCCGACTGCCCGCGCGGCTTAGCCCGGTACTGGCGCTGTGCCTGCTGGCCGGCTGCGCGGTATTCCAGTCGCCGCCGCAACGCGGTGAACTGCTGGTCGCCGGTCACCAGGAATACCTCTATCGCTACGTGACGGCGGACGAGGCAGCGCAGCAGGCGATGCTCGAGAAGCTGGCCGGGCAGAAGGATCCCGATGCCCGAACAAGGCTGCGCCACGCGCTGCTGACGAGCGCGCCCTCCGCCTCGACGGATTCCCTGAGCCGGGCGGTGGACGAGTTCGCCGGCCTTTCCGACTCGGACGAGCTCACGGAAGCGGAGCGAAACGCAGTCGGCGTGTGGCGGGCCGAGGCGGCGGCAAGGCTGGGGCTCGAACGCGAAGCGCAGGCGCTGAAGGCGGACGTGGCCAAGACCAGGAACCAGCTGGAAGAAGCGAAGAAACAGATCGAGCAGCTCACCATCATCGAGCAGCAACTGGAATCCAACCAGCCCGACACGCAACCGCCCGGGGAAGACGACGGAAAGCGGAATCAACCATGACCGAAAAGGCTCGAATCCTCCTGGTGGACGACGATCCCAGCCTGCTCAAGCTCATCGGCCTGCGGCTGGAATCGGCGGGTTACGAAGTGCACGGCGCGCCGGACGCCCGCAGCGCTTTGAGCGAGCTTGGCGCATTCGCGCCGCAGGTCATGATCACCGACCTGAAGATGGAAGAGATGGACGGCATGGCATTGCTGGACGCCGTTCGAGAGCGCGAGCCGGGGCTTCCGGTGATCATTCTCACCGCCCACGGCACCATCCCCGACGCGGTGAAGGCCACCAAGCAGGGCGCCTACAGTTTCCTCACCAAGCCGGTCAACAAGGACGACCTGATCAGCCAGGTCCAGGAGGCGCTGAAGCAGTCCGCGCCGGGCAGCCCGCCGGAGGACTGGCACGCGGACATCATTACCCGCAGCCCGGCGATGGAAACGCTGCTCAAGGAAGCACAAATGGTGGCGGCCACCGATTCCAGCGTGCTCATCCGGGGCCAGAGCGGCACCGGCAAGGAACTGCTGGCCCGTGCCATCCATAACGCCAGCCCCCGGCGCGACGCCAGGTTCGTGGCCATCAACTGCGGCGCCATACCCGAACAGTTGCTGGAATCCGAACTGTTCGGGCACGAGAAGGGCGCCTTCACCGGCGCGGCCTCGAAACGGATCGGCCTGTTCGAGGCGGCGCGCGGCGGCACCGTGTTCCTGGACGAGATCGGCGACATGCCCATGGCGCTGCAGGTCAAGCTGCTCAGGGTGCTGCAGGACAGGGAGGTGAGGCCCGTGGGCTCGAACACACCCCACGAGGTGGACGTGAGGGTCATCTCCGCCACCCACCGCGACCTGGAGAAGGCGCTTGAGGACGGCGAATTCCGCGACGACCTCTACTACCGCCTGAACGTGGTCGGCCTGCAGCTGCCGCCGCTTTCCGAGCGCCGCGAGGACATCCCGCTGCTGATCAACCATTTCCTCGAGGAACTCGCCGGGGATACCGGGCGCAAGCGGGTTTACGCACCGGAGGCGGTGGAGTTGCTGGTCTCGGCCCCCTGGCCTGGCAACGTCCGCCAGCTCTACAACGTGGTGGAACAGAACGTGGCGCTGTCGCCGCAGGCGGTGATCAGCGTGCACCTGGTGGAAAAGGCGCTGGGCGGCAAGGGCGGCAAGATGCCCTCATTCGCCGAGGCGCGCGACGAATTCACCCGCAATTACCTGATCCAGCTCCTCAAGCTGACCGAGGGCAACGTCAGCAAGGCCGCGCGCCTGGCCAAGCGCAACCGGACGGAGTTCTACAAGCTGTTGTCGCGCCACGGGGTGGAGCCCAAGAGCTTCAAGGAAGACTAGGACCCGGCGCTGACGCACACCGGCACCTCGGGCCGGTTTCGCGGCCTGATTGTCGCCGACCAGCGACAGCGGGCCGGCCAAATAACCCTGAAAACCGCATTCCCCGGAACCCGACGGCTGGCACGCCGTTTGCTGGGTTTACCCCGGCATTGGCATTCGGCACGGGGCAAAGGACGATGCGGAACCGATGGTAAGGACGACGGCAACCGCGATGCTGATGATCTGCCTGCTCGGTTCGGCCTGGGCGCGGAGCCCGGACGGGGAAGACCGGCCCCGGTTCGACAAGCTGGACAGCAACGGGGACGGTTACATTTCCGAGCGGGAAGCGGGAACCCGGCGGGGACTGCCCGAACTGATCCCCTATTACGACCGGGACGGGGACGGCCGGCTCGACCGCAGTGAGTTCCAGCGCATGCTCGAGGACGCGGACCGGGCCGCAAGGCGCGGCGCCGCCCTGAGCAGTTCCCGCTGACCCGCGGCGCGCTCAGGCGCCGGCGGGCTGGGAGGCGGGCGGCAGCGGGCAATGCAGTGACGCGCAGACCGCCCTGAGCAGCTCGGCCTCGCCGGGTTCCAGGCGCCCGTCGTGGGCACAGGTGGCTGCCAGGGCGTCGATCACCTCTCGCTTGATCACGGAGGGAAGGCGGTCCAGCCGGTCCAGGGCGCGGTCCATGGCGGCGCACCAGTCCGGCGGCGGCCGGTAGTCCGGACGCTGCCGCGGCAACAGTCGCGACAGCCCCGTCTCGTAGGCCCGCCGCGCCTCGAGCTCGCCCCCCTGGCCCGTGCGGGCGACCACGGCGAAGAGGTCCCCCAGCTCGGCCCGGGAACCGTTCAGGCTCACCCGGGCCGGCTCGCGATGATGCCCCAGGTCGTGCAACTGCACCCGGAGCAACCGCCCCAGCACGTACTCGAACACGCTGGTCCTGCCATCGGCCTGGCTCAAGTCCCGCACCGCGCGCCCGATCCGCGCCAGGGCCTCGGGGGACCGGCGCCGGATGCCGGGCCAGGCGATTTGCAGCAGCGGCAAGCGCGCATGCGCCCCGACCTCGCGCAGGCTTTCCGCCAACGACTCCACCCGCGGCGCCCCTTCCTCTCCGAGCCAGTCGCGCACCATGCCCAGCTGGACGTGGCGCACCTCCGCTTCAGACGACAACAACAGTGCGCCCACAAGTGCGGCGTCCCCCCTGGCGGCGGTCTCGCGCAGGGCGGCCGGCATGCGTTCCCTAATGGCCCGGCCGGCACGAAAATCGTCGGGCGCCGGGGTACCGGCGGTTGCCGCGAAACCCGCCGCATTCCGCGCCCCGGACCTGAAGCCGAGCCCCGAGTCGGACTCGGGCTCGGCGTTCCCCATGGGCGGCGCCGGGCGGATGTGCTTGAATTCCTCCGGGTTGAAGCCCGGCTCCAGCACCCGGATGCGCTCCAGCAGCGGCGGGTGGGTGGCCAGCCACTGGTTGAGCCCCGGCGCGAACAGCATGTGACTGACTTCCTCGGCTTCCGTGTCGTGGAACTCCGAGCCGGCCTCGAGGCCGCCGATTTTCTTCAACGCCCCGGCCAGGCCGGTGGTGTCGCGCGTGAACTGCACGGCGGATGAATCTGCAAGCCGCTCACGCTCGCGCGATACCGCCGCCTTGATCAGTCGGCCGGCGAACACGCCCACGTAACCGATTACCACCAGCGCCAGCCCGAACAGCGCCAGCCCGCCACCCTTGCGCCGCGAACCGCCGCGTGCCCCGGCGCGCAGGATGCCGCGGCCGGCGAGCGCGATCAGCAGGATGCCGAACAGCCAGCCCATGAGCGTCAGGTTGAGGCGCATGTCGCCATTGCCCACGTGGCTGAACTCGTGGGCGATGACGCCCTGCAGTTCGTTTCGCGATAGCTGGTCCAGTGCGCCGCGGGTGACGGTGATGGCCGCGTCCGCGGGACTGTTGCCCGCGGCGAAGGCATTGATCCCGTCCTCGCGTTCCAGCACGAACAGGGTCGGTACCGGCAGGCCCGCGGCGAGCGCCGTCTCCTCCACCACGTTGCGCAGCCGCTTCAGGCTGAGCTCCTCCGGGTTGGCGGGCACCTCCGTCGCGCCGAGGCCGCGGGCCACCGTATCGCCGGCGCGCAGCGCAGCGATGCGGAACAGGCTGCCGCCCAGCACCGCCAGCACCGTCACCACGGTGGCCGCCGCGAGCAATTGCGCATTCGCGGCTAGCCACCCGGCGAGGCTGCCGTCCGCGGAATGCCCATGGCCCAGGAACAGCGCCGCCGCCAGGTCCGTGACGGCCACGATGGCGGCCACCGCGACTACGAACATGAGCACCAGTTGCCTGGTCTTGCGGCGCGATGAATCCTGGTGCTCAAAGAAGTCCATGGTCGCGGGCGCCGTCGCCTAGATGCCGAGCTGGAGGCCGATCTCCATGACCCGGTCGGCCGGAATCTGGAACTGGGAGGTCTGGTGCATGGTGTTGCGCACCATGAAGGCGAACAGGCGGTCGCGCCAGGCCATCATGCCGCCCTTCTTGCGCCCGGCGATCACCGACGTGCGGCCCACGTAGTAGGTGACCTGGTCCATGTCGATGGGCAGGTCTCCCTTTTCCGCGCACTGCGCCAGATCGGAGGGAATGTTGAAGCCCTGCATGAATCCGTAGCGCAGGTTCACCTCGTATACGCCCTGGCCGAAGGACTCCACCTGGAAGCGTTCCCCGGTGGGCGCGCGCGGCACGCGCATGACCTTGACGTTCACGATCACCGCCTTCTCCGGCAGCATGTTGTTGCGCTTGATGAGCTGCATCAGCGCCCGCGGCACTTCCTCGGCGCGCGCCGTGAAGAAGATCCCGGTGCCGGGCGCCCGGTGCGGCGCGTCGTTCTCGAGACGCCCGACCAGCGTTTCCACGGAAATGGCGTCGGCCTCGAAGCGCTGTATCAGCAGCTCTGCGCCGCGCCGCCAGGTGGCGATGATGGCGAATATCGCCGCGCCCACGGCCACCGGGAACCAGCCGCCGCGGGGAATGGTCTCGGCGTTGGCGGCGAGGAACGCCACGTCCACGGAAAGGAACGCGAGCAGGAAAGCCCCAGCCTGGGGGATGCTCCACCCGCCCCTCTCGCGCGCCACGTTGAAGGCCAGGATGGTGGTCACGAGCATGGTGGCGTTCACGCTCACCCCGTAGGCGGCGGCCAGGTTGCTCGAGGACTGGAAGGCCAGAACCAGGGCAATGGCGGCGGTCATCAGCATCCAGTTGACCCCCGGCATGTAGATCTGGCCGTGGGCGTGCTCGGAGGTCTGCTCCACCTTGAGGCGGGGTAGGAAGCCGAGTTGCACCGCCTGTCGGGTCAGCGAGAAGGCGCCGGTGATGACGGCCTGCGACGCGATGACCGTGGCGGCGGTGCTCAACAGCACCAGCGGATAGAGCGCCCAGTCAGGCGCCAGGTGGAAAAACGGCTGCAACGTGCCTTCGGGCTTCGCCAGCAGCAGCGCCCCCTGACCGAAATAGTTGATCAACAGCGCGGGCAGGACGAAGAAAAACCAGACCGCCCGGATCGGCCCCGCGCCGAAATGCCCCAGGTCGGCGTAAAGAGCCTCGCCGCCGGTGACCACCAGGAACACGCCGATCAGCACCAGGAAGCCGGGCAGGTGGTTGTTGACCAGGAACAGCACGGCGTACCAGGGCGCGACCGCCTTCAGCACCTCCGGGTGCTCGAAGATGCTCACCGCGCCCATGGCCGCCAGCGACAGGAACCAGGCCACCATGATGGGGCCGAACAGGGAGCCCACGCGCGCGGTGCCGTGGCGCTGGAGCGCGAACAGCGCCACCAGGATGCCGATGGTGACGGGCACCACGTAGGGTTCCAGCGCCGGCGTCGCCACTTCCAGGCCCTCGACGGCGCTGAGCACGGAAATGGCCGGGGTCAGCATGGTGCCACCGTAGAGCAACCCCGCCCCGAACAGCCCGAACAGGATGAGCATCCTGCGGGACGTCCGTTCCTTGTTTTCCTCCGGCCGCAACAGCGCCAGCAGCGCGAAGATGCCCCCCTCGCCCCGGTTGTTGGCGCGCAGCACGAAGGCCATGTACTTGAGCGAAATCACCACGATCAGCGCCCAGAAGATCAATGACAGGATGCCCAGGATGTTGGGCTCGTTGACCGGCACCGGGCTGACCCCGCGGAAGCACTCGCGCAGGGCGTAGATGGGACTGGTGCCGATGTCGCCGTACACCACTCCCAGCACCGCCAGACCCACGGCGGCCCTGCCGGGCTGCTTGGCGCTCTCCGAATCGGCCATCCGGCGCCCCGGCGACTACTGGAAGGAAACTTCCGGCACCTCCCGCTTGGCGGGATCCTCGATTTCGAGGAACTCCGCGGCCTGGAAGTTGAACATGCCGGCGATGATGTTGTTGGGCATCTGCTCGCGCGCGGTGTTGTAGGTCATTACGGCGTCGTTGAAACCCTGCCGGGCGAAGGCGATGCGGTTCTCCGTGGTGGTCAGCTCCTCGGACAGCTGCATCATGTTCTGGCTGGCCTTCAGATCGGGATACGCCTCGGCCAGGGCGAACAGCCGGCCCAGGGCCTGGGTGAGCATGGTCTCCGCGCCGGAGAGCTGCTTCATGGCATTGGGGTCGGAGGGGTCCGCCTTGGCGTTCTTCAGGCCGTTGACCGCCTCGCCGCGCGCCTTCACTACCGCTTCCAGGGTCTCGCGCTCGTGCTTGAGATAGCCCTTGGCGGTTTCCACCAGGTTCGGGATCAGGTCATGGCGCCGCGTGAGCTGGACGTCGATCTGGGCAAATGCGTTCTTGAACCTGTTCCGGAGCGAAATCAGCCGGTTGTAGATGCTCACGGCATAAAGCACGAGCACCACCAACAATCCAAGCAGAATCCATCCGATCATTTGGCTGTCCCCACCTAAAACTCGGTCGCCAGCATACGACAGGGAAACTTGGCGCACCAGCAGCTGTGCCCGTGGGCGGAATTCACTTATCCGGCGCCTTCCCGGAACGGAATCCGGCCAGAATCTCCCGCGCAACCGGCAGTATGCGATTCACCCATTCCCGGTACTGCCTTGGCGACGGATGCAGGCCGTCGTTTGCCACCAGCAGTATGTCATCGGCGACGTGCCGGGAGATATCCGTGACGTCGACCCAGTGCGCATGGTGGCGTTGTGTGATGTCGCGCTCGATTCGATTGTAGGCGTCTATCTGGCGGCCGATCTCCGCCGCGCCGCGATCGTCCTTGCGTGCGAACGGGGTCACCCCCCAGTCCGGGATGGAAAACACGATGACGTGCCCGGGCCTGTCCCCGGCGAGGCCGATGGCTCGCTCGAGCAGCGCCTCGAACCGCGGCGCCACGGAATCCGCCTCACGGCCCCGGTACTGGTCGTTGACCCCGATGCCCAGGCTCACCAAGTCGTAGGGCGGGTGCAGACCGGCCTCGTCCATCGCCGCGGACAGTTCGTCCGTGGTCCAACCCGTCTTGGCCACGATCTTCGGTTTCTCCACTCGAAAGCCGTCATGGCGCAGACGGCGCAGCAGTTGCGCCGGCCATCGCTGGTCCGAGGCGACGGTTTCCCCGATGGTGTAGGAGTCTCCCAGTGCAAGAAAGGTGGCGGGGCGGTCGACGGTTTTCATGGCAGTCGCTGCAGTGTTGCTCTTTTCCGGGTGGGCCGCGCATCCCGATGCCAGCAGGGCCACGCAAGCCAGGAGTGTCGAAACGCTCGATTGATGCATGTTTGCGTTGCTCCGGGTATCGTGCGCCGGCAATGTTACCGCGATCGGGATGGCACACGTGAAATTCACCATTGGCAGATCCCAAATCCACGGACGGGGGCTGTTCGCGGGCGAGGCGATCGCCGCGGGAGCACACATTGGCACGTTCAAGGGCCCGGCCACGGACAGCGACGGCACCCATGTGCTGTGGCTGGTGGACGAGGTGGGGCGCGCCGAGGGACGCCTCGGCACCAACGCCCTCAAGTACGTCAACCACGCCGCGAAACCGAACGCGGAGTTCCACGACTACGAGCTTTACGCCCTGCGCGACATCGCCGAGAGTGAGGAGATCACCATTGACTACGGGTGGTGAGGGACTCACGCGCCGGGATGGCGCCTGAAATAGTCCCGGGTTGCCGCCATCACCTTGGGGGAGAGCGCCAGCGTGGCGCCCACCGTGGGAATGGCCATCAGCCCGAAGCTCGAGTCGATCAGGTTGACCACCATGTCCAGGGAAACCACGGCGCCGCCCACGATCATGACGGTGTAGATGTACTTGTAGTAGTGGCCGTACTCGGCGCCGATCAGGTAGCCGAGGCATTTCGAGCCGTAATACCAGTAGGTGAACATGGTGCTCAGGCTGAAGGTGAGCACGGCCAGGCTCAGCACGTAGGCGCCATTGCCCGGCATCATCTGGTTGAAGGCCATGGCCGTTAGCCGGATGCCGTTGGCTTCCGATTCCTGCCAGACGCCGGTGAGCAGGATGGCCAGCGCCGTGCAGGTGCACACGATGATGGTGTCGATCACCGGCCCCATCATGGCCACCAGGCCTTCCCGGACCGGCTCGTTGGTCTGCGCCGCGCCGTGGGCCATGACCTCCGTGCCCACGCCGGCCTCGTTGGAGAACACGCCGCGGCGCACGCCGTAGATGATCACCGAGCCCAGAGCCCCGCCGGCGGCGGCGTTGCCGGTGAAGGCATCGGTGAAGATCATCGCGAACGCCCCCGGCACGTCCTGCCAGAACGTGATCATGATGTAGACGGTGGTCAGCAGGTACACCACGACCATGAACGGCACCAGCCGCGAGGCGACCTGGCCGATGCGCCTGATGCCGCCGAAAATCACCGTCGCCACCAGCACCGCGATGGCGATGCCGAACCAGAAGTTGAACCAGAAGCCGTAGGACGGATCCAGCCCGAGCGGCACGGCGAACTGCTCGCGCATGATCTGGGTGAGCTGGTTGATCTGGAATACCGGCAGGGTGCCGATCAGGCCGGCCAGGCAGAACCAGACCGCGAGCCAGTGCCAGCGCCGGCTCAGGCCCTCGCGAATCACGTACATGGGCCCGCCCTGGATATGTCCCAGGCTGTCCCTGCCCCGGTACATGATGGAAAGCGTGCAGGTGAAATATTTGGTCACCACGCCCAGCAGCGCCGACATCCACATCCAGAACACCGCGCCGGGACCGCCCACGTGGATGGCGATGGCCACACCCGCGATGTTGCCCAGGCCGATGGTGCCCGACAGGGCGCTGACCAGGGCCTGGAAATGGGGAATGTCGCCGGCTTCGTTGGGATCGTCGTACTTTCCGCGCACGATCTGGATGGCGTGGCGGAAGTGCCGGTACGGCGTGAGCCGCGAATAGAACAGGAAGAACAGGCCGCCGCCGAGAAGCAGTATCAACAGTGGCCAGTTCCAGATGAAGCCGGAAAAGGTTGCCAGTCCTCGGTCCAGGGCGTCGAGCATCTCGGGGCCTCGTTATTGTGTTTGCCGGGGGCCGTCTGGAGGCGGGCACGCCGGTAAGGGCGGGCCGGGCCACTCTGTCATGCCGAACCGTCCGGCGCAACGAAGCCGGGATCAACCGCCGTCGTCGTCGCCCATCGCCTGTTTTGCCTTGTCCAGCAGCCCCTGCGTTTCTTTCTCCACTTGCTCGCGCACGCGTTGTTTTGCCTCACGCTCCAGCGATGCCGGCAGGCTGCCGAGCCCCTTGCCCAGCGCCACGTCGAGGGCCGGCGGCAGGCCGCCCTGGCGCGCGGCCTCGTGCACCACCGCGCCCAGCACGATGCCCGCGAGCTGCGACATCCAGACGCCGTCCTCGCCCCCCACGTCAGTGAGGCGGATCGTGGGCAGGTCCAGGTCGCGTTGCACGCCGGGCACGTCAACGTGCGCGCTGACGTCGTCCAGTACCAGCTCGCCGATGACCAGGCGCGGCGAGTCACCGCCCGCCGGGCCTTCGCCACCGGAAAGCGTCCGCAGGTGCTTGAGTACGGGACCGAAGTTGCTGCTCGCCCCTTTCATGAGCAGGTTCAGGCGCACGCCGCTGACGTCCAGGCGCCTGGCCACGATCTTTTCCCGGGACAGGCCGCCGTAGCCGACCTCCAGGTCGGCGTCCTCGATGCTCAAAAGATTGCTGTCCCTGAAATCCTCGGGCCCGGAAACGCGATATCCGGTCATGGCGAAACTGGCGTCCAGCAGCCTGAGCCGCACGCCATCCACCTTGGTGGGCGTGCCGAATGCGTAGGTGGATCCCTTTTCGACGGCGCGGCTGGCAATCGCGTCGGCATAAAGCCAGACGCCGAGCACGGTCAATGCCACCACCACGACAAGGGTCAGCAGGATCTTTCTCATGACGGCCTCTCGCGTGTTCAGGACATACGTTAACAACTGACGCACGCCCGTGCCTGTTTTCCCGGGCTCCGGTCCCGTGCGGCAGGTTCGTGGATAAGGAGGGCGCGGGCCGCCGGTGTGCGGTACCGCCGATCCATGGCAGTCAGCGGCCCACGCCCGGGGAAGTGAGTTGCAGAATGCATGCCAGCCATGCCTGGCCGCGTGAAATCAGTGACTTGGCGCCGGTCGCGGTGGCGAGGGTGTCGGGATGTTGCGACGGTGATGCGGCAAGTCCGCAGCCAGGGGCGCGGCAGGAACGTCGGCAGGCGCCGGAAGGAAAACGCGGCATCAAGAAAAGCTTCATCGCGGAATTGCGGCACCCGTTGGGACACGCGGTCCACGGGCGGGGGCGCGGCGGGACTGTCCAGCTTGATGCCAGGGAGTTTTGCGGTGAAAAAAAGGTTCATCGCGGAATTCCGGGAGTGATGGCGGGTGAGCGAGGACCGGCTTCGGGACACGCCGTGGACCCATCCCTGGGGGCTCGACTGCAGCATCCCTGCTGCAGACGGTCCCGA
>Ga0102944_1000562_pt1 | contig 27985 bp, 23 predicted proteins | sample SalPonD_shore_MG_FD_78172 | JGI IMG/M metagenome (GOLD analysis project Ga0102944, IMG submission 78172) | Salt pond soil microbial communities from South San Francisco under conditions of wetland restoration - Salt Pond MetaG... | ecosystem: Environmental > Aquatic > Marine > Intertidal zone >...
CTCGAGGCCGTGGTCCCAGAACTCCCGCCGGCACCACGTGCGGGCGAAGAAGCCCCTCTCGTCCCGATGGGGCTCGAGGTCGATGACGTGCGCGCCGGGGAGGTCGAGCTCGGTGAAGATCACGACGCGCTCAATCCAGGACGGTCACTTCCGGGATCGGGACCACGAACCTGCCGCCCCAGTCCCGGATCCTGCTCATCTGCTCCACGATCTCCTCCTTCAGGTTCCACGGGAGGATGAGGACCCAGTCGGGGCGGGTCTCGTCGATCCTCGAGGGCGGGTGGATGGGGATGTGCGTGCCGGGGAGGTACTTCCCCTGCTTGTACTCGCTCCGGTCCACCACGTAGTCCAGGAAGTCCGTCCGGATGCCGCAGTAGTTGAGGAGGGTGTTTCCCTTGCCGGGCGCGCCGTAGCCGACCACCCTTTCCCCGTCCCGGCGCACGCGGATCAGGAACTCCAGGAGCTTGCGCTTGGTCTCCTTCACGCGCTCGGCGAAGCTGCGATAGTACTCCAGGCTCTCCACGCCCGCCGCTCGCTCCCGCCGGCGGAGCGCGACGACCCGGTCGGTCACGGCGTGGAGCCCCGCGCCGTCTCCCGCCGCCGGCTCCGCTCCATCCGAAGGCGAGCGGTGACGGACGTAGATGCGCAGCGAGCCCCCGTGGGTGGGGATCTCCTCGACGTCGAACACGGTGAGGTCGTGGGCCGCGAACACCCGCTCGGCGGCCACGAACGAGAAGTACGAGTAGTGCTCGTGGTAGATCGTGTCGAACTGGTTCTCCTCGACCAGGCGCATCAGGTGCGGGAACTCCATCGTGAGCACGCCCTCGTCCGCCAGGAGGATCCGCAGGCCCTCCACGAAGTCTTCGAGGTCGGGGACGTGGGCCAGGACGTTGTTCCCGATCAGGAGGTCGGCCCGGACGCCGTCGGCCGCGAGGCGGCGCGCCGTCTCCCGGCCCAGGTACACCACCTCCGTCGGAATCCCCTTCTCCCGAGCGGCCTCCGCCACGTTGTCGGCCGGCTCGATCCCGAGGACGGAGACGCCGAGCGGCAGGAAGTGCTGGAGGAGGTAGCCGTCGTTGCTGGCGACCTCGACCGCCTGCGAGTCGGGGCCGAGCCCGAAGCGGTCGGTCACGGACTCCACGTAGCGCCGGGCGTGCTCGACCCAGCTGTCCGAGTAGGAGGAGAAGTAGGCGTACTCTCCGCCGAAGATCTCCTGGCCGCTCACGTACTCGCGGAGCTGGACCAGCCAGCAGCGGTCGCAGACCAGGACGTGGAGCGGGTAGAACGGCTCCATGGCGTCCAACTCCTCCTCCGCCACGTAGCTCTCGCACAGGGGCGACATGCCGAGGTCGACGAAGGTGTGGCGGAGGTCGGCGCCGCACAGGCGGCAGCGTGGACTCCCCGACGCCTCTCCGTTTCCGGCTTTCCGAGACGGCGCCCGCGCTGCCTCCTGCACCAGATCGGCCTCCGACGGGCTCATGTCGCGTGCCCTCTCAATTGTACCGGCGGAAGACGACCTTCGTCGGTCCGCCTTCCAGGTGGCCTTCGGGCCCGTCCTCGAGGGCTTGCGCGTAAACGTCGAGAGCCGCGTCCACGGCCTCGATCGTCCGGTCGATCTCCTCGTCTCCGTGCGAGTAGCTCACGACGAAGGAGGGCGCCAGCACGCCGTTCCGGATGAGCTCTTGCATGAAGAGCGCGCGGTAGATCTGCGAGGCCTCGCCGTCCGGCCCGGCCGTCCCGAACACCAGGTTGCAGGGACGCCCCACCACGTCGACGTAATCTCCGAGGCCGTGGTGGCGGATGACCTCCTCCACGCCCCGCCTGAGGCGCTCGCCCTGCCGGTGCAGCGTCTCGATCACGGGCTCGCTCTGGTAGACCCGCAGGGTAGCGAGGGCGGCGGCCAGCGCGTGGGTCTCGGCCCCGTGCGTGGTGGACAGCAGAAAGACGCGCTCCCCGTCGTGGCGGAGCCCGCCTCGCTCCATGAACTCGCGCTCCCCGAGGAGCGCCGAGACCGAGAAGCCGTTCGCCATCCCCTTCCCGAACGCGGAGAGGTGGGGCTTCACACCGTACACGTCCTGCGCTCCGCCGAGCGCCCACCGAAAGCCGGTGATCATCTCGTCAAGGACGAGGAGCGCGCCGCGCTCGTCGCACAGGCTCCGGAGGCCGGGCAGGTAGCCCGGGTCCGGGTCGTCGTACTTGGCGGGCTCGAGGACCAGGCAGGCGATCCGATCCGGGTTCTCGTCGAACAGTCGCCGCGCGGCGTCCAGGTCATCGTACGGGAAGGTGATGGTGAGATCTTGAATGGCCTGCGGGATGCCGGCGTTCATTTCGGTGGTCCCGATGAACCAGTCGTCCACGGAGAAGAACGGGTGGTCAGCGCAGGTCGCCACCACGTCGCGGCCGGTCACGGCACGGGCCAGCTTCACCGCCGCCGTGGTCGTGTCCGAGCCGTTCTTGGCGAACTTCACCATGTCGGCCGCCGGGATAACCTCGAGGAGGGCCTCGGCGTATTCGAGCTCCAGGGCGGCCGGGCGGACGAAGTTCGCGCCGAGCCGCATCCGGCGCGCGGCCGCCTCGATGACCTCGGGATAGGCGTGGCCCAGCGTCACCGCTCGCAGCCCCATGCCGTATTCGATGAACTCGTTGCCGTCCACGTCCCAGACCCTGGCTCCCTCACCCCGGACGATGGCGGCCGGCGCGTGCAGGGGGTACTGGTCGTCCCCCTTGGCGTAGGTGTGGGCCCCGCCCGGGATGATGTCGTGGACCTTCTCCCGGTAGGCGCGCGAGCGGGAGAACCGATCCGCGAGATCGGTCGTCGGTGCAACGGATTGGGTTTGTTGGCCGGACACTCTGAAGCTCCTTCCCGAAGTTCACGTCGCCCCAGAAGGGAGGCCACATCCGTGCCAGATTCTTGCACCGTGGAACGTGGGTGAGGGCCGAGGACGGATGCGCCCGGGAACGAGGGCGTCAGGATCGGTTCATGGACGATTCCCGCAGACGCTGTGGGCTGTTCGTGTGTTCGCATCGAGATGGTCGGATGAGCCAGCCCGTGCTTCGACACCGATCGCGGGGCGGAGGTATGATGAGATCAGAGGGCAGCGAGCCAGTTCACTGTGGCGTTGGCGCCACTATCATTCGTGGCTGGCAGGTCTCCCCGCCGAAGAGCCTGCCAAGCTTCGCTTCCGGTATGTTCCTGCTTCTCTTGGTAGCGTGCGGCCACGCCGAGCAGGCGGCTCCGTCGGGCCCTTCGGCAGAGCCCGCTGCGATCGAGAAGGTGGCGGGAGACGAGCAGCAAGGTCCTCCGGGGACGCTGCTCCCATCGAGCCTGGAGGTCGTCGTGACGGGCCCGTCCGGTGAGCCCGTGCAGGGCGCCGATGTACGCTTCACGGCCACCGGGGGCACCGTGGTCCCCGCTCGCGGTCCCACCGATCGGGACGGTCGTCGCTCGGCGCGCCTCCTCCTGCCCGACGGCGAAGGCTCGGTCGAGGTCACGGCTTCCAGTGACACGCTCCCCAGCGTGCAGTTCACCGCCGAGGCGGTCGAGGGCAAGCCGAACCCCTACAGGTTTCCGCTCCACGTCTCGGGTCGCTATCTGGTCGACGAGGACGGTCGTCCCGCCATTCTCATCGGTGATACGCCGTGGAGCCTGGTCGTGCAGCTCGATTCGGCTGAGGTGAACAGCTATCTGGCCACGCGCGTGAGCCAGGGTGTCAACGCCATCCTCTTCAACGGCATCGAGCATCTGTTCGCGGATGATGCCCCCAGGACTGCTTACGGCCGGCCGCCGTTCAGGGACACCCTCGCGAGCGGGTCGCCGGACTTCACGACGCTCGACGATGCCTACTGGAGCTGGGTCGAGTGGGTCGTGGGCCAGGCACGAGACCGCGGAATAACCTGCCTGATCACACCAGCCTACCTGGGCTATCATCTCGGGAACCAGGGCTGGGGGACAGAGGTCGCGGCCAACAGACCGGAGCGAATGGCCGCTTATGGCGACTCCCTCGGTCGTCGCCTCGGTGCCTATGGCAACGTGGTGTGGGTCATGGGGGGTGACTCCGACCCTTCCTACTCCGGCACGGATGTCACCGCCGAGGTGAACGCCCTGGCCGGCGGGATCGCGTCGCGGATGCCCGACGCCATATTCTCGGCGCACGGTAGCCGCTACAGCTCCGCGCTCGACGGCTACGACCAGTCCTGGCTCGACATCAATTCGACCTATTCCGACCTGGACCGGGGCCCGTCCCAACTCGAGGCCGATTACGAACGAACCGACGGAGACGGCGAATCTCCAATGCCCTCCATCTGGATCGAAGGCTTCTATGAGAACGAACATGGCACGACGCCCGCCGGGCTGCGGTCCCAGATGTACTGGGGCTTCCTGAGCGGTGACGCTGGCGCGTTCTACGGGAACCATCCGGTGTGGCCCTTCGGCGCCGCGGCCGCCTCGGGGTTCGGGGATTCCTCGGCGCCCCCCTACGATACCTGGCAGCACGCCATGGAGACCGACGTGGCGCACGATCTGATCGAGGTGCGGCATCTGGTCGATCGTCAGCCGATGCGGCTTCTCGTTCCCGATTTCGGCGAGGATGTGGTGACGGGAGGCCGTGGAAGTGGAGCCACGTACGCGGCAGCCGCCAGGGCTTCGGACGGGAGCCTGATCATCGCGTACCTTCCCGATCGGCGGGAGGTGACCGTGGACATGTCCGCCATCACGACCGATACGGTGGCCACGGCCAGCTGGCTCGATCCGCGGACGGGCTCCGAGACGCGCATCGGGCGCTTTCCGACGGAGGGCCACCGGGGTTTCACGCCCCCGTCGGACGCCGACTGGATCCTGATCGTCGAAGACCTTCCGGGCTGAGTCCCGGCGTGGCCAGTCGCGGGACCTCCCGAGACGTGTACGATGCGGCCGTCGTCGGCGGAGGCATCGTCGGCCTGGCCACGGCCCTGGCCCTCGTCCGGGCGGGCTCCGGTCAGATGCTGGTGCTCGAGGCCGAGGAGACGCTCGCCTCTCACCAGACCGGACACAACAGCGGCGTCATCCACTCCGGGCTGTACTACGAGCCGGGATCCTTCAAGGCACGCACCTGCGTGGCGGGCCGCGAGGCTACCTACCGCTTCTGCGAGGAGGCGGGTGTGCCGTACCGGCGGTGTGGGAAGCTGGTGGTGGCGACGTGCCCCGAGGAGATCGGGAGGCTGGACGAGCTCGAACGTCGGGGGAGGGCCAACGGCCTGCAGGGCCTCCGGAGGCTCTCGGCCGGAGAGGTCTCGGAGAAGGCACCGGGCGTGGTGGGCATCGAGGGGCTGTGGGTCGCCGAGACCGGCATCACCGACTTCGCGACAGTGGCGCGGGCGATCGCCGCCCGGGTGGTCGAGGAAGGTGGAGAGATTCGGACCGGAGCCCGCCTGGTGGACGTGCGCCGGGACGGGGCGTCGCTGCGCCTGGTCACGGAAGCCGGCGACGTGGCCGCGTCGGCGCTCGTAAACTGCGCGGGCCTGCACAGCGACCGCGTGGCCCGCATGTGCGGCCTCGATCCGGGCCTTCGCATCGTGCCCTTTCGGGGGGACTACTTCGAACTCGACTCGCCGCCCGAGGCGCTCCTCCGGTGGCCGATCTATCCGGTTCCAGATCCGCGACTACCCTTCCTGGGCGTCCACTTCACGCCCGACCTGGCGGGACGGGTGGAGGTCGGGCCCAACGCGGCCCTCGCGCTCGGACGCCACGCGTACGGCCGGTTCCACGTCGACCTCGCGGACCTGACCGAAACCTTGGTCTTTCCCGGATTCTGGCGGCTCATGCGCCGCCACTGGCGGTCCGCCGTGACGGAGCTCCTCCGGTCCTCGAGCCATCGGGCTTTCGCCCGAGCGGCCCGGAGGCTGGTCCCCGGGGTGGAGGCCTCGTCCCTCCGGGGAGGCGGAAGCGGCGTTCGGGCGCAGGCGGTGGCAGGAGATGGCACCCTGGTGGACGACTTCCGGCTGGCGCGAGGCGAGCGCAGCGTCCACGTGCTCAACGCCCCGTCCCCCGGGGCGACCTCGGCCCTGGCCATAGGTGAAGCGGTGGCCCGAACGGTCCTCGGAGAGGGGCTGCCGGCGGGCTGAGCGGGCTCCGTCGTCGGCCCGCTCCCGGGGCAGGGGGAACCGGGAGTCAGCGCTTGCGTGCCAGGACCACGAGCGTGTCCCCGAGTCCGAGCTTCTCCTTGAGTCGGCTCAACCAGGCGCGGCCCCGGACGGCACCGAGGGCGATGTCGAGCGCGCGGGAGTTGACGAAGCGGAGGAAGCCGGCATGGCCGGACGGGTGGACGGTCTCGGCCGCCAGGATCTAGAAGTCGGGGTGGAGGAGCTCCTTCAGCTCGCGCATGTCGAGGAGGTCCTGGAGGATCTCGGTCGGCTCGGCGAGCGCACGCGAGCGTCGCCAGATGAAGCGATTCTGGGATGTCATCACCAGATGGCCGCGCTCGACGAGCAGGTCGGAGATCCTGCGGCAGAAGGCCCGCCGGTCGCGGACGTGGGCGATGGTCTCGAGGGAGATCACGATGTCGAAGGATCGGGCTCCCAGATCCACCTCCAGGAAGTCGCCGGCCAGGAGCCGTGCTTCCGGCACCTCCTCCCGAGCCCGCGCGACGACGTCATCGGCCAGGTCGATCCCGGTCGTGAGGCCGTAGCGCGCCAGCTCCCGGCAGAGCCATCCCGTGGAACAGCGCACCTCCAGGATGTGCGGACGGCCGTGGGCCACGGAGAGCAAGTGCGCTATCACGGCCTCGCCTCTGCGCTGCGCGTCGGCGGGGAGGGAGGCGCCCCCCCCCCCCCTGTAGCGGGCGTTCCACTCGTTCCAGTATCGACGCTGGATCGAGAGGCTGGGTGGATGGGAGCGGTTCTCCCTTCCGGACATCACCCTCCCGCCTCTTCCGGATCCGGAGTCGGCGTCAACCGCCCGGCCCGCCGGACCAGGCGCTTCCCCGTGTCCAGCGGGTTCAGGAGCAGCTCCAGAAGCGCCCGTCCGGTCCCCGCAGCCAGCCTCAGCGGTCTGATCCACTTGCCCACCGTCGCCAGCCCCTCCCTATGATAGCGCCAGAAGTCGCGTCCCCGAGCCATGAGCAGACCCTCGCCCAGGTAGGCGTAGTAGCGCCGAAGCTGTGACCGCCACACCGAGCGCAGCTCCAACGGGGACAGGAAGTCGTCGCCGAAGCGGTGGATCTGGATGAGCCTATCCAGGAGGTACGGATCGTATTCCCTGCGCTCGGCAGTGATCGAGTCCTCGCGGCGGCGCGCGAAGCTCAGGATCTGGTGGACGAACCCGAAGTCCCAGTCGCGAAGGATCTCGTAGCACACCTCGGTGTCCTCGTGCAGGCTCTCCGGCGGGTAGAAGGGAGTGCGGTTCCGCACGATCTCGGATCGGTAGAGGACGGTGGTGGGCGTCCCCATGAAGAAGGCCTCCTCGAGGAGTTGCCTCCTGCAGACTTCCCGCCCCGTGAAGACCTCCCGATCGGGTGGGAGCCCGTCGTTCATAATGGCCGTACCGTCCAGCATGTAGGATGAGACGAGGCCGACTCCGGGATGCCGTTCGGCCAGCTTCACCATCTTCCGGAGGCACTCAGGGTAGATCCAGTCGTCGGCCTGGACGATCTTGGTGTATCCGCTGCCGGGCGAGATCTCCGTCAGGGCGCGGTTGTAGTTGGCCACCTGCCCCACGAACTCGTCGTGCGCCACGTAGCGGATCCGGGGATCGCGCTCCGCCCAGCGCCTGGCGATCTTCGAGGAGCCGTCCGTGCTCCGGTTGTCCGAGAGGATCAGCTCGAAGTGCTCGTAGTCCTGCGCCAGGATGCTCTCCACGCACGCGTCCAGGAACTCCGCCGTGTCGTAGAACGGCACCACGACACTGACGAGAGGTGGCTCGTCGCGGGCGGGCGAACCGTCAGACACTGAGCACCGCCTTGCGCACGTAGAAGGCTTCCGCGTGCCCCTCGTCCGCAGCACTCTCCACACCCCGGAGCCTGGAGAGCGCCAGGAAAGTGTCTTCGCCGAACCACGGCTTGTCGCGCTGGCTCGGGAAGGACTCCACGAGGTGGCGTGCCTTTCGGCCGGCCAGCTCCGCCCCGAGTGGAACGAACAGATTGGGACGGCCCAGGTCCCCATCCCATTTGGGCACCTCGTACTCGAGGATCAGGTGGTCCCGGAACGTGTTCCAGGTGAGCTCGGACACGGTGCTGTGATCCTGGTGCAGGTCCCCGCGGTAGTGGGTGAAGACCAGCTCCGGTCCCGGCGACTCCGCCTTCAGGTCCTCGAAGGCCTCCTTGACCGCGGCCCAGCTGTCAGGAAAGAATCCGTCGCGGAAATTCAGGACGTCGATCTGGAGGCCGGCGGATCCCCCCAGGAGGCGCCGTGCGCTCTCGCGGGCCTCGCGCTCTCGGTCATCGCGGGCGCTGAAGACGACCCACCGGACGTCCAGCGGGACGGGCCCGGAGGCCAGCCGCACGAGCGTCCCGGCGCACCCGATCTCGATGTCGTCGGAGTGAGCGCCGAGGCAGAGAACTCGCAGCGGCGCCCCGGTGTCCCTGTCGGGAACGAGCCGGAGCATCGGACGGTCAGTCCGGATCGGGTCGGCCCGACCTCTCCGCGGGCACCGATTCGGACTGCGGCTCCGGATCGGCCGGCCGCCCGTTTCCATGAGAGGTCTCGCCGACGCGGGGTCTCCAGGTCGGAGCCCCGTCCCACACCGCCCACGGCGGGCTCCCCGCCTCGTACAGCTCGTCCACCCTGGCCTTGTCCTTGGCCGTGTCGACCGCCTGCCAGAAGCCGTCGTAGTCGTAGGCCAGGAGCCGTCCCTCCCCGACGAGCCGGCGGAACGGCTCCTCGACCAGATCCTCTCCGTCCCTGATGTAGTCGAAGATCTCCTGCCGGAAGACGAAGAAGCCCCCGTTGACCCGCATGTCCGACTCGGCGAACGGGCGAATGTCCTGCACGACGCCGTTCTCGTCCCGGCGAATGTAGTGGTAGCTCAGATAGGGCTTGACGCACAGGAAGCTCCCGATGCCTCCGTGCCGGTGCAGATGCTCGATCTGATCGGGCAGGTGGAGGTCCGTGAGCCCGTCGGCGTAGTTGGCCAGGAAGATCTCGTCGTCCGCGAGGAACTTCCGGACGGCGGCCAGGCGCTGGCCGATGCAGGTGGTCTGTCCCGTGTCGGCGAAGGTGATCTTCCAGTCGTCGATGTCGCTGCTCAGGAGCTCGATCTCCCTTCCTCCCTCGGTGAGGACGAAGTCGTTGGAGACCGACTCCTCGTAGTTCAGGAAGAAGCGCTTGATGTGCTCGCCTTTGTGGCCCAAGCAGAGGATGAAGTCGTCGTGGCCGAAGTGCGAGTAGTACTTCATCAGGTGCCAGACGATGGGACGGGCTCCGATCTTGACCAGCGGCTTGGGCACATTCTCCGAGTAGTCCCGGAGCCGCATGCCGAGCCCGCCGCAGAACAGCACGACCTTCATGGCGTCCTTCCTCGTCGCGTTGGCGTCATCCCTCGCGTTCCCCGTGCGCTTCCCTCACGCTCCGCCGGCCGCCCGCTCCTGCCGAGCCTCCGGCACCGGTGCCTCGCGCGGCACCGTCCACCGGAGCCGCTCATCCAGGTCCCCGGCTTCCCGGAGCTGCCGGATGCGCCGGAGCCGGACGTAGCGATTGGAGAGGTCATCCTCGGTCAGCCCGTGCCGGCCGAACGCATCCCGGAGCTCCCGTACGCCCCGGGGCACGGTCCAGCGCGGTCGATAGCCCGGCAGGGTCTCTTCGATCAGGGAGCAATCGACCCGGTAGTTCCTCGGGTCCGGCCCCGCGTTCTCCGCAAACGCGATCCGGGTTCCCGGCATGGCGTCGGCCACGATCTCGGCAACCTCCCGGATCCGATAGTTCTCGCCCGACCGCCCCACGTTGAACGCCCGGTCGTGAACCGTCTCGCGGGGCGCCTCCAGAACCGCGAGGAAGGCCCGGCAGACGTCCTCGACGTGGACAAGAGGCCGCCAGGGTGTTCCGTCGCTCTTCATGAGGATCTCCCCGGTGGTGTGCGCCAGACCGACCAGGTTGTTGACCACGATGTCCGCCCGTAGCCGGGGCGAGACGCCGTAGACCGTGGCGTTCCGCATGTACGTCGGGCTGAAAGCCTCCGAGGCCAGGTCGGAGAGGTCCCGCTCGACCATCACCTTGGATTCGCCGTAGGGCGTGATCGGGTTGAACGTCGCGGTCTCGTCCAGCATCTCGTCGCCGGCCACACCGTACAGGCTGCACGAGGACGCGAACAGGAAGCGACTCACGCCGGCGTCTCGGGCAAACCGCGCCAGGCGGACAGAGGCGCGGTGGTTAATGCCGTAGGTCACGTCCGGCTCCAGGTCTCCGAGCGGGTCGTTGGACAGCGCCGCCAGGTGCACCACGGCATCGAAGCCGTCCAGATGCTCCGAGAGCACGTCCCGGACGTCGGTCCGGTACGACGGGACGACATCGGCTCCGGAAACGGGGTCGCCGAACACGCACCGGTCGTAGAAGAGGGTGTCCAGCCCCATGACCTCGTGACCGGCGGCCAGCAGGAGCGGAGTCATGACCGTGCCGATGTACCCGTCGTGGCCGGTGAGCAGGATCTTCATGCAGCGCCTTTGTCCGAGTAGCTCGTAACCGTCCGCGGGTCCAGTCGGACGGGCCGAAGGGGACCCGCGGGTCGACTCCACGTGGTTCAACTACGATGCCAGCGCGCCGCCAACCCGGGGGCTCCGGCAAACATGATCCTGACATGGGCTTGGGTGAATGTCGGAGATCGGGAACCGTCGCCGGCGGATCGTGCCGACGGGCCAGTTGTTGGACGCGCACAACGGAGGTGCGGACGGATGCGCCCGCCGGCCGAACTCGCGGCGACTCCGAAGTCACCCGGTGGGCCCCTGCAGCAAACCTCGTAGTTTGAGGATGCCGGTAGCGACCTGGCGTGCCTCTCGGGCGTCGTTCGAGAAGCTGAAACGCGGCAGACTGTAGAGCCGCGGACCCGTGCCATTGATGCTCCGCCCCTTGATGACGCCAGGCTTGGATGACAGCGCCGCCCTGAGCCCGATCGAGCGGACAAGCCGGGCATCCCGCCTTCCGAAAGATCCGGAAACTCCGTAAGGATAGCAGAAGATGGGAACGGCCTCGGAAACCTCCGTGCGAAGTCGCTCCCAGGACCCCGTGATTTCGGCTTCCGCCTCCCGGTCGCTGGCCCGACTGAGGCGAACATGGGTCCTGGAGTGCGGGCCGAAGGAGGCACCTCGCGCGGCGCAGCTTCGGACCTGGTCCCAGGTGAGGGGGCTGAATGCCTCGGGTGGGCGGTCGGGAAGGGTCACACGGAGATCGGCCTGGAGCTCCTCCAGGGCCGACGCGAGGCTGTCGCGGTCGAGGACTTCGAGACGAGCGCCCAGGCGTCTCTCTGCCCGCCGAACGGCCGCCGGAGTGGTGAGCGACATGCGGTCCGGGCGAGCAACGCCGGCAGCTGCCGGAACCGAGACCGAGGACTCCGAGGTGCGGCGGAGCATGTGTTCGACCTTGTCCCACCACATCCAGCACTCCCCGTCGACGAACGAGGTGGGGAGGAATACGGTCACCGGGCAGTCGAAGTCGGCGAAGACGTCCATTCCGACGGTGGCGAAGTCCGAGTAGCCGTCGTCGACCGTGAAGCATACTCCTCCCCCGTCCAATCCCCGGCCCATACGCAGCGTCTGGACCAGGTCGGGGAGGCTCCATATCGGGATCTTCCGCCGTCGAAGCCAGCCGAGAAACCGTGCAAGAGTCCCGGGTGAGTGCCGCTCCGTCTGACTTCCATCGAGCTGGAAACGATGGAGCATGAAGATCGCCACCGAGTCGCTCATGAGCGCCCGATGCAGCAACGCGAGATGGCTACCGGTCATGAGCTCGGTCAGCGCCGCCCGGAAGAAGTCTCTCACGTGGACTTCCGATCTCGAGCAGCAGACTCGTAGACTTCCTGACACAGCCGTGCCAGCTCGTCGACCTGCCTCCGCGTCGTGAAGTGGTCCAGAATCCTCCGGCGAGCGGCCGCCGACATGGCAGCTCGGCGCTCGGGCTCGTCCAGGATCGTCTCGATCCGATCGGCGAGACTCACGTGGTCGCCGGGGGGGAACAGAAAGCCGGTCTCCCCGTCCTCCACCGTCTCCCGGAGCCCCTGGAGGTCCGAGACCACCAGGGGCAGTCCGGCGGCCGCCATCTCGAGAGACGACATCGTGAATGAATCCCACCCGATCGAGCCGATGGTTCCCATCTCGCAGTGAGGCAGTATGTCGGGCACATCATTCCGGTAGCCGCCGAACGTGACGTGGTCACGCGCCCGGGTGCCCTCCAGCAGTCTCAGCAGTGCCCGCTCCTGGCCGGAGTCGTTGCCCAGAAGGAGGAGATGGAAATCTCTCCGATCACGACGGTCCACCAGCTCGGCGGCGGCGCGCACGAGGACCTCCACCCCCTTCCTTTCTTCGAAGTGCCCGGAATAGACGGCCACGCGCCGATTCCTCGGAATGCCGAACTCTCGTTGCAGGTAGCCGTCGCTTCGGCGGTCGGGTGCGAACCTGTGGGGGTCGACGCCGAGATGAACCACGCTGACCTGTTCGGGTGGAATGCCGCGCCCTTGCGTGGCGGTTCGGGCCATGGCGTGAGACTCGAAGATGAAATGATCTGCGATGCGGCGGGCCAGCTTCATTTCGAGCTTCTTCAGCAGCAAGCGAAACCCCCGGTTCAGGGAGCTCATCGGAGCTCCCCAGTAGGCCACGATAGCCTCGACGCCGGCTCTCCGCATGACCGGGTAGTACGCTCGGCCCGGTGGCTGATCGACACCGAGGGCGAAATCGATCTGATGCCGCCGGACGTATCCCGCCAGCGCGTCCAGGCGGTCGGAGTCCGCCGTCGTTGGGTCGAACACGAGGAGGTTCTGAAAATCCTCGGGAACTTGCTTCGACTTGCCCCCAGAGAGGTCGGGATACGCCAGATGAATCCGGGAGTCGCTCCCCACGAGCTTCCTGGCCATGTCGAGAAAGCTCTTCTCGAGCGAATCGATGGCATATCCAGTGTTCGACGCGCACTGGAAGAAGATGAGGATCGAGCCCATTCGTCTGGTCATGCCGCAGCGTCCGACCCGTTCATCACTCCCCGGCGTCGCTTGCACGAAACGATCCACGCAACCGCTCGAGCAGCGTGATCCCGCGCGGCCCCAACGCCTCACGGAGCCCCTCCCGGGCTCGCTGTCGCAGGGCCTGCCGCCGGACCCCGGACGCATCCTCGAGCCGCACCTCGAGCAGGTGGACGCCGCCCTCCTCGAGAGCCGAGCCCACAGCTGCCGCCGGGTCGCCGTCGATCCGACGGTACCCCGCTTCGACCGCGGCTGCGAAACTCTCCAGCTCGAAATGGGGGAGGCGGGTCGCTTCGCTGTGACCGAACTGCTCCAGCTGCTGCCGGCGGATCAAGCCGAAGTGGCCGTCGGCGAGAGTCAGCACCACGATTGACGCTCCCGCCCGGGCAGCGGTCGCCATCTCCATTCCGGTGGCGCGGAGGCCCCCGTCCCCCACCACCGCGACGACGGGTCGGTCCGGGCACGCGAGGGCGGCGCCGACCGATGCTGGGACCCCGAAGCCCATGGCCTGGAAGTCCGATGGCGCCAGGAAGCCCCGTGGAGAGAGGACGGTGAAGTGACGCCGGAGCATCATCTCGTGATGTCCGGAATCCGTCACGACGATGGCCTCCCGCGGGAGCGCGTCACGAAGGCGGGCGAAGAATTCCCGGGGTTCGAGGTCACCGGGGAAGATGGGGTCGGGGAGTCCGTCCGAGCCGTCGTCCTGATCGCCCCGCCACGCTTCCAGGTGCTCGTCGTTCCAGCTCGCTTCGGAGACGCTGTCGCGCCGCTCATCGACCAGATCCACGAGCGCATCGAGAAGGGCCGGGACATCGGCCTCGATCGAGTCGGACGTAGCGTATCCTTCCCGCACCCGGCCGTCCATCGCGGCGTCGACCCGGAGGAGCTTCTCGGACGGGATCTCCAGGCGGAAGCCCCACGTGGCGTTGTGCGACAGCCCGCAGCCGAGGACGACGACCAGGTCGGATGCGTCCACGATCTCCTGGGCGGTCTGGACACCGGCGGGGAGGCGGTCCAGCGCGAACGAGAGTGGATGGTCCTCCGGCAACGCGCCCCGCCCCGAAGTGCTCGCGAGGACGGGTGCCCCGAGCTCTTCGGCCATCCGGCGGAGGCCAGTGGCTCCCTCGTGCGCGCCCTGCCCGACCAGGAGGACGGGCCGGCGGGAGGCCTTCAGGCGGTCCAGAACGAGCGCGGCTGCGGGGACGGCATGCCCCTTTGAAGCTCGCGCCTCCGGCGGCCGGTCCGGGGCGGCTCCCGACCAGGCGTCGTCCTCTATCTCGACCAGCACGGGGCCGGGTTCTCCCCCCCCCGCCGCCTCCCACGCACGCGCTACGACCTCCGCCATCTCGTCTCCCGTCCGGATCCGGAAGCACGCCTTGACGATCGGCTCGAGAAGGCTGCGCTGAGGAATCTCCTGGAACCGGCGGCCCACGGTCTCCCGGCCCGGCCGGGTCCCCGTGATGCAGACGACGGCCGCCGAGTCGAGGCGGGCCTCCGCCAGGCCGGGAACGGCGAAGGCGAGGCCGGGACCCGCCACGGCGGCGACCACGCCCGGTCGGCCCGAGGCGCGGTAGTAGCCATTGGCCATGAAGGTGGCCGACAGCTCGTGCGCCGGAGCCACCACCCGAATTCGCGAGCGGCGCAGCTCCTCGAAGAGCGTCAGATTGCCGGTCCCGGGAAGGCCGAACACGTGCTCGACCCCCAGCCGCTCCAGCTGGCGGCACAGGATCCTGCCCGGCCAGAGGGCCGATCCCCTGCCGGACGGCGTCACGACTCCCTCCCGAGCGTCCGGTGCACGGCCGCCGACGCCCGGTTCCGCGCCCGCCAGTACGCCTCGTGGCTCCAGCGCTGAAGACGGAAGAGAGACCAGGCGGGGGACCGGAGGACGGGATTCATCTCGAGCTCCGCCCCGAGCTGGCTCTTGAAGCGGGTCACGGAGTTGAGGCCGGCGCCCGTGAGGTCGTTGCCCTCGTAGCCGTCCTCCGCCAGCGCCTGGAAGACCTTCCAGCGGAGGTACGGGTTCGCGCCCGTGTCCTGGTGCTCCCCTTCGGCCGCGGCCGAGACCGTGTGGGTCACCGGATGGTCGCCCGTGAGGACGATCTGCGCGGCGACCGAGCGCCCGTCCGGAAGGCGCGCGTGGTAGAGCCGGCCGAGACCCGCCCGACGCAGCCCATCCACGTAGCGTCCGTACGCCTCGCCCGGCAGGTAGAGCGGAGCGCCCTTCCGCTCGTGGACCTCGAGGTGCATTCGGAAATAGGCGTCGAATTCGTCGTCTTCGGTCACGCGGAGGCCCTCCTCCTCCGCGCGCTCGACCAGTCGCCTCAGGTTCTGGTCGACCTGGTCCCACAGGCGCTCGGTATCGTCCAGGCGCGCCACGTAGCTGTAGGACGGATCGGAGGTCCAGCCCCGCGCCAGGAAAGGCCGGAGATCCGACCTCGGGCTCCGGCAGCGGAGCTCGTTGGCCGCATAGCCCCGGTCCTCGAGCGCGTTCGCCAGCGCCTCCATCATGCCCAGGTGGCGCGCCGTGCGGCGCGACGGGTACCGGGTGTCGTAATCTCTGAGGACGACCCCGTTGTAGTAGAGGAGGAGCCGGGGCTGGACGAAGGTGCCCGAGAGCGCCTCCCTCTCGTAGAGGGCGACGCCCCCGACCAGCTCCTGCCCGTGGCGCACCCCGACGACGCTGAAGCGGCCGCCCGCACACCGGCACAGCAGGTCCAGATAGGCAGCCGTCGAGTAGACGCTTCCTTCCGGAGACCGGGCGACCACCCCGTCCCATTCGTCGTAGCTCTCCTCGTCGAGGCTGGAGACCTCGTACTTGCCTCCCGTTCCCCGGCTCAAGCGAGCCTCCTCCGGAGCGCGCCCCCGAGCCGCCCTGTCAGTCCCGCGATGGCGGGTCGGGGATCGTCGGCCGCGAACACGGGGAAGTCGGCACCGATCCAGGACCGCATCCACGCCGCCGGGGAGAGGGTCCCCGCCCGGAGCTCCCGCCAGCCGGCAACGAGGTCGTAGTACGGGTAGACGCACCTCCGGCCGACGTCCACGCGCTCGATCGGCGAGACGGGGAGTCCGAGCGCGTCGCGGTACGCCATCGTGCACACGTCCAGCCCGCAGCGCGCTGCGAACTCCACGTACCACCACGGCCGGAGATTGACCTCCAGGAGCCGGAACACGCCGTCGCGGGCGTCCCGCTTGAACTCGGCGCTGAAGATGCCCCGGTAATCCACGCTTATCAGCAGCCGCTCGAGCGCCTGGACCGCTTGGGAGGCTTCCTCCTCGGCCACGGTGATCATGGCGCTGCTGTTGCCGAAGTCGGGAGGCTCCATCCGAAGTCGCCGGCGCACCAGCACGCCCCTGGTCTCGCCGTCTCGTGCCCTGTAGCCGTCCACGAAGTAATGGTTCGTGGGCGGTCCCGGAACCCATTCCTGCAGGACGACCTCGTGGCCCGCCTCCAGGGAGCGCCCGAGCGCCGCCCCGGCGTCGCGTCGGTCGGTCACTGCGAACGCCTTGACGCCGAAGTGGGCGAAGAAGGCCTGGGAGTCGATGGGCTTGACCAGGGCCCGGCGAAAGACCGGGTCGGGCAGGGCCTCCAGGTCCGAAGCGCTCCCGAGCCGGACGGTGACCGGGTGAGCGACGTCCGCGGCCTCGAGGCTGTCCGCGAGCCTGGCCTTGCCCAGGAGGCGTTCGAGAGCCTCGCTGTCGACCACGATCGGACGGTGGCGCGTCCGCAGGTCGACGGGCAGCGACGCCACGGTTCTCACGGCATCGTCCGAGCAGGGGAGGAGCACGCTCTCCCTGGGGGCGCTCTGTCGGAGAATCCGCTCGAGCCGCTCCCGATCGATCTCCTGCCCCGAAGGCGGCGCGTCCCCGCTCCCCTTCTTCTCGACGGGATGGAACCAGCGGCTGTGGGCCAGAAGACCGGGCCGCGGCCCCGGAACGTGAAGCACCGGGATGCCCCTTCGGGCCAGACACCTCGTGGCTCCGAGGGGCGTGATGCCTCCGCCGACGATGATGACCGGGACCGCCGGCATCGAGTCGGTCCCATCCGGTCCTTCCGAACGGGCCTCTTCGGAGCCGTCACCGGCCGGTTCCGTCGCCGGACGCCGCCGCCGGGTCATCGCCTCAGGCATTCGCCAGCACGTCGCGGTACACCTTCCGCACGCCTGCCGCGCTCTGCTCGATCGTGAACCTCCGGGAGGTCTCCCGCGCCCGCTCGCCCATGGTGCAGCGTTTCTCGGGATCCCGGGACAGGTCGAGAATCGCCCTCTCCAGCGCGTCCACGTCTCCGGGCGGGACCAGCATGCCGTCCTCCCCGTGGGTCACGATCTCGCGGGGACCTCCGGCGTCCGTGGCGATCACGGGCCGACCCGCGGCCATGGCTTCCGGAATGACCATGCCGAAGGGCTCCGGCAGGTTCGATGCGTGGACGGCGAAGTCCACCGCTGCGTAGAGGGCGTCCACATCCTCGCGATATCCCGTCAGGACGAAGCGGTCCGTGAACCTGGAACCGGCGATGACCTCCCGGATGGTGTGCAGGTACTCCCGCGATCCATCCGAGATGCCGCCCACGATGACAGCCCGGAGGTCGGGATCGTGCTCCATGGCGCCGAGAGCGGCCCGCACGAACTCGAGCTGTCCCTTCCACTCCACCACTCGCCCGAAAATGCCCGCGACGACGTGGCGTCCCGTGAAGCCCAGCTCCTCCCGCACGCGCTCCCGGGCGGTCGACGCGGCACGGGCGGACTCCAGGTCGACCGGATCATACACCGTGGTCGAGCGGAGGTCGGGAACCGCGGCCTTCAGATGCTCGATCGAAGCGTCGGAGACGGCGATGGTGTGGTCGGCCGCGGACACCCAGCGCAGCCAGGACCGGGGAAACGACGGCTCGGCGTACCCCCGGAAGTGGACCACCAGGGGCGTCCCGGTCAGCCTGGCCGCGAGGATGGCCTCGGGTGGCACGTAACCGTTGTTGAGATGGACGATGTCGACGCCATGCCGACGGATGAGGAGGACCAGGCGGGTCAGCCACCAGCCCGAGGCCAGAACGTCCGCTCCGCTGTAGAGCTTGGAGACCGCCGTGCCCAGCGGTCCGTTCCATCCATGGGCATCGAGCCACTCGGCGAGCCGAAGGCGCGCGCGATAGTTGACGCGTCCGCGGAAACGCCACGTGGTGACGTCGTCGAACAGCTGATCCACCAGCGCCGGTTCCTGCGCGGTGAGCATGAGCTGCCGGACCTCCGGCAGCGCACGCAGGGTGAGGGCGAGACTCTTGGATGAGCCACCGAACCCGATGCTGCCGTCAATGTAGAGGACCGTCGGTCCGTCCATTCTCACCCGCTCAGAAATGCAGGCGTCGGACCTGTGCGGCGAACCCGATCGTTGGTCACTGCGGTTCCCCCGGGTCGATTGGCCTGGACGTGCTGAGGGTCGTCGGCTGTTCCACCTGCCCGAGCGTACGTCCCGCAGGTTGCGGACCGGCCGAGGCATACGTGCAGTTACCGCTCCGCTGCCGCTCCATCCCGCTCTTGGCGGCTCGGCTCCGCGGTGAGTTGTGGCTTCCGGGCAACACTCGACGTGCCCGGGCGACCCGGAGGGCACGATGGACGGAGGCGACGTGGGTCTTCTCACCGGGATCGTCGACCGAGGCCATCACGCCGTAATTCAGGCCAACGCCGGCCAGAACGACCGTCCCGATGGTTCTCCGTGTACGTGCCTTCTCGGAATCCACGTTGCGTACGGAGAGCTGGCTCGGGTGGCAGGCTCCGTGCATTCATCACGGCGGCCACGGGACTCTCAGGGACGTGGAGAGAGCCCGTCGGCGATCGCGAACCCTTGCAGCGGAGGATCTTCTGACTGAGCAGGGCGCCCGTCCATGAGGTTCCTGGGTCGTCGCACTCGAGCCTTCTTTGCCTATTTTGCCCGACACTATCCTGGCCGCACCGCCTTGATGGTCGCGCTCCTGGGCTTCGGCGGCGTTCTCGAGGGCGTGAGCGTCGTGACGCTTGTGCCGCTGCTGCGCCTGGCATCCGGCCAGAATGGGGGACCTTCCTCCGGCATAGGTCTCGTCGTCGAGCATGTCTTCACGGCGGTCGGGCTCCAGCCCACCCTGCCGGTGCTCATGGGCGTGATCGTCGTGGGCATCACGCTCAAGGCGATCGTGCTGTGGCTGGCGATGCGGCAAGTGGGATTCACGCAGGCTCACCTGGCGCTGGATCTCCGGCTCCAGCTGGTCCGAGCTCTGCTTCGGGCCCAGTGGAGCTACTTCGGCGCCCAGTCGGTGGGCAAGTTCGGGAACACGATCAGCAGCGAGGCGCTCCGGGCCGCATCGGCGTACAAGCAGTCCTGCATGGTCATCGCGGGCCTCGTGCAGGTGGCCATGTATCTGGCTGTGGCGGCGCTGATCTCGTGGCAGGTCAGTATCGTGGCCCTGGTCACCAGCGCCTTGCTGATCTGGGCGCTGAGGCGCTTCATGGCCATGGGAAGGGATGCGGGCGACGAGCAGACACGTCTCACGAAGAGTCTGGCCTCACGGCTCGTCGATGCTCTGCAGGGCATCAAGCCCATGAAGGCCATGGCTCGGGAGAAGTTCTTCTGGCCCCTTCTCGAGGGCGAGGCCAGAGGCCTAAACCAGGCTCACCGTCGAAACATCATCTCGAGTCAGGCCGTGAGTCTGTTCCAGGAGCCCCTGGTGACGCTGGTCCTCGGGGTCGGGCTCGTCACGCTGTTCACCATATCCGACAAGTCGTTCGCGGCCATCCTGACCCTCGCCTTCGTATTCTACCGATTGATGACGAACGTCAGAACCGTTCAGATGAACTACCAGATCTTGATCAACAACGAGAGCGCGTTCTGGTCGCTCCGGGATCAGATCGACGAGGCACGAAGGGAGGAGGAGTCTCATCCGGGAACGCTGAGCGTCGACGGCCTCAGGGAGTCCCTCGAGCTGCGGAACGTATGCTTTTCTTATGGTGATCTTCGTGTCCTCGACGATCTCTCCGCACGCATAGAAGCTGGTCAGGTCACCGCGCTGCTCGGGCCGTCTGGAAGCGGCAAGACCACCATCCTGGAGCTGATCTGCGGACTTCGGCGCCCCGACCGGGGTGAGGTCTACGTGGACGGCGTGGCCATGGAGGATCTCGACCTGACCGCCTGGCGCCGCCTCATCGGATACGTTCCCCAGGAAGTCTTCCTGTTCCACGACACGGTGCGACGCAACCTCACGCTGGGCGACGAATCGATCCCCGACGAGCGAGTCGTGGCGGCGCTCCGGGACGCGGGCGCCTGGGACTTCATCGCCCGGAACCCGGAGGGCATCGACGCCGTGATCGCCCCGCAGGCGTCCAACCTGTCCGGCGGCCAGCGACAGCGGCTCGCGATAGCCCGGGCGCTGGTCAAGGATCCGGCCCTGCTCGTGCTCGACGAGGCGACCACGGGGCTGGACCGCAGGACCGAGGCGGGGATCATGGAGACGCTGGCCAAGCTGCGCGGGCGGGTGACGATTCTCGGCGTTTCCCATCAGCCTGCGTTCCGGGACATTTCCGATGCCACCCTCGAGCTCGAGGATGGTCGAATCATCCGGGAGGTTCGGGCCGACGTCCAGGCGAGGCAACGTGCCTGAGCGAGGACGAAGGTGGAGTTCCCTCGAGCCCGCGTCCTCTCGAGAGGTGTCCTGGTGACGGCCAGAGGCGCACCCCCGCCCTTTTTTCCCATAGGGAGCGCGAGGTCGGGCACGACGATGTTCACGCTCATGCTGAACGGCCATCCCGACCTGGTCGTGCCGAGGGAGACGTGGTTCCTGTCGGACCTGATGGACGAGCTCCCCCTGACGGGCGTGCTCGCGGATGCCGAGGTGGAGCGGGCCGTCTCGATCGTGCTCGACCACTGGCGCTGGGCCGAGTGGCGGATCGACGACGGAGACCTCGGGCGGGCCGCAGGCGCCCTCGAGAGCCCGGAGCTCGCGGACCTGATCCACGCCATCTACGCCCTCCCGCTCGCCGAGGGGGGCGGACGCCGCTGGGGCGACAAGACGCCGGGCTACACCGCCGAGATCGGGCGCCTCCACCGGGTGTTCCCCGACGCGCAGTTCATCCACCTGATCCGGGATGGGCGGGATGTCTCCCTCTCCCTCCAGAAGACCGGCTGGCAGGGCGAGACGACGCGTGCCGTGGCCAGGTACTGGGCGGATACGGTCGAGAGCGCCTGCACGGTCGGCCGCGCGCTCGGTCCGGAGCGGTACATGGAGGTGTCGTACGAGACCCTGGTCCTCGACACGGAGACGGTGCTCTCGTCGGTCTGCGAGTTCCTGGGCGTGGACTTCCAGCCGGCCATGCTCGACTTCAACGAGCGGGCCGCCGAGTACGCGCCGGAGCGGACCCGAAGCCATCTCGGCAAGACGTTCCGCTCCCCCAGGCCGTCGGACGTCTCGCGATGGCCACGAGAGATGAGCAGGCTGGACCTGGCCGTGGTGGAAGCCTACGCGGGGTCCACGCTGGAGCTGACAGGCTACGACCGGGCAATCCGGCACGGCCTCGGCGTGGTTCGGGCGGTGTGTGACGGCCTGGACACGATTGCCGAGAGGACGTTGCCGGCACGGCGCAAGCTGGGGCTGCACTTCCCCAGGCTGCGGAAGAGTCTCTAACGAAACGCGAGGGGCCCTCCCTACGAGGGACGGAGCTCGTCCTCTTTCATGACCTGGTAGGAGGCCCGTCGTGCTCCACCGACACCGAGACATGGACATCGACGCGTCCTCGGTCAGCTCCCAACGATCGAAGCCGGTTTACACAGGATCAAGACAGAATCCGTACCCGGGTGCTAACCAGCGGCTCGCAGCGCACCGGTCCGGTCGTCCGCAATGCCTGCTCCCAACTCGCTGAGGGCATTCGGTTGACCCGTTGGGGCATCAAGGAAGTCCACCTCGGCGCGAGCCACGCACGCTGCCTTCACACTCCGTTCCCCCATGCCCCCGAGACGAACGGGAGGACCGAGCGCTCTGTCCAGTCGCCTCTCACACGCCATCGTTGACCCGTCAGCGCGGTCGACACATCCTACCGAAAGTGGCCGACAGGTCGTTTGAATTTCCTATCCCTTGCGCGCCGCCGTCGTCACCATCGGTAGAGTCCCTGCCGAGACGCCCCGCCTTGTCGATGCCGAACCCTCCAATCCCGTCCCCGGTGACCTAGACGAGCCTCCTCGCTCAGCCAGCCCGGTGCGCATCCGTTGGGCCGTGCTCCTCGCCCGGATCTATGAGGTCTTGCCGCTCCTCTGTCCGGCCTGCGGCGGCTCCATGAGGATCCTCACCTTTCTCACCGACCCGCCTGTCCTCTCCGCCATCCTCGTTCACCTCGACCTTCCCGACAAACCCCCGCCCCTCGCGCCCGCTCGCGGCCCACCTCAGCGGGATTTGCTGCTCGACCAGACGCCGAGCTTCGACCCAGTCGATCCGGAGCCCGTACCCGACTTTCGGTTCGACCAGTCGCTGCCCGGCGACTTCGACGACTGACCCTGACAACTCGATCCCCCCACGGGACTCCTCATTCGGGCTCTGACTCCCACTGACTCCCACCGCCCATCATCCCATCCGCCCGGCTCTCACGAGCATCCCCAGCCACTCGCCCCCAGGTCCGTCGGCACGTTCTCCGACTCCCCTCACCATCCTCCCGCCTTGCCTCTCGTGGACCCGCAGCCTACCGTGCCTCCCAGGCCGACACGGCGGTTGCATTTCCTATACCTCACGAGCTCGGAGCGCCTCGGCATCCAGGGCTACTCGAATGGCGGGCTCCTCGTGGGCGCCTCCATCACGCAGCACCCGGAGCTCTTCGGCGCGGCGTACGCCGGCGCCGGTGTGATGGACATGCTCCGCTACCAGTACTTCTCCGGTGGAGACTTGTGGGCGCCCGAATACGGACGCTCGGACGATTCAACAGCCTTCAAGTGGCTTTACGCGTACTCGCCGGTCGCGAACGTCCAGGATGGCACATGCTATCCGCCGACGATCATCACGACCGCGGACCACGACGACCGGGTCGTGCCCAGCCACTCGTATAAGTTCGCGGCCGAGATGCAGCGCGTGCAGGGGTGCTCGAATCCGGTGCTGATCCGCGTCGAGACGCAGACCAGCCACGGCTACATGCCCACGGACAAGCGGATCGCGCAGACAGCCGACGTGTGGGCGTTCGAGGCCTACAATCTGGGGATCGAGAAGGCGCCGGCGCGGCAGGGAGGGTGAGGGGGAGGGAGGTGGACCGTGCGTCTCGCTCCGCTCGATGATGGGCGCGCGGCCGAACCGCGCCGGCCGCGTTGCCCGGTCGGCGCGGCCCCGCGACCCTTCAGTCGCCGCCGGGGTGGCGAAACTGGTAGACGCAGGGGACTTAAAATCCCCTAGGGAAGCTCTGCACAAGTGACCGGGGATCCGCGATATTATTCAGTCGCGTCTAAGCAACCGATCAAGGTGGGGATCCGATGGGTCATCAGCGGACGTTCGCGGGACTGGCGTGGAGCACGAAGGGGAAGGTGACGAGGCGGGAGCAGTTCCTGGCGGAGATGGACGCGGTGATCCCATGGCAGCGACTGATGGCGTTGATAGAGCCGCACTACCCGAAGGCGGGGAAGGGACGCCAGCCGCTGGGTCTGGAGAAGATGTTGAGGATCTACTTCGTGCAGCAGTGGTTCGATCTGTCGGACCCGGCGGCGGAGGATGCGATCTACGACTCGGAGTCGATCCGGCGGTTCGTGGGCGTGGAGTTGGGCGAGGAAGCCGTCCCGGACGAGTCGACGATCCTGCGGTTCCGTCATCTGTTGGAGAAGCACCAGCTGACGGAAGGGATCTTCGAGGAGATCAAGAGCCTGCTGGAGGAGAAGCGGCTGTTGCTGAAGACAGGCACGATCGTGGACGCGACGATCATCCATGCCCCGAGCTCGACGAAGAACCAGTCCGGAGGACGGGACCCGGAGATGAAGCAAGGCCGCAAAGGCAAGACGTGGTACTTCGGGATGAAGGTACACACGGGCACGGACAAGCGGGGCCTGACGCACAGCCTGACGGTGACCGACGCGGCTCAGGCCGACATCAAGCAGATGCCGGAGCTGCTGCACGGCGAAGAGCGGGAGGTGTACGGCGACCAGGCGTACTGGAAGGAAGCCGATCGCGAAGAGTTCGAGCGCAGAGGTGTGCGCTACCGAGTGAACCGCCGCGGCAACCGGGTCAACCCGCTGAACGAGCGCTGGAAGAAGATCAATCGAGCGCGTTCACGGGTGCGGGCACGAGGAGAACACCCTTACCACGTGGTCAAGCGACTCTGGGGCTTCAGGAAGGTCCGCTATCGAGGCCTCGCCAAGAACCGAGCCCGAGCCTACACCGCCTTCGCCTTGGCCAACCTCTACCTGGTGCGTCGCCGGCTGCTGTCACCGGGGGTGAAGTGCGTCCTGTGAGCAGGCTGGAGCGCAGGAAACCGGCTCCCGATGGAAATCGGGAGCCCGAAACAGCGCGAGGAGACCCTGACAACCCATGAATCGTAGTCGAATCATCACCCGCAGGGCCGTCTCGCCGGCCTGCGCAGAGCTTCCCTAGGGCTTGATGCCCTGTGTGGGTTCGAATCCCACCCCCGGCACTTCGTAAGTTGGCTTACAGGATGGCGTTATGGACGTTGATCCTGGATGGCTGTCGACCGTCATGTGACGCTTGGTACGACGTGTTGGTACGAGGATGGTACGAGTCGTAGGCCGCACTCTCCTTTCCGCGCGGCCGCCGACCTCGCGGTCGCGGCTGCCCCGTCCGGTCGGAACCGCGCCGTCACTCCATTGGTCCGATGTCCCTGCGGTGTGGGCACGGGCACGCCTCCCAGGAGCGAGCGGGTCGTCACGACCCGGGTGCCGGTCCACAGTAACGCGCACAATCCTCGAGGCGTGTGCACCTGCAGTCGAGGAGTGCGTGGAGTAGCTCTTCCATCCGACGGGCGTGCTCGATGCGCCGGCGTACCTCGGTCAGCTTCTCCTGCGCCAGCGCCTGCCAGCGCTCCGATGCCGGAGTCCCCTCGTCGAAACCATCGAGGAGCTCTCGGATCTCTGCGATGGTGAAGCCTGCCTCTTGCGCCAACTCCACCAGGCGGAGCGTATCGAGGACTTCCGGCTCGTATCGGCGCTGCCCCGAGACTCGTCGCGGGGCCTTGAGGAGCCCGACCCGCTCGTAGTACCGCAGCGCCGACGGCTGCACGCCCGAACGCTTGGCGATCTCTCTGATGGGCAGGCCCTCGGTCACGTCACCGACTCCGGCGGAGTTGACTTAAACCATACTTCAACATGTAGCGTTCACTGTAGTCGCACAAACGCCGGGTGCCGACCCGGCCTCGTCACCAAGTGGAGAACGTGATGCGCACCGAGACCACGAGGACCCTCCCCAGCGGCTCCCCTCCCGGGGCGCCGTCCTGCTCCCTCTCCCCCGGGGACCTCGGACGACGACGCGTCGGGCTCGCCGAGCTATCGGACGCCGCCACGGAGCGAGTCGCCGACGACCGGGGCATCACCCTGACCTTTGCGTTGTCGGACGAGCTGCTCAAGCGGGCGTGGACGGCGCTAAGGCACCGTCAGGAAATAACATTTATGCTTGAGAATGCGGACGGATCGCGTAGTTCCACTCACCGTGGAAGCTGTTGGGGTACAGCCGCACGGCGGCGAACTCCTCATCGCTGACCTTCTTACCCACGGGGTAGGGACGTCGATCGAGACGGCACGTCACGGTGAGGCCCTTGGCGGTGGTGGTCCTGGCGATCAGCCGGACGATGGTCTCGTAGTCCTTCAGCGGCTCGCCGCGCCAGTTCGTAGAGATGAACGAAAACAAGCGGTGCTCCACCTTGTTCCACTTGCTCGTCCCCGGCGGGAAGTGACAGACGTGAATCGTGAGGCCCGCTTCATCTGCGAGCGCCTGCAGACCCACCTTCCACAGCCGGAGCCGGTAGCCATTGCTGCCGCCGCCGTCCGCGGTGATCAGCAAGCTCTCGGCCCGGGGGTACAGGGCCCGACCCCCCGCTCGCCACCATCCACGAATCGACGCCACCGCGAAGGCGCCCGTGTCGTGATCCGTCCCGATGTTCACGAAGCCGGTATTGTGGGCAAGGTCATAGATGCCGTAGGGAAACGCCCGTGGGACCTCGGGCGTGGGGAAGTCATGCACCTGGACCCGGGCAGGATCCTTGGCGCGACGCCACTTGCGTCCCGCGTTCTCGTAGTTGCCCACCAACTCCTTCTTCTTTCCGCTACATCCTCACCGTGGCGCCGCAGAATGTTCCCGGCCGCCGTGGTCTTCGCCGGCCTCCTCGGGTGGACCTTCCACCGCGCGTGGCGGCGCCACCGTCGGGCTGGACCCGGACTTTCGGGCCTCGCGGGCGTGGCAGGCATCCTGGTGGGGTTCCGCACGCCGTCTCCCTACGGCTCCTGGCTCAGCGTATAGGAGGTCCAACCGCCGTGTCGGCCTGAGGGGCACGGTAGGCTGCGGGTCCACGAGTGGCAAGGCAGGAGGATGGTGGGGGAGGCGGCAGACGTGGCGGTGGGAGATGGAGGCGAGTGGGCGAGGATACGTGGAGAGGTCGAGAGGATGGGCGGATGGGCGGTGGGAGCCGGAATCGAGAATCCCGTGACTGCTGGGGGGGGATCCGGTTCTCAGTCGTCGAAGCTGTCGGGCAGGGACTGGTCGAACTGGAAGTCGGGCACGGGCTCGGGATCGCTCAGGTCGAAGCTCGCGGTCTGATCCAGCAGGAAGTCCCGCTGAGGCGGGCCGCGAGCGGGCGCGAGAGGCGGCGGCCGGTGGGGAAGGTCGAGGTGCAGAAGTATGGCGGACAGGACGGGCGGATCGCTGATGAAGGCGAGGATCCTCATGGAGCCGCCGCAGGCGGGGCAGAGGAGTGGCAGGACCTCGTAGATCCGGGCGAGGAGTACAGCCCAGCGGATCCGCGCCGCACTGGCTGAGCGAGGAGGGTCGTCGAGGTCACCGGGCACAGGATTGGGGGGTTCGGCATCGGCACGGCTGGGCGTCTGGGGCGGGGCTCTACCGATGGCGACGACGACGGCGCGCAGGCCAGCGTGAGGCGCGAGGACGCCGTGGTAGCGGTGGCGGTGCATGCGAGGCGGCGGCACGAAGGCGACGAGACGCTCGAGGAGCTGCAGAGGCGAGAGGACGATCTCGGTGCGTCCGTCCGGGGTGGGTTTGGGGAATCGATAGAGGAGGCGCGCGTCGGGAGAGGCCAGGGAGGCGACACCCGCGAGGGCATGGAGTCGTTCGAGCGCGAAGGGCGGGCGGGCACAGTAGCGGAGGAGACGCTCGAGGCCGGCGCGGTCGTCACCCTTGATGCGCACGGAAGCGCCCTACCCCACGCAATGCATGCATTGCGCGGGGGCCCCGCGTCGATGCTGAACCCACCGGACCCTTGCCAGGAGAGCATGTCGAGGGCGTCGAGCTCATCGAGCAGCCCGTGGGTGCGGAAGTATCGGAGGACGCGACGCTGAACGACGCCCTGGAGCCGGACCCAGTGCTCGGGCTGAAGGGACGTCGCTTCGTGAAAGCGAGCCTCATCGTCGGCTCGGGAGAAGACGCCGTCGAGGACGACCACGTGGAAGTGGAGGTGCGGGTTCAGGGAGGAGCCGAAGCGGTACGGATAGGCCCTACCTACCACCGCGGCGCTCGGGCTCAACTCTCCCAGCACCCCCCGTCGTCACCTCCACCTCGTAAGTCCCGTCGGGCAGGAGCGGCGGCGCCGCCCGCGCCGTCCGCGTGGCCGCGTCATAGCTCAGCGCCGCCGGCAGCGGGACACCGGCCCGCTTCACCTGGAAGCTCGCGGCGGTGAGGGTCGCCGGGTCGATCGCCTGGTCGAAGAC
>Ga0102944_1000563_pt1 | contig 27946 bp, 17 predicted proteins | sample SalPonD_shore_MG_FD_78172 | JGI IMG/M metagenome (GOLD analysis project Ga0102944, IMG submission 78172) | Salt pond soil microbial communities from South San Francisco under conditions of wetland restoration - Salt Pond MetaG... | ecosystem: Environmental > Aquatic > Marine > Intertidal zone >...
GAATTTCATTCCCACCATCTACTTCGGCCTGCTCACGGCCCTGGCCATGCTGCTGGCCCTGCTCGGCGCCCTGACCCTGCTGCCGCTGCTGATCCTGTGGTGGAAGCCCTTCGGCGAAGCGGGTTCGGACTAGGTTGCCTGAATCTCCCCCGGTATTCTTCAACGTTTGATTCACCGGGCAGTCTGCGGCTTGAAGTTTCGCCCTGCAGGGCGAGTGACTTCTTTTTGCTTGCCCAAAAAGAAGTCACCAAGAAAAAGGGCCCCCCGGTGTCATGGCCTTCGGCTTCCCTCGCCCCTATCGCCTCTCAGGGACTCGGCATGACACAGGGGAAAAATAAGGCATCCTCGATTCCTAGCCCCTAGCCCCTAGCCCCTAGCCCCTAGCCCCTAGCCCCTAGCCCCTAGCCTCTAGCCCCGATCCCCGAATCCACGATTCCATGACAAATCAATAAGATAGCCACCGTCCATACGGTCCCCGCGGACTCCCGGCCGGAAACTTTTTGCAAGATCGTCTTTCTCACAAATCTGGAAAACCTTAAAATGTGCGGTACGAAAGCAACGATGATGCAACTACACAACAGGCGTCCGGTGTCATCCGGCGACCATAACAATAACCGAGGGAGATCCCCTGCCATGACCCTGCGAGCCCTGATAATGAGTGTTGCCCTGGTGCCGCTGCTGGTAATACCGGTACAGGCGGCGACCAAAGATCCGGCCGACGTCGTCCGTGACACGTCCACGCAGGTCATCAAGCGGCTGCAATCCGAGAAGCAGGAACTGCAGAAAAACCCCGGGCGCCTTTATGATCTGGTCGACAAACTGGTCGTCCCCCATTTCGATTTCGTCAGCATGTCGCGCTGGGTGCTGGGCAAAAACACCTGGGAAAACGCCTCAGAGAAACAGCGCCAGGCCTTCATGGAGCAGTTCAAGACCCTGCTGGTCAGGACCTACGCCAAGGCCCTGCTGCAGTACAGCGACCAGCCCATCAAGTACTTCCCGGCCCAGGGGGATAAATCGTCCGGGATGGTCATGGTCAAGACCGAGGTCCAGCAGGCCGGCGGTTCCGGTACCATCCCCATCCAGTACCGCATGCACATCGAGAACGGGAAATGGAAGGTGGTGGACGTGGTGGTGGATTCCACCAGTCTCATTATCACCTTCCGGGGCGAGTATAATTCCCTGGTCAACCGCATCGGCCTGAACGCCCTGATCGAGCGCTTGACACAGAAAAACAGCCAGCTGGCCAGCAACGGCGATCAGTAAGCGACAGGGAGAACCGGACCGCCGCCCGGCCCGTGCGCGACGGGCGCTGCGTCAACAGTGCCTGAGCCTTTCCCGGCGGGCGCCACCCGCCGCCGGATCCGCGGCCACTGGCAATTCCGGGCGCGGATCGCGATAATTACCCCTTTTGCAGTCCTCCAATTCATCCACAGGACAGGCCGCGCTGCGGCCGGAGCAGGCGTATATGCAGACAGACGACATCAAAAAGCTGATAGAAGCGGGTTTGCCCGGGGCCATGGTCGAGGTGGACGGCGACGGCACGCACTTCTCGGCCACCGTCGTCAGCGATGACTTCGCCGGCAAGTCCATGGTCCAGAAGCACCAGCTGGTGTACCAGGCGCTGGGCGAGAAAATGGGCACGGATATCCATGCCCTGTCCATCCAGGCCTACACGCCGGAAGAGTGGGAAAAGAGGAAAGATCTCCACGTGATCTCCGGATAGGCCGGGCCGCCCCGGTGGAAAAGCTCATTATCCATGGCGGCATACCGCTGCAGGGGGATATCTGTATCTCCGGCGCCAAGAATGCCGCTCTGCCGATCCTGGCGGCCACCCTGCTGACCCCGGAGACCATGGTCATCGGCAACGTGCCGCACCTGCACGACATCACGACGACCATGGCTCTGCTCGGCGGCATGGGCTCCGAGCTGACGGTGGACGAGAAGCTGAATATCGAGGTCACCAACCGCAACCTCACGAACTTCTTCGCGCCGTACGAGCTGGTCAAGACCATGCGCGCCTCCATCCTGGTACTCGGGCCGCTGCTGTCCCGCTACGGCCAGGCGGACGTGTCCCTGCCGGGCGGCTGTGCCATCGGCTCGCGCCCGGTGAATCTGCACATCAACGGACTCGCGGCCATGGGCGCGAAGATCAGCGTCGACGGTGGTTACATCCGTGCCCGTGCGGATCGGCTGCACGGCGCACACCTGACCATGGACATGGTCACCGTGACCGGCACCGAGAACCTGATGATGGCGGCCACGCTGGCGGAAGGCGAGACGGTGATCGAGAATGCCGCGCGCGAACCCGAGGTGGTGGACCTGGCCCAGTGCCTGAACCGCATGGGGGCGAATGTGGAGGGCGCGGGTACTGATCGCATTGTCATCCAGGGTGTGGATGAACTGCACGGCACCGGGCACAGCATCCTGCCGGATCGCATCGAGACCGGCACCTACCTGGTCGCCGCCGCCATGGCGGGCGGCGAAATCAGGGTGAAAAACACCCGCCCGGACCTGCTCGACGCGGTGCTGGCCAAGCTGCGCGAGGCGGGCGCGAAGATCGCCGTCGAGGACAGCAGCATCAGGTTGACCATGGAGCGGCGGCCGACGGCGGTGGATGTTTATACCTCGCCGTTTCCGGGCTTTCCGACGGACATGCAGGCGCAGTTCACGGCGCTGAACTGCATTGCCGAAGGCAACGGTACCATTACGGAGAACGTGTTCGAAAACCGCTTCATGCACGTGCAGGAACTGCAGCGCATGGGGGCGAACCTGAAGGTGGAGGGCAACACGGCCATCTGCAAGGGCGTGGCGCGGCTGACCAGCGCCCCGGTCATGGCCACCGATCTGCGCGCCTCGGCCAGCCTGGTGCTGGCCGGCCTGGTGGCGGAGGGCGATACCATCGTCGACCGCATCTATCACATCGATCGCGGTTACGAGACCATAGAAGAGAAACTCCAGGCCCTGGGGGCCAGAATTAAACGCGTTGCGGCATGAACCGACCATGAGCGAAATCCTGACCATTGCCATCTCCAAGGGGCGCATCTTCGACGAGGCGCTGCCCCTGCTGGCGCGCGCGGATATCGTGCCGGTGGAAGATCCCAGTGCCTCGCGCAAACTGATCCTGGAAACCAGCCGCCCGGACGTGAAACTGTTCATCATCCGTGCCGCCGATGTGCCCACCTATGTGGAACACGGCGCCGCCGACATGGGCATTGCCGGCAAGGACGTGCTGCTGGAATATGACGGCGACGACCTGTATGAGCCCCTGGACCTGGGGATAGCCCGCTGCCGCATGATGCTGGCGGGACCGGCGGAACCGGCGCCGGGCAACGGCCGCCTGCGCATCGCCACCAAGTACGTGAACACCGCGCGCAATTATTTCGCCGACAAGGGACTGCAGGTGGAGATCATCAAGCTGTACGGTTCCATGGAACTTGCACCCGTACTCGGCCTGGCCGACCAGATCGTGGACCTGGTGGATACGGGCAACACGCTCAAGGCCAACGGTCTGGTGCCGCTGGAGACTATCTTCGACATCAGCTCGCGCCTGGTGGTGAACAAGGCCTCCATGAAAATGAAACTGGATCGCATCAGGCCGCTCATTAGCAAACTGGCGGAGATCGTGGAAGCATGACGCTCAGGACGCTGAACAGCTCGGCGCCGGATTTCCGCCAGCAGCTGGACACCCTGCTCAGCGCCAACGAGCAGTTGAGCACGGAGCTGACCGCCACCGTCGGCACTATTCTCGAGGACGTAAGAACCCGCGGCGATGCCGCCGTGCTGGAATACACCAGGCGCTTCGACGGGCGCGACGCCCGTGCCTCGGAGCTGGAACTCAGCCCCAACCAGCTGGAAGAGGCGGTGAAATCCATTTCTGACGACCTGCGCGCGGCCCTGGAGGATGCCGCCGCGCGCATCCGCCGCTACCACGAGCACCAGGTGCAGGAATCCTGGAGCTTCGAGGATCCCGACGGCATCAGCCTGGGCCAGAAGGTCACCCCCCTGGACCGGGTGGGCGTGTACGTGCCCGGCGGCAAGGCAGCCTATCCCTCCACCGTGCTCATGAACGTCATTCCCGCCAAGGTGGCCGGGGTGCAGGAAACTGTCATGGTGGTACCGGCGCCCGGCGGCGAGCTCAATACCACGGTGCTGGCGGCCGCCCACATCGCCGGCGTGGACCGGGTCTTCACCCTCGGCGGCGCCCAGGCCGTGGCCGCCCTGGCCTTCGGCACGGAAACCGTGCCGGCGGTGGACAAGATCGTGGGGCCGGGCAACAAGTACGTGGCCGCGGCCAAGCGCCTGGTCTTCGGCATCGTCGGCATCGACATGGTGGCGGGTCCCTCCGAGGTAGTGGTGGTCAGCGACGGCAGCGGCGAGCCGGACTGGACCGCCATGGATCTGTTCGCCCAGGCCGAGCACGACCAGGACGCCCGCTCCCTGCTGGTGGCGACAAGTGACGATATCGTCGACGCCGTGAGGGCAAGCATCGAACGCCTGCTCCCGGACATGGAACGGGCGGATATCATCCGCGCTGCCCTGGACAACAACGGCGTTCTGATCACGGTAAAGGATCTGGACGAAGCGGCCGAAGTGGTGAATCTCATCGCCCCGGAACACCTGGAACTGGCGGTCTCCGATCCCGACGCCCTGCTGCCGGCCATCCGCCACGCCGGGGCCATCTTCCTCGGCCACTGGGCGGCGGAGGCCATGGGCGATTACTGCGCCGGGCCCAACCACGTGTTGCCCACGGCGCGCACCGCGCGCTTCTCCTCGGCCCTGGGGGTGTACGACTTCCAGAAATGCTCTTCCCTGATCCGGGCCGGCAGCGGCTCCATCGCCGCCGTGGCCAGGACGGCGTCGATACTGGCCCGCAGCGAGGGCCTGACCGCGCACGCCCGTTCGGCGGAATACCGCCTGAACAAAGCGAAAAAATGAGCCCGGTTCCATGAGCCTGGAAGAGAAAGTCGCGCGGCTGCTGCGTCCCGAGGTGCGCGCCATCGCCGCCTACCATGTGCAGGAGGCGAAGGGCCTCGTCAAGCTGGACGCCATGGAGAACCCCTATACCTGGCCGGAAGCATTGCAGCAGGAATGGCTGCAGCGGCTGAAACAGGTGCCCGTCAACCGCTACCCGGATGCGACGGCCGGGGAATTGAAACAGCGGCTGCGCCAGGCCTGCGGTATTCCGGCGGGCATGGATCTCCTGCTGGGCAACGGCTCCGACGAAATCATCCAGATCATTATCATGGCCCTGGCCAAACCCGGGGCCGTGGTGCTGGCGCCGGAACCCACTTTCGTCATGTACCGCAACCTGGCCCTGGCGGCGGACGTGGACTTCATCGGCGTGCCCCTGAACGGGGATGATTTCTCCCTGGACCGGAAGGCCATGCTGGCCGCGCTAGACCAACACCAGCCGGCGATCACCTTCCTGGCCCGGCCCAACAATCCCACCGGTACCCTGTTCGACCGCGAGCTGGTCACGCGCATTATCGAAACCAGCCCCGGCCTGGTGGTGGTGGACGAGGCCTACCACCCCTTCGCCGAAGACAGCTTTATGGAGCAGCTCGGGGACTACGACAACCTGCTGGTCATGCGCACCCTGTCCAAGCAGGGCCTGGCTGCCCTGCGCCTGGGTTTCCTCGCCGGTCGCCCGGAATGGCTGCACGAATTCGACAAGCTGCGCCTGCCCTACAACATCAACTCCCTGACCCAGGCCAGCGTGTCCTTCATCCTCGAACACGCCGACGTGCTGGACGAACAGGCGGCGAAGATCCGGGCGGAACGGGAAAGCCTGTATCAGGCGCTGCTGAACATGGAAGGCGTCACCCCCTGGCCCAGCCGCTCCAACTTCATCCTGTTCCGCACGGAAACCAGGCCGGGACCGGAAGTATTTGAAGGATTGAAAGAGCAGGGTGTCCTCATCAAGAACGTCCACGGCGCCGACCCCCTGCTGGACAACTGCCTGCGCGTCACCGTGAGTACACCGGAGGAAAACGGCAAGTTCCTGCAGGCCCTGAGAGCGGTCCTGTAGGGTGGTCGGCGCTATAGCCACCCTCTGAGCCTGGCTGCCAGATACGGCGCAAGGGCCGTGACCACCAGGACGATCGGCCAGATGTTTCCCCCCTTGAACGTGTACGCCTCGAACATGACGGACCAGGATTTACCCTGCCACAGTCCGAACGAGAACTCGAAGACGAGGGTAAGGGCGACCCAGCCCAGACCAATGCCCAGGATCCCGGCGGGCCGGCGGGCGCCAATCCAGGGCAACGAAATGTAACCGACGACGAGGATGAGTGTAGACAGAAGTGTTCCGCTCAAAATGTTACCGGCGGGGTTGCCGAACTTCGGGATAAGGATAAATTCCCGCAGCGCGCCGTTAAACACGGCCAGGACCAGAATGCCTGACCAGACCGCCAGTGCTCTGATTGCAATTTCAAGGGACATTGCCCGCTCCTGTTGCGGCTGATGCCGGATTCAGGTTGCTCTCTGCCCGTGCTAATCCCTGTGCCGGGTGTTCAACACATTCTCCCACGCTTTTGTTGCCACCGCCTTTGCATCCGTTTCGATCAGGTTCCCGTGTGCAATTATGATGCGTTCAAAATCCCACGAGAGAATTTTCTCCAGGCCCTTTCTTACAATCTCCTTATCACCCCATCCCAACTGATACTCGGGTGCGGGTTTGGGGTTATTCCACATGTGGAATACGGCTTTCCACCAGAATTTCAACAGCAGTCCCGCTTGGTGGGTATAGTCGTCGCCAATGTTTTCCAGCAGATCTACCAGAATTAATGTTCGGCTGGATTTATGGAAAAAGGCAACTTCGTTGATAATACGCGTGCCCCGGATAACAACCTGTTCGAATTCCGGCTCCCATCGGTGATCAGGCCGGTTGCCCAGGATCCAGTCAAAACCGATATCCGGACGTTTCTTTTCCAGCCCCGGGCTCAGAAAGGTTTCCGCGTCAGGATAAGCTGCCTGGACATCGGAAACATAGAGGTGATGAAAGTTGCCGGGGGCAATGATGTAGGCAACCTCCCCGAGTTGATCGATCTCAGATTTGAGGGATGCATTCAGTTCGCACGGACTATGCAGCCACAGTTTGCCGTCGTTCAGCCTCACTATGGTCATGCGGCTGAAAAGATCTATCCCGCCAAAGCGGACAGGATACTCTACGATATAAATCGTGCCTGGAATGTACTCATTTATCGAATAAGTCATGTTTATAGAGAAAAGGGAAGGCAATACCTTTTCGTCCTGGAAGGTTCAGGATGAATGTACACCGCCGCCGGCTCTGTCGATATTTCCATGAAACATCATTACAGCGGGTCGTTCGGGCCAGTCCGGCATCATCAGCCAAAGACGCAAAAGGAGACGGCGTGAGTCGAGATCCTCCGCATCCCTGTAATCCGTCCGCGCGTGAAAGATTTTACGATTATTCAGAAACTGGATGTCACCGGGCCGGAAATCCATGTCCAGATAAATTTCAGGCCTGGAAGCTACGGATTGAAGGTAGGCAATCGCCTCGCGTTCGACCTTGTTCAATGGATAACCCTGTTCTTCCGCCTGGCGTATGGTAATCGGTAAAAAATAACTTTCCAGGCCGTTCTGTCCGGGCGCATATACGGGGATGCGCTGTTCCGTTACCTTTTCCAGTCCATGTCCACGCAGGCTGCAATAAAAACCACTGTAAAGAATCTTGAGAAGATCAGGCCTTTCTTCGAGAATGACGTTATGGATTGCCATGGAACTGGCAATGCGGCTTGCGCCTCCTTCCAGGGCAGAACGCAAACAGAGCAGTCCGACTATGTCAACAGGATCCATATGAAATTCAATAGGGCCGCCGGCCGTGTAGTATCTGTCGGTGGCACCAAGGTTGATCACATGCCCCAAACGATCACCCTTGATGCTTTGTGACACCCCGGTGCCCAGATAAGTACCGATACCCCAGAATATGGTTTCGAGCACTTCAACAGAATAATCCATCACAGGAAGGCCACGAAGTAATACAAAGCCATGCCCCTGCCCGATTTCCCGTCTCGCCGCTTCAAGAATCGGTGCAAGAGCAGGCAGATCAAAGTCCGACTGCGTAGCTTCGTCGAGTTTGAGCCCGCTCGCACGTATCCGATCAGCGCTGTTCTCAAGTTCGGCTATCTGGGATTCATCAAGTTGAATAATCCAATCATTCTTTCGGGATTGCTCCTCGCCGTACCAGAGGGTGGGCCCGGAGACAGGTGCTATTGGACGCGTTATAGGATCAGACATTTACATGCCAATGATTTCATGAAATATATCTGTTAGAGAGCCGTGTTTATATCGCAAAAAGAACCACGATCTACTTTTAGTTCTATTGAGCACTAACGCCAGGATTAGCCGCCCGGTATCGGCGGTCCGGCTTTTGCGCTGGTTATAAAAGTCGTAACGACAAGGTGGATCGGCTTCAACGTATTGTCAGGCGACTCTCTCCTTTGGAGCCCAGCTTTCATCGCGTGCCTCCGTTTCTACCCAATACGAGCCGTTCACCTCAGAATGAATGAGCAGGTTTTGACCCGGCTTCGTAGTCAATTCCCTTGCACAGTACTCATGGTTTGCTGCTGCTTCGTTGCCCGACATAACGTCGAGAAACTGACCGGTCTCCCATCCTTCGTCCCTGCTCCGGACTTCTCTGTATTCCGCTGGACGGATGTTTCGGGGACGATCACGAATAATCTAATTGACATATTGTTTTTTATATATTATTAATTCGATGTTAATAATATGCTCCCACTGCACCTTTCTTTAATAAAGTAAATTTACTATCCAGAATCGCCATGTCCACGATATTATCGTAAATCAGACCTTTAAATCTAAATTTAGAAACCAATGAACTTTCGCAACGTGACTTATGTCACCTAGCGAATGGCCATAATGGCACCAAGAAGAATAAGCTATCCGCCCCATTAGTAGAAGGAAATTCCTATCCCTTAAGAAGGCTGGAGCGGGGTCTGAAGGCGATTCGACGAATAAAATTTTGGGCCTCGGAAGCAATCGATTCAAAATTCAAATTAAACTGCGGATCGGGCGGCAGGCTGTTCCGCCGGGTCGAAACGGGGACAGAAAGCCGGAAATGTATTGAGGCTAATTATATGGCTCTATTAATAATCAGGAGAGTAACATGAGACCAGAGGTTCTTGAATTCTTGCACCAAAACGCCAACCTGGAAACCGGTCTCATTGTTCTTGTCCTGGTAGCGATTCTGTTATACCAGTCGGTAATTATTGTCGGCGGCGACATGTTAGCTGTAGTCGAACGTCGCTGGTTCGGCAAGAAAATGCCTCCAGGTCGCGTAGTGGCCATGTCGGGAGAAGTCGGCATAATGGCCAGAACCCTGGGGCCGGGCTTTCACTTTCTCATACCTTTTCTCTATACGGCCCAAAAGACCCCATTTCTTAAGATCAACGCTAATGAAGTGGGAATTGTCGAAGCCATTGACGGAATGCCAATTCCCTCAGGCTGGATCTTTGCCAAGGTAGTTGGTGGGCATAATTCTTTTCAGGATGGTGAAGCATTTCTTGGAAATAGCGGGCAGAAGGGTCCGCAGATTCAGATTCTGCCTCCAGGTAACTACCGGATAAATCCGTTCTTATTCAACGTCAAAAAGGTTGAAGCGACCTTGATTGAACAGGGAAAAATCGGGGTGATAACCTCGATGGACGGTCAGCCTATATCTCCCGGTAGATTATTGGGGCAAAGCGTCAGCGGGCATTCCAATTTCGAAAACGGGCAGGCTTTTCTGGAGAATGGAGGCCAGAAGGGACCGCAGATGGATATCCTCCATCCAGGCACCTACCGCATCAATACCGATCTGTTCAAAGTTGATATCCGGAACGCAACAGTTATCCCCGCCGATAAGGTCGGTCTGGTCACCGCCCTCGATGGCAGTCCACTGCCTGAGGGAGAATTTATCGCCAAATCGGTTTCCGGGCACGACGACTATCAGGAGGCCCAGGCATTTCTTCAGGCTGGAGGTCAGAGGGGACCGCAATTCGATGTCATTCATCCCGGAACCTATTACATCAATCACTTGATGTTCAAGGTTGAGCCCGACGATATGCTTGAAGTTCAGCGGGGTGAAGTGGCGGTCATTATTTCCAACGTGGGCAAGGAACCGACGGAGGAAATGAAGAACAAGCAGATTGCCGGTGAGAATGAGGACCTGCCGGGCGTAAAAACGGCAATGGAGTTGTACGTGGTTCCCCACGGCTATCGCGGCATTCAGCAGGAGGTGATCGGTCCGGGACGCTCATATCTCAACCGGCGGGCGTTTATCCCGCATATCATCAATACTACCGACCAGACCCTGGAGTGGGAGAGCAGGAAAGGCGCGCGCTTTGACAACCTGAAGGTCATTTCCAATGACGGCTTCGTGCTCGATGTAAACATCAAGGTGGTGTTTCGAATCAGGCCGGAGCAGAGTCCATATATGGTGGCCAAGGTCGGGAGCACGGAAAATCTCATCCTGAACGTCATCTACCCGATGATCGAATCCCAGTTCAGAAACCAGGCAGCCTCCATCTCCGCCATGAACTTTATGCTCAACCGCGAGGAGGAACAGGATACGGCGGAAATGCGGATCCGGAGCAATCTCATCAACTATCATGTTGAATGCGTTACGGTCCTCATCTGTCAGGTTATTTTGCCGGATGAGCTCATGCTGACCCAGACCCGGCGAATCATCGCCGAGCAGCAGAAGCAGATGTATGCCAAGCAGCAGGAGGCTGAATTCGCCAGGGTGGACACCGAAAAAACCCGGGCCACCGCCGACCAGCAAAAACAACTGGTTAAGGCTGAAATTGATTCCCAGGCCGCCCATGAGGTCAAGTCCAGCACCATCACCAAGGCGGAAGGTCAAGCCAGGAAGATCGAGCTTGTCGGGCAGGCTAACGCGGATGCCTACCGCAAGCAGAGCGAGTCGCTTGGACAACAGGCCGTTACCGCTATCGAGTTACTAAACAAGATTTCTTCCGGCAACGTCAGGATTACTCCGGATATCCTGGTCAGTGGCGAGAATGGCAGTCTGCTTGACGCGCTGCTGGCGCAGATGGTTCAAAACGGCGGCACGATGCGGGCGCCCGAGCTCCCGGGCAGCAAGGATCCGGGTAATCAGCCGATCGAAGAAACCGTCGCACGGCCGGATGCGCAACCGGCCAAACAACAGGCTGCAGAACCGCCCAAACAGCCGCCCAAGCAGCAGGCTGCACAACCACCCAAACAGCCGCCCAAGCAACAGGCTGGGCAACCGCCCAAACAGCCGCCCAAACAGCAGGCTGGGCAACCACCGAAACAGCCGCCCAAACAGCAGGCTGCACAACCACCCAAACAGCCGGCTGCGCAACCGGCCAAGGCGAAGAGTGAGACCAGTTGACTGCGACTAACTCTTTATAATTTGAGTAAAGAGGAAGTAAGCACTATCCCGAGTGTAAAAGGGGACGCAACCCTTTTTTCCGAGGCGCGCGAGGAAGGGTTGCGTCCCCTTTCTTCCCTGAATCGCTCCTAATCAGGTTACTTTATCTGACTTAACCGCCGTTGATTACTGCCAGAAATTCCTTCCCGTAGCGCTCCAGCTTGGACTGTCCCACGCCGTTGACGGCCAGCAGTTCGTCTTCACTGGCCGGCCGGTATGCCAACATGTCCTTCAGCGTCTTGTCGTGGAAGATCACGTAGGGGGGCACGCCCTGTTCGTCGGCCAGGCGCTTGCGGCAGGCGCGCAGGGCCTCCCACAGGTCGCGGTCTTCCTCCGGCACGGTATCCATCCCGCTCTTCGGTTTCTTTGCCGGGCTTTTCCCTGCCTGTATGTGGGGATCCTCGCGCAGGTGCAGGGTCATCTCGCCGCGCAGCAGTTCGCCGCTCTGGGCGGTCAGCTTCAGGGCGCCGTAGCGTTCCGCATCGGCAAAGAGATAGCCCCGGACGATGAGCTGGCGCAGGACAGAGCGCCACTGCTGTGGGGCGAGTTCGGTGCCGATGCCGAAGGTGCTGAGCTCGTGGTGGCGGCGCTGGGTGATCTTGTCGGACTCCTTGCCCTCGAGGACGTCAATGACGTGGCCGGCGCCGAAGCGCTGGCCGGTGCGGTAGACGCAGGACAGCAGCTTGCGGGCGGCGGTGGTGGCATCCCAGGTTTGGGGTGGCTGCAGGCAGGTGTCGCAGTTGCCGCAATCATTGTCCAGGTCATCACCGAAATACTCCAGCAGGGCCCGGCGCCGGCAGCCGGTGACTTCGCACCAGCCCAGCAGGGCGTCCAGTTTCTGGCGTTCGATGCGTTTCTGCTGCTCGCCGGCTTCGGACTGGTCCAGCATCTGCCGCAGTCGCACCACGTCCTGCAGGCCGTACACCATCCAGGCCTCGGCCGGTTCGCCGTCGCGGCCGGCGCGGCCGGTTTCCTGGTAATAGGCTTCCAGGCTCTTGGGCAGATCCAGGTGGGCGACAAACCGTACGTCGGGCTTGTCAATGCCCATGCCGAAGGCGATGGTGGCGACGATCACAATGCCGTCGTCGCGCAGGAAGCGCTGTTGATGTGTCTCCCGGGTTTCCGCGGACAGGCCGGCATGGTAGGGCAGTGCCGTGAAACCCTGTTTGCCGAGCCATTCGGCGGTGCTTTCCGTTTTCTTGCGGGACAGGCAGTAGACGATGCCCGACTGGCCGCGCCGGGGTTCCAGGAACTGCAGCAACTGGCGGCGGGCATCGGTTTTGGCCTGCACCGTGTAGCGGATATTGGGCCGGTCGAAGCCGCTGATGAAGGTCTCGGCGCCGTCCAGTTCCAGGCGTTCGAGGATCTCCGCCCGGGTGCGGGCGTCGGCGGTGGCGGTCAGGGCCAGGCGCGGCACGTCCGGAAAGCGTTCACGCAGTACATCCAGGTTCATGTACTCCGGCCGGAAGTCGTGTCCCCACTGGGACACGCAGTGGGCCTCGTCGATGGCAATGACCGAGACCGGGCAGCGGGCCAGGCGATCCAGGGTGCCTGGCTGCAGCAGGCGTTCGGGCGCGATATAGAGCAGATCGATGTCACCTGCCTGCAGTTGCGCAAACAGGTCCTGCTGCTCGGGGGGACTCAGGGTGGAATTCAGGAAGGCCGCGTTAATCTCCAGCAGCCGCAGGGCGTCTACCTGATCCTGCATCAGGGCGATGAGGGGTGAGACCACGATCCCCGTGCCCTCGCGCACCAGTGCCGGGATCTGGTAGCACAGCGACTTGCCGCCGCCGGTGGGCATCAGGACCAGGGCGTCGCGCCCGGCCAGAACCGCTTCGATGACGGCTTCCTGGTTGTCCCGGAAGCCGGCATAGCCGTAGACATTCTGCAGAAGTTGTCTTGCCTGTTCCATCAACTCAAGTTTGCAATCCGGGGTGCGCGCGAATGTCGCCTGTCGCCAGAAAAAATTTCCTGCTGTTGCGGTTTCCGGTTGAACCGGACGGGAGGTACACATCCATGATTTTAAAGCTCCTGATACGTCCGATCCCGCTAGGGGCCGAACCTGCGGAAATATTATAAAGGAGACAGAGTTATTTTTTCTGTGCTGAAAAAAAACTTTGTCTTTATTGGCTGATTATCCACTTATCGGCTCGATGTTGCCGTTCCTCGTTGATTATATAGCACCGCAGGTCCGGAATGCCGGCGTGCAGTGTTGAAGCGAGCAAAAATTTCCTTTGCAGTTTTACTCATGAATTACAGCATAGTCCGCGGGTGACGGCGATCAAGCGTAAATAATGGTCAGTCCTGCTGCTGACAGGAAAGAAAGCAGTGTCGAGTCTGGGGGTAAAGTAACATATAGAAGTCTAACAATATCTCGACGGCGCTTCCGGGGCCGGAGCCGGCCGTGAACAGACGGTGGGTGGCCGGATCCGGGTAAAACAATCCCGGGAGCGCGTTTTCAGACCGGCGGATTGACGCGGATCAGAGCCGCCTTCCCCCGCAAGGAGTAAAGTTGTCAATCCCCTGCGCGGACAGGGTTTGTTAATATCGTGCAATAGCTGCACATCCATATACCTGCGCGGTCCCGAGGGACCGGATACAAATATATAACAATGGGACAGGAAACCAGCCCCGGGCACAGCGCCGGCACCGACGCCACGGTTGTCTTCGACGCCCGCGACGTGATCAAGAACTATGCCCTCGGCGAGGTACAGGTACCGGCCCTGCGCGGTATCAGCCTGCAGCTGTTCCGCGGCGAGTTCGTGGTGCTGCTGGGCCCGTCCGGCAGCGGCAAAACCACCCTCCTCAATATCCTCGGCGGCCTGGACGTTCCCACCAGCGGCCACGTCTGGTACCAGGGCCACGATCTGTCCCGGGCCGGCGAGCGGGAGCTGACCCTGTTCCGGCGCGAACACGTGGGTTTCGTGTTCCAGTTCTACAACCTGTTGCCCAGCCTTACCGCCTGGGAAAACGTCGAGGTGGTCACCTCCATCGCGCCTGCGCCCATGCCGGTGGACGAGGCCCTGAAGCTGGTGGGGCTGGAGGATCGCATGCACCATTTCCCCGCCCAGATGTCCGGCGGCCAGCAGCAGCGCATTGCCATTGCCCGCGCCATCGCCAAGCAGCCGGACGTACTGCTCTGCGATGAGCCCACCGGGGCGCTGGACTCGGCCACCGGCGTGGTCGTACTCGAGGCCCTGCAAAGTGTGCAGCAGCGCCTCGGCACCACCACCGCGGTGATCACCCATAATGCCGTGATCGCGCGCATGGCCGACCGCGTCATCCATTTGCACGACGGGCTTATCAGCGAGGTGGAGATCAACCGCGAGAAGATCCCGCCCGCGGAGATGCGCTGGTAGGCCATGCTGCCGCTGAATCGCAAACTCCTGCGCGATCTGTGGCGCTGGCGCACGCAGCTTGCGGCCATCGCCCTGGTCATCGGCGCCGGTGTCGCCACCTATGTTATGTCGGCCGCCACCTCCGCGTCCCTGCAGACCACGCGTGCGGATTTCTACCGCGACACCGACTTTGCCGACGTGTTCGCCAATCTCAAGCGCGCGCCCCGGGAACTGCTGCGGCGCATCCGCGAGGTACCGGGAGTGGGCCAGGTGCGCGACAGCCTCACCGGCTTCGCCAACGTGCGGCTACCCGGCTTCAGCGATCCGGTGGTGGGCGAAGTGCTGTCCTGGCCGGACGGCAAACAGCCGGCCCTGAACCGGCTGTACCTGGTGCGCGGGCGCTATCCGGGCGCTTATTCCCCCGACGAGGTGGTGATCTCCGAGCAGTTTGCCGACGCCCACGACATACAACCCGGCCAGCATTTCAGCGCCGTGCTGCACGGCCACCAGGTGGAGCTGCACGTGACCGGCATCGTTCTGTCGCCGGAGTTCATCTACCAGATCCAGCCGGGCGGGGTGATCCCGGATTTCGAGCGCTTCGTGGTGATCTGGATGAACCGCTCGCAGATGGAAACCGCCTATGACATGAAGGACGCCTTCAACACCCTGGCCCTGTCACTCGCCCCCGGGGCCGGGGCGCCGGCGGTGATCAGCCGGGTGGACGAATTACTGCGTCCCTATGGCGGGCGGGGAGCCTACGGCCGCGATCTGCAGGTCTCCAACCGCTACCTGAGCGAGGAGTTTCGGATGCTGGGCATCATGGCCGTCATCTTTCCCGCCATCTTCTTTTCCGTGGCCGCTTTCCTGCTGCACGTGGTGCTGAGCCGCCTGGTGGAAACCGAGCGACCCCAGATCGCCATACTCAAGGCCTGCGGCTATACCAACGGGCAGTTGTTCAGGCATTATCTGGCCGCGGTGCTGCTGGTCGCGTGCGCGGCCCTGGTCATCGGCGGCAGCGCGGGGGCCTGGCTGGGCCACGGCCTGTCCGGGATCTACATGCAGTTCTACCGCTTTCCGCACCTGGACTTCCAGTTGCCGGCGACGGTGTTCGTGATCGCCGCATTAATCGTCTTCACCGTGGCGGCTACCGGCGCCGCCGCGGCCATCTGGCGGGTCACGCGCCTGCCGCCGGCGGCGGCCATGAGCGCGGAGTCCCCGGCCGTGTACAGGCACAGCTTCGTCGAATGGCTGGGACTCGGCCGCTGGCTGGGACTGACCGGCAAGATGGTGCTGCGCAACGTGCAGCGGCGGCCGCTGCGCGCACTCCTCACCGTTCTCGGCATGGCGCTGGCGTGCAGCGTCCTCATGACCGGCCGGTTCCAGAAGGACGCCATCGATTACATGATTAACGTGCAGTTCCGCCTCGGCGCCCACGAGGATCTGTATGTGTCCTTTGCCGATCCGGTGGACCGCAAGGCTCTGGACGAGCTGCGGCAACTGCGCGGCGTGCGCCGGGTCGAGGGCCGCCTCAGCGTGCCCGTGGATCTCAGTCATGCCAACCACCGGGAACGCAGCAGCATCACCGGCCTGCCCGACGTGAACCGGCTGCGTTATTTGCTGAACCGGAATCAGAAGGTGATCCAGGCGCCGGAACGCGGCCTGCTGCTGTCGCGCTACCTGGCCGACGAACTGCACGTGCATCCCGGTGATCACGTGCAGGCCCACGTGCTGGATCTGACCGGGCGCGACTACGATCTGCGTGTTGCCGGCGTGGTTGATGACTACGTGGGCACCGGTGCCTACATGCGCCTGGAACGCCTGCACGACGTGCTCGGTCAGGGACCGCTGGTGAACGCGGCGATGCTGCGCGTGGATCGTTCGCGCCTGCCGCTGGTGTACCATGAACTGCGCAGCAGGCCCGGGGTACTCGCCATCCACCACCGCCAGGAAGCCATTGCCAGTCTCTACCGCACCATGGGTGATACCTTGCTGCTGTTCGCCTTTTTCAACACTATACTGGCCAGCACCATCGCCGTGGGCGTGGTCTACAACAGCGCGCGCGTGGCCCTGTCCGAACGCGGCCGGGAACTGGCCAGCCTGCGCGTGCTGGGCCTGACCCACGGCGAGATCAGCGTGCTGCTGCTGACCGAGCTGGCGTTCATGGCCGCCGTCGGCATCGCACTGGGATTTGTCATCGGGCGCGGTCTCTGCTGGATCATGGCCAGCGCCCTGCAGACGGAGATGTTCCGCGTGCCGGTGGTGATCGAGCCCTCCAGCTACGGCTTCGCGGGACTGGTCATGATCGTCGCCACGCTGCTCTCCAGCCTGTCGGTCTGGTGGCGGCTGCGCAAACTCAATCTTGCGGACACCTTACAGGTACGGGAATGAATCGGGGAACACGTACGGCATTGATAGGCACGACCGTGGTCGTGGCGGCACTGGGGCTGATGATCGGCCTGCTGCTGCACACACCGCCGCGGCCGGTGGAAACCGCGTCCGTGGACCGCGGGCCGGTGCGTTCCACCGTGGAAGTAGAGGCGCGCACGCGCCTGCGCCAGAAGTACCTGATCAGCGCGCCGGCCGCCGGCGTGCTGCAGCGCGTGGATCTGGAGGCGGGGGATCGGGTCAAAGCAGGCCAGGTACTGGCGCGCATCGAGCCGGTACTGCCGGCGCCCCTGGACCAGCGCACCCGCAACCAGCGCGAGGCCGACTACCGTGCCGCACAGGATCAGGCGCGCAGCGCCGCCGCCGATCTGGCCGCCGCCCAGGCGGAGGCCGCCCAGCGGGAATCCGATTACCAGCGCCTGCGCAAGCTGGCGTCCCAACAGCACGTTTCCAAATCCGACCTGGAACAGGCCGAGACCGCCCTGCGCCGGGCCCGCGACACCCTGCACGCCCGCCAGGCGCAGCTGGGCATGGCCCGTTCCCAGGCCGCGTCCCTGAAGGCGCTGCTGCAGGATTACAAGGAAGGCAGCACCAAGGCGCTGGAAATCCATGCGCCCCTGGATGCCGTGGTACTGAAGCGGGATCTGCAGAGCCGCCAGACGGTGACCGCCGGCCAGCCCATCCTGGAACTGGGCGATCGACGCAGCATGGAGGTGGCCATCGACGCCCTGACCCAGACCGCCGCCCGGGTGCATCCCGGTACGCCGGTGGATTTCCTGCGCTGGGGCGGCAAGCCCCTGCATGGCCGGGTGCGCCGCATCGAGCCCGACGGCTATACCAAGTATTCCGCCCTGGGCGTGGAGGAACAGCACGTCTGGGTATTGGCCGACGTCCCCGAGTGGCCGCCGGATCTGGGCGTGGGTTACCGGCTGGACGCGCAGTTGCAGCTCGACCGCAAGGACAATGTGCTGCGCGTGCCCAACAGCGCCACCTTCCGCACCCGCGGTGACGTCTGGCAGGTATACCTGTTCCGGGACGGCCGCACCGTCAGCCGCGACGTAAAACTGGGCCTCCAGGGGGACGATTACAGTGAAGTGCTGGACGGACTCAAGGCCGGCGACACCGTCATCGTTCACCCGGACACGGATCTGAGCGATGGCCAGGCGGTGGAGCAGGCCCGGGTGCAGGCGGACACGAGCAACTGAAGTCGGCCGGCCCTGCCGTGGGTGGTGATGGACTTCTTAAAATAAAAATCAGTTTAGTCTGCCGTCATGCCGGCGCACGCCGGCATCCAGTAGATAAAACTTCATTACAATGCTGCAACGTTTTTTACAGTGCAACAGAGTAAGGAATTGTTGAATTGACTGGATTACATCCTTCGCTCCGCTAACGGCACATCCCCCGGATCAAGTCCGGGGCAGGCTCTGTGCCGCTCCTCCGACATTCGCCGGAATGACGATCTGGTGTCACTGTGCAGTTGGGTGAAATTCCTGTGCTGCACGGATTACGCCGTCGCCTTCTTCACCGTCAGGGTCAGCACGCCGTCCTTGTAGTGGCTCTTCATGGTGCCGGGATCCACGGCGTCCGGCAGAGTCAGGCTGCGGCGCCAGGTGCCGACGAAACGTTCATGCTCGAGCACGTTGCCGCTGTTGTTGGCCTGTTTTCCCTGCGTGGTGGCGTTGATGGTCAGTATGCGCTTGTCCTTGATGCCCACGTGGATCTCGGACTTGTCCGAGCCCGGCAGGTTGACTTGCAAACGGTAGTGATCGCCCTTGTCCTCGAGATCCAGGCGCGGACTGCTGTTCTTGGTCGCGAACGGATCGCTGAAGGCGTTGCTGAAAGGTGCGTTGCCGCCCGGGCTGGAAAAGGCGTTGCTGAACAGGCGATCGATGCGCGACTGCAGTTGCCGCATCTGTGCGAAGGGATCCTGTGGATTCGGAGCCTGGTTGCCGGCTCCGGTATCGCCCGGGAGCAGGGTCGTTGCGGTGTCGTGGCCGGCGCCGAGCCGCTGGTTCATGTGGTAAAGAAACCAGCCCTGCACACCCACCGCCGCGAGCAGCAGTACCATTACCAGTGCAAACAGTTTTTCTTTCATGATTTTCCCTTACCTCCTTATACCGGTTGTTTGCAGACAGCCGCGCCGCGCGACGCCGGCCGCGGCGGTTCCTTGTATGTTATAGACCGGTATTGGCGTGGATTTGTTGCAGGCTGTCGGGGTTCTCGCCCGGTATTGTCCCGGGAAGCTGTGCAGCGGGCTGAGGTGGTGGGCGCGCTCACAGGCGGAGGCGGAGGCTGCGGTCGAACAGGTTCAGGGACTCGTACTCGCTGTCTTCCAGCCAGGAATCAAGGGATCGAACGCACCATCATTCCAGCGTCAGCGCCGGGAAGTGCAGGCCGGGGAGCGGCCAGGCCGGTGGTTAAAAGCGTTCACTCACCTCCACCCAGGCACGGGTGGCGCGCTGCGGGCGCAGCAGGGCGGGGGTGCCGCCGAACGGCGTGGCGACGACCAGCGCGGCGGTGAGGCGGTGCGACCCCTGCCAGTCGAGTTCCACCCCGGCGCCGGACAGGGTGGCGCTGTTGGGTCCGGGGGACCAGGGGTCCTGGTTGATGGTGAGGTGGGCGGATTCGATGAAGGCCCGGCCCTGCCAGGTCCCGAGAGCGATGGCGCCGAAGTTGTGGCGCAGTTCGATCGTGCCCTGGTAACCGGCATCGCCGGAGAGTGCCCCGATGTCGTAGGCGCGGACACTGTAGGGGCCGCCGCCGAGCATCTGCTCGGAGGAATCCAGGTTGCCGTTGGCCCATTGCGCCTGGATGGAGAGATACAGGCTGTCCGCGGGCGTCAGGGTCTGCAGGCGGGAAAGCGTGCCGCCCCATTTGAGGAAGCCGCCCTGGGTGTCGACGGTGGCCCGGTCGTTGGCGGCGGCGACGGCATCGTCAAAGTGCACGCGGCCGCCGGTGACGTCCGCGGCCAGGGAGGTGATGCCGCCGGCCAGGAAGTCATCGTGGCGGTTGCCGCTCAGACCGAACACCACCACGTCCAGCTCCCGGTCGTTGCGGACCGATCCGGTTTTGATCCGGTCATGCAGCCACTTGTGCTGGTACTCCATGCGGCCGTAGAGGTTCAGTGCCAGGCTGCGGATAAACGGGTGCTGCACCCAGAGGTTGCCGACATAGGCGTTGCCGTCGCTGCCCAGCGCCTTGAGGGTATTGCCCAGGGCATAATGGACCGCGGTCAAGGCGCCGCCCAGCCGGGTCCCGTAGCCATTGAGTTGGGTCTGGTAACCGATCCGGCCGTAGACCAGGCCGCTCCCCGAGCTGAGGATGTTGGCATCCAGGAGGTCGCCGTGATGAAGCGGGTTGATTACATACAGGGTGCCGCCGCCGCGTACCCGGCCGGTGTAGCGGTTGCCGTAGTTGTCGAGGGTCAGGCTGCCGGTGAGGAAGGCGGGGGAGGCGGTCTGGACCTGCAGATCCGAGGTGCCGACGGTGTCGCCCGGGCGCAGGGTCGCGTTGACGCTGACGCCGGGCATGTCCGAGAGGAGCAGCAGCGTGTGGTTGAGCCGCGCCTGTTTGATGAGCGCGCCGCCCTGCAGCGGCGCGAGGGTTGCCTGCAGCAGGTCGTCATGCACACGGCTGTGGTTGTCGAGGCGGATCCGGCCGTAGCGCGCCTCGACGATCTCGATTTTCACTACGCCGTTATGGATGGTCTGTGCGGGGATGACGGCCCGGGCCAGGGGGTAGCCGTGCTGCTGGTAATAGTCGGTAATGCGCTGTGCCAGTTTATCCAGCTGCGCCAGATCGATGGTCTTGCCTTCCCCCGCGGCGACCAGGGCATGCAGGGTGGCGGTGTCGAAGCGGGTATTGCCGGAGAGGGTGATGGTCTTGACGGCAAAGGGCTGGCCCGGCGGCACGTTACGGCCGGCGGGGGATTCGATCTTGAGGCCGGGTTTGGTCTGCGGCGCGGGCTGCGCGGGGGCGGGTTTGACCTGCTGCAGGATGGTGCCGGTGTCCGGCGCGGCGGTGCCTGCGGCGGGCGCGGCAAGGGGGAACAGCAGCAGTGCGGCAGACAGGGCACGGAGCGACGGTGGTCGAGGGCGTGTGGAAGGCATACGAAGAGCGGGATCAGTTCTGGTTGAGGATATTGCCGGGGAGTTTCACGCCGCCATAGAGGACATGTAATACCGGAGTGAAGCCGGCGACCTTTAAGCCATGGTTGCCCGGGGTATTGCCCGGTTGTCCCGGGGCGCCCGTTCCGTTACCGGAACCGGTGGACTGCCCCGTATTTGTCGCTCCCGTGCCGGAGGTGCCCGTACCGGAGGTGCCCGTACCGGAGGTGCCCGTACCGAAGGTGCCCGTACCGGAGGTGCCCGTGCCGGTTCCCGTCTTCGACGTTCCCAGGCCAGATTCGATCTGGGCGATGGTATATTGCAGCGTTGGTGGCGGTGCGGCGGAGACAATCTCCAGGGTGCCGTCGATATACTGCAGGGTATAATTATTGCTCGTCAGTCCCGCCGGGATAATTGCATAACTGCCGACATCAACCGCGCCCTGCGCGGTACCGCCGTAGGCGAGAGTGCCGGAGAGGACGGACGAGGTCTCGCCGTTGACGAAGCCGGCGTAAGTCACGCCGTTGCCGCCCGAGTACGCAATACCGTCGTAGGTCTTGCTGTCGTTGTTGGCGGTGACGGTCAGCGGGGCTGGATTGATGCTCGCCGTCGTGCTCGCCTGGTCGGTAATGGCATAGTTGCCGATGTCCGCCCCGCTATAGGTGCTTACCAGCGTTACCTTCTTGCCGGTGCCGACGTTCTTGTCGGCAAAGGTCCCCGTCGCCGCTACCGTGACCGCATCGCCCCCAATCAGGCCGGTGTAGGTGGCGCCGCTAGTGTTTACCGTGGCCGCCGTGGTGCCGTCGTAGGCCTTGTTTGCCGCGGTGATCCCGTCAATGCTCAGTGCCGCAGGCGTGATATTTGCCGTGGTGCCGGCCTGATCGGTGATAGCGTAGTTGCCGACGTCCGCCCCGCTATAGATGCTGGCCAGCGTCACCGTCTTGCCGGTGCCGACGTTCTTGTCGGCGAAGGTCCCCGTCGCCGCTACCGTGACCGCATCACCCGCGAGCAGACCCGTGTAGGTGGCGCCGGCGGTGTTTACCGTGGCCGCCGTGGTGCCGTCGTAGGTCTTGTTCGCCGCGGCGATCCCGCCAATGCTCAATGCCGCAGGCGTGATATTTGCCGTGGTGCCGGCCTGATCGGTGATAGCGTAGTTGCCGACGTCCGCCCCGCTATAGGTGCTGGCCAGCGTCACCGTCTTGCCGGTGCCGACGTTCTTGTCGGCGAAGGCCCCCGTCGCCGCTACCGTGACCGCATCACCCGCGAGCAGACCCGTGTAGGTGGCGCCGGCGGTACTCACCGTCGCCGCCGTGGTCGCGTCATAGGTCTTGTTCGCCGCCGTGATGCCGCCGATCGTCAGCGGGGCAGGATTGATCGTCAGCGCCCCGATCCCCGACTGGGTGATGATGTAACCCTGCTGGTCCGACCACAGATCGCTGGTGCTGTAGGTGTTCGCATTGATGGCGTTGCTGCCGTAGGCGCTGGATAACCCGAACAGGTAGCCCGAGGTGTCCGCCCCGGCCACCGAGTAGGTCGGCGTATTGAGCGTTACCGTGCTGGTGCCGTCATAGGTCTTGGTCTGGGCGCTGGAGGTGATGGTCAGCGGCGTCATGAAGTAGCGCAGCAGCGGGTAGGTATGCCCGTCGTACTGGACCCAGGTATTGGTGAAATCGAAGCCTGTGAAGTTTGACGACTGTTGCATCTGGGTATCGGTCAGGCCCGTAGCACCGCCGCTGCCGCCGCCCCCGCCGATGCCGCCGCTAACCTTGGTATCCGTGGTGGTGTCCCAGTAGCCGTTGTTGACACTGCCGCTATTATTCCATCCCACCAGCCCGCCAGCCTGGGATCCACCGGTGACGGTACCGGTGGCGTAGATATTACTGATCGTGCCGTTGTTCAGCCCCACCAGCCCGCCGACGTTGGAGTTGGTGCCGATTACACTACCGGTGGCATAGGCGTTCTTGATGGTTCCACCGCCGACGTTGTTGCCCACCAATCCGCCAACCCAGGAGCCACCGGTGACGCTGCCGGTGGCGTAGCTGTTGCTGACCGTACCGCTGGAGTTAACCCCCACCAACCCGCCGGTGGTGAGACTGCCACCAGTGACGCTGCCAGTGGCGTAGGCGTGACTGACCGTACCGTTAGAGTTAGCTCCTACCAACCCGCCGACGGCGTTGGTGCCTGTGACGGATCCGGTGGCGTAGGCGTTGCTGATGGTGCCGCGGTTGTACCCCACCAGCTCGCCGACCAAGTTACCGCCCTTGACGCTGCCACCCACCAGGCCGATGTTGCGCACGATGCCGTTCGTGCCCACAGCGCCGAACTGGCCGATATAGCTGCTGGTCCGATTGATGTACAGGCCCGTGATGGTGTGGCCCAGGCCGTCGAAAGTGCCGGTGAAGCTGGTCGTGCTGTTGCCGATCGGCGTGAAGCCGCTGCCCGTCGTCGTCGTGTCCGTCAGGTTCGTGCCCAGCACATAGTCACCGGATAGCCCCGTGGTGTTGATGTTCTGAAGCTGGGTCATGTTCTGGATCACGTCATAATAGGTCGGCGTGCTGCTCGTATCGCTACCCAGGATGACGTGGCCGCTGACCGTGGAGAAGCTGGCGTTGGCCAACAGATACGGCGTGGTCTGGTTGCCGCCGTTGGCCCAGGTGCTGGAGCTAAAGCCCGTTGGCAGGGCGGCGGCCAGTTGCACCGTGGTCAGGCCAGTGCCACCCGCCGAGCTGGCCTGGCCCGAGGTCGTGGTGTCCCAGTAGCCGTTGTTGGTCGTGCCCGAGATGGTGTTGTATCCCACCAGCCCGCCGACCTGGCTGCTGACATTGACGCTGCCGGTGGCGTAGGCATTGTTGATCGTGCCGCTGTTACGCCCCGCCAGCCCGCCGGCATTGCTGCCGCTGACGCTGCCGGTGGCATAGGCATTACTGATCGTGCCGTTGTTTTGCCCCGTCAGCCCGCCATCGTATCTTATCCCGCTGACGGCGCCGGTGGCATAGGCGTTACTGATCGTGCCGCCGTTTTGCCCCGCGAGCCCACCAAGGTAACCTTTGCCAGTGACGGAGCCGGTGGCGTAGGCACCCATGATCGTGCCGGTGTTTGTCCCCACCAACCCGCCGAGTTGGAAGTTACCGCTGACGGATACGCTGCCATAGCTGTCTCTGATCGTGCCATTATTACTGCCCACCAGCCCGCCGACAAAGGTGCTCCCGGTAACACTGCCGCCCACCAGGCCGAGGTTGCGTACCGTACCACCCGCACCGACAGTACCGAACAGGCCGACGTTATTGTTAGAGGGGAGGTTGATGTAGAGACCCGTGACGGTGTGATTCAGGCCTTCGAAAGTGCCGGTGAAGCTGGTCGTGCTGTTGCCGATCGGCGTGAAGCCGCTGCCCGTCGTCGTCGTGTCCGTCAGGTTCGTGCCCAGCACGTAGTTCCTGGACAGGCCCGTGCTGTTGATGTCCTGAAGCTGGGTCATGTTCTGGATCACGTCGTAGTAGGTCGGCGTGGAACTGCTATCAGTGCCCAGGATGACATGGCCGCTGACCGTGGAGAAGCTGGCGTTGGCCACGAGGTACGGCGTGGTCTGGTTGCCGGCGTTGGCCCAGGTGCTGGAGGAGAACCCGGCCGGCAGTGCCGCGGCCAGTTGCGCCGTGGTCAGGCCATGGTCGCTGCTGACGTAATTACTATAGGTGTAGCCGGTGGTGTCCACATCCCAGTAGCAGTTGGTGCCAAGATAGCCGGCCCAGCCTTGTCCCATCAGTACATTGCCGCCGGTGACGGCGCCGGTGACATAGGCGTTGTTGAAGGTGCCGGAGTCGTCTTTCCCCACCAGCCCGCCGACATTGCTCGTACCGCTGACGGCGCCGGTGACATAGGCGTTGCTGACCGTGCCGCTGAACGCAAAGTTATAGCCCACCAGGCCGCCGACATTTTTCGTGCCACTGACGGCGCCGGTGGCATAAACATCGCTAATCGGACCGTTGGAGTTGTTGTACCCCACCAGCCCGCCGACATTGCTGGAGGCGGTGCCGCCAGTGACGGTGCCGGTGGTGTAGGCGTTGCTGATGGTGGCGTTGGAGCCTTCGTTGGACCCCACCAGCCCGCCGACGTTGCTTGTGCCGCTGACGGCTCCGGTGGCGTAGGCGTTGCTGATGGTGCCCTGGCTGTTGTCTCCCACCAGCCCGCCGACGTTGCTCGTGCCGCTGACGGCTCCGCTGGCGTAGGCGTTGCTGATGGTGCCAGAGTAGTCGTATCCCACCAGCCCGCCGACGACGTTGCCCGTGACCGAGCCGGTGGCGTAGGCGTTGCTGATGGTGCTGTTGTAGTTGTCTCCCACCAGCCCGCCGACAGCATTGCTGCCGCTGACGCTACCGGTGGCGTAGACGTTGCTGATCGTAACGCTGTTGGAGGTCTTCCCTACCAGCCCGCCGACCAACTGCTTACCCGTCACGCTGCCTCCCACCAGGCCGACGTTGCGCACCGTGCCGCCAGGCACATAGCCGAACAGGCCGACGGTGTTCGTGCTCCCACGGTTGATGTAGAGATTCGAGATGGTGTGGCCCAGGCCGTCGAAAACGCCGCTGAACCCAAACCCCGACTGGCTGCCGATGGGCGTGAAGCCGTTCGTGCCCCAGCTGGTGGTATTGGTCGAGGTCGCCGTGGCGTCGATGTTCGCCCCCAGCACGTAGTGACCGGAAAGCCCGCCGTTGATGCCCTGCAGATCCGTGCCGCTGGTGCTGCCCGCAGAACCCAGACTGCTGATCACCGTATAAGTGGTGCCGTTAATCTTCAGCGTGCCGCTGCCGCTGAAGTCAACGCGGCCCGTGAAGCCGCTGCTGTCCAGGCCGACGTTGATGGTGCCGCCGGCCACCGCCGCGTCACCGCCGTTGGCCGTCGCCGGGTTCATGGCCAGCGAGGCCGAGCCCGAACCCGTCATGACCGCGTTGATGTTGATAGCGTGCGCCGCCGTGAGTGTCAGAAGGTTCGAGCTCCAGCTCACCGCATCATTGACGTTGATATCGCCCGCCGTACCCGTGCCGCCACTGCTGGACTGGATGGTGACATTACCGCTGCCGAGGTTGGTGGTCAGGGCACTGCCCGTCATGTCCCCACCCGAGGCGGCGATGGTGTAGTCCACCGGATCGATGAGCCAGGTGCCGCTTTGGCCATTTGCTGCAAGCGTGGTGACCCTGGCGCCATCGGCCACCTTGACGTTGTGGGCGGAGGTCTCGATGAAACCGCCGTCGCCGCCGTTGGGAGCGCTGGCGTCCAGGGTGCCGCCGACGTTGACCCTGCCCGCGGCCATGCCGCCCAGCAGGGTGATGACGCCATTGTGGTTCTGGACGGTTTGCGCCTGGACAATGCCGTCGTTGTTGACCACGCTGGCGAGCAGCGTGTCCCGGGCCCCCGCGCTCATGATCACCCTGCCGCCGTCGGCCCGGATCAGGCCGTGGTTGGCGGCCAGGCTGTCCACCACGCTCCGGTCCACCTGCAGCTTGACCAGGCTGTTGCCTGAAAAGGTCAGGTTGACCCGGTTGCCGGCGCCCAGCGCCACCGTGCCGAGCCGGGCGCTGATCAGGCCGTTGTTGGTAACGGAGTTGCCGAGCAGGGCGGCGTAGCTGGAGGCTTTAATAGTGCCGTCGTTGACCACGCTGCCGGTGCCGGTGCCCGTGAAGGTGCTGCCGTCCGCGGTGTCCAGCGTGGAAGCCACCAGGCCGGCGACGTTGACCCGGGCAGCCTTGCCGAACAGGACGCCGTTCGGGTTGATCAGCCAGATCTGGCCGTTGGCGTTGAGGTGGCCCAGGATCCGGCTGCCGTTGCTGTCGTGGATGCGGTTGACCGCCAGGGCGGTGGCGTCGGGCTGGTTGAAGTTGACGGTTTCGGCGGGGGCGACATTGAATGTCTGCCAGGACAGGGCAAGGTTCTGACTGGCCTGGTTGATGGTGGTGGTGGCGCCGGACCGGGTGATCGTGCCGCTGCCGGCGGTAACCTGCCCGCCGCCGGGCGAGGCGGTAGCCGGGGGAGAGAGCAGTGCCAGCGGTACCAGGAGAAGCAGGCCCTTGAGAACCGGCCGGCGCCGGCCGCCGCCCTTGCCGCGGCCCCTGGCCACTTCGCAAACGGCTACCCAGATACGCTTTGCTTCGTTCCAGACCACACGGTAAATGCGGTTCATGGCGGCGTGATTGTTTATGACCTTCCCCTGGATTTTTGTTGTTAGTCAGGCAATTCTATTAATAGAGTTAATTAATTATTGGTCGATCCATGAAGATTTCTATTAAACCGTCCGGAATTTGATTAATCAACTACTTAATCACGAAAAACAGTAATTGCTGAAGAACGGAAGCGCGGCCGCTCAGGATCGTTCCGGGAAGCTGTGCAGGACGCTGAGGTGTAGGCGCGCTCGCAGGGGAGGGCTGAAGCTGCTGTTGAGACGATTCAGGGACTCGTAATCGTTGACTTCCAGCCAGGAATCAAGGGATCGAACGCACAATCATTCCAGCGTCAGCGCCGGGAAGTGCAGGCCAAGGGCCGACCAGGCTGTGGCTACGGCGTGCACGGCTGCATTACCACGCTCCAGCCGGTCCGCATGCTGCTGTGCCTTGTCGTAGATACGGAAGGGCTCCGGTGCGGCCCCGGCGTCACCGTAACCTTCCCGGAATTCACGCACCACCCCTTCCATA
>Ga0102944_1000565_pt1 | contig 27944 bp, 27 predicted proteins | sample SalPonD_shore_MG_FD_78172 | JGI IMG/M metagenome (GOLD analysis project Ga0102944, IMG submission 78172) | Salt pond soil microbial communities from South San Francisco under conditions of wetland restoration - Salt Pond MetaG... | ecosystem: Environmental > Aquatic > Marine > Intertidal zone >...
GGGACACTGAGCTCCAAACAAACAGAGATTGACTCGGCGGAGTTAACCAGGCTTCTATCGGAAAAACTTCACGCGGAGAGCCTGCATTTGCCTTCACCGGCAATCATCAGCAGCCGTGCAACCGCCCAGTCTCTGCTTCATGAGCGTTCCATTCAGCAGGCGCTCGACGCTGCCATCAATGTAGACGTGGCGCTGATTGGCATAGGTTCACTTGCAGCTGAGCGGTCCAGTCTTGTTGCTGTGGGAGTTCTCTCAAGGGAAGAGCTTGAAGCTCTTACCCGCGCCGGCGCCGTAGCGGATCTTCTCTGGCACTACGTAGACGGCACTGGAGAGGAAGTCACCGCCTCACGGGAGCGTCACGTAATTGGCATTCCGCTTCCCGCGCTTCGTGAGATTCCCTCCGTGATTGCGGTTGCCGCCGGCAGTGAAAGCGTTGACTCTATTCGCGCTGCATTGCGCGGACGATACGTTGATGTGCTGGTGACTGATGAAGAAACATCCCGGGAACTGATTGAGCGGGAAGCGCCAGGGTACATAAGCGCGCGCCGGTGCCGGGGAAGAAGAATGTGATCGGATTGTTGTGGTGCGGGCATCGTCGATGCCGTCGGGATATGTTGCGGAACAATGAATGGAAAGAAAGGAGGAGGTTCAGGATTGAGCGGAACGCCGTGTCCGGCGGACCGCAAGGATTGATAGGTAATTTTGTGCGCACATGGTCGCCGCGCACATGAAAAGCTGAAGTTGGAGATATCGATTGTTGTCGGCGAGCATTCCATGCCCGTTATTGCGGTGGGAAAAGTGGCAAACGACAATTTTTGTTCCATAGGACATCTTGTGTTCAAGTTTAACGGATTGTCAAAACCGGAAATGGAACGAGGCGTTTGCGGTTCTGAGACGGAACTGTCGCCCGTTGGTCCGGGAACCACGATAGACACCTGCACAAGATAATAAATCGTCAATGAGTAAGTAGAGGAACTAGTATGGATTTGTATGAAGAATTACGCAATCATGGTGCGCAAGGCAAACAGATTAAGGTTGGAGTAGTAGGTGCAGGCCAAATGGGCGAAGGCCTTATTGCCCAAATGGGGCTCATGAACGGCATGCGCGGCCGGGCTGTTGCAGACGTGGTTCCGGGAAGAGCACGTCAGGCGCTTGAAGCAGCCGGTGTGGCCAAGAATGAGATTGTAGAGACTGAGGATGTGGCAGAGGCATCCCAGGTGGTAGCTGACGGAAAGTGCGTTGCCACAATGGACTCGGCGGTGCTCTCTGAAATTGCTGATCTGGATATTGTGGTTGAAGCCACCGGTGTTCCTGAAATTGGGGCTGTGGTGGCGTGGCAGGCTATTCTTGCACGCAAACACGTGCTTCAAATGAACGTTGAAACGGATGCAACGGTAGGCTATGTGCTCCGCAAGATGGCACGGGCGGCAGGAGTTGTCTATACCCTTACCGCCGGAGATGAACCGGGAGCAACCATGGAGCTGGTTGACTTTGCCAGGACTCTTGGTTTTGACATAGTGTGTGCAGGCAAGGGGAAAAATAATCCGCTTGACCGGGCGGCGAACCCGGACACGGTTGCCGAACGCGCAAAAAAGCAGATGATGAATCCCAAAATGCTGGCCTCCTTTGTTGACGGAACAAAAACGATGGTAGAGATGACCTCGCTTGGAAACGCCATTGGATTTGTTCCTGATGTGAGAGGCATGCATGGACCGGATGTCACGCCTAAAACCATAGCTGAAGTGTTTGTCCCAAAATCCAAGGGCGGCGTTCTTGATAGTGCCAGAACGGTTGACTACGGCGTTGGAATTGCCCCTGGTGTTTTTGTGGTGTTTACTACTGAGCACCCCAAGCTGATGCGGGATCTGAGCTATGTAAAACTTGGACCGGGCCCCTACTGGGCGCTGTACAGACCCTATCACTTAACAAGTCTGGAGACCCCCATTTCCATTGCGCACGCGGTGCTTCGCGGAGAGACAACCATTGCCACTGACAGCCCACCGGTATGCGAGACCGTGGCGGTTGCCAAGCGTGACCTGAAGGCAGGAGAAAAGATAGATTCGCTGGGTGGGTTCATGGTCTATGGCATGATTGAGCGCAGTGACGTGGCACAGAAAGAAGGGCTGTTACCGCTTGGGCTGGCTCCCGGAACGACCCTGGTGCAGGATGTGAGGCAGGGAGAGCCGGTCACGTACAAAGATATTGAAGTTGATGAGCAATCCACCATTCTCCAATTGCGTCGTTTGCAGGACAAAATGCTGAAGTAAAGAGGCTCTATCCTGAAGGAATTCAGGTGTACCGCGCGAGGGAGCCGGTAAAAAGGGTCAAGAAGGGGCTGCAGGTAGTAATTGCAGTTGATCCGGCAAAACCGCAGAAAAGTGTGATACCGGTTCTCTTTCAGGATTCCAATCCGTTCCTGGAGGACTCCTCCAAATAGTTGAGATGGCAACCGGCGCCGGGTCTACCGGCGCCGGAGAAATCTTAGCCTATGGCCTTTTCAATTCCTTCAATGATGGGCCTGATCTCCATTTCCAGGGTCACCTTTCCGGAGCTTGCTATCCATTGCTCCAGGCCTTTCTTTACGGCGGTGAGCTGCGGCTCTCCGCCAATGAGTTCCTTTCCCATGAGCTGAGCCCCGGCGTTCTTGTAGATGTCGGGACGGAGATTCATGGTTGCCAGTTGTTTGCCGGTCAGGGGAATTTTCGCGATCATGTGTATCCTCCGGTCCATAAATGTATCACCGGATGTGGCAGATAACAGGGTTGCCGGGCCTGCCTGTTTTACGGTACAACACGGAGTACGCGCTTCACGCTATGAGTAATTTCTGGAAAACCCTGCCAAAACCAATAGCCGCACTTGCTCCCATGGAGGATGTCACGGATACGGTGTTTCGCCGCATTGTGGCGGAGTGCGGGCCGCCGGACGTCTTCTTTACGGAGTTTACCAACACGGACGGGCTCTGCTCGCCAGGAAGAGACGCGGTTATTCACCGTCTTCAGTTCACGGAGATGGAACGGCCTCTTGTTGCCCAGATCTGGGGGAACAACCCGGAGCACTACTATCGCGCAGCACGTGACTTGAGAGAGATGGGATTTGACGGCATAGACATTAATATGGGCTGCCCCGTCAAGAAGATTGTGAAGAAGGGGTGCTGTTCCGCGCTCATTGACAACAAACCGCTTGCACGGGAGTTGATCCTTGCAGCGCAGGAAGGCGCGGGTGAGCTTCCGGTGAGCGTAAAGACGCGCCTTGGATTCCGGCGGCTCCAGACTGAGGCGTGGGCAGGTTTCCTGCTTGAGTTGAAGCCGGCGGTACTTACCATGCATGCCCGTATTGCCGCCGAGATGTCTGACTTTCCGGCACGGTGGGAGGAATTAGAAAGCGTGGTGCGTCTTCGGGATGAAATGGGATCTGATACCCTGATTCTGGGAAACGGGGACGTAATGAGCCTTGGGGAAATTGAAGAGAAGGCGCGGCGCTTTGGTGTTGATGGGGCCATGGTGGGGCGCGGCATATTTCACAATATTTTCCTGTTCAATGCGAACCGCCAGGAAACAGAATTTTCCGTGTCCGAACGCCTTGCGCTGCTGCGGCGCCACCTGGCACTCTATCGGGCTACCTGGGGAGACAACGGCAATTTTGAGGTAATGAAGAAGTTTGTGAAGGTCTATGTTGCGGACTTCTATGGTGCCGCCCGCCTCAGAAACCGCCTCATGGAGTGTACCACCTACGATGAAGTGGAACGGGAGCTCGCCCGGTGGCAACTACCGGTGGAGCACTAGTCGGTGATGTCAGGCTGCTCCTGCTGAGCAAATGGATCTTTGGCTTCCAGCTCCTCATCAACGCTTTCCGGCCTGTGGAATCTGTCAATGAGCTCGCGTACCACTGAAATTGAAGAGTCAGATAATTCACGCATGGCAATGCCAAGCGAGTAGAATCCGTCCTCCGCATCTTCCCGGCACCAGACAACCTCACCTTGAAAAGAGAGCCGGCCGCCGTCCATAACGTTTGCCGGCAGATCCATATGTAGCGTGCTTGAATATCCGGTAGGCAACTGCTGGTCCGCCATGAGCATCATGCCTTCCGGGGTGAGATCAACCAAAACACCGAGCGGCTTGCCTGTCCTGGTATCAAACACCCGCAGGTGATAAATAAGCCGTATTCTATCCTTTCTTCGTGCGTCCATGTTTTCCGTCTCCCACTTTTCTGAGAATCATCAGGGTCATGTCATCCGTTTGTGTGTGTTGAAAGTTCTGGACGTCTTCAAGGATTGTTGCGGCGGCCGCAGGCACCGGAGAGTGAGCTACGCGCGCAAACACTTCTTCCAGCCTATCCTGTCCGTAAAGATCTTCATTTTCATCTCTGGATTCAGTGAGGCCGTCTGTGAAAAGCAGTACCACGTCATCATTGGAAATTGGGATTTCCTTGGTGGAGAGATATTCGGAGAGCGAGTCCGTTATTCCAAGCCACGAGCCCTCGGTCTGTACTACTTCGATACGTTTTTCTGCGGCACGATAGATCAAAATGTCCTGGTGATGTCCTGAGACGGTGAGCCCTCGGTCTCCAAGTTTAAGAATTGACATAGTCATGTAGTGATTTGAGCCAAGTCTGCCTACATTTTCCCGCAGCACGTTGTTCACGGTATCAAGGACTTCTACCGGCTTTGAGACCCGACGTCCCTTGATAACGGTCATAACGCTTGTCTGGGCCATCATCATAATGAGCCCGGAATCCAGACCGTGGCCCGCCACATCGCCAATTGCAACGTAGCGCTCTCCGTTCACGGTTTCGATTATGTCGTAATAGTCCCCGCCAACCTCCATGGCGGGAATCATGGTGACCGCTATCTCATATCCCTTGATTTGCAGGTGGCGCGGCAGGAGTGCCATCTGGATATGTTTGGCCAGCTCCATTTCGCTCCAAAGCGCGTCGCGCGCCTGTTTGACCTGAACGAGCAGGGAAAATTCGGTTTGAATGAGGCGGTATCTGACATGGTTAATGGCCACGGATATGATGGAGTTTCCGCAGAGGAAGAAGAGATTGTTGGCCATTGCGGCGCCGTTGAAATGTGGATGGGCAATCAAGTTGAAGATGACGTACATGCCGATGATGAGGGCGGAGTTTGCGGCTGTGTGTGTTGCGCGCCACGGCATGAGCAGGTTCACGCCAATTATTACCATGATGAGACCGGCGTAGTAGCCTGATTCAAAACCGCCAAGGTCAACGGTCATGAGAACAATGGCGCCGCCAACCTGGAGTGACATGAGGTAGCCGTGAAGGTAGGAATACTTGTTTGGCTTTGAATTGCGTACTACGAGGTACTGCAGAAACGCTATGAGAGCAGAGATGCCTCGATACACCGCAAAACGGGGAAGCAGCTCACGTGGCGTGATGAAAATGTCCAGGACAAAGAAAAGCGGCACCAGCACGAATGCAAGTGCGGTGATGGTTTGCAGCCAGTCATGGATAATTCCAATCTGGTAGCCGGTAAAGTCGTTGTTGTCAATTGCCCGTGCTGTGTAGGTATCAGAAACGCGATGCCGTTGGTTGCCCTGATCTGATTTTTGACGGAGAAGTCCCAGTTGGTCAGCCATTGCCACCCCGCTTCTGGATACGGAGAAACATCTGGATGCCGGTTTCGTCGTATTCAACGCTCGTTGTTGCGCCCGGGAGCTCTGCAGCCAGCGCCACGAGCTCTTCTTCTGTTCGGTGGAGGATGGACCAGTCCAGCCAGTATGCCATGTAGTACAGGGTAGGATTATTTGTAGAGAAATTGCCAATAACCAATTCTCCGCCAGGTAACAGGAGATTATAAAGTTTCTTCAGTACGGCCGTTGCCACGGGAGGGGTGAGATAATCAAAGAGTCCCATTGAGTAAATGAAATGGAACTCTCCCCATCGTTCCTGAAGCTCCCGGGTTACCAGCATGGTGCGCACCGACTCCTTGATGAAGTCTACCGAGAGCCTGGTGTGAAGCCGTTCCTCTATTTCCGCAACCAGGCCTGCCGCTTCCAGGAGCGCCTGTTGATCCTGATCCAGAAGCGAGTAGTGCAGCCGGTCACAGTCACGAGATGTGCGGAGGATGTCTGCGAGCTCAAACGCAGGTCCGCACGCCACAGATAACACGTTCACGCGGGAGAGCGCGGCGTTTTCCGGTGCGTCCATGAATCTGGTCACCATTGCAGCCAGGTCCCCGCGTCTGTTCCTCACTGCCTGTGCGGCGGACTGTCCCACCGGATGTTTGTGCATGAGCTTGCCAAACGTGCTCTCTCCCTGATAGTCATTCAGGTAGATCATACGCATCATTTCCGAATCACCAATGTAGCCGCGCGGTTTCAGGTTGGTTCGTGCCATGATGGGCGAGCAGAGAATGATGTTCCAGAGTTGCTTCCGGAAGTAGTAGCCGTGATGTTCATGCTCTTTGTCCGTGAAATCCCGGACAATCTGGTAGAGCCGGGAGAGTTGTGCATCAAGGTAACCCATCAGGTCCGGCCCAAGATTTTCCAGGATTCCTGCTTGAATTGAGTCCCTGACTGCCGGATCCTCTTCCCGGTATTCACTGTCAATTCTGTCAAAGAGTGTCTTGTATGCGCTCAGGTCATACGTCAGGTCTGACACATACTCCCGAAATGCCGCGTTAATGCTGTTCTTGTAGCCGAGGATAAGCGGGAGATTGACTGCAGAAGATTCAAGGGTGTCAATTCTGGATCTGAAGAAGAGCTTTTCAAAATTGGGGATGCTGCCAAGGGGCACCAGCCGGAACGCGCCACCCCCTCCGTTTCTTTCCTGCCACACGCGGCACGGCCCCATTTCTACGCTCTTACTGTCAACCTCCAGAGTCAGAAGGGGAAAGTCACCGGTGAGCTCTTCAGCGGTGCCGTCACCATACTCCAGCCAGAGCGAATAGCGGGATGCATAGCGAGCCCGAACGGGAAGCTCCGCGGTGCGGCTCTTGAGAACACCCGGGAAGTATGGTGCTGTCTGCTCCATAACGCTACTCCGCGCCTCTTATCTTAATTCGACCGTCACTCGTAGCGAAAATGGTAAGGGCGGTAAATGACACGTCCTGCCACTTCAGTTCTTTGCTATACAACACTGAAACGCTGCCACTTCCAACTCGTGCTTTTTCAAGTACTTTTATGATCGGCGTGAAGGTTGAAGAGTTCATGTAGGAAAGGTGGCGAAAGTCAAGGACGAGCCGCTTCTCCTGGTCAAACGCCTGCTTCATAGCGCCAAGGAGAATGGGAAGGACAAACTCCGCCGGATCTCTCAAAATACTCTTTCCGGAAAATGCAAGGGTAACGCTGTCTTTATGCGCTTCCTGTTGAATCTCCAATGGTCCATCACGATATGTCTCGGATGATTCCATATCTACCCTACCTCCTATCCATTCAGCTTGGCGACTGCGGATACGCTAAGTGTATTGTCTTCACCAAGGACAAAATCAATTGCAGCGTGGCCCTCATACGCGATCCGGACAATGCCAAGTCCGCTTTTTCCCTGACTCATTGGCTCACGCGATATTTCCTTCACGCGTTCAAGATACGCTTCAAAGGGGTCCTGGAACCCTCGAATCCACTGCAGGATCTGGTCAAGCTGTCTGAGATGCGTGCGGGAACTTCTTCCGACAGGATTTTTAACGTGCACGGTGATGGTCTGACCAGAAAGATCTACCGACACTTCCAGAGCGTCCGCTTCCTCGCCGCTTGCCCGACCATATTTTATACCGTTTTCAACCAGCTCGCAGATAACCATGGTGTATGTATCTACCGTTCCGGATGGAAGATCTGCGGCCCTGAGAAACTCCGATGCCCTGTCATTGACCTCTTCCAGCTGATTCCAATCCGGCTTGACCGAAAACTTCATTTCCTTATCCATATTACTTACGTGTCCATGCCGCCGTACACGCGACTACACAGCGTTCCTTGCAAAGGTACCCGGACATCCTCCCTCTTGCAACATGACTGTCATCCTGTCAGAAGGCACGGCGGGACTGCAATAGTAGCCCTGTACAAACTGACAGCCCCGCTCCGTCAGAAATTTTAGCTGTTCGGCCCGTTCCACTCCTTCTGCAACCACATCCAGTTTCAGGCTCAGCCCCATGGCAATGATAGCAGAGGCAATTTCCACGGCGCCGGTATCGTGAGGCACATCCCGAACAAAGGACTGATCTATCTTTATTCTATCCACAGGAAGCCGTTTAAGATACGCCAACGACGCGTACTTGGTGCCAAAGTCATCAATGGTGAAGGAAACTCCAAGATCGCGCAGCCGCTTGAGCGTTGTGATGATTTCAGGGGCATCGGAAATAAACACCGTTTCCGTCAGCTCAAAGTCCAGACGGGAGGCGTCCAGTCCGGATTCAACAAGCGTTCTCTCCACTACTTCCGGGAAATCTTCCCGTCTCAGTTGTCGTGCCGAAATATTCACTCCAACCCGAATGTCAGGCAGATGCTCTTTCTGCCACGCAACCGCCTGCAAACACGCATTCTGGAGAATTAACTCTCCCAGCCGGCTGATCAGGCCGGCTTCTTCTGCCACCGGTACAAAAAAATCCGGTGCAATCATACCGAGCTCAGCGCTGTGCCATCTTGCCAGCGCCTCTACCCCGACTATCTTACCGGTTGCTGCTTCAAGCAGGGGCTGATAGTAAAGCAGAACTTCATTGGCATCCAGTCCGCGGCGGAGGCGGTTTTGATACAAGAGTCGTTCACGCCCGTGAGCGTTCATCTCCTCCGAGTAGAATTGAACACCGTTTTTCCCGCTCTGTTTGCTCCGGTACATGGCGCTGTCAGCGTTTCGGAGCAGGGTTTCCGTGTCACAACCGTCAGCAGGATACACCGCTATTCCTATGCTGCCGGTGATAAAAATTTCCTGGCCATCAATCTCTGACGGTTCTGCGATGCGCGTAAGGATATTTCTGGCTACCGACGAGGCGTGTTCCGGAACGGTCAGATTTCTTATGAGCACGGTAAACTCGTCCCCGCCAAGACGGGAGACGGTGTCACTGGTGCGGACAGAAGAGGAAATTCTATCGGCGATGATGCGCAGAAGATGGTCTCCTGCGCGGTGGCCCAGTTGATCATTGACCATCTTGAACCCGTCCAGATCAATTAACAAAAGACAAAATTTCTCTCCGGAGCGGCCTGCAATTGCCATAGCCTGCGTCATTCTGTCCTGGAAGAGCCGCCGGTTGGCAAGATGGGTAAGGGAGTCATAGTGTGCCATTCTATAGAGCTGTTCTTCCGCCACCTTTTGCCGCGTGATGTCCGCAAACATGCCAATGTAGTGGCTGACCTTTCCGCCCTCTGAGGTCACCGCGGCAATTGAAAGCCACTGCGCGTAGAGCTCCCCGTTCTTTCTCCGATCCCAGACTTCCCCCTGCCACGAACCGGTTACGTGAATGGCGTTCCATATTTGTTCATCGCTGTCCGGCTCGCTCCCTTCCGATTGCAGGAAAGACATAGTCTCTCCCAGTGCTTCCTCCGGTGTGTAGCCGGTAATAGCCGTGTAGGCTGGGTTCACGTCTACAATGCGAAGATCCGTGTCTGTTATGACAATAGCCTCCGTGGCGTTTTCAAAAACACGCGCATTGAGTGCTACCTTTTGTTCCATCTGCCGGTGATGAGTCACATCTATGCCATATACATTTACATGATCGTGCCTTTGCACGGGTACAAATACCAAGAGGATTGAGACAAAACCGACCGTGAGTGTTGATTCTTTGGTTTCATCATCTGCAAGCACACTCTGGACAAGGCGTTTCCACTGTTCAGGTACAGTGGCGCCAACGGTCACTTCCCACTCACGCAGAACAAGCCAGCTTCCGGGGTTGGCGGATAGCACCTCACCGGAAGCCGAAATTCGTAATACCGGAGAAGGGTTTTTCAGGTCAACCTGAGAAAGGGCGGCAGGTTCGTCATGGTCCTTTGCAGACAGATGTGGGAGGGAGGCAAAGATGGTGTAGCCTTCCTCCTTAGATTGCAAGCGGGGTCTCACTGTATAGGATAACCGAATTGGATTCCCATGCTTGCACTTCAGGGTGAACTGGCCATGCAACGGTTGGGTAAGGCTGCGTGCGTGGGGAAGCGTTTCCACAAACGCGGCTGCCGCCTTCTCATCATAGAAGAGTTCAGAAATAGACTTACCGTTTAGCTCTTCACGGGCAAAACCAAGAAGCTCCGCTGCGGCATCCGTGCACCCGGATATGGCGCCGTGGGCATCTACGTGAAAGAGACTTCCGCCCCGCTCTCCGGGGGAGGGCTGATAATTGGAGGAATCTCCATATCCTGCCGGCGGTCGATTTTCCCCGGATCCAGCCGGCATGGATGCTTTACCCCGCACACGACGCCTCCGAAAGCGGAACTCATTTTCCGCTACGTTGAAGGATAACGCCTGCGGGGCGCCTTTACAACAGGGCGCAGCCAGAAACAATATGTGAGGCTACTCTCCGGAAGCGTGTATGAGGCGGTTTGAGCCGGCGTTATCCGGTGTTTTTTCCACGGCGTTCAGGCGATACACCATCTGCGATTGCTGAATACCTTTCAGGACCGTGTTCATCCTTGTAAGACTCTTCACCGCGCCGTAAACCGCTCTGATAGCATCCCGGTCTGATCTTACCGCCTGTGAGATAATGGCCTCCCCGCCGCGTGCGGTACTCTGAATGCGGGCCGCTATGTTGACAGTCTGACCAAAGTAGTCCACCCGGTTATTGAGGTTCACAGCGATGGTTTTGCCGGCGTGAAGCCCGATTTTTACCAGGACCTGTCCCCGGATGTTTTCTTTCCGGTTAAACGCTTCAAACGCTTTTTGGATGGCAACTGCAGCAGCCGCACCATCAGCCGCACGCTTGAATGAGGCCATTACCGCATCCCCAATGGTCTTCACAATTATTCCGCCGTGCTTGCGTACCACCCGAAAGAGAATTTCAAAATGGTCTCTTACCAGGGAGTAGGCTGCAGAGTCTCCTAAACGGTCGTAAAGTGCGGTGGAACCCTTAATGTCTGTAAACATGATGGCCACGTGCCGGATCTGCAGGCTTTCTGTCAATGACAGCGACTCATGTTCAAACAGGTCGTGGAAGAGGGGGATGTGAAGGCAATCCAACCCGGAGACGTAATGAGCCGGCATTGGGATAGCTTTTCGCGCGTGAAGCTCCGCCGTCCGGGCGCGTTGGTCCGCAAGAAAACGTTCTGAAACAGTATAGAGGTTCTCTGCCGGGGTGAAGGTGACTTCCACATTCTGATCCAGGGTGTTTTTGAAGTTCGCTTTGCACAGCGGGCAGTGATCTTGCGCGCCGGCGTCTTTCAAATGGTGGTGGGACTGCGCAACGGCATTGCAACTGGTGCAGTGAAAATCCCAGTTCAGATCCATAACACCGTCATGTACCAGCTGAATGAAGAGTTCCAGTAGCTGTTTGTCGTCTGTCTGCAGGTCACTTGCAAGCTGAAATGCGTTGATCCGCCACAGCTCCCTGTCTTTTGCACCGGCGATCCAGTCAACTATCTCAGCAACCGGCCACGAGGTTTCCCCAACGCCTTGTAGCGCATTCCGTGTTGCTCGCGCAAGTTTTCTGGTACCCATGACACGTCTCCTCTCATTGCTATTCTGGAGAAAAACCTACGCCTTAATTATCACGGAGAAGTCACAGAACGGTCAGATCTCTGTCATGGATGCATCTTTTTAATCAGTGACCATTGGGGCGTCGCCTACATGGTTGTTGGATGCAAGCTCGTCAAGGATGAAGCGCGCTACGTGGCTTCTGGATGTGCGGGCGCCGGTGCCGCGGCCCGCGTATCCAACGCGGTAAGCACCTGAAACCGGCTTGTTGTGAAGCATGGGAACGCGCACCACCGTCCAGTCAAGTCCGCTCTGCCTGACAATCTCAATGTAGCGTATTGCATCCTCAAGAAGGCCGGGACGAACTATACGGAGCGCGGTCTTAAAGAACCAGTCTACCAGACCCGGACGGTCTTCCGGCACCTCAACACCGCCTCCGGTCAATACAATGAGCCGCCGGACACCGTGTTCTTTCATCCCCTGCACAATGTGCTCTGCGGCGCGCTGCAGCAGGTCCGGCGGCGAATCCTTGCGCTGTCCTATGACACTCACTACCGCGTCCGCGCCGGCTATGGCGTTCTTCACTTCTTCAGGACTGAGAACGTTGCCCGGTACAACTTTCACATCGGGAAGCGGTGGTTGCCACCGGTCGGCATTGCGGACCGCGGCGCGTATGGTATGATTTTCGTTCACGGCCTGTTCTATGAACGGAAGTCCGCTTCTCCCGCTTGCGCCGAATAAGGTGATAGTCATCTGCGCCTCCTCATGCGCTTGAAACAAGACGCCGCCACTGGGACGGAGACATATCGGTCTTCTTCTTAAATACCCGGGAGAAGTAGTACTGATTGTCAAAATTAAGCGCAGCAGCTACTTCCTTGATGGAAAGTGCCGGATTCTGCAACAATTCCTTGGCCCGGTGGACCCGGAGCTGCAAGAAATACTGGTATGGCGTGAGGCCGGTATACTGCCGGAAAATCTCCAGGAGCCTGGTGTAGCCTATACCTACCCGTGCGGCAAGCTCCGGAATGGCGATTCCCGTGTCCACATGTTCCCGCATGATCTGCCGCGCGCGCTGCACAGCCGCGCTGTCTCCGTGCTCCGTGCGGGATGTGGTTTCCGCAACGTGAATATGGGCAAGCAATTGCAGGATGAGCGCTCCCAGACGAAATTGAAACCCCGGAGTTTGCTGGCGGCAGAGTTGCACAATTTGCTCAAAATCAGCGGTGACTTCCGAGTTTACCCCAACGTGATGAAGGGCGCGCTCCGGGCTGAAAAGCCCGTTGTGCCACAAGCGGTAGGCGTGTTCCCCGGCAAACCCCACCCAGTACTCATTCCAGCCGGTTTCCTTCTTTGGATGATAGGCGTGACGGACGCCGGGAAAGAGGAGAAAAAGATCTCCGGCTGACACCTCGCACGTGCCAAAGCGCTCACACTGGAAGTATCCGGAGCCGGCAGCAATATAGATTGCCTGGAACTCCGCAAGCACTCGTCCGGTACGTACCGTAGCCGCGTATTCGGTGGGGTGGTCTTCCGGTACCGGCGGGTAGTCTGCACCGGGCGGTACCGGTGTATAACCTGCGTCATTGCAGTATATTTCCCACCGGAGCGCTTCAGAATTGACGGGAAGATACCTGGAAAACCGCGTCGGAGTGTACACCGTAAAAAAATTGTATATCAAATATGTTTTTTTGTCCATTTGCGGCTTGCAAAAGGCGATCTATAGTGGATGCTACGAGAGGCAGCATCCATGGGAAAGAAGACCAGGTTGAGGGTTGGGGTATTTGGTATTGGCCTTGATACGTACTGGCCGCAGTTTTCCGGACTAAAAGAACGGTTGGAAGGCTATCAGAGCCGTATCACCGACGAGATTAGCGGTATTGGTGAGATAGATCTGGTGGATGCCGGGCTGGTGGACAATCCGGAACGCGCCTGCGGCGTGGGGTCTCTCTTTCGTCAGCAGCAGGTAGACATCATATTTTTGTATATCTCCACCTACGCGCTCTCTTCAACGGTGCTGCCTATTGCGCAGGAAGTGCGCGTTCCGATCATCGTGCTTAACGTGCAACCTGTTCCTGCCATTGATTATGAGGCATTTAACGCCCTGGGTGACCGCGGCAAGATGACCGGGGAGTGGCTTGCGCACTGTCAGGCATGCTGCGTACCGGAGATAGCAAGCGTCTTTAATCGTGCCGGCATCCGCTACCATCTGGTAACCGGCTATCTTGGGGAGAAACGCACCTCGCAGGAGATCCACGCATGGGTTGAAGCTGCGCGGGTAGCTAAGACCATGCGTGGAAACCGCCTTGGCGTAATGGGCCATTACTACGGCGGCATGCTGGATGTCTATACGGATGTTACCGCGCAAATTGCGGCGTTTGGTGGTCACGTGGACCTCATAGAAATAGATGAACTGGCGGCCATCCGGGAGCAGGTAACTGAGCAGGAGGTTGCGGAAAAGATTCAGGAGTTTCGCGCCACCTTTGATGTCTCTCCGGAATGTGATCCCGCGGAAACCGAGCGGGCCGCACGCACCTCTGTCGCCCTGGATAAACTTGCAGATAAACATCGTATTGGATCTCTTGCCTATTACTATGAAGGGCAGCCGGGGAACGTGCATGAGGATATAGTCACCTCGGTCATTGCCGGTAATACCCTCCTGACCGGCCGCAATATTCCGGTATCCGGTGAGTGCGAGATAAAAAACGCGCAGGCAATGAAGATCATGGACAGCTTTGGCGCCGGCGGAAGCTTCTCAGAGCTCTACGCCATGGATTTCAAAGACGATATCGTGCTCTTAGGACATGACGGACCGGCGCACTTTGCCATTGCCGAGGGGCCGGTGGGCCTTGTTCCCTTACCCGTATATCACGGCAAACCGGGTAAAGGACTTTCTATCCAGATGAGCGTCAAGCACGGGCCGGTCACCCTCCTATCCGTGTGTGAGGGACGTGACGGAGTTTACATGCTGGTTGCCCAGGCGGAGAGCGTTCCGGGACCGGTGCTGCACATAGGAAACACCAACAGCCGCTACCGCTTCCCCATTCCCGCACGTGATTTTGTGGAAAGCTGGTCCAAACATGGGCCATCCCATCACTGCGCAATAGGGATTGGGCACGTTGCGGACCGCATTGAAAAACTCGGTGACCTGATAGATATTCCAGTAGTTCGGGTTTGTTGACCTGCGCCGGATCAGGATGGGAAGGAGAAGAGATGAAACGAGTTGGATTTACCATGCAGTTGCTGCCCGGAAATGAAGCGGAGTACAAGCGCCGGCATGATGAAATCTGGCCGGAACTGGTGGCTGAGCTGCAGAATGCCGGAGTACGCGACTACGTGATCTACCTGGACAAAAGGACCAGCACCCTTTTTGCAAGCCAGAAAGTCACGGAACACAACACCGCGGATCAACTGGCGACACGGGAAATTGTAAAAAAGTGGTGGAGTTATATGGCTGATTTGATGGAAACTAACCCGGATGACTCACCGGTGGTGTATGATCTTGAAGAGATGTTCTACCAGGACTAATGATGGCGAGTACGCTGTCGGTATCCGCGGCAGGACCGCAGTGGAAAAGGGGTGACGGCAATGTCCGACTTAATCCTTGAACTCAAGCACATTACCAAACAGTTCCCCGGCGTTACGGCGCTCGATGATGTGCATTTTGAGCTCCAACGCGGAGAGATTCATGGCCTCATGGGAGAGAACGGCGCCGGGAAATCTACCTTTATTAAGATTATTACCGGCGTCCACACACCGGAAGCGGGAGAGATATATTTAAACGGGGAGAAGGTTGACTTTCGCACGCCGCTGGAAGCGCAGCGCATGGGAGTGGCGGCAATTTACCAGCACGTCACCTGTTATCCGGATCTCAATGTTGCGGAAAATATCTTCATGGGGCATGAAAAGGTGAAACGCTTCACCCGCCGCGTAGACTGGAAGGCAACCCATGCGGAGGCACAGGCACTCCTTGATACATTGGGCGCCAATTTCAGTTCCTACGAGCGGATGGGAAACCTTTCTGTTGCACGGCAGCAAATAGTAGAAATTGCCAAGGCACTTTCTACAAACGCCCAGATTGTCATCATGGATGAACCCACCGCCGCACTTACCCAGCATGAAAGCAACGAACTTTATCGCATAACGGACGGATTGCGGGACTCCGGTGTATCTATCATTTTTGTATCTCACCGGATGGAAGATATCCAGCGGCTCGCTGACCGGGTCACGGTCTTTCGTGATGCGCGTTACATTGGATGCTGGCCGGTAGATGAAATCACTCAGGAGAAACTGATTGTGGCCATGGTGGGGCGGGAGATATCCCAGATGTTCCCAAAGCGCCAGATTAACATTGGGGAAGAGGTGCTCCGCATTGAGAACCTGACACGAGTGGGCTACTTCCGTGATGTGTCCTTCACATTGCGAAAGGGAGAGATCCTTGGACTGACCGGCCTGGTAGGAGCAGGAAGAACGGAGGTGTGCGAGTCCATTTACGGAGTGGCTCCCTTTGACTCCGGGCACGTGTTTGTGGAAGGAAAGCAGGTGCACGTAAAAGATCCCATGCACGCGCTGCAGGTTGGGATTGGCTGCCTTCCGGAAGACAGACAAAAAGAGGGACTGGTCCTGGAGTGGGAGATTACCAAGAATATCACTCTTCCTTCACTCCGGAAATTTACTCGCTTTTCCTGGGTCAATGAAGATGCAGAACGAGCTGCGGCCGGAGAGCTTGCCAATAGGCTCAATGTGAAAGCAGGAACGGTCTTTACGCGCGCCTCGGCGCTTTCCGGGGGGAACCAGCAAAAGGTGGTAGTAGCCAAGATACTCACCCGTGAGCTGAAGGTCATTATTCTGGATGAACCCACCAAGGGCGTGGACGTGGCGGCAAAGGCGGCCATTTACGAAATTATTGGGGAGCTGGCCGAGCAGGGATACGGAATCATCTTTGTCTCATCTGAAATGCCTGAGGTGCTTGGAATGACGGACCGCATAGTGGTAATGAAGGAAGGCCATGTGACTGCCCAGCTTGACACCGCGGACGCAACGCAGGAGCAGATTCTAAACGCCGCCATGGTGGTGAAGACGCCGCGCACGGCGGACGCAATTGGGGCGGGAAAACAAACGGACTCCACGTCCGGCGGGAGTGAGGGGTAGTCCGTGGCAAAACGAAGCATTGGGTTTGCCGAAAATCTGCGGGAACTCGGCCTGTTAATATTTATCATCGTGCTCTCCGTGGGTGTGCAACTGCGAAACCCGGCGTTTCTTACCCTTGAGAACATAAACTCGCTTTTCACCAACACCGCGATCCTGGGCATCCTTGCGGTTGGCATGATGCTGGTGCTCATAACGCGCGGGATTGACCTTTCCATAGGGGCAACCATTGCATTCTCCGGAATGATCACGGCCCTCACCGTGTCCCGCTATCCGGATATGTCGCCGCTTTTGGCCATTGTTGAAGGCACGGCTATTGGTCTTGCCGTGGGTATGGTCATTGGTGTGCTGGTGGCCCGCTTTGATGTGCTGCCCATTATTGCAACTCTGGGCATGATGAACATCGTACGCGGTCTCACCTACGTGATATCAGGCGGGAAGTGGGTTAGTTCCTATCAAATGTCCACAGGATTCAAAGCCATTGCAACAGGGCGGACACTGGGACTGAACAATCTCATCTTCATAGCCATTGTTGTCTACCTGGTGGCAGCGTACTTTGTGAACCACAACAAAAGCGGCCGGCAGATCTATGCCGTGGGATCCAATCCTGAGGCGGCCGGCGTCTCAGGTATTCCAAAACGGCGCCTCATCTTTCTTGCATACTCCATCATGGGAGCGCTTGCCGGTCTGGCCGGCGTTCTCTGGGTGGCCAAGTTTGCCTCCGCACAGGGGGACACGGCCATTGGCTATGAGCTGCAGGTAATCGCCGCGTGTATTCTTGGGGGAGTCTCCATCACCGGCGGTGTGGGAAAACTCTCGGGCCTCATTCTTGGAACCGTTCTGTTTGGGATACTGAGTAACGCCCTGCCGCTTATTAACGTTTCTCCCTTCTGGCAAATGGGAATTCAGGGCGTGACCGTGCTTGCCGCGGTACTAACAAACGTGATGGTGAAACGCAACACGGAGCGCAACGCCTTGCGCCGGCGGGCAATATGACCGGTTACACGGAGCTACATGGATGAGTGACATTAATTTTCAGGAAGTACGGGTAAGCACGGCAAAACCGTGGAGCTGGAAGGAGTTTTTCTTTCAGTGGGAATGGTTGCTGGTGGTGGTGCTGTTGCTGGTTATCCTGGTGAACTCCATCATATCGCCCTACTTTCTCTCCCTGGACACATTTATCAACACGCCGGCCACCTTCCTGGATAAAGGCTTCATTGTCTTTCCCATGATGCTGGTCATCATTTTGGGAAAGATCGATATTTCGGTGGCGTCCACGGCGGCCCTTTCTGCGGTCGTTATGGCTGTTTCTTACAACGCGGGCCTGCCCATGCCTCTTGCCATACTGCTTTGCCTTGGCGTGGCAACCCTGGGTGGAGCCATAAACGGCTATCTCATGGTGCGCTTCAAAGAGCTCTCCTTTGTCATTGTCACCCTTTCCACCATGACCATCTATCGCGGCATTGCCTATATCATTCTTGGGGACCAGGCGGCCGGCAACTTTCCCGCGTGGTTTTCCTTTCTTGGTTGGGGATCAATTCTGGGGTTACCCGTAATTCTGGTATTTTTCATACTTGCCGCCGTCATCTTTGGCCTTCTTCTCCACCGTACCAGTTTTGGCCGCGTGGTATTTGGTATGGGAAATAACACCACCGCATGCCGCTATTCTGCAGTTAACACGGATCGCGTGACGCTCATTGTGTTTACGCTCGCCGGCTTGATGGCCGGCGTGACCGCCATTTTCCTTACCTCCCGTATGGGAAGCACGCGTCCCAACGTGGCCATGGGATATGAGCTGGAAGTGATTGCCATGGTAGCCCTTGGCGGGGTCAGCACGAACGGCGGCATTGGGCGCATAGGCGGACCCATTCTGGCAGTTTTCATCATAGGCTATCTCAGCTACGGCATGGGACTTGCCAACTTGCAGGCACCGGTGGTGCTGGTGGTGATTGGCACGCTTTTGATCACGTCTGTACTGGCAATGCGCGTGAGGTTCAGACAGAAGAAAAAAACTTCAGCCGTGTAGCGTTGCTACTGAGGTTGATGAGAATTTTAGGAGGTCTTTGTATGAAAAAAGGTATCATATTTCTACTCGTGATACTGATGCTCGTACCGGTGGTAATGACGTTTGCCAGCGGTGCACAGCAGGGCGGTACACAACGCTATGCATTTGTCTTCAAGAATACCGGTAATCCCTACGGTGAGAAGCAAATGGGCGGGTTTAAGGATGGCATCGAAGAGCAGGGTTACGAAGCTATTCTTCGCGCCCCGGATCAACCCACTGCTGAAGCCCAGATTCAAATTGTGGAACAGTTAATCACGCAGAAAGTGGCATCAATTGCGATCACCGGCAATGACTTTGATGCACTCCAACCGGTACTGACCAAAGCAATGGATCAGGGCATCAAGGTTCTCTCTGCAGACTCTGCGGTGAATCCCAAGAGCCGTATGGTTCACATCAACCAGGCTGACTCTGAGAAGATTGGCCGCACCCTCATTCAGGCCGCGTATGACATGGCAGGCGGAAGCGGAGAGATCGCCATTCTTTCAGCCACCAGCCAGGCTTCCAACCAGAATCTCTGGATTGAATGGATGAAGAAAGAGCTGAGCCAAAACCCGGACAAATACGCCAACCTGAAACTGGTTCGCGTTGCCTACGGTGATGATCTTCGGGACAAGTCGGTGAGTGAAACTGAAGGTCTTCTTCAGAGCTATCCTAATCTGAAAGTCATCATAGCACCCACAACGGTTGGTATTGCTGCGGCAAGCAGAGTCATTACCGACAAGGGTCTCATTGGCAAGGTGAAGGTGACCGGGCTTGGTCTCCCCTCGGAGATGGCGGAATACATTAAGAACGGCGCCTGCCCCTACATGTTCCTCTGGAATCCAATTGACGTTGGCTACCTGACCGCCTATGCGGCAACAGCTCTGGTATCAGGAGAGATTACCGGCGCAGCCGGAGAAAAGTTCACCGCCGGCCGTCTTGGCGAGTTTGAAGTGGTAAAGGCTCCGGACGGCGGAACGGAAGTGCTTCTTGGTGCACCGTTCAAGTTTGACCCGTCAAACATTGACGAGTGGAAGGACGTCTATTAATAGACATCCCGCACCAAACTCTCTATTTGCCGCCCTGTTTGGGGCGGCTTTCTTTTGGGCGCGCGGATATACCCGGGCACCTTTTCCTGCTACCATACGCGCATGAGCCTTCATCTTGTGAACACTATTGTACTCGGCATTCATCTGGTCGCCGCCATGTTCTTTGTGGGCGGTTCTCTCTTTGTATGGCTGGTGCTGATCCCCGCATCCTACCGGCTGACCGATGATGAGAGGCGCCGGACGGAGATTGTTGGGAAAGTGGCTCGCCGCTTTGGTCATTACGTGGGAGCAGCCATTGTAATCCTGGTTGCCACCGGAATCTATAACGCCACCTGGTATCTGGATAGTTTTGGCGCGCTCTTCTCAGATACGGAGGGCCGGATTCTGTTGGCAAAAATCATTGCGGTTATTCTCCTTTTTGCCCTGATTGCCGTCCATGACATCTACTTTTCCCGCCGCATCGGCCAGCTGGCGCGGGAGGGAAGAGAAGAGGAGCTTCACGCGGTGCGCAGAAATAGCCGTGCAGTTTCAGCGGCGGGAGTAGTCATGATGGGGATAGTGATTGCACTTGTCATGGCGATGCATTACGTGGAATGACTCGCTATCCCTTCAGCATGCCCTCGCTCAGACCTTCCACAAAGAAGCGCCGGAAAATGAAGAAGAGAATAAGCACCGGCAGAATGCTGATGACAATCGTTGCACCAATTCGGCCCATGACGAGCGTTTGCAGCTCATCGCGCAGCCACACAATTCCAACGGGAAGTGTCTGCCACTCGTTCTTTGTCATGAGGGTGCTGGCAAACATGTACTCCTGCCATGCAAAGACAAAGGTGATAATGGTTGTGGCTGCAAGCGCCGGCGTATTGATGGGAACGAGTACGCGCCACCACATTTGAAACTCGTTACAGCCGTCAATAATGGCTGCGTCACGGATATCAGTCGGAATGGTTGAAAACGCGCCGCGCATGATGAGCAGACCCCACGGTATGTTAAGCGCCACATACGGGAAAATGAGGCCAAGCCACGTGTTGCGCAACCCCATCGTATATTCCATTAAAAAGATAGGAATGAGATACATGATATAGGGGATGGTGAGAACACCTACCACGGCCATGAACAGTATGTTCTGCCCCGGGAATTTTCTCATTCCAAACGCGTATCCTCCCATTGCGCTGGCAACAAGCACAATGAGTACGGTGGAAATGGTAACTACCAGACTATTTGTGACGTAGCGTACAAAGCCACTCATTTCCGTGAGAACATAGACGTAGTTGTCCAGTGTCAGAGCGCCGGCACCGGGGAGAATGGTTGGAGGGTACTTATAGAGATCCTGAGTGGTGCGCAGGGAGGTGTTCAGCATCCATACGGGCGGGAATATAAAGATCGCGGCAAAGATAATCACCAGTATGAGAATGATGGTGTTTTTGTTTATGAAGGAATTTGAATTAGAACGTGCTACAGTTGCCACATCAGTCCTCCTAACCTCGTTGAGCTGGTTCCGGCCTGAAGATGCGGTTCAGCACCCAGGTGAGTATGAGAATGATTGCTGCCGTCAGATAAGCAACCTGAGACGCATCTCCCATATCCAGCCGCTCAAACGCCAGCTTCCAGGAATAGAGATAAAGCGTGAGCGTTGCCTGGCCGGGGCCGCCCTGCGTAACTACGGCCGGAAGGGCGTAAACTTTGATTGAATTAATGAGAATCCAGATTCCGCTTATGAGCATATAGGGCTTCAGGTTTGGTATCATCACCAGGGTAATTTCCTGAAAGAAATTTGCTCCGTCTACCCGCGCCGCATCTCGGAGGTTACGGGAAATGCCCTGGAGTCCGGCCAGGAAAATGATAAGGGTAAAACCGGTCATCTTCCAGGAGCGCGCCACCACCAGGCTGTAAAGAGCGGTGGATGGGAGGCCAAACCAGTTTACGGCAAGTTTCTTCAGACCAATAGAGCGCAGGACATGATTCACAAAGCCCACGTCCGGTGCCAGAATCCAGGCAAAGGTAATTCCCACAAGTGAAAGCGGAATAATCATGGGCATGTAGAAGATAATTTGAAACACCTGCGTTCCACGCCGGAGCTCGTTAATGAAAATTGCTACAATGAGCGAAACAAGAAAGGTGATCAGAAAATACGGGATCGCAAACTTCATCTGATTCAGAAGTGCCGTTTGAAAGAAATCGTCTTGGACAATACGTTCCCAGTAGCCGGAGAGCCCTATAAATGTGGGCGCGGAGTCCTTTGCATAGTTGTACTGCGTGAGGCTCAAATATCCGGAAAACGCCACGGGAAACGCAATGAAAATGATGACAAAAAGAAGGGTGGGTAGCAGGAATATGAAGAGATTAAACCGGCTTGCGGCGCGCTTTCGGGCCGCTCTCCGTTTGCTTCGTTTACGTTGTTTCGCATCGCTCACGATGTTCCTCCTTCGATGAGGTGCCTGGCGGACGGCGAGTCAACGGCGAAAAGAGGCAGGGAAGGACTAAGATCCCTCCCTGCCGCTATGAAAGGTCAACTCTCTTCGTGCTTAGTCATACGCACGGAGATCCGAGAAATCCAGCCCCTGGATGTCCTGCTGAATACTTGAAAGCGCCTTGTCAACGCTCATGCGTCCAAACGCCGCTTCCGGCAGGTATTTCTGCAAAATATCGAGATACTTCTCCAGGTCCGCGTAGAGCGGAATTGGCCTGGAGTGGTCTGCAATGTTGAGAATGGTAGGCATCTGGTCCTTGAACCAGGTGATACCGTCGCCGTAATAGTCTTTGATCACGGGGAGCTTTCCGTAGTTGTTGAAGCTCCACTGCTGCATCTGCCTGGAAAAGACCACGTCCCGAATGAATTGTTTTGCAAGCTTCTTCTGTGCAGGCTTTACAACCTTTGGGATCCATACCGAGTGGGTCCAGATCACACTTCCGTTCTTCTGGGCGCCCGGCCAGCCAAGGTATGCAATATCACTTTGGTCGTTTGTCACGCTGACAAGCTCCATAGCATGACTCTGTGCGGCATAAAACGATCCGGCCGCGCCGGTTTTCCACTTCTGATAGCCCGCATCATCACTGGTGGTGTACACGCCAATACCATCTTTGTGCATTTTCTGAAGGTAGGTGAGCCACTTATGCGCCGCATCGCTTGAGACGTCAAAGCCTTTGCCGTCATTTGCGGTGAAATTGCCCGTCATTGCCTGGAGCGGACCCGCCCAGTCATACTGCATGAACTCGCGGTCCCAGATCTGAACGTGTGCGCCCAGTTCTGCCGCGCTTTGCAGCTTTCCAAACCAGCGGAAGAAATCACTTTCATTCCAACTGGGAATGGGTACCGGTTGTCCGTCGTTCCAGAGCCCCGCATCTTTCATGATACCGGTGTTTACGCCAATCACGGCTACTTCACCCATAAACGGCAAGACCGGGTAATTTGTTCCCGATCCGTCCGACTTTTTATATTTCCCTGCGGCCAGAAAACCGCCGACAAAGTTGTTCTTAGCCAGATTTCCGGTAAGCATATCGTCCATTGGTTCGGTCCAGCCGCCGGTAATCACGGGTGCAAGCATGGATCCCGAGCCACCGACAAAGAGATCAAACGATGCGGACCCCTGCTGGAATTCCGTGATCCAGGTGGGTGCGCTCCACTTGTCTGCGCGAATCAGCTCAACGCGGACGTTGTCCTGGGCCTTTTCCCACTGCTTGGCAAACTCTTCCAGGTTAAACTTCTTAAAGATCCACGGCGGTGCTGCAACTCGCAGAACCTGTTCCGAGGAGGACTGTTGTCCCTGGTTCATTTGCTGTCCCTGATTTGACTGTTGCTGTCCGCTGCCAAACGCGGTTGCGGCAACAAACATGACAGCCACTATAAGTAAAGCTAAACGTTTCATATAATCGCCCTCCTTTGGCGGTGTACCATTAACATGCAAATTCTGTGCCACATGCGCGGGAGCCGCGTTTGCCTCTTACATCCCGGGAGGGCGTTGTTTTGGGAGGCGGGGCGCGGCGCTGAGTAAAGATTACACAACCCGGGGGCGTGCTTCGGGGGAATTTGACGGCCTACTCGCGCGTAAGTAACCTGAACATACTTTTCGGGCAGACTCTTGCCGCGCGGGTTGGGGAGGTCCGGAGAACACAAGAATTAGTGAGGGACGGAAAATGGAATATCATGTGAGTAAGACCACAGAGGAACTTGGGGTAGCAGCCGCAGAAACGGCGGGGGCAATAATTCGAAACGCAATAGAAGAACGCGGGCGTGCGAACATTGTTCTGGCCACGGGAATGAGTCAGGTCAACACGCTATCAAACCTTGTAGAAAGAGATGACATTGACTGGCAGGCAGTTACCGCGTTCCATCTTGATGAATACATTGGGCTATCGGAATCCCACGCGGCCAGTTTCCGCAAGTACCTGAAGGAACGTTTCCTGGCACATGTGCCACACCTTGGAGAGTTCCACTTTGTTGACGGTGAGGCGGCCGACCCGCAGCAAGAGTGCCGCAGAGTTGGCAACATTATCTCACAGCACCGCATTGACGTGGCGCTTGTTGGGATTGGAGAGAACGCCCATTTGGCATTCAACGACCCGCCGGCTGATTTTGACGTATCCGATCCGTTCATTGTGGTGGAGCTTGACCAGGCGTGCAGACAACAACAGGTCAACGAAGGCTGGTTTGACTCCCTGGATGATGTGCCGTCCCGTGCAATAAGCATGACGATATCTCAAATTATGCGCAGTGAAAATATAGTTGCTTCCGTTCCGGACAAGCGGAAGGCCGAAGGAGTCAAGTGCAGTGTTGAAGGCGCCGTATCAAAGATGTGTCCGGCTTCAATTCTTCAGCAACACCTTAGCTGTGAGCTCTTTTTAGATAACGCCTCAGCTTCCTTGTTGGGTCAAACGGGTAAGTGAGTAGTTGAAAATCGATCCATCCGTCTTACTGGAGTTTCATCAATCGTACGCACGAAGGTCAGAGAAATCCAGATCCTGGATGTCCTGCTGAATGCTTGAAAGCGCCTTGTCAACGCTCATGCGTCCAAACGCGGCTTCCGGCACGTACTTCTGCAGAATATCGAGATACTTTTCCAGGTCGGCATAGACCGGCAGCGGTCTGGAGTGTTCTGCAATATTAAGGATGGTGGGCATCTGGTCCTTGAACCAGGTGATGCCGTCTCCGTAGTAGTTCTTGATCACGGGGAGCTTTCCGTAGTTGTTAAATCCCCATTGCTGCAATTCTTTGGAAAATACCACCTCGCGTATGAAGCGCTTTCCAAGTTCTTTGTGTTTGGTCACTTTTGGCATCCACACCGAGGTTGGGAAGATCACGCTCCCGTTCTCCTGAGCGCCCGGCCAACCGATGTAGGCAATGTCACTTTCATCGTTCGTGACGCTTACCAGTTCCATCACGTGGCTTTGTGCTGCGTAGAACGATCCGGCCGCGCCGGTTTTCCACTTCTGATAGCCGGCATCATCACTGGTGGTGTATACGCCAATTCCTTGCTTGTTCATCCTCTGCAAATAAGAGAGCCACCTGTGTGCCGCATCGCTTGAGACGTCAAAACCCTTGCCGTTCTGTGCGACAAAATTCCCGGTCATGGCCTGCAGAGGTCCTGCCCAGTCATACTGCATAAACTCGCGGTCCCAGATTTGAACATGTGCGCCCAGTTCTGCGGCATCCTGCAGCTTGCCAAACCAGTCAAAGAAATCACGTTCATTCCAACTGGGAATAGGAACAGGCTGTCCGTCGTTCCAAAGACCCGCGTCCTTCATGAGCGCGGTATTCACTCCTATTACTGCTACTTCACCCATAAAAGGCATGACAGGATAATTGGTTCCCGACGCGTCAGGCTTCTTATACTTGCCGGCAGCAAGAAATCCAGCCACGAATTTGTCTCTGGCCATGTTTCCCGTCAACATGCCGTCCAGCGGTTCGGTCCATCCTCCCTTGATGACCGGTGCGAGCATAGCTCCGGTTCCACCGATAAAGACATCAAAAGAGCTGGATCCCTGCTGGAATTCCGTAATCCAGGTTGGTGCGCTCCATTTGTCTGCGCGAATGAGCTCCACGCGCACGTTGTCCTGGGCCTTTTCCCACTGTTTGGCAAACTCTTCAAGGTTGAACTTTTTGAAGATCCACGGTGGAGCGGCCACGCGCAGCACCTGCTGACCAGAGGACTGTTGTCCCTGGTTCATCTGTTGACTTTGGCCCGGCTGTTGCTGCCCGCTACCAAATGCGGTTGCCGCAGCGAACAGTACAATCAGTGTGAGTAAAGCGAAACGTTTCATACGTCGTCCTCCTTTGACATTGGTCTATACCTGCAATAAGCGTGCCAAAAAATGACATGCGGCATGACGCAACCGTGAGGCGACTATCAGCCGTTGCAGAGAGTCGAGTCACCGCGTTGAAAGATTGGAACTCAGACCGAAAGTCTTCCTCTATTTCCGGAATGAGTAGAATTTGCACACAGCGGCCGGCTGACGGTTTGACAGAGATGCAATAGCCCTACACTGGACGCATTTGGTATGATGGCCGGCGGAGGAGCAATGAGTGAGATGCGGCGGCTTTCTGTAGATGACGTCCGGGATGTGTCCGTCTTCCTTGCCCATGGACAACGCTCGCCGGAGCGCTACGTTGGATGGCTGGAAGAGGCGCAGCCGGATATTGAGGCGCAGGTCTCCCGCATCGCGGAGCGCTCCGCGGTCGTGATGGAGGGAGAGAACATTGCAGGCTACTGTGGAGTTGAGTGGGCCGACCACAGCAGAACCGCATGGATACTTCCCATGGGAACTGACCTTGACGCCCTGTTTAAGTCTGGCCTGGAAATGCTTCCTGCACAAACACGCACCATAGCGTGCGCGTTTGAGGCGGGTAACCGCCGGCTCATCGCGGTGTGCGAGTCCCACGGAATGAAACAGACAAATGCGGAGCTCCTCATGACGGTAAACGATGCCGCTTTTCGCCGTTCGGGCAGGGCCACCGCGGCCCGACGGGCCGAGCTGAACATCCTGCCGTATGGGGAAGCGTTTCGTGAGAGACTTGAAGAAATACATCCGGCTACCGCGCATTTTACCATTTCCGAGATGGCTGCCTGCCTTGACCACAGACACTATCTCTTTGCGGTAACGCTTGAACAGGAGGTGGCGGGTTTCTGTTATGCCACCAGGGATCTTGCCGGCACCACCGGAGATATTACCTACGTCATAGTGGACGGGGCGTTCAGACGGAGAGGAGCGGCTACCGCTCTTGCAAGACACGTGCTTGGCACGTTGTTTGAGGACGGGGCAGAACACGTTGAACTAAACGTGAAGGTAGACAATGCGGCTGCCATAGCCCTCTACCGTAAACTTGGTTTCACCGAGGTAAAGACGGTTGTGGCGTACAAAGTGGCCCGGCAAGAGGCGTCGCGGCCGTAAGCACTACCAGGTTCAGCCCTCACTCGTGGCCGCGGGATTCCTTTACATATCCTTCACGTTCCGGCTCTTCCGCGCTCATATTTTCGCTACGCTGCAGCCACCAGAGAAGGATGGCGGCCGCCCCCACCGTGAGCGATTTATCCACCAGATTGGCGGGAACACGCGCCATAAATGCGGCAAACAATTTGGAGCTGGTGGTCAGGGTGAAGCCGGCGACGATATAGTCTATTACCGATCCGGACGTTCCTCCGTAAACAAGGGTAACAATCAGCGCGCCGAGAGCGGCATTGGCAACGGCAACTGCGGTGATCACCGCAACGATGTGTCCCACGTTACGCAGGAAGCCGTACCGTGCGGCAAACCCAACCATAATTCCGGTTACGGCATTCACAACCGCAAACGGTAGGTGTTCTCCTGCAGCTCCATACATGAGGTCCATTGCCCCGTTTGTTAAGGCTCCCGTGAGTGCTCCAACCCAGGGACCGGTAAGAGAAGCGGCAATGGCGGTTCCAACGGAGTCAATAAAGAAGGGGAGCTTCAGACTGGTGTTCATGAAAGAGAGGGCGCAATTGAGCGCAATTGCCCCAACAACTATGAGGGTAACCCGACCAGCGCTTGCGCGCTCTGTCACTCCCGGCCCTCCACCTGGCGATAGTATGAAACCGTCTCCGCAATTCCCTGCTCGTAAGAGGTAGGGGTGAAGGAGAAATGGTCTTCAAAACGGGAGGAATCAAACAGGTAGTCGTTCATATTTTGATAGA
>Ga0102944_1000566_pt1 | contig 27844 bp, 23 predicted proteins | sample SalPonD_shore_MG_FD_78172 | JGI IMG/M metagenome (GOLD analysis project Ga0102944, IMG submission 78172) | Salt pond soil microbial communities from South San Francisco under conditions of wetland restoration - Salt Pond MetaG... | ecosystem: Environmental > Aquatic > Marine > Intertidal zone >...
CGCGGATGTGCGTTGGATATATTCTGGAAGAGGATACGCGTCCCGGCGTGTTTTATCCGGAGCGCGCCCTCGCGGCACATGTTCCGCGAGGGCCGCTCTGGTCTCAACTCCAACAGGGGATTTCCGTTGAAAACTCGCAGGGTGAAGTTGTAAAACCAGAGGAAGTCATGGGAAATGTACGCACGGGACGGAAATTTTCTTATATTACAGACACACTCCCGCAGGAGTCCATTGTCAGTGAGGTCGGTAACTCCGATCTCCTCATCTGTGAAGGTATGTTCGAGCGGAACCTGAGAGAGACATCCTATGAGAAGAAGCATATGACTGCTGAAGATGCCGGAAAGCTGGCACGCGCTGCCGGCGGGGTCCTACGCATGGGGCTGATCCATTACAGTCCCCGATATACAAACCGCGAATTAAAAAAACTTTTAAAAGAGGCCCAGGAATTCTTCCCGGAAACGTTTCTGACGCGAGACCGTCAGACTATCACCATACCGTATGTAGATTGAGAGGCTTATATGATTGAAGTCCGAGAAGTGCGAAAATCGTACGGCAATTTTGAGGCTGTGCGTGGCGTTTCTTTCGATGTACGGTCGGGGGAGATTGTCGGACTTTTGGGTCCGAACGGTGCAGGTAAGACCACCATTATGAAGATTCTAACCTGCTACCACTTTCCAACCTCGGGCAACGCCCGGATTAACTCCTTCGATGTGTACACAGAGCCGGTCGAGGTAAAGGCGAGCATTGGGTATCTGCCTGAAAATGCGCCGCTTTACGGGGAATTGAACGTGCACGAGTACCTTCAGTTCATAGCAGCCGCGCGCGGCATTGAGCCGGAAAAACGGGCGGAGGCGATAGGACGTGCAGTTGATGAGTGCGGCCTGGAGGGCATGATGTATCGCTCTATTGATACTCTGTCAAAGGGCTACCGGCAGCGTGTGGGACTGGCCCAGGCCATCATACATGATCCTGCCATCCTCATCCTTGATGAACCGACAACGGGGCTTGATCCCAATCAGATTGTGGAAATCAGGCGTCTCATCCGCAATCTGGGTGAAAAGAAGACGGTCATCCTTTCCACCCATATTTTGCAGGAAGTAGAGGCAGTGTGTGACTACGTGCTGATCCTCAATGAAGGCCGTATTGCGGCGCAGGGCACCACGGCACAAATTGCATCCGAGCTGAAAGGTGACGACATATTCGCCGTTGCGTTCAAAGGCGCGGAGAAAGAGAGTCTGGCGGCCATGCTTCAGGGCGTGCCACACCTGCGTGAGTTTGGCACCGTCACCCAAAGCGCTCCCGGCGCGGTGTGCGAGGTACAGCTTAGTTTTGAAAAGCCTGAAGGTGACTCATTTGATGCTGGTGAAGTAATCTTTGACTGGGCCGTTGGCAAGAAGCTCAAGATTGTAGAGCTTGGCAGAAAACGGGTCAGCCTGGAAGATGTGTTTATTAAACTCACCGGGAGCGAAGGAGAGCACGCTGTATGAGACAAATAGCAACCCTGGTGCGAAAGGAGCTTTCCTCCTACTTCAATTCCGCCATCGCATATATTGTGGTCATTGTATTTCTGGTATTTACTTCCGTTTGGCTTTTCTACATTCAACAGTTCTATGTCCAGAATGTGGCTTCGCTGCGGAGTTACTTTGGAATCATGCCAATTGTCTTTGTTTTTCTGCTTCCGGCGGTTACCATGCGGAGCTGGGCGGAAGAGAACAAGCTTGGAACCGTCGAACTGCTTCTTACCCTTCCGTTCACGGAGGGGCAAACGGTTCTTGGAAAGTTTTTCGGTGCAGCCAGTCTCCTATTGATCACCCTGGTGCTTACGCTGCCCGTGCCGCTCTCCGTGAGCCCGCTTGGTGATTTTGAATCAGGACAGATAATAGGACAGTATATTGGCACCCTTCTGTTAGGAGCCGCAGGTATTTCGGTTGGCCTGTTCATGTCATCAATCTCCAGAAACCAGATCAGCGCGTTTATCATGAGCGGAGTGGTCATGCTGTTTCTTACCCTGGTAAATCAAGTTAACTATGTGATGGCCGCGCCCGGATGGCTCGCGGGTATCATTAATTACGTCTCTCTCAACTACCACTTCAACGGGTTTGAAAAGGGGCTGGTGGATTCTCGGGACGTAATCTACTACCTGGTCTTGACGGTGCTGTTCCTGTACCTCAACGTCAAAGTTCTTGTATTCCGCAAATGGAGGTAGGGTTATATGTCCAGGAAAGCACAGGAAATCATAACATTTGCACTGGTAATTGGCGTTCTTGTGATGGTAGCCCTGGTGAGCAACCAGTTCTTTACACGTGGAGACCTGACTGAGAACAATATATACAGCATTTCCAGCGTCTCCCGGCAGCTGTTCAAGGACATTCCGGAGCAGGTGCACATCACGTACTACCTTTCAGACAAGCTTGAAAGCCGTTCGCCAGAGACACAGCAAATCGCAGACATTCTGAAGGAGTACGCGGCATTTTCTCATGGCAAAATTCAGGTCGATATTGTGGATCCCGGCGAGACCGGCAAGACGCAGACCGCGGAACAGCTTGGCGTTGCACCGCAGCAGATACAGGTAATCGAGCAAGATCAGCAGAGTTTTGCCGTGGTGTACACCGGCATTGTGATCTCGTATCTGGACAAGCATAAGACACTACCGGTTGTAGTTGATCCGGGCACCATTGAGTTTGAGCTTACCTCAGCTATCAAGAATCTGGTGAGTGGAAAAACAATGGTGCTTGGCATAGTGCTTGGCAATAACGGCCAGACGTTGCAGAACAATTACCGGGTTCTTAGTCAACAACTCTCCCAGACCTATGAGATTCGGCCGCTCTCGCCGGGAGATTCAATTCCACCGGAGGTGTCAGTGCTCTTTGTGCTCGGCGCAAAGGATCTTGATACCTATGACCTGTTTCCGATTGATCAGTACATCATGGGCGGCGGAAAGGTGCTTTTTGCCGTGGATGGGGTAAACGTGGATCTTCAGCAGACGTTGGAGGCAACTGCCGCGGGAGACGAGCCCATCTTCGGCCTGCTTGACACCTACGGGGTCAAGGTTGAGCAAAAGCTTGTGCTGGACACGCATAATCTGCGCATTCCGATGCAGCGGCCGTCCGGCCGGGTGATGCTGCAGACTCTGGAGCCGTACGCCCACTGGGTTTCCGTCGTTCGCAGCTCAACCAATCGTGATCACCCCATCACCGCGCGCTTTTCAGGGCTTGATCTTTACTGGCCAAGCCCGCTTCAGATACTGGATCCTGCAAAGGACAAGGCAACGGTTCTGGTGAAATCGTCGCCGGAATCATGGCTCATGGGAAAGCCGTTTACTACAAATCCGGCGCAGGCGTATATGTTTGAGCAGAACGCGGACAAGACGCGCGGGCAATACAATCTGGCCGCAGCCGTTTCCGGCAGCTTGCAGAGCTACTTTAAGGGCAAGGATATCCCCACCCGACCCGGCGTGGAAAACGACTGGAAGAGTATTACCCCTTCCACTGACAACGCTCGGATTGTGGTTGTGGGAGATTCCAAGTTTGCAAGTGATCTGGTGCAGTTTTCCAAAAGCTCGTACAACATTACGTTCGTGGAGAACGTTGCCACATGGCTCGGTAGCGATGAAGATCTCCTGAAAATTAAAACGCGCGCTACGCGCGATGTTCGTCTTAACGCTATTGAGGACAAGGCGGTTCGCTCTCGCGTGGCAATGTTTGCGCAAATTCTTAACATCTACATCATCCCGCTTCTGGTAGTGGTGTACGGCGTTGTTCGTTTCCTACGCCGTCGCGAAAGGGCATCAAGGAAGAGCGGAGGCGAAGCATGAACTTCAAAACTAAAGTGATCACCCTTTCGAGCGTCCTCGCTGCGCTGGTTCTCCTCTACGTTGGGGCGCTCGTCTTTTCACCCGCCAGTGTTGCGGCGCGGCGGGCGAGCAAACCGGTTGTGCCCGGTCTGGATACGCAGGCGGTTGCGCGCATTGAGCTTTTTGCAGGCAACGACACGGCAAATCCCACAGTACTTCAAAAAGACTCAGACGGTACGTGGCAGGTAGAGGTGAACGGAACCGCCTATCCTGCACGTGGCGGGAGAATATCCGGTTTTATAGACATCATAAAAGGACTGCAGCATGAAAGAGAGGTTACGTCCAATGCAGACCTCTTTGAGCAGTTCAACCTCACTGACACAGCGGCAAGCCATTTGGTGCTGAAAAACGCGGCCGGAAAAGATGTCGCAAACGTCCTGGTGGGAAATCAGGCCGAGCAGGGCGGTGTCTATGTGCGCCGTGCCGGACAGGATCAAGTCTATCTTTCCCAGGGCAACCTGCCGTTCTACTTTCAGCAAAACAGCGCGTACTGGGAGGATTTAAAGCTTTTTCCGGACAGTGTGACCTCAGATTCCGTACAGCGTATTGCATATAACGGAAACGTGAATCTTGGCCAGGGAGACGGGAAGATCCAGGTCGACTACACCGTGTATCGGGATCAGGATGGGAATGGAAATGAAATCTGGGTGCTTGCCTCCGACCTGACGCACAAGCTTGATCAGGACCTGGTCACTGGGGTGGCGGCCTCTCTGGGCCGCATAGAGGCTCAACAATACGCTTCTGCAGACGCAGGCAATACCGGTCTTGAAAATCCGCAGCTCACCATGAACATCATGACCAGCGAAGGAAAGAGGTATCGGCTTCTGGTAGGCAACCACGCTGACCAAAAAGACCGTTTCTATGTGAGGGCGAGCGGAGAGGGCGTGCAAACCGACACCAGCGGAACACCCTACACGTACCTTATCAGCAACTACTGGCTCGGGCGGGTGATAAAAACAGTATCACAGCTTGAACCGCCGCCTGAGAGCGGGAACAGTCAGTCACAATCGGCGGCCGGTAATTAGCGGCCGCCGACGCGGGAAGCCGGCACTACCGGCGCCGCGGCCGGCCGCTCACAAACTGGCGGTACCTGGTAGGATCCGGCTTGAAACCTACAATTCGGTCGGATCCACCTGACGCCTTCTTAAGTGCTCCACGCGCTTCTGTGATCAGGCGGTTTCCCTCAACCAGGCGGCCGTTGCGCGAGCTTACTCCAATGGTAACGGCAGCGAGCGCCCCTTCTTCCTGCTCAGCCACCCCTTTCTGAAACTGTTCAAGCTGGCGGATACAGGTTACCAGATCCGTGTTGGGGAAAATTACGCAAAAAGCGTTTTTCCCATACTCAAAGGTGAGATCTTCAAAGGTAAACCTGTCAAGCACAAGAGAGGCTGCGCTGGCATAGGACTCCTCTTTTCCGGTCAATCCGGGGAATTGTATGAGCGCAAGGCTTAAGTCCTGATCATTGTAGGCTGCGCGTTCCAGTTCCAGGGTCAATCGCTTTTCAAGAAGCTTTTCAAAACTGACGCCGGTCACCGGGGAAAACATTCCCTCGTTTCCGATCTCCGCAACCTCTTCAATTTCATACCGCCCTCCCGGTGTGGTCACCGGTTGTTCGTTCTCACGATCACCCGCGGGTAGATGCTCGCTGCCGGAACCGGTATGCGTTCGCGAAGAGTCGGTCCCGCCACGCGCGGCGGGACCGGGATCGCCCTGTTTTTGCGTACCGGAGGACGGTGAGGTGGTTTTTGCAAAGCCGGCCGCTCCGCCGTTCCCGGCTCGCGCCGGAGCAGCTTCTTCCCGGTTGCTTGAAAGCATGAGCAGCACCGCAATGAGCACGGTAACCAACGCGAATGCAACGACCGCTATGAGAGAGTCTCGCAGCAGCCGGAAGACATCCCGCGGTGCAAGCACGTGATATGCTGCCTTCACAATCAGTGGACGGTCTGTCTTATTTTGAATGGACCCTGAAAAAGTGATATCGCCGAGTGAGTCAATGCGGAGCGATTGGCCCGATGGTTGGGTTGCGGTCCGAGGCTGCCCCGCAATGTAGGAGGGGTTCTCCGCCCAGAGATAGTCCAGCGTACCGTCAGCCGAGTAGACTTCAACGGCGGCCAGTCCTGTGGCGCGGCCGCGCACTTGTTCGACTGCGTTCTGCGAAGCAGTGGGAGCGGGAAGCCCGCGGGAGGCAATGTTGTCCGCTACCAGTTGGGAAAGAATCCTGTAGTGGGTACGAGCCTCATTTGCATGCCCCTCCCGCACTGAGGTGATTCGCACAACAAATAGAACGCCCAGGCCCAGAAAGAACAGGACTGCAAACGCAGTATACGCGACGCTAAAACCTCGTTTCATGTTTTAGATTATATGGAAATCTACCGAAATGTGAACGCATTTTGCAATGCGCGGGCAGAAATAATATTATGTAATAAGAGGCCCGTCATGATTCGACCCAGATCGTTGAGCGCAGGATGGTATCCGCGAACCGCGCGCGAAATAAGTGAAATGTTCGCCGAATGGAAAGGCGATGCAAAATACAGCGCTGGCCATCCCTTTCAAAGTGTCATTGTGCCACATGCGGGATGGCTTTTTTCCGGGAAGCTCGCGTTCGGGCTTATTTCCGCACTCCGGAAGGAGGTGGAAACGGTAGTCATAGTTGGAGGTCACCTGGGAGTGGGGGACAACGTGATTGCAGCCACGGAGGAGGGGTACGAAACACCGCTGGGCGAGATCACCGCGGATCTTCCGCTTCTTGACCAGCTACGCAGCGAACTTCCCATTGGGGAGGACACCACACCGGATAACACCGTGGAGGTCCAACTGCCGATCGTGAAATATTTCTATCCGCACGCAAAGGCGCTCTACCTCCGGGTTCCGCCGGCGGATGCGGCCCTTGCGCTGGGGGAGCTTCTGGCAGCGAAGAGTCAGGGGCGTAACGGCGTGGTGGTAATTGGCTCAACCGATCTGACGCATTACGGGCCAAATTACGGTTTTCTTCCACACGGTACGGGCGGGGATGCAAGACGATGGGTACGCGAGGTGAATGACAGAACGTTTATTGATGCGTGTCTCCAGTTTGACGCGCGTACCGCGCTCCGTCACGCACTTGCAAACCGTGCAGCGTGCTCTCCGGGAGCGGCATGCACGGCAATCCGCTTTGCGCAATCTCTCGGTGCCGGGCAGAGCAGCCTTGTTGATTACGCCACCAGCTATGACGTGCATCCGGACACCTCATTTGTGGGCTACGCCGGTATTGGCTTCTACCCGCACGAGTAAACCGTCTACCGAACGTTCTCACCGGCAAATCAAAGATAGGCAATTCCAAACCACACAAGGTGTAAAGAGAAAACTGTTGCGTTTTCACCCATTCATGGTACACTGAACTGCGTGGTTTTTGGGATCCCGAGTCCCAAGTTCCAAAACCCACCAACTTGTGATCGGAATCCATCTGATTGGGAGAGTGTTTCGTGCCGCTTGAAGATCTTAAAATTGAAAAACCGGAACCGCTGAAATATATCATCTTCCGTAAGATCAAGAATGCAATCATTTTTAACCACCTTGAGCAGGGAGAAATCCTTAACGAGCGCAAGATTGCAGAGTTGTTCCGTGTGAGTAGAACGCCGGTACGGCAGGCGCTTGAGCTATTGCTCATGGACGGCTGGGTAATACGCCGCGGGAAATCTCTCATCGTGAACTATCTCTTCTTTGAAGTATTTGAAGAGATGTTGCCCGTCCGCCTGGATACGGAAAAACTCGCCATGAAACTGGCATTGCCAAAGGTGACTGAGGAGCACCTGGCGCTCATGCGGGAATTGCTGAAAAAATTGGAGCGGCACGCCATCGCTGTGAGAACGTACAATTCTGAGGAGGATAAACGCAACTTTCTGGCGGTGGAAAAGCGTTTTCATCTTCTGTTTGCCCGGATCAGCGGCAACCGTCACCTTTATGACGTACTCCACGGCTATATGGAACTTTTTCTGAAGTTCGGAATGATCTCTCTCAAACACCGAGATGACTCGGTGAGCACATGGAAGGAATTGACGGATATCTATGAGGCTTTCCGGGAGAAGGATTTGCGCCGGGCAACCCGGACGCTCGAAAAACAGATTCGGAGAGGGAAAAAGCAGGCCGCTTCCTGCCTGAAAAGGGAGTCTGACTATGAGTGGAATGCGGAGGTCGTAACAGGGACCTCAATTTCCGCTTTGAACATGTAAATTGACCCGTTCGGGGAAACGTGACCGGATGGATTAAAGAGGGGCGTCGGACAGAGCGCATCAGGGTAGACACACCGGAGTGGAGACGTCAGCTCACGGAAGTACATCGCAAAAGGGGGTAGGAAATGTTACGAAGAACGTCAATTTTGATTGCCGTTTTATTGGTGGTGGCGTTGCCGCTTTTCTCTGAGGGGCAGAAGCAACAACCGGCAAGTGAGGAGATTCGCGTTGGCATCTCCACGGAGCCATGGGATCTTGACCCGGCAACGGCAACTGACACGGGGTCATATCACATTCTAAAAAACGTGTACGATCCAATCATTGAGTATGATTCCAACAATCAACTCACAACGGAAAACTCCCTGACGCGGGACTACGAATGGAAGGATCAGAACAAGACTCTCATACTCCATTTGCGTGAAGGTGTAACCTTTCACGACGGGAGCGAGTTTTCTGCTTCAGATGTGAAATACAACATTGAGTGGCAACTGGATCCGGATAATGATGCACCATGGAAGGGCCAACTGGGCCCCATTGACACGGTGACCGTGATTGACAAATACACGCTTGAGGTGAAGTTTAAGAGCCCAACGCCCCAGGCGCTCGCAATGTGGGCTGGTACCGCACTTTTCGGCATTGTTCCTGAAGGGAGCCACGGCGAGCGCACGGAGCAGAAAGGCACGGCGGGTAAACTCGGGACGGACCTGAGCAGGAATCCGGTCGGAACGGGGCCCTACAAGTTTGTCCAGTGGCGCAGCGGTTCTCAGATAACGCTGGAGAAGAACGAAAACTACTGGAAGGACGGAGTCGCTGCCCCAAAGAAGGCGGTGTTTGAGTTCATCGGAGAACCGTCAGCCAAGCTTGCAGCCCTTATTTCCGGTTCTATTGACATTATTGACAAGGTACCGTTCCGTGACTATGCCACCGTAAAGGACATGCCGGGGATCAGGACCAAACGTATGCCCGGAACGGCGCTCCAGATTCTCTATCTGAATCTGAGTAATCCGCCACTGGGGATTTCAGCGGATCAGGTTGGAAATCAGGACGCTATTGAACGTGCCCTCCACGTGCGTAGGTTTCTCTATTACGCTATAAACCGGCAGGATATTGCAGACAATCTCTTTTACGGGATGGCGACCGTTGCCAAGGGGCCGTGGTACCCGGACAGCGAGTGGACGTCTCCAAAACTCAAGGCAATGGATCCGCACAATCCCAGGCTGGCGCGGGAACACCTGGCCGCCGCGGGCTATGCGGACGGGGGACTTAATCTTGAGTTCCAGGCAACCAACGCACAGTGGTTTGTGGACGTGGCAACTATCATCCAGGAACAACTGCGGGAATACAACGTGAATGTCGAGGTTGTTCCCGTTGATAAGGCGACGCTGTTTGACACCATGTATGAGAGCAATGACTGGGACGTACTGGTTGAGGACTGGGTATTTTCAGACTTTTCCGTGCTCTCCTACCTTGGATTTAACTACCCATGGAATAACTGGAGCCCCAATCACTGGCACCACGCGGATCCGGACCTGAGAGATCTCTACCATCCAAGTGTGCCGGGACACCAAGAGTGGGCGGACAAGTACCAGCAGGCCGTCCTTACCTCTGATCCGGAGAAACGGAAACAACTGGTGTGGGAGCTTGAAGAAACGGTTGTAGACAAGGTGGTTGGCGTTGACATGATGATTGTTGACAGTCTCTACGCCTGGCGCGATGGGGTGAAAGGTTACGAGAACGGGCTGGATTCCATCGGCATTATAGACCTGAGGTTTGTAGAGGATATCACCAATTAACAGTTAAGTGAGCGGCAAGGGCCCCGCCTCTTGCCGCTGTCATTTTCCGGACCGGTCGAGGGGCGGCACGCTGCCCGTAGATAGAGGGAGCTTATCCGTGGGTACCTACATTTTGAAACGGGTGTTGCTTGCCATACCTACGCTCTTTTTTGCAAGCATCCTTGTTTTTCTGCTTGTTCACATAGCTCCGGGGGATCCGGTGCGTGTAATGCTCGGGCCGGTGCAGGACCCCGCGCTGGTTGAGAAGCTGCAACAGAAATTGGGGCTTGACCTGCCGCTGCACCAACAATATCTAATCTGGGCCGGCAACGTAATTAAGGGAGACCTGGGGATATCAACCAGCGTGCAGCGCGGCGCGCCGGTAGGAGAACTTATAAGCCAGCGTTACGGGGTAACGCTTGAGCTCGCGCTCTTCGCGCTTCTTATTGCGCTACTCATTGCGGTGCCAACCGGCATACTTTCCGCGTTACGCCAAAACAAACCTTCGGATCACATTTCGCGCGTATTCGCGCTCGTTGGAATATCGATCCCAAACTTCTTTGTGGGCATCCTTCTTATTCTGCTCTTTGGCGTTGTTCTGCTCAAAAGCTGGGGCTCAGGCGGATTTGTGCCGTTCTCCGAAGGGGTGGGGAGTAATCTGCAGCGAATGTTCCTGCCAGCAATTGCACTTGGGACATCGTACTCAGCCGTTGTAATGCGGATGATGCGCTCTTCAATGCTGGACGTGATGGGCAAGGACTACGTGAGGACCGCCCGCGCCATGGGAGTGAAAAAAAGCAGTGTGGTGCGGCGTGACATCGTGAGAAATGCTCTTATTCCCGTGGTGACCGTAATAGGCAATTCCATCGGGTATCTGCTTGGTGGTTCGGTTGTTACGGAAATGGTTTTTCGTCTTCCCGGTATTGGCAGCCTGGTGATGAACGCCGTGTTCCGGCGAGACTTTCCGGTCATCCAGGCGGTGGTCCTGATCATTGTGGCGGTGCGAATTGTGGTGAATTTGGTGGTGGATCTTCTCTACGCCAAACTTGATCCTCGCATTCAATACACAAGCACGGAGTAGAAAAAAAGATGAACAGGGACAACGGTAAGGCGGCGGTACAGGAGAGAGAACGGCACAGAGGCGTGATTCTCGAATTCTGGCGCAACTTCCGCTCCAATGCGCTTTCTCTTACCGGCGGCATTATTGTTGCCATCTTTGTTGTGATGGCGCTCCTCGCGCCGCTCTTGTCTCCGGCAGATCCCGTCAAGCAATTCAAGGTGTCATCAGGCATGCACAACCCGTTGCCCCCGCTTACGTCAAGTGCTGAAGGCCATTTCTTCCTCCTTGGATCAGACAAGTACGGACGCGATATTCTTTCAAGAGCGTTGTTTGGTACACGTGCCATGTTGAGACTTGCCGTTGGGGCGGTTGCGCTCTCCCTTTTCATCGGGATGATAATGGGTGCCGTGGCAGGCTATAACCGCGGCAGCTGGCTTGATGAGGTCATCATGCGCATTGTTGACATCATGCTTTCATTTCCGGCGTTGGTGCTGGCAATAGCCCTTCTCGGCGCTCTCGGCATAGGGGAAACAAAAATTGCCGGGGTGACAGTATCTAATACGTTCAAAATAATGATCGTCATTGTTATTGCTTACGCGCCGCGCTTTGCGCGGGTCATGCGCAGCGTAACGTTGCAGGAAGTATCCGAGGATTACGTGGCCGCTGCGCGTGTCATGGGAGCCTCGGATACTCGTATCATAGTGAAAGAGATCATCATTAATACCATACCGCCGGTCATCGTGCAGGGGACGCTCATGATGGCTGAAACCGTGCTTATTTCCGCCAGCCTGAGCTTCCTGGGGCTTGGTCTCCAGCCGCCCGCGCCGAGCCTTGGCGTCATGTTGAACGAGGCGCGCGACTACCTTTTTCAGGGAAGCTGGTGGTATGCCGTGGTGCCCGGGGTGTTCATTTCGCTGGCAATACTGGGATTTAACTTTTTGGGCGACGGATTGCGTGACTCGCTTGATCCCAGACAGGCGCGACGAGTGAAAATATGAACAACGCGACACTTCTCAAGATAGAGGATCTCGTCACGCGTTTTCACACTGAATACGGCGTGGTTCGTGCTGTGGACGGCTCCTCAATGCACCTTGACGAGGGTGAGACCCTTGGTCTGGTAGGAGAGTCCGGCTCCGGAAAGAGTGTGACCGCGTTTTCCGTCATGGGGTTGATCGAAAATCCCGGTAGAATTGAAAGCGGGCGTATCTACTTCAAGGGAGAGGATCTTCTTGCCAGGAGCGACGCCGCGATGAGGCGGATCAGGGGAAAAGAGATTGCGATAGTCTTTCAGGACTCGCTCAGCTCGCTTAATCCCACCATGACGGTGGGAGACCAAATTGGACGCGTATTGCGTTATCACACTTCTTTGAGTGCGCGGGAGATCCGCGGAAGGGTGATAGAGTTACTTGAACAGGTGGGTATTTCCGAGCCGCAGAAACGCGCGGGGAACTATCCGCATGAGTTCAGCGGGGGGATGAGGCAACGCGCCCTCATTGCCATGGCCATTTCTGCAAATCCGTCATTATTGATTTTGGATGAGCCAACCACCGCCCTTGATGTCACCATAGAGGCGCAGATTTTTGAGCTTATAGAAATGTTGAAACGGCAAACCAGCATGGGGATCATTCTCATAACCCATGACCTCTCAGTAGTAGCTAACGCGTGTGACCGCGTTGCCATCATGTACTCCGGCCGCATTGTGGAAAGCGGGAGCGTGAAAGAAATTTTCCGTTCACCGCTGCATCCATACACCCGCGGCCTCATGCATTCCATTCCAAGAATTGACACACCACGGGAGGAGAAGCTTTACTCAATTCCCGGTGAAGTGCCTGACCTCATCACGTTGCCGGAAGGATGCAATTTTCAGCCTCGGTGTGCGTACGCGAAAGAGAAGTGCACGCAGACAGATCCCTCTCTTGAGGAAATTGAGACAGACCACCATGCGGCGTGTATTTTTGCGCGGGAGATACGAGATGGAGAAAGCTGAGCTGGTACGGGTACACAATCTGGTCAAACATTTTCCGGTGGGGGGAGACTGGTTTGCCCAGCTATTTGAACGGCGCGTTGTGCACGCCGTGGACGGTGCCTCATTTACTATTGGCCGGGGTGCCACCATGGGATTGGTGGGGGAGTCAGGATCCGGGAAGACAACCGTTGGGCGCATGATTGCGCGGCTGGTTCGCCCAACGGAAGGAAGAGTGTTATTTGAAGATATCGATATTACCGGCCTATCTCATAACGAGCTCTTGCCGTGGCGGCGCCGTGTCCAAATGATTTTTCAAGATCCAAGCACTTCACTGAACCGACGGAAGACCGTAGGGCAAATCATCAGCGAGCCGTTGAAGATTCACCGTGATGTCTACCGTGGCCGCCTTGAAGATCGGTTGCGTGAGATCATGGAAATGACCGGCCTGCCGGGCCGATTCCTTAATCGCTATCCGCATGAGCTTTCCGGAGGTCAACGCCAGCGAGTGGGTATAGCGCGGGCCCTCTCCGTTGATCCGGAATTCATCATATGTGACGAACCGGTTACAGCGCTTGACGTGAGCATTCAGGCACAGATAATTAACCTGCTTCTGGATTTGCAACAACGGCTTGGTCTCACATACCTGTTCATTGCGCACGATCTCTCCATCGTGAAACACATGAGTGATTCAATTGCCGTGATGTATCTGGGCCAGATCATGGAGCACGCGCCGGCACGGCAGCTCTTTGAAGAGCCCAGGCACCCCTACACGCGTTCCCTCCTTGCCGCCGTGCCGCGGCTCGACCCGGAAAGCCCCAGGAGGAAGGCTCTCGGCGGGGAGGTCCCAAGCCCCATAACACCGCCCTCGGGATGCCGCTTCCATCCACGCTGTCCGGAAAAGATAGGACGCATTTGCGAGGAGCGCGAGCCGCCGGAAACCGTATTGCCGGACGGCAGGCGGGTAAAGTGTCATCTTTACGGCTCATAGAAGCTGGAGCGCGCAATTACAAAGAGGAGTGATACGTTTTGAACGAAGTCGGTACGGAAATTGCGGCAGCTAAGGAGGCGGTGACCAGAGCCGTCGGGGAGCTTGGCCCGAAACTTGTCAACATAGCAAAACAGATTCATCAGAACCCGGAGCTCAATTTTGAAGAACGATTTGCGTCCGCTCTGCTTGCATCCACCGCCGGGGAGGCGGGATTTGCAGTGGAACATCCGGTTGCGGACATTGAAACGGCATTTCGCGCCACGTATCGCGGGGCGCGTGCAACGCCGACGGTGGCGTTCCTTGCCGAGTACGACGCGCTACCCGGCGTAGGGCACGCATGCGGCCACAACTTGATTGGCACCGCCAGTCTGGGAGCGGCACTGGGGCTCGCTGCCGGCGTACCCGCGTTACCCGGGACGGTTCAGCTCATCGGGACGCCCGCAGAAGAGGGCGGCGGCGGTAAAATACTGCTGGTGGACCGGGGTGTCTTTCAAGATGTGGATGCTGCGCTTATGTTTCATCCTGCCAACACTACTGAGCTCTGGAAACATGCACTGGCAAGCCGCATTGTGCGTATTGAGTTCTTTGGGAAGGCGGCACACGCGGCAAGCGCGCCTGAAGAAGGTGTCAACGCCCTGGATGCAACAATACAGACGTTTAACGGCATAAACGCGTTACGCCAACACGTCAAATCATCCGCGCGTATGCACGGGATCATCACGCACGGGGGAGAGGCCCCAAACGTAGTGCCGGACTACTCCGCGTCACTCTTCTACGTGCGAGCGCTGGACGACGCGTACTGCGAAAAGGTGGCCGAACGCGTCACCGCGTGTGCGGAAGGGGCGGCTGCGGCTACGGGCGCCGGAGTGAAGGTCACTACCGAAGGCGTATACCGCACGCTGAAGACTAATATGACGCTTTCAGAAGCGTTTCAGGGAAATCTGGAAGCGCGCGGATGGCGATTTGATGAGACGCAACCCTTTGTGGACATCGGTTCCAGCGATGTGGGAAATGTGAGTCACGTTGCACCATCGATCCATCCCTATCTGCGTATTGGACCCAACTCGCTTCTCTTTCACTCTGCCGCCTTTGCCGAAGCGGCGAACTCAAAACGCGGATATGACGCGATGCTGGACGCGGCGGTGGCACTTGCACACACGGCGCTGGACTTTCTTCTGGATTCAAAGCTGCAGGACCGCGTGAAGGCGGAGTTTGCCGCGGAGGTCGGTTAAGAAGCGGAGCACGACAATGAACATCAAGAAACGGGTAGCAGAGCTTGTCACCGACCTGGTGGAGTTACGGCGCGATTTTCACCGGCATCCGGAGCTCGGTTTTGAAGAGTACAGGACGCAAGAGAAGGTGATGGAGTATCTCCAGGCGCTCGGACTCAACGCCCGTCCGGTGGCAGGAACCGGTGTGGTGGCGCTTTTGGAGGGAGCGCAGGCCGGTCCTACGGTGATGCTGCGTTCCGACATGGACGCGCTGCCGGTTGCGGAACAAACCGGACTTCCCTTTGCCTCACATACGGAGGGCAAAATGCACGCGTGCGGCCATGACGGGCACATGGCTATGCTACTCGTAGCCGCCCGGGTGTTGACGGAAATGCGCAACAACCTATCCGGCAACATCAAGTTTGCATTTCAGCCAAACGAGGAAGAAGCTGGCGCGTACAAGATGATTGAAGACGGTATTTTGGAGAATCCGGGTGTAAACAGCGCCTTTGGTATTCACCTCTGGTCTCAATGTCCTTCCGGGACCGTAGATATTGTGTCCGGACCGCAAATGGCGGCAAGCTACTACTTCTTCCTCACTATTCACGGTAAGGGAGGCCATGCAGGATTTGTTCATGAGTCCGTGGATCCAATCCTCGTGGCAACCAACATTGTTCAAAGCGTCCAGGCAATTCAAACCCGCGAGGTCAACGCGCTTGATCCTGCCGTAGTGATGTTCACTTCATTCCACGCCGGCACGAGTGCAACAATAGTCCCGGAAAAGGTTGAGCTGTCCGGCTCTATACGTTTTCTCTTTGAAGGTGGAGAGGAGTTGATGGAGCGATTCAAGCGGATCGTGAATCTCACCTGTCAGGCTCATCAAGTGCAGTGTGAACTTCGATTTGAGCGCGGGAACCGGCTCCTCTTCAATGATCCTGCCATAACCGAACGGGTCCGCGCTGCAGCGGAAGAGACACTCACGGACGCCCATAAGGTTACGGCGACCGTACGTACCATGGCGGGAGAAGACTTTTCTGACTACATTCAGACTATCCCGGGCGCATTTGCGTTTGTGGGATCAGCCAACCCAAAAAGAAAGTCTGATTTCCCGCATCACCATCCACGCTTCACCATTGACGAAGATGTCCTTCCAATTGGAACTGAACTCCACGTCCGGGCGGCTCTTCGTCTACTTGGTCAGACGTAAGGTGCGCTCTATAAGCGCCACCGCCTCTTTGCGAACCGTTTCAAGAGCCGATGAGGAAAGAGGATAGGCGTCTGGCATGCGGTGCGCCCGGAACGCGGCCAGGGGGAGTAAGGTCAGCCAGCGTGATGCCTGCGCTGCGGAGAGCTCACGCCGAAACGCAGCAGGGTGCAATCCAACCTCCTCTGCAGTTTCCAGCGCGTCTTTGTAGTGTTCCAGCGCCGCGCGTAACGCCCCGGCCGGCGGCAAATTGAGTGTGGAATCAGATGTCCTGCCCGCGGCACGACCCCGTGAAATTTCCTGGTGACCGCTGTCTGTGTGGCGCACAACCGAAGCGTGCAGGCGGCCGGAAAAGGTGTTCAGACTGTCCCGGTAACGCGCCAGCAGCGGTGTTGCGTAGCGGAAGGGATCACCCGGTTCCGGTTCAAGATGGGATTCCCTGTCACTGAAGAGGGTAGCCGTGAGGAGCGTCTCCGAGGGCTGGAGTTTGTGTTCCCGTGCACGCACATAGGGGAAGAAGTAGGTCCCCCGGGCGTAGGGCCGCCCATTAGCGTAGGCGTAGTCTGCACCGTAAATGTGAATTTCCTCGCTGCCAAGCGCGTCTGCAAGTGCCACCGCAGACTGGGTCACATTGCCGCCGGAGGTATCCAGGCGGAGCAATGACGGGACCTCCTGCGCCAGAAAGAGTGAAAGTGGATGCGAGCTGGCAAAGGGAACCGGCCGGGGATTTACCCGGTAAATCAAGGGAGAGGAAGCAAGGTCAGCAACCGTCACGCTTCTATCTGTTTTGCGAGCATTCATGAAATGAAGATAGGTGACGTGCTGGCAGTCAATTGAGACAATAACGTCCGGGGCAATGCGCGCAGCTTGCAACGCGGGCAGGGAGGTGTCTGTGGCAATGAGGGTGACATCATTTCGGCGTTGAGCAATTACCGGGAGCGCTCTGTCAAGCGTTGGCCCCGCAGCCGTAATTACGGAAACCGGGCGCACTTTCACAGAGACGGCCTGCGCCGGAGCTCCGGTGAGTCTGGTATACCTGCTGTTTGCACTGTTTAAAACGGTGTGGGAAAACCAGCGTGCCCCAAATCGGCGTTGAACGGAAAGATCCTGGTGAAGAGAAACGGCGCCCCGTTCCACCGCGTGAGCCGCGTGCTGGAAAAAATCGGGATCTGCTTCTGTGCGAGACCGCAACGTCAAAAGTTCAAGGTCTCCAGCCAGGAGGGGAAGGTAGCACCGGGAGAGACTTGCTGACACTTCCGCCGGGTCTTCCGTCAAACAGATAGTTATACGACCGTCTTTAAGGAGAGCCGTGTAGTCCACGCGCGCAAATAGCTCTCTGCACAGCGTGAGATCCGTGTCAACAACAAAAAGACCGGTGACTTTTCCTGACTCCAAAACGCGCGTGAGATGGTAACCTGCGCCCAGTCCAAAGACAACCAGGAAGCCGTTTTCCGGTGCGTGGCTCGCAAAGCGATCTGCTTCCCGCCAGGGGTCAAACCTGCTGTGTAGAAGCTTCTCCCCTGTGGGAAACCGCACCATCGGCACCGGCAGGCCCTTCCTGCTTTCCACCATGTGCACACGCCCTTCATCCGGCGTTTCACGCAGCGTATGAGCAAGCTGCGGGGCAAAACGGGAAAGGAGCGCCAGGTTCTGCTCCAGGAGGCGGCCGTTCACTGGCTATCCTCCGCGTACGCGGCAACGCGCCGTGCAATGCGGCTCACGCTTTCTGCAAGCTCCGCCGCCGCATCCGGGATTTCCGCCGTTTCTCCGTCCCGAACGTTGTGCCGCGGCCGGACACCAACGGCGCGCCGCGTCCGCAAGTATCCGGGAAGGTCAATGAGCCGAAGGAGCTCTCTTTTTATTTCGTCTTCCGCGGTCAACGGGCCGGAGGCCGTTGGAAGTCGCATGGCAAATAGTGCGGTCTGATGGAGCACCTCGGAAAGCTTCAATATTTTCTCCGCCACATCCGTAGAGGAAGGTTTGCAGGTCTGCTGCTGCCTAACGTTGAAGGTTTCGCCAGAGGCCGTTGTGGTTTCAGAGCTAACAAGCGTATCAAATGCCTTGTCATCAAGCGGTGCAATACCGGGATCAACCGGGGAGGGGAAAAGACGGAAGATTCTCCCGGAAAGGCGTTCTGACTGGGCGGCAAACCAGCCGGCGTATGCGGACAACGAATTGCTTGTGCGCCACGAGACGCCTCGCGGATTCTCTGATTGAGCACCGAGCCTTTTTGAGGGGATTACAGTGCGCTCAAATCTCCGGGTGAAGGCAGGCTCCAGGCGGGATTCTCCTTCCGCGAGATAGTGATCAAAACGGTGCGGCCGCGCGTGTGACTGCATGTCACGGCTTGCCATATCCAGTCCCGCATAGACAATGTGCCGATAACCGGCAACAAGCGCGAGTTCAAGCGCGGTACCGGCTACGGTAGGGTTTTCCGGCACTGCAACTGACGGAAGAAACCCTTCCACGTCAAGCAGCCGCTCAAGTACGGTACCTTGGTGGAGGAGGACCACTCGTTGCTTTCCCATCCAGACACCGCGTGCTGCGGTGAGCGGCATGGCAATCGGAGTAGGATTCGCTTCCCTATCGCTGAAAAGGTGTTCCGCGGCGTAAAAACCGGCGTCAGTGAGAATGATCATATCCGGTTGGAGTTTGTTTGCGCGAAGTGTTTGCAGGGCGGAAGGAAGTGCCCAGAGCGTCACACGTTCACGCAGGCGCCTGAATAGAGGGATGGCGTCCTCCAGTGTTGGCCCGGAAGCACAGATTGCAAGGGTTGGGGTGGCCGGGGGAGGCAGGGCAGTAAAGCCGGAGGTAAAGCGCAGGTTTGCAACGGCGTTCAGTATCCATCGTCTGCCAAAGTAGCCCGTCGTATTCAAATTGGCGCGGAGCCGGTTTACGACCGTAACCAGATCGCGGCGCGTACGTTCAGCCTTCTGTGGAAACGCTTCTGCTACCGCGCGTGGTTCCAGCACACCGAGTCCGTCCAGGTCATCCTCTTTTAGAAGAGAGCGCAAGAAATGATCAACCGGAGGCATTCCCGGGGAAGGAAACCAGTCCGCATCAGACCGGGCGACGCGGTGTCCGTAGAGATCCGCGGAGTACCAGACGGCAATGATTCGCGCTTCAGGCAGCTTCTTCCGGGCAGCTTGAACAAAGTATCCGAGCCCCTCACCAAGGACGATCACGGTTGTGCAGGGTGAAGGGATTTCAGCGGCGGAGAGCGTTCGCAACGCTTCCCGGCCAGGATCATAACGGGAGTGCAGGTAGCTGTTCGACGTGCACGCCGTGAGAGAGCCGTTCTTTGCGGGTACAATGCGGATCATTTTAGTTTGACCGGTCAGAAGAAGGTGCGCACCAAATCTTCCGGATTCATCCCCGGTTCGAGCACCTTTGATATTGCCTCAAGATTAGGGGGCGCGTCGAGCTCGCCAAAGAGCGCACATATAGTGGTGCCGATCTGGTGCAGGATGAGCGCAGTGTCCGCGTGCTCGCCGCCACGCACCACAATAAAGAGGCGGCCGTTATCCAGCCATGAAACGGTGCCCATTCCTGCAAACATGCTTGCAACAATCTTGGTAAGGTCCTGCCGCACGCGGTACTGGTCCGCGTCAACCGTAACCCGGGTAATCCGGGAGACGGCGTCTTCTATAGATATGGAAATACAACGCAGCGGCGCCTCACCCCGTCCGTTGCCTTCTTCCAGTTCAGCGACGGCGGCAAGGAGATCCGATTGGTTGAGTACCGCATGGTGTGCAGCGTCTTTTAGCTTCAATTCCCTATTCTGATAGAGAAGAGAGGCAACGCTGTCGGCCGTGGCGGAGAGAATGACTCCCAGTACGGCGACCGCAAATTCCAGATAGGGGGAGTCCGCTACTGCAAGGACTGCTATTAGTCGTTCCTGGTGATAGTAGGGGAAGAGAAGCAGACGGGTGGTGGTAGCGTATTCACGCACTGAGAGATAGGGCTCCATAATCTCAAGCCTTTCTTTGTGCAAAACCGTTGTGGTTTCATCAACCGAGGAAAAGAGTTCCCTGAGGAGGGGTTCGGGAAGTCTCAGGCGATGTTCGCTGGTCTTGTCAAAGCCGGTTATTGACCACGGAGAGAAGAACTGACCTTCCGGGTCTGCAAGAAGCAGTGCTCCCCGGTTGATGGACAGATGCTTCTTCAGCACCGCAAACAGTTGGGCGGGAGTCTCCACCGTGCGAGGAATGGCCTTTAGATCATGCAGCAGGCCGCGGGTACTGGCCTCCGGGTTCAGATCAGGCGCATTTTCGGGAGGGAGTAGTGTATCGAGGGCTTTTTTTTTTCCGCCAGATCCGGGTCTGCGTCGGGTGTGGCTCGCTCCCCGCCATCAGCGCGAACGTCCGCGCTCGATTCCGCGCCGTGCTCCCTGATTTGAGCAGCCTTTCTCAGGAAGCTCGATTCATTCTCGGAAAAGATTGCCTTGTTGAATAAGCCCATCAGTGCTCCAAACCCAGATCTTCAAATAGTTTCCGGTATACGTCAAAATATTCGGACTGAGCAAACTCCTGAATCTTTTCTTCAGGCAGTGCTTCGAGCAACTGGTCCATGTAGGTGAGGACGGTCCTGATCTCACTCCGCAGATCTTCCGGGAGGTCGCTGTGCTCCGCTTCTCCAGCGGCAGTTTCTCCTTCCGTGTCTTCTTCATAAAGGGACTGGACTTCCTCTTCAGAAACGGAAACCGGTTCCTGCTCCATTTCAAGTTCCAGGTCAGAAAGGTCTTCTGCTTCCGCAGAGAAATCCTCTTCCGGCTCATCCTTCAATTCGTCAATATCCGCAAGCTCGGAATCGATATCCATTTCCGCCAGTGCGTCAATTTCCGAGTCATCACCGGAAAATACTTCATCTCCCGTTGAGGGTATATCTATTTCCTCAGCGTCCGAATCGAGATCAAGCGTTAGTTCCTCACTTTCTTCTTCGTCGCTGCCCGGCGCGTTCTCTTCTTCAATTTCTTCAAGGGTTATCTCTTCAATGGGTGCGGCTGCTGAAGATTCTTCTTCAAATCCTGTGCCGGGTTCAGGTAGCTCAATTTCCGTATCTTCCTCAAGCTCGTCTACGGTTTCAAGAAGCTCCGCCGGTTCTTCTTCTGCGTCTGTTGCGTCAAACTCAGTGAGTGCTTCTTCTTCAGGCTCTTCTTCCATTGAGATGAGGTCTTCTTCTCGACCGCCCCCGGACAGAGACTCACCAAGCACATCGCTTGTGTCAAAGTCAGCGGACAGATCCAGGTCATCATATTCCGTGGGACGTCCGGTTTCTTCGGTAAACTCAGCCGTGTTCAGAATATTGTCCAGTTCATCTCCGGTCAGAGCGATAGTTTCATCCTCATCTTCAGTGAAAAAGCCGTCTTCTCCTTCCTCAGGGAGAAGCGGTTCAGCCTCTTCCGGTTCCACGCCCGGAGCGGGCTGCTGTCCGGCGGGGGGCTGTGACGGTTGAGAAGCAGAAGGAGCACTGCGCAGGGTGGCAAGCTCCTGGCGCAAATCATTGAGTTCAGTCTTTATGGCTGCAAGCTCGTGTTCAATGCTATGGAGAATGGCGGGCGAGTCATCTTCTGCAGGTTGGCCGGTAGAAGGAGAGGAAAGTTCCTCCTCAACCGCACTGAGATCATCAAATGACTCCAGGCCGGACGTGTCTTCCAGTTCCGCATCACCTTCCTCTTCAGAATCAAGCTCCGGCAGCTCTTCTTCAGATTCCTCTTCCTCAAAAGAGAAATCTTCGACACCGCCACTGCCGCCGGGTATAGTATCAAGCGCTTCGTCAGCCATAATTGCCTGGAGATCTTCTTCTTCCAGATCATCGGCGGTGATAGACTCGTCCTCTTCTTCCTCATTAAAGGTGTCAAGGGAATCCAAATCCAGGAGTTCTTCTGAATCGGTCTCATCTTGCGGGCTCATTTCCGAGGAAATCGGAGTTTCCAGCTCTTCCAGGCCGCGGTCTGTATCAAGACTGAGAAAATCTGTGTCTTCGCTGTCTATGGAGATATCTTCATCAAGGGCGAGTTCTTCACTCAGATCACGGTTGCCGCCAGCCGGTATGTTTTCCGTCTCCTCGTCAGGTTCGTCCATGTCTATGAGCAAATCTTCACCTTCCAGATCAATAGCGGTGTCTTCTGGGGAGAAATCCGGAAGTTCTTCATCTTGAAAATCAGATTCCGCCTCCCTTTCATCCTCCAGAGTTGAAAGAAGGTCTTCTTCCTCGTCTGTGAGGTCAGACTCTCCGGAAAGTGACTGGGTGTCCACATCTTCAGAAAGATCACTCATTTCGAACGACTGGTCAGCTTCCTGATCATTAACGTCTTCAGGTCCGGCCTTGACCCACACCCCGTACTGCTCCAGATCATCAAGTTCACCTGGGACAGAAGCCTGTGAACGTGAATTCTCTGCCGCGTCTCGGTTGTTGAGATTATTGTTGTCCATGGCCATGCAAAACTCCTGAGTCCGGGCGATTCTACATCGTTCTTATCGGCATTCTGTAGACACCGTATGACCTTAATTCAATGTACTCCATGCCATTTTTCGTTGTCAATATTAAAGTCCGGTGCAGTGGAAGCCGTAATTCTAAGATGACCATGGGATACAGAGCGCTCTTCGCCGTTTTTACTACCGTATTCACCTACCTAATCCTGTCACTTTTCATTGGCAGCTACGGAATTGCCGAGTACTCGCAACTCCTGCATTATCGTGATGCGCTGCAGAGCAACCTGACGGAATTGCAGGATGTTAATCGTTCGCTTTCCGGCACCGTTGATCGGCTTCAATCGGACGCGGAACAGATAGCTCTTTCAGCACGATCCCTCGGATATTTTAAAAGCGATGAGGGACTAATCCGAATTTCAGGCTATACGGCGCCCCGAAAGCCTGTAAGCCCCGGCAAAATCCTTGAACGCGTCACCGGCAAGCCGGCGGATCCCACCTTTATCCGAACGCTTTCACTTGCCGCGGGATTGGTGGTATTTCTTCTACTTACTATCCTCTCTCGTAACCAGAGCACATCCGTGCGGCGCGGTGCCCCCCGTCGCGAGCAGGAACTGCGCGCCGGTTGATGCAATTGGCGGCCTACGGTAGAATCCGCCGCGCCTCCAGGTAATACCGTTTTTCTGCTGACTCTCCCATAGAAAAGACTTTTCGCGGCAGCGGCCCCTTTTGCGCTACGCGGCGGAAAAGAACCGACGGATCAAACTCCGGCAGCAGAATTCCAACCGCACCGCGATACCCTGCAAGACGCATGACTGTCTCCGTTTCATGGACATAGTCAACCTCAGTGCCGGGCAGTGATTCGGAAATGTCCTCAAGGAAGAGCTGAATGTCAGAAGCAGGCATAGAACCTTCTTCCTGGCGCAGAAATAAAACCCCATGCACCTCGGCAGTAATTACCCCCACCGCTGTTTTTCTATTTTGTGCCGATGACATCTCCCGCCTCACCTCCGCAGAATCCGCACACGGCTGCCAGCGAGCACCTTGTAGTTTCTTTAGTCCTCCTATAACGTGCCGGGGATCTGTATCCGTGACGATGCGGTGAATCGGCTCAAAAACAAGGCCGTCATCAAAGAGATTCACCAGTTCCACCAGCGCGTAGCGTGCCGGGTGGTCTGAGGGCGCGCCGGCCGCCTTGAGCTCTTCCCACACCTTCTTTGCGGACGCAAGAGAGTGGTTCCCGTCTCCCACGGCAAAGAGGAGCTTGCGGTCACTACCGTATCGCCGTTGAAGCCGTGCGGGTTCAATAAGTGCCTGAAACCCTTCCGCAACGCTGGAAAGCTGAGTCTCACCTATCCGGTATCCGGTGACGTGGCCTCCGTTTTCCATGAGATCTGTATCATAGAGACGAGTCATGGCCTTCCGTTGCCGGGAAAGCGGTCCCTCAATGGTGTGTTCAGGATCATCGTAGAGAACCATGACGTGGGGAAGCTCAACGGGGGCCCCTTTTCTGATATGCATACGCGGCGGCAGCCGTTCAAGAATGGTCCCTTCCGTGGCGCGAATCAGCGTGGCTGACTCCGGCGAGAAATTGTAGGCTTGAAGGTCCACTGCAATGACGATTCCCTTTCTCACCAGGCCGCGGCCGGTGGTTCGTTCAACGTAAACTGCAGTTTCGGGATGAACGGAGAAGACGCCGTTTTCCATGTAGGCGTTCATGGTTTCACGTACTGAAGCTATCCGCTCTTCAAGGTTGCCGTCTGCCAGGTAGACCTCAGGAAGCACCAGACGCAGCGTTGAGGGTGCACGGCCAACGGTTGCTTCAACCTCGTTCCAGTAACTGCGATCTGAGGTGTGCTGGTCACACGCGATAACGGCCCAGCGAGTAAGATCAATTCCCGGTTTTGGGAGGAGAATCTCCGGAACCCGCAGGCCGAGCTCTTGAAACTGTTCCTGCAACGACGCCATCTGTACGCTCCTTTTATGGCTCTTCCACCGTGCTTCTGATAAGGAAACCTTCTTCCACCGGCGCGGTTGTTTGAATTGTGTAGCTTTTTCCGTGATCGGCCTTATCAACACGGTTTCCGTCACTGTCAAAGATGCGGTAGTCTGAAACCGTGAGATGCGGGATATCGGGTCCTATCACTTCCAGCGGGGCGCCGGTGAGGATCTGGTTCTTCATGAGAAGATTAAAGGTGTCCGTCTCCCGGCGCGCTCCGATGATACCCAGAAACCTATGGTTTTGCTGGTAGGAACGCTCCGTGGTGCGATCCGCCTCTTCGCGGCCAAAGAAGAAACCGGTAGAGTACTCGCGATGGCTCACGCGGTAAAGATCGCTCACGTAGCGTGCCGCCTCATCTGCAGTTACACCGCGGCCAAGGATATGATCAAGCTGTTTACGGTACGCCCGGGTGACAACCGCTGCATAGTAAATTGACTTCATGCGCCCTTCAATTTTCACGCTGTCAATTCCCGCATCGCGCAACTGCCGGAGATGGTCGATCATGCAGATATCACGGGAGGAGAGGATGGTGGTAAAGCCGTCTCCCTCCACAACGGGATAATACTCTCCGGGACGTTTCTCTTCTTCAATGGCCAGGCCGTCCGTCACCAGGCGGTACTTCCAGCGGCAGGAATGGGAGCAGTCGCCCTGGTTGGCCGTACGCCCTACCATCCACGCACTGAGAAAACAGCGCCCGGAGTATGCAAGACACATTGCTCCGTGCACAAATGCCTCAAGCTCCACGTCAGGAACCTCACGCCGCATCGCGTCGATCTCTGTCAGGGATACTTCCCGCCCCAGGATGATACGGCTGAACCCGGCGTCACGGTAGAACTTCACCGATTCAGAGTTTACGCAGTTAGCCTGGGTAGAGAGGTGAAGCGGCCTATCCGGGAATCTGCGCCGGAGGAGACCGATAATTCCGGGATCACTCACAATGAAGGCGTCAAATGGGTACCGCGCCAGATAGTCGAGCTCCTCTTCCAGCCTGCGGAGATCCTGGTTGTGGAAGTAGATGTTAATGGCGCAGTAGAGTTTTTTCTCGCCCTTTATGCGCCTGATCTCTTCGTGCTCGTCACTGTGGAAATTGTCGGCGCGCGCCCTGAGAGAGAAGCTTTTGACGCCAATGTATGCGGCATCTGCTCCGTATCGGTAGGCGTAGGAGAGTTTCTCAATGTTGCCGGCGGGAGAAAGGAGTTCCATTCCAACCGTTCCTCACCCGCCGGCGGGCAGAAGATGCTCCGCTAACTGGGCGTGATGGCTCTGGTAAAATGCAAGCGCATATTGCTGCACGTTGTCAAAGAACTCCTGCTGCAAGGTGGTGGCCACCCGGCCTACGTAGCGGAAATGCCAGCTTTCGTAAATATATCCGGTAACCTCTTCCATGCCGGGCGGGTATGACATGGAAAAGCCGAAATGGCCGGCGTTCGCCTCTAACCAGCGTCCCGCTGCGCTTTGCGCGAATGCCGCGGTGACGCTTCCAAAATCGATAGTGGTCCCGAGCTGATGCTGCGAATGTCCGGGGCGGGCGGATTCCCGTTCCGCTTTGGCCTCTCCTTCTTCACGGACATAGCGTGAAAAGAGTGCATCCTGGTACTGATAGCTGCGAAAGGTGGAGGAAAGCGGCAGCACCACACCATCCTGTCGCGCCGCTTCCACCATGGCAAGAAGGTCCGGCATAACAACTGCCCGGAGGACAAGATCGGCGCGGTTAAGTGTCAGCCGGTCCTCATAGTCTGAAAGTGCCGCCAAATCTGCAGGCCGATAGTCGGCAGGAAGCGCATGCGACTTGTCAACAAGCCAGAAGAGGTCCTGGGAGCCGGTAAGCTCCTTTTTCATGAGTTCAAGAAAGTACTGCGGCCGCGCCATAATCCGCGCGTGGATATCCGGGCGGGTATCCGCAGTGAGTTCCTTCAGCCCGGAGAGTGTCAGATCAAAGGATGGATGTATGTGCACGGGTTTTGGAGGAGCTGCAGGCTCCGGAGTGGAGGAGATGCCGGAACGGTTTGAAGCGGCGTTGCAGGAAAAAAGAAAGAGCGCCGTGCCGAGAAGAACGGCACGCGCTGCTATGCGGATGTACGTAGTTGGACCTGTCATGTCGTCCTTTTGTATCCGTTTCAGAAGATCTTTTCAATGACCTCGTCCATGGTCCTCACAGGATGAAAGCGGATTCCTTTCTTTACGTGATCCGGGATCTCATCGAGGTCCTTCGTGTTTTCATCCGGAATGATGATATCCTTTACTTTGTTCCGCCGCGCGGCAATGGTCTTTTCTTTGAGCCCCCCGATGGGAAGCACCGCACCGGCAAGAGAGAGTTCTCCCGTCATGGCAAGGCGGTCTTTGATCTTGCGCCCGGTTACCAGGGAGAGAAGGCTTGTCGCCATAGTGATGCCCGCAGACGGGCCGTCTTTGGGCGTGGCGCCGGCAGGGATATGCAGGTGGATTTGCCGGCGTTCAAAGTAATCCGGCGTGACGTTGAACTTCTCGGCAATGTGCCTGACGTAGGTGTAGGCAATGCCGGCAGACTCCTGCATCACCTCTCCCATCTGTCCGGTCAGCTTAAAGCCCTCTTTCCCGGGATTCGAAACCGCCTCAATAATGAGAGTGTCACCTCCGTACGGGGTCCACGCAAGCCCCAGTGCCATACCCGGCGATGTCACACTCTTGATACTGTCGTCTTTGAAAAACGGCTGTCCAAGAAGCTCCACCAGTTCCTCTTCCGATATTTCAAACGGAGGGGCGCCTGCTTCTGTTACTACTTTGCGTGCCAGTTTTCTATGGATGCGGTCCAACGCCTTTTCATAATTGCGCATCCCGGCCTCTCGGGCGTAACCGTTTGCGATCTTTGTCAGCGCCTTCTTGTTGTATTTGGCATCTTTTTTGCCAAGGCCCGCACGCTCGAGTGAGCGTGGTATAAGATACTTTCGCGCAATGGCTATCTTTTCTTCGTCAATGTAACCGGCCAGGCGGATGATCTCCATGCGGTCCCGTAGCGGCGCGGGAATGGTGTCCAGCGTGTTGGCCGTGGTAATAAAGAGGATGTTTGAAATGTCAAATGGCAAATCAAGATAGTGATCGCGGAACGCCACGTTCTGTTCCGGATCGAGCACCTCCAGAAGCGCGGAAGCGGGATCCCCCTGATAGGAGAC
>Ga0102944_1000567_pt1 | contig 27813 bp, 22 predicted proteins | sample SalPonD_shore_MG_FD_78172 | JGI IMG/M metagenome (GOLD analysis project Ga0102944, IMG submission 78172) | Salt pond soil microbial communities from South San Francisco under conditions of wetland restoration - Salt Pond MetaG... | ecosystem: Environmental > Aquatic > Marine > Intertidal zone >...
GCAGGGCAGCGGCGGCGAGGTCCATATCTCCCGCGACCTGGAGCAGCTGCTTAACCTTATGGACAAGTACGCCCAGCAGCGCGGCGACGAATACATCGCCAGCGAGCTGTTCATCCTGGCCGCGCTGGAGGGCAAGGGATCGCTGGCCGACCTGTTGCGCAACGCCGGCGCCACCCGAGAAAAAATCGAGAACGCCATCAGCAATGTGCGCGGAGGACAGAACGTGAATGATCCCGGCAGCGAGGACCAGCGCCAGGCCCTGGCCAAATACACCATCGATCTCACCGAGCGGGCCGAGCAGGGCAAGCTGGATCCGGTTATCGGCCGCGACGACGAGATCCGGCGCACCATCCAGGTCCTGCAGCGGCGGACCAAGAACAACCCGGTGCTCATCGGCGAACCCGGCGTCGGCAAGACCGCCATCGTCGAGGGACTGGCCCAGCGCATCATCAACGGCGAGGTCCCCGACGCCCTCAAGGGCAAGCGCCTCCTGATGCTGGACATGGGCCTGCTCATCGCCGGCGCCAAGTACCGCGGCGAGTTCGAGGAACGCCTGAAGGCGGTACTCAAGGAGCTGGCCCAGCAGGAAGGCCAGATCATCCTGTTCATCGACGAGGTCCACACCATGGTCGGCGCCGGCAAGGCCGAAGGTGCCATGGATGCGGGCAACATGCTGAAACCGGCCCTGGCCCGGGGCGAACTGCACTGCATCGGCGCCACCACCCTGAACGAGTACCGCGAGAACATCGAAAAGGACGCCGCCCTGGAACGCCGTTTCCAGAAGGTGCTGGTGAACGAACCCAGCGTCGAGGACACCATCGCCATCCTGCGCGGTCTGAAGGAACGCTACGAAGTGCATCACAATGTGCAGATCACCGATCCGGCCATTGTTTCCGCCGCCACCCTGTCGCACCGCTACATCACCGACCGGCAGCTGCCGGACAAGGCCATCGATCTTATCGACGAGGCCGCCAGCCGCATCAGTATCGAGATCGACTCCAAGCCGGAGAGCATGGACCGCCTGGAACGGCGCCTGATCCAGATGAAGATCGAGCGCGAGGCCCTGAAGAAGGAATCCGACGAAGCCTCCAAAAAGCGCCTCCAGAAACTGGAAGACGAGATCAAGGAAACGGAGAAGGAATACAAGGATATGGAGGAGATCTGGTTGTCCGAGAAAGCCGCCCTGCAGGGCAGCCACGACATCAAGGAGAAGCTGGAACAGGCGCGCCTGGATCTGGAGGCGGCGCGCCGCGCCGGCGATCTCAACCGCATGTCGGAACTGCAGTACGGCATCATTCCCGAGCTGGAGAAAAAACTGGAACAGGCCGACCAGGCCGACATGCAACACATGCGCCTGCTGCGTAACAAGGTGACCGAGAACGAGATCGCCGAAGTGGTGTCACGCTGGACCGGCATCCCCGTTGCCAAGATGCTGGAAGGGGAAAAAGACAAGCTGCTGCGCATGGAGGAAGCCCTGCACCGGCGCGTGGTCGGCCAGGACGAGGCGGTTGCCGCCGTGGCGGATGCCATCCGCCGCTCCCGCGCCGGCCTGTCCGATCCCAACCGCCCCAACGGCTCCTTCCTGTTCCTCGGCCCCACCGGCGTCGGCAAGACCGAGCTGTGCAAATCCCTGGCGGAGTTCCTGTTCGACACGGAGGATGCCCTGATCCGCATCGACATGTCCGAGTACATGGAAAAGCACGCGGTGGCGCGACTCATCGGTGCCCCGCCGGGCTACGTGGGCTATGAGGAGGGTGGCCACCTGACCGAGGCCATCCGCCGCCGGCCCTACAGCGTGGTGCTGCTGGACGAGGTGGAAAAGGCCCATCCCGACGTCTTCAACATCCTCCTCCAGGTCCTGGACGACGGCCGCCTCACCGACGGCCACGGCCGCACGGTGGATTTCCGCAACACCGTCATTGTCATGACTTCCAACCTGGGATCGGACCGCATCCAGGGCATGTCCGACGACACCGCCTACGAGGACATGAAATCCGTGGTCATGGACGTGGTGGCGGCCCATTTTCGTCCGGAATTCATCAACCGCGTCGACGATATCGTGGTCTTCCACGCCCTGGCCGCGGAACAGATCCGGGCCATTGCCGACATCCAGATCGAGCGTGTGGCCAAACGGCTGCTGGAGCAGGATATCCACATCAAGGTCAGCACCGCCGCCAAGGACTTCCTGGGCAAGGCCGGCTTCGATCCCGTGTACGGGGCCCGGCCCCTGAAACGGGCCGTGCAGGTCAACCTGGAAACCCCGCTGGCGCGGGAGATCCTGAACGGCGACGTGGGCCCCGGCGACCAGGTCGAGGTGGACGTGAGTGAGGACCGGCTAACCTTTTCCCCGACCCGCGCCAACGCCGCCTGAGCGGCTGTCAAAAACCCTGTATTTCAACAGCCTGTGTCCCATGCAGCGCCTGCCCCGGACTTGATCCGGGGCAGGCGCCGCGGCGCTGCAAGTTGAAAAAAACATGGATGCTCTTTTTCAGGATCTTCAACACCACCGCCGGGAGTCTCCCGGCGTTGCCTCCTGCCCTCTGCCGCCGCGTCCCCGTCCAGCCCGACGCCGTGACAAATGCCGGGTTGTGCGACGCAATACCGGAAAAACTGTTGGTAATTTTCGCCATATAATCTACTATTTAGACGTTAAATTGGAAGAAACTCAGAGCAACGATCCCTATGGCTGTCTCCGCAAACAAGATCCACCTGAGCGGCCTCGCCCGCAAACTCGTTCTGGACGGACTCCTGGAGGAGACGGCAGCCGGTGAGCATTTCCAGAAAGCTCTCGGCAAGAAACAACCCTTCGTCTCCTACCTGGTCGAGAACAAGCTCGCCGCCAGCAGTGCCATCGGGCTGTCCGCCGCCCAGGAATTCGGCGTACCCCTGCTCGATCTCAATGCTCTGGAGATGGACATGGACACCATCAAGCTGGTCAAGGAAGACCTGATCCGCAAGCATCACGCCTTGCCCATTTTCAAGCGCGGCAAACGCCTCTACATCGCCCTCTCCGATCCCACCAACCTGCAGGCCCTGGACGAGATCAAGTTCGCCACCGGCACCAATGCCGAGGCCATACTGGTGGAGGAGGACAAGCTGGCCAAGGCCATCGACAAGGCCCTGGAGGACATGGACGGCGGGCTCGGCGATATGGATGACGATGAATTCGACAACCTGGATGATCTGGAGGTGGCCGAGGAACGCGGCCCGGAGGAAGCCGAGGACTCCGATGTCGACGACGCCCCCGTGGTCAAGTTCGTCAACAAGGTACTGCTGGATGCCATCAAGAAAGGTGCCTCCGACCTGCACTTCGAACCCTACGAGAAATACTACCGGGTGCGCTTTCGCATCGACGGCGTGCTCCAGGAAGTAGCCAGGCCGCCCATCGGCCTGGCCGGCAAGATCGCGGCACGCATCAAGGTCATGTCGCGCCTGGACGTCTCCGAACGGCGCGTACCCCAGGACGGTCGCATCAAGCTGAAACTGTCCAAGAACAAGGCTATCGACTTCCGTGTCAACACCTGCCCCACCCTGTTCGGCGAAAAGTCGGTGCTGCGTATCCTTGATTCCGACGCCTCCGCCCTGCAGATCGACATGCTTGGTTACGAGGAATTTCAGAAGGAGCTTTTCCTGAAGAACCTGCACAAGCCCTACGGCATGTTCCTGGTCACCGGCCCCACCGGCTCGGGCAAGACTGTCTCCCTGTACAGCGGTATCAATATTCTCAACCAGATCGATGTCAACATCTCCACCGCGGAGGACCCGGTGGAAATCAACCTGCCCGGCGTCAACCAAGTACAGGTGGATGAGCGCACGGGCATGACCTTCCCCAAGGCCCTCAAGGCCTTCCTCCGCCAGGACCCGGACATCATCCTGGTGGGCGAGATCCGGGATCTGGAAACCGGCTCCATCGCGGTGAAGGCGGCCCAGACCGGCCACATGGTCATGTCCACCCTGCACACCAATGACGCGCCGCAGACCCTGACGCGCATGCAGGACATGGGCATCGCACCCTTCGCGGTGGCCACCAGCATCAACCTCATTACCGGCCAGCGCCTGTGCCGGCGCCTGCATGCGGAATACCGGCAGATCCTGGACATGGACGAGGAATCCCTGCGCAAGGAGGGCTTCCCGGAAGAGGAGATCGCCAAGGGCGTGAAGATTTACGGTCCGGTCACCGGCAACGACGACTGTCCCAGCGGCTACAAGGGCCGCGCCGGCATCTATCAGGTCATGCCTATTTCCGATGCCACCAAGCGCCTCATTATCGAGGGCGCCAATGCCGTGCAGCTGGCGGATCAGGCGGCGAAGGAAGGCATCTGGGATATCCGCCGTTCCGGCCTGCAGAAAGTCATGGACGGCGTCACGTCTCTGGCGGAAGTCAACCGCGTCACCATCGAGTAAACAGCCATGGCGGAAGCAGCAAAAGCGGACATGTATATCTGGGAAGGAACAGACAAGTCCGGCAAGCGCGTCAAGGGAGAGATGAGCGGCCAGAGCGATGCCCTGGTCAAGGCGATGCTGCGACGCCAGGGCGTCAATCCCCTCAAGGTCAAGAAAAAGCCCAAACCCCTGCTGGGCGGCGCCGGCAAGAGCAAGATCACCCCCAAGGACATCACCGTGTTCAGCCGCCAGCTGGCGACCATGATGTCCTCCGGCGTGCCCCTGGTGCAGGCCTTCGAGATCGTCGGCCGCGGCCACGAGAATCCCGGCATGCAGGAGCTGATCCTGGGCATCAAGGGCGACGTGGAGGCGGGCAACAACCTCACCGATGCCCTGCGCAAGCATCCGCGCCAGTTCAACGACCTGTACTGCAACCTGGTCCAGGCCGGCGAGCAGTCCGGTATCCTCGAGTCTATCCTGCACAAGGTAGCCTCCTACATGGAAAAGACCGAGGCGCTGAAATCCAAGATCAAGTCCGCCCTGTTCTACCCGGCGGCGGTCATTGTCGTGGCCATTATCATCGTCACCATCCTCATGGTGTTCGTGATCCCGCAGTTCCAGGACCTGTTTTCCAGCTTCGGCGCCGACCTGCCGGCGCTGACCCAGTTGCTGATCAACATTTCCAAATGGTTCCAGTCCTACTGGTGGCTGATGTTTCTGGTCATGGGCGGCACGGTGTACGCCTTTTTTGAAATGAAACAGCGATCCAAACCGTTCGCCGAATTCCTGGACCGCATGTCTCTGAAAATCCCGGTGGTAGGCGCGATCCTGGAGAAGTCCGCCATCGCCCGTTTTGCCCGCACCCTGGAAACCATGTTTGCCGCCGGCACGCCGCTGGTGGAGGCCATGAACTCGGTCGCCGGTGCCACCGGCAACGTCGTCTTCTACGACGCCACCATCAGGATGCGCGACGAAATTGCCACGGGCACCCAGTTGCAGACCTGCATGCGCGAGTCCGGCCTGTTTCCCAACATGGTCGTGCAGATGGTCGCCATCGGCGAGGAATCCGGCGCCATCGACACCATGCTCGGCAAGGTCGCGGACTGGTATGAGGCGGAAGTGGACGATGCCGTGGAAGCCCTGACCAGCCTGCTGGAACCCATGATTATGGCGATCCTCGGCGTCATCATCGGCGGCATCGTCGTCGGCATGTATCTGCCCATATTCAAGATGGGTTCCGTGGTCTGATCCCGTCCCGGGACCGGCACCGGTCCTCCAGACAACAATAAAGCAACCGCACACTGCGCAGATCAGACCTGTTGGCATGCAAGTTATTTTATTCCTGCAGCAATATCCCCTGTTTTTTTACACCGTCGCCGTCATTACCGGCCTTGTCGTGGGAAGCTTTCTCAACGTCGTGATCCTGCGCCTGCCGAAAATGATGGAACGGGCATGGCGAAGCGACTGCCGCCAGCTTCTGGAACTCGACGGGGACTCCGCGGAAGAGGCGAAATTCAACCTGAGCACACCCGCGTCACACTGCCCCGCCTGCGGTCATCCGATCACGGCCCTGGAAAACATCCCCGTCCTGAGCTACCTGTTCCTGCGCGGCCGGTGTTCAGGCTGCGGCGCGCACATTTCGCTGCGCTATCCCGCGGTGGAATCCCTGAGCGGCCTGGCGACCCTGCTCGTCGCCGTGCACTTCGGTGTAACCGTGCAGACCGTACTGGCCGTCCTCCTGAGCTGGGCCCTGATAGCCCTGACCTTCATCGACCTGGACCACCAGCTCCTGCCCGACGATATCACCCTGCCGTTCCTGTGGCTGGGCATTCTGGCCAACATCTTCGGCGTATTCACCGATATCCATTCCAGCCTGTTCGGTGTCATGGCCGGATATCTGTCGCTGTGGACCGTGTACGTGGTCTTCAAGCTGGTGACCGGCAAGGAAGGCATGGGCCACGGCGATTTCAAGCTGCTGGCCATGCTGGGCGCCTGGCTGGGCTGGCAGGCGCTGCCCCTGATCGTGATCCTGTCCTCGGCCGTAGGTGCCGTCATCGGTATCGTCATGGTGGTGTTCCGTGAACACGCCCGCAGCGAGCCCATTCCCTTCGGTCCCTTCCTTGCCGCAGCCGGCTGGCTGACCCTGCTTTACGGCAGCCCCATTATGCACGCCTATTATCGCTGGGCGTTGCACTGAACCTGCAATGCCCCCCCCTTATCGTATCGGCCTGACCGGCGGTATCGGCAGCGGCAAGTCGACGGTGGCGGCGCTGTTTGAAAAACTGGGGGTTCCCGTCATCGATGCCGATGCCATCGCCCGCAGGCTGGTGGAACCGGGCGGCAGTGCCTATGAGCAGGTGATCGCCCTGGCCGGCCGGGAAGTCCTCGCTGCGGACGGCCGCCTGCGCCGGGATGTCCTGCGCGAGGTGGTGTTTCGGAACGAGGCACTGCGCAAGCAGCTGGAAGCTGTTCTGCATCCGCTGGTTTATGCGGAAATGGAAGCCGCCATCTCGAATATCACCTACCCTTACTGTATCCTGAACATTCCGCTGCTGGTTGAAACCGGCGCCGCCGCACACGTCGACCGCATACTGGTGGTGGATATCCCCGAGGATGTGCAGATCGCGCGAACCATTGAACGTGACGGCACGGCCGGCGAAGAGGTACGACGCATCATCGCGGCCCAGGCCGGCCGCACCGAGCGCCTGCAGGTCGCCGATGACGTCATTGACAACAGCCGCGACACGGGCAGACTGGAGGAGCAGGTTCGGACACTGCACGCCAGATATCTGGAGCTGGCGGCGGACAGGTGAACTGACAGCGACCCAAAACGCGCATGATCAAGTATGAACAACCTTTGAATGAACGAGTGCGGACCCTGTTGCGCCTGGAATTCCTGTTCAACCTCATTGACTATTTTCAGGACGACATGTCGGAGACCGACATCCGCATGATCCTGAACACCCTGTTCGATGTCGCCGATCTCATCGGCCGCAGCGACATCAAGGGCGAGCTGATCAAGGAACTGGAGCGGCAGAACAGCAATCTCGAGGCGCTGCAGGGTAAGCCGGGCGTGGATACAGACCGGCTCAACGCCATACTCGACGATATCGGCGCCTACCTTTCGGATCTGCGCAGCGCCCAGTATCAGCCCGGCCAGATGCTGCGCCAGGACGAACTCCTCGCCACGGTCAAGCAACGCAATACCATACCCGGGGGCACCTGCAATTTCGATCTGCCATCCTACTATCACTGGCTGCACCGCAGCCGCGAAGAGCATGCGGCCAGACTGAAGAACTGGCAGAGCGACCTGGTCGTCATCAAGAACAGCGTATTCCTGGCCCTGCATCTTATCCGCAACAGCAGTCGCCCCTCGGCAGAAATGGCGGAAAACGGATTTTACCAGCGGGCGCTGGAAGCTGGCGCCAACTGCCAGTTGATCCGGGTGCTGCTGCCCGAGGATGCCGCCTGCTATCCTGAAATCAGCGGCGGCCGGCACCGCTTCACCGTGCGCTTCATGGAACAGCCTGATACCTTCAGCCGTCCCACCCAGGTCAAGCGAAACGTGGAATTCCAGTTATACTGCTGCATGTTGTGAAACGACGCTGTCCCACCTGCAAAAAGCTGTTCGAACCCGTCCCCGACGCGCCCTTCACGCCGTTCTGCAGCAAACGCTGCCGGCTCATCGACCTGGGCGATTGGCTCAACGAAAAACACCGCATTCCGTCGGACGAGGCCCCGGACGATCTGTCCGATATCCCGGACGAGGATGACAGGACGCACTAGCTCGGGGCTCGGGGCTCGGGGCTCGGGGCTCGGGGCTCGTAAAGAGCTTCACTTAAACTCTGATTTGAACCACGGAGAGCACGGAGGACACGGAGAAAGAACTGATTAATTAGGGATTGATCTCGCCAAGACGCTTAGCCTGTCAATGCACGAAAGCCTGGATAGTTTCTGTATTACATCCGGGCCGCATATCCGACACATTTATATTCCTCCGTGTCCTCCGTGCTCTCCGTGGTTAAAAACAAAGGTCGAGCGATAGCGCGGAACTTCATCTTTTCCACAAAGCACTGATCAGGGCGACGCCGTGGGCGCCGTGGCGGCGGGCGGTTTCCAGATCGTCGGGATTGAGACCGCCCAGGGCGTAGACGGGGATCGTCGCCGCGGCGGCCAATTCGGCGAATCGCTCCCACCCGAGTACGGTACCGCCGGGATGGCTGGCCGTGGGTTTGACCGGACCGAGCACGCAGAAATCGAGAGCCAGGCGTGCGGCCTGCTGCAGTTCCTCCAGGTTGTGGCAGGAGGCCGCCACCCAGGCCGGTTCGTACGCCGGTCTGGCTTCCAGTTGCATGAGTGTACGGCCGTCCAGGTGCAGCCCCCGCACACCGGCTACTTTGTTATCAGCCGGTCCGCTGCCTAACAGCGCGCCGCCGTAGCGGTCGCATAATGCCGCCGCCTGTTCCAGCGCCCGCCGCCGCGCCTGCCCCGCCAGGTTGGTACTGCGCAGACGCAGCAATCGGACACCGCTCCGCAAGACGCTTTCCAGTCCTTCCAGGAAGCCCGCGCCGTAGTCCTCGCAATCCGGGGTGATGAAATACAGCTCGGGCAGGGCCAGATCGCGGATGATACGCCCGTTCGCCGCCGGGAACCCGGCCGGATCCAGCACGGCGGTATCCATCCAGCGGATCGCCTGGCCTTCGTTGCCGCGTGGCGTCCCCTCCCAGTCATCCACGGCCCACACATCCAGCCGTACCGCCTGATCCGGATAGGCAAAATCGAAGCAGCGCAGGGGATGGGCGGCCAGCACATGAATGCCGAGTTCCTCTTCCAGTTCGCGGCACAGCGCCGCGTAGCGACTTTCCCCCGGCTGGCGCTTGCCGCCCGGGAATTCCCACAGGCCGCCCTGGTGCGACTGCGGGTGCCGCCTGGCGATGAGTACCTCGTGGCCAGCGCGGCTGACAACGACACCCACGGCAATGTGCAGCCGCTGTTCAACCATGGCGGCTTCGGCGGGGCACGGCCTCAGGTCCGATATTCCGCGTTGATGCGGACGTATTCATGGGAGAGATCGGTAGTCCAGACAGTTTCCGCCGCTTCGCCGCGACCCAGCAGGATGCGCATGCGGATCTCATCGCGCTGCATGACCCGGCGCCCCGCTTCCTCGGTATAGGACGGATCACGGCCGCCATAGCTGGCGATGCATACCTCGTCCAGGTACAGCGATACCCGGTTGATATCCAGGTCCCGCAGGCCGGCGCGGCCCACCGCCGCCAGGATGCGGCCCCAGTTGGGATCGGAGGCGAAGAAGGCCGTCTTCACCAGCGGCGAGGTCGCCACGGCATAGGCCGCCGCCAGGCATTCCACCTCAGTGGCGCCTTCCTCGACGCTGACGGTGATGAACTTGGTCGCGCCTTCACCGTCCCGGACGATGGCCCGGGCGAGGCCGGCAGCCACGGTGTCCACGGCCTCCTGCAGGATCTGGCAGGCGGGCGCAGACGCATCACGCAGCAGCGGCAGCGGCGCCTTGCCCGAGGCCATGAGAACACAGGCATCGTTGGTGGACATATCGCCGTCCACGCAAATGCGGTTGAAAGACTTCGCCACTGCCCGGCGCAGCATATCGTCCAGCAGCGGCTGCTCGATGGCGGCATCGGTTGCGATAAACGCCAGCATGGTCGCCATGTCCGGACGTATCATGCCGGCGCCCTTGGCCGTGCCGGTCACAGTAACGGGCACACCGTCGATTTCCACGGTGTGCGACAAGCCCTTGGCAACCGTGTCCGTGGTCATGATGGCGCCGGCCAGGGCCAGCCAGTTGTCCTCGTCCAGCGCCGCGTGCAGCGCCGGCAGGGCCGCCTCGATTTTCGCTATCGGCAGCGGTTCACCGATGACGCCGGTGGAAAACGGCAGCACGGATTCGGCCCGGTCGCGGCCCGCCGCCGCCGTACAGCAGCGTCGGGCGTTCTCAAGCCCCGCCGTGCCGGTGCCGGCATTCGCGTTGCCGGCGTTGATCAGGCAATAGCGCACCCCTTCCCGCTGCAGGTGCTCCCGGGCCACTATGACGGGGGCGGCGGCGAAGGCGTTGCGGGTGAAAACGGCGGCACAGGTGGAGTTTTCCGCCAGTTCGATCAATGCAAGATCGGGGCGCGGTTTCCCGTAGAGGCCGGCGCTGACGGCACCGATGCGGATCCCGGCGATTGCCGGCAGGGATTGGGGGGCGATCAGGCCGACGGCCATGATTGTAGAACCGGTTCAGTGCATGGCGGCGAAGCCCGCATATTGCATGGGGGCTAGGCCAGCCGGCCGTGACAGTTCTTGTATTTCTTGCCGGATCCGCAGGGACAGGGTTCGTTCCGGCCCACCTTGCGTTCCTTGCGGACGTAAGGGGTCTGCGGCTCTGCCTGGGGAGCGGCGGCCTCCGGCCCGGCGGGTTCACCGTCGCCGGCAAACGCATCCGGGGCGGTGGGATGGCTGTACTGCATGTTCTGCACCTGGGGATGCCTTTCCACAGGCTCCATGTCCTGCTCGGCCCGGATCTGGACCTTGGACAGGATCCCGATCGCGTCCACCTTCATGTTCTCCAGCATTTCGCTGAACATGGCGAAGGCTTCCTTCTTGTATTCCTGCTTGGGATCCTTGGCAGCGTAGCTCTGCAGCCCTACGCCCTGGCGCAGGTGATCCATGGCCATGAGGTGTTCCTTCCAGTGGCGATCCAGGACGTCCAGCATGAAATCCTTTTCAATGCGGCGCATGAGGTCCTCGGGAATGTCCTTCTGCTTCTCCGCGCATGCTTCCTTGATCGCGACGGCTATTTTTTCGCGCAGCGCCTCTTCATCCAGGGCATTGTCCGCGTCCAGCCACTCCTGCAGCGGCAGCCTGACGCCGAACTCGTAATCCAGCGCGTCTGTCAGATTCTTGACGTCCCACATCTCGTCCATGCTGCCCGGCGGGATATGGTTATTGATGATGCTTTCCAGGACATCCTCACGCATGATCCGGATATCCTCGGCAATGTCGTCGGCTTCCAGCAGCTCATTGCGCCATTCATAGATGACCTTGCGCTGATCGTTGGCAACGTCATCGTATTCCAGCAGGTGTTTGCGGATATCGAAGTTGTGCGCCTCCACCTTGCGCTGGGCGTTTTCTATGGCGCGGCTGACCAGCCCGGATTCAATGGCCTCACCCTCCTGCATGCCCAGCTTCTGCATCAGTCCGGCCACCCGTTCGGAGGCGAAGATGCGCATGAGATTGTCTTCCAGGGACAGGTAAAAGCGGCTGGAGCCGGGATCGCCCTGCCGGCCGGAACGTCCGCGCAGCTGGTTGTCGATACGGCGTGACTCGTGCCGCTCGGTACCGACGATGCGCAGGCCGCCGTTGGTGACCACTTCCTCGTGCAGCTTCTGCCAGTCCGACTTGATCCGGGCCACGGAGACGTCGTCCGGATTTTCCAGCTTGTCGATCTCGGACTGGAAGTTGCCGCCGAGCACGATATCCGTACCGCGGCCGGCCATGTTGGTGGCGATGGTTACCGTTCCCGGGCGGCCGGCCTGGGCGATGATCTCCGCTTCCCTCTCGTGAAACTTGGCATTCAGTACCTGGTGCTCGATCTTTTCCTTCTTCAGCAGGCCGGAGAGGTATTCGGATACCTCGATGGAGGCGGTACCCACCAGCACCGGCTGTCCGCGCTTTACGCAGTCCTCGATATCCTCCGCGATAGCCTTGAACTTTTCTTCCGCGGTCAGATAGATGACGTCCGCCTGGTCGTTCCGGATCATGGGCCTGTGGGTGGGGATGACGATGACTTCCAGCTTGTAGATCTCCTGGAACTCGTAGGCCTCGGTATCGGCGGTGCCGGTCATGCCGGCCAGCTTGTCATAGAGCCGGAAATAGTTCTGGTAGGTAATGGTGGCCAGGGTCTGGTTCTCGTTCTGTATGGTCACCCCCTCCTTGGCCTCGATGGCCTGATGGAGGCCGTCCGACCAGCGCCGGCCGGGCATGGTCCTGCCGGTGAATTCATCGACAATGACGATCTCGTCGTCCTTGACGATATAATCCACGTCCTTGTGATACAGGGAGTGTGCGCGCAGTGCCGCGTTCAGGTGATGCAGGACGGGGATATTGGCGGGATCGTACAGGCTCTGTCCCTGCTCGATAATGTGGTTCTCCAGCAGCAGCTTCTCCACCTTCTCGTGACCGCGCTCGGTAAGATAGGCCTGTTTGGTTTTTTCATCGACCGAGTAATCGCCGGTCTCCGGCTTGTTTTTTTCATCATCCGCGGATTCCCCCAGTTCCAGTTTCGGGATGATCCGGTTGATGCTGATGTACAGATCCGACCTGTCATCCACCGTGCCGGAGATGATCAGCGGCGTACGCGCCTCATCGATGAGAATGGAGTCGACCTCGTCGACGATGGCATAGGCGAGGGTATTCTGCACCTTGTCATCCCTGTGGAAAGCCATGTTGTCGCGCAGGTAATCGAAACCAAACTCGTTGTTGGTGCCATAAACGATATCGCAGGCATAGGCCTCCTGGCGCTCTTCCTTGGACAGGCCGGCGACGATGACGCCCGTGGTCATGCCGAGCAGGCTGTAGATCTGGCCCATCCATTCGGCGTCGCGCCGCGCCAGGTAATCATTGACGGTAACCAGGTGCACGCCGCCGCCGGTCAGGGCATTCAGGTAGATGGGCATGGTGGCAACCAGCGTCTTGCCTTCACCGGTTTTCATCTCGGCGATATTGCCTTCGTGCAGGACGATGCCGCCGATGATCTGCACATCGAAGGGACGCATGCCGACGGCACGCCTGGCTGCCTCCCGGACCAGGCCGAAAGCCTCGGGCAGCAGATCGTCCAGGGTTTCCCCGTCCGCCAGCCGTTTCCTGAACTCGCCGGTCTTCTCCGGGAAGGCGCTGTCAGGCAGCTTGGAGTACTCCTCTTCCAGGGCATTGACTCTGGATACGATCTTGCCCATGCGACGCAGGACGCGATCGTTGCGGCTGCCGAGCACCTTTGTGATCACATTTTTAATCATATTGAATACAGACTATTCGGAAACACCTGACCGGCAAGGAACGGATGCCGGGTCAAGAAGACAATGAGTGGATTGCTTACTTCAGGGAAAGGTACTTTCTGGGATTCAGGTGCTTTCCGTAACGAAGAACCTCAAAGTGTACGTGCGGCCCGGTACTGCGGCCGGTACTGCCCATCAGGGCGATAACCTCTCCCTTCTCCACCTTTTCGCCCACGTCCACCAGGATCTTGCTGTTATGGGCATAGTGGGTGACATATCCCTTGCCATGACTGATCTCGACCAGGTTGCCGTAACCGTAGCGCGGTCCCGCCCAGGTGATAATCCCCGCTGCCACGGCCATGACCGGCGTACCCATTTTTCCGGCGAAATCCATGCCTTCATGGAATTCCCGCTTGCCGGTCAGGGGATCGGTGCGGTACCCGAACAGCGAGGATACCCAGCCGCCCTTGATGGGCCGGCCGCCGGGCAGGGTCTGCTCCTGCAAGTGCCTGTTCAACAGCATGGTCTCCATTACAGACAGCTTTTCGGAACGATCATTCAGCGTATTTTCCAGACTATCCATACTCCTGATCAAATCCGAGGCATTCGGCAGTTCGGTTTCATTTGCCGGCATCGGTCCGCCCATGCCCGGGGGGTTGTCGGCGCCGAACTGGATATCGTCGAGGTTGGCCATGTCCGCCAGTCTCGAGCCAAGGGCATCCAGGCGCATGATATGGCCCTGCAGCATACTCAGCCGCCCGGCCATGGCTTCCAGAACCTGCTCCGTCCTGGACTTCATTTTATTTAGTGTGTGTTGCTGCTCGGAGAGTTCATCCGCCCAGATGGAGGTGGTCTGCTGGCGGACCGAGCTGACCAGTTCGGAGGTATGCAGCACGGCATAGTGATAGCCGGAATAGAACAACCCGATGCCGCCCGCCAGGACGCACAGGAACACAACGCACAGACCCGTTGCATTCAGCGCCAGCCGGTTACTGCCTTTTCTGGCATTGGGTATTAGTATAATCTGCATTATTCTAGTTTCACATTGTACGTCTTATGACCACCGGCAAAAGCAGCCATTTCCCCGCCGCCGTCAACCACGTACTGGCCCGGGGCAATACAGTGCCGGCCCTGTACGGACAGGCCCTGCGACTGATTGAACTGCAGAAGCAGCTCCGCGCCCTGTTGCCGCCTTCACTCGGTCTGCACGTCTCCGTGGGCAATTGCCGCAACGGCATCCTGACCGTCTACGCCGACAGCGCGGCCTGGGCGGCCCGTCTCCGTTTCGAGGTGCCCGGGCTGCTGAAACGTCTCGAGGAAACCTCCCCGGACGCCGGCATCAGGACCCTGCGCATCCGGATCAGACCCCCCGATCCGGCTCCGGCGCCGGTCACCGGTAAACCATTGCTCTCCGCTGCCTCCGCCCGGCTGCTGCAGGACGTGGCGGAATCCATTGACGACCCCGCCTTGCGCGATTCCCTGCTGCGCCTGTCCCGCCACCGCTGAGGATCCGGATCCGGGCGGCGACGCCTGTTTCAGACCGACGGCACCGGCTGCATGAAGGAAATGGGCAGGTCGACTTCGTCCTCGTAGCTGACCAGTTCCCAGGCATCCTCCGTCGCCAGCAATTGCCGTAACAGTTTGTTGTTCAATTCATGTCCCGACTTGTAGCCGGTAAACGCCCCTATCAGGCTGTGACCCAGGAGGTACAGGTCCCCGATGGCGTCCAGTATCTTGTGCTTGACGCACTCGTCTTCGTAGCGCAACCCGTCCTCGTTGAGGACCCGGTAGTCGTCCACGACGACGGCGTTGTCCAGGCTGCCGCCCAGTGCCAGGTTGTTCTGCCTGAGCAGCTCCACGTCGCGCATGAAACCGAAGGTGCGCGCCCTGCTTACCTCCTTCACAAAGGAGGTGGTGGAAAAATCAATGACAGCATTGCAGCTGCGATCATTGAACACCGGATGATCGAATTCTATCGTAAACCCTACCTTGAAGCCCGCAAACGGTTCGAACCTGGCCCACTTGTCACCGTTTTCGACCTTCACTTCGCGCCGTATGCGCAGGAACTGCTTGGGGGCGTTCTGCTCCATCACCCCGGCCGACTGGATCAGGAACACGAACGGCCCGGCACTGCCGTCCATGATCGGCACCTCGTCGGCGCTGACATCTATATAGGCGTTGTCGATGCCGAAACCGGCCAGGGCCGACAGCAGATGCTCCACGGTGGAAATCCGGCAGCCGTCACGCACCAGGGTGGTGGACAGTCTGGTGTCCCCGACATACTGGGGCCGGGCCAGAATTTCGACGGCGGGATCCCTGTCAACCCGGCGAAAAATGATGCCATTGTTTGCGGGAGCCGGGCGGAGAGTCAGATAGACTTTCTTGCCAGTATGCAATCCTACACCCGTGGCCCGAATGACATTCTTCAGCGTTCGTTGCTTTATCATTGTTCATTGTCCTTGATAGGTACAAAGTTCCCCTCCTCTCCGCCAACTGCCTGTTTTACGGGCAAATACTGGAGCTGTCAAGCGCCAGCTTAGCATGCTGGTGCTGTCCCGCACAAATTTGGCCCGCTGGGCGCGATATCCGACCTAATCCGCCTGCCGGCGCAGGAATGCCGGGATATCCAGATAATCCGGATCCTCCTCCGTCGCATTGGGCGCCGCCTGCCGATTCTTGTTGCGCATTACCGTCGGCCGCTCCAGTTCCTTGTAGTCGACGCTGCCCTGGGCATCCTTGACCAGCTTCATCCGCGAGATATCCTCGCGGGCGCTCTGGCCCAGGCCGGTGGCCACGATAGTCACGCGCATCTCGCCGCTCATCTCCGGATCGATGACCGTGCCCACCACCACGGTGGCGTTGTCGGAGGCGAAATCCTTCACGGTACCGCCCACCTCGTCGAACTCGCCGATGGACATGTCCATGCCGGCGGTGATGTTGACCAGGATGCCCTTGGCGCCGGACAGGTTGACGTCCTCCAGCAGCGGGCTGGAGATGGCCGCCTGCGCCGCCACCGTGGCGCGGTCCTCGCCCTGGGCCTTGCCGGATCCCATCATGGCCATGCCCATCTCGGACATGACGGTACGCACGTCGGCGAAATCCACGTTGATCAGGCCGGGGCAGGTAATGAGCTGGGCAATGCCCTGCACGGCACCGAGCAGCACGTCGTTGGCGGCGCTGAAGGCATTGAGCAGGCTCACGTCGCGGCCCAGCACGGCCATCAGCTTCTCGTTGGGAATAGTGATCAGGGAGTCGACGAACTGTCCCAGCTCGTGGATACCCTGGTCAGCGATCGCCGCGCGCTTCTTGCCTTCGAAGGCAAACGGCCGGGTGACCACGGCGACGGTGAGTATGCCCATCTCCTTGGCCACCTGGGCGACGATGGGTGCGGCTCCGGTACCGGTGCCGCCGCCCATGCCGGCGGTGATAAACACCATGTCGGCACCGTCGAGCACGTCCATGACGCGATCCCGATCCTCCAGCGCGGCCTGCCGGCCGACATCGGGATCGGCGCCCGCGCCCAAACCCTTGGTGACGTTGCCGCCCAGCTGCAGGATGGTGCGCGCCGTGGACTTCTTCAACGCCTGGGCGTCGGTGTTGGAACAGATGAATTCGACCCCGTCGATGTTGGCGCTGAGCATATGCTCGACAGCGTTGCCGCCGCCCCCGCCGACACCGATGACCTTTATAACAGCCGCTTGATTGGCAGCATCGACTAGTTCAAACATTTCCCGGCTCCTCCTGGTTATGGTTACAACTCTTTAACAAACCCCGATTTTCAGTTTTACGCATTTCAGAAATTCCCCTGAAACCAGCTTTTCATTCGTTGCCAGATGCCGCGCATGCCCGTGTCGTTGTGCAGGCCGGGCGCGGCATCCTGGCTCTGGCGCTGGCCGAAGATCAGCAGGCCGACGCCGGTGGAATAGATCGGGTTCTTGACCACGTCGGACAGGCCGCGCACCAGCTGCGGCACACCGACGCGCACCGGCATGTGGAAGATTTCCTCGGCCAGCTCCACCACGCCTTCCATCTTGGAACTGCCGCCGGTCAGGACGATGCCGGCGGCGATGAGATCCTCGTAGCCGCTGCGGCGCAATTCCGCCTGTACCAGGGTGAATAATTCCTCGTAGCGCGGCTCCACCACTTCGGCCAGGGTCTGCCTGGACAGCCGCCGTGCCGGCCGTTCACCGACGCTGGGCACCTCGATGGTCTCGTCGGAGTGCGCCAGCTGGGTCAGCGCGCAGGCGTACTGCACCTTGATATCCTCGGCATGCTGGGTGGGCGTGCGCAGGGCCACGGCGATATCGTTGGTGACCTGGTCGCCGGCGATGGGGATCACCGCCGTGTGATGAATGGAACCGTCGGTGAATACGGCGATGTCGGTGGTGCCGCCGCCGATGTCCACCAGGCACACCCCCAGCTCCTTCTCGTCCTCGGTAAGCACGGCGTAACTGGAGGCGAGCTGCTCGAGGATGATGTCGTCCACGTCCAGGCCGCAGCGGCGCACGCACTTGACGATATTCTGGGCGGCGCTGACGGCGCCGGTGACCATGTGCACCTTGGCTTCCAGGCGCACCCCGGACATACCGATGGGCTCCTTGATGCCCTCCTGGCTGTCGATGACGAATTCCTGCGGCAGAATGTGCAGGATTTTCTGATCGGCGGGAATAGCCACCGCCCTGGCCGCATCGATGACCCGGTCCACGTCGCTGACGGACACCTCGTTGTCGCGGATGGCGACGATGCCGTGGGAGTTGAGGCTGCGGATGTGGCTGCCGGCGATGCCGGTAAACACGGAATGCACCTCGCAGCCGGCCATGAGCTCCGCTTCCTCGACGGCGCGCTGGATGGAATGCACCGTGGACTCGATGTTCACGACCACGCCTTTTTTCAGTCCCCGGGATCGGCTGGAGCCGATGCCGATGACCTCGATTTCGCCGTCCACCGTGATCTCGCCGACGATGGCGACCACCTTGGAGGTGCCGATATCCAGACCGACGATCAGGTTCTTGTCCGCTTTTTTTGCCATACCAAGTCCGTCCCGGTTACAGATCAGGTTTAGAGTGAGGTTTCCACTGCACGGCGAAACCGTTGGTGTAACGCATGTCCACCGTACGCATCAGGTCCAGGCGATCGTGCAGCTGCGTCGGCACATAGGCGGCAAAGCGCCGCAGCCGCTGCATGATGTCCGTGCGTCCCAGGCGCAGCAGGGGGCCGCCGGCGAAGCGCACCTGCCAGGCCCGGCGCTTGCTGAGGGTCAGCGCCGCCACCCGCATATCGCCGGGAAGCAGGGCGCGCAGCTTGTGATAGAAATCCAGCATGGTCCTGTCGGTGCCGGGCGGTCCGCGAAACTGCGGGATGCCGTCCGGCAGGGTGGACGGATCGGGTCTGAAAACCTTGCCGTCGGCATTCAGCAGCGCAGTATCGTTCCAGCGCGCCACCGCCTTCTGCTCGCGGATATACACGTTGATACTGTCCGGCCACACGCGTTTTACCGTAACCTCGCCGATCCAGGGATCCTGCAGCAGCACCCGGCGGATGGTGTCGACGTTGACGTTGAAGAAACCGCCGCTCACCACCTTGCTGGCGCGCTGCTGCAGACCGGCCAGGGACAGGTGCTGGAAATCCCCCTTCACCCGCACGTGGCGGATGGGCAGGGTCTGCGGATTCATGAGGTGGACCGTGCCCAGCGCCGCCAGCAACAGCACGCCGATCAGCACGGCGCGCCCGGACAGGCCGGAACGCGCGGTAGCGGCCGGCGTTTCCGCCGCCGTCTCGTCCAGACGTGTATGCAGCACCGGGCTGTTCACGGGCGCACCTCCCGGCGCAGGGGATCGCGCTCCAGGCTGGTGGCCAGGATGCGCACCACCAGTTCGCCGAAGTCCATACCGGCCTGGAGTGCCGCCTTGGGCACCAGGCTGTGGCTGGTCATGCCGGGAATGGTGTTCACTTCGATCACCCACGGCTCGCCGGCCTCGTCCAGCATGAAATCCACCCGCCCCCAGCCGCTTGCGTCTATGCCCTGGAAGGCCTGCAGCATGATCTCGCCCAGCTCCCGCTCGCGTTCCGCCGGCAGGCCGCAGGGACAGTGATAGAGCGTGTCGTCGACCAGGTACTTGGCCTCGTAGTCATAAAATTCCCGCGGCGTTTCCAGGCGGATCATGGGCAGCACCCGGTCGCCGAGTATGGCGGCGGTGTATTCAGCGCCGGTGATCCAGCGCTCCGCCATGACCCGCGTATCGAACCGGTGCGAGGCGTCCCAGGCCGGCTGCAGCTGCGCGGCGGCGGTGACCTTGGCGGCGCCGCAGCTGGAGCCTTCGTGCACGGGCTTGACCATGACCGGGAAGCCCAGTGTTCCAGCAACAGCCTCGAGATCTGTCTCCGTCTCGATCTCGATGAATGCCGGCGTGGGGATACCCAGGTTCTGCCACAGGCGCTTGCAGCGGACCTTGTCCATGGCCAGGGCGGAACCGAGCACGCCACTGCCGGTATAGGGAATGTGCAGGGCTTCCAGCGCCCCCTGCATGATGCCGTCCTCGCCACCGCGCCCGTGCAGGGCGATAAAGACGCGGTCGAAGCCCTGCTCCAGCAGGGTGGTCAGCGGCACCTCGCGGGGATCCAGGGGGTGCGCATCCACGCCCCGGCTGCGCAGCCCCTCGAGCACGGCCTGGCCGGTCTGCAGGGAGATCTCCCGCTCGGCGGTGTCACCGCCCAGCAGAACCGCCACCTTGCCGAATTGTTGCCGCATATCGTCGACCATGAGCATGACTCAGCCTGATGTCCCGATGATCCGGACTTCCGGTTGCAGCCGGATCCCGGTCTGTTCCGCCACGGTGGCGGCGACAAGGTCGATCAGGACCTCGATATCCGCCGCGCTGGCCGTGCCGTCGTTGATGATGAAATTCGCGTGTTTCTCCGACACCCGCGCGCCGCCGATGCGCCGGCCCTTGAGGCCGCAGGCCTCGATCAGGCGCGCCGCGTGATCCCCTTCCGGATTGCGGAACACGGAGCCGCAGCTGAACTCCCCCAGGGGCTGGGTGGCGGCACGCTGTGCCAGCAGGGCGCGGATGCGTTCCTCCCCATCCCGGTCGGCGGCCGGCTGCAAACCCAGGCGGGCGCCGATGAACCATTCCCCCGCCGGCAGCGCCACGCTGCGGTAACCGGTTGCGAACTCCCGGCGCGCGCGCCAGCGACGCCGGCCGCGGCGATCCAGGGTTTCCGCCTCCCGTACGATGTTCCAGGTCTCGCCGCCGAAGGCGCCGGCGTTCATGGCCAAGGCCCCGCCCAGGGTGCCGGGGATGCCGGCCAGGAACTCGGCGCCGGTCAGATCGGCGCGCACCGAGAAGCGCGCCACCTTGGCGCAGGGCACGCCGGCGCCGGCCCGGATCACGCCGCCGCCTTCGTCGGTCAGGTCCGCCAGTACGTTCCTGACCAGAATCACCGTGCCGCGCACGCCGCCGTCGCGCACCAGCAGGTTGCTGCCCAGTCCCAGCCAGGTCACTTCCTCGTCCTCCGGCAACTGCGCCAGAAAGCGGGCCAGATCGTCCGCGTCCGCGGGGATGTAGAAACGATCCGCCGCGCCGCCCGCGCGCCACGAGGTGTAACCCGCCAGGGGTTCGTTGCGGCGCAGCTCGCCGCGCAGTCCGGTGTTCATGCCGCTCACGGCCTGCCACCTGTGGGTATTTTCAGAGACACCAAGCACCTCAATGAACGCTCCCGCCGTATTGCGCCATGAGTTCGGGACCGAGATTGCCGATATCGCCGGCGCCCATGATCAGAACGATATCGCCGGGCTGGACCAGAGCCGGCAGCATGGCGGCCGCGGCGGACCTGTCCTCGGCCAGCAGGGGTTCGCTGCCGCGCAGGCGCAGGGCCCGGCACAGGGCGCGGCTGTCGGCGCCGGTGATCGGCGCCTCGCCGGCCGGGTAAACGTCCAGCAGGATCAACGTATCCAGTCCGGACAGCACCTGGCAGAAGTCCTCGAACAGATCGCGGGTGCGGGTATAGCGGTGGGGCTGGAACACCACCACCGGCCGGCGCCCCGGCCAGCCCGCCGCGACGGCGTCCAGGGTCGCCCGGATCTCGCGCGGATGATGGGCGTAGTCGTCGATGATCAGCACGTCCTTGCCGTCCAGCACGGCGTTGCCGAGCATGTCGCAGCGCCGGGCGATACCGGGAAATCCCGCCAGCGCCCGCACCATGTCGGTGTCGGAAATATCCAGCTGCCGGGCAATGACCACGGCCGCCAGGGCATTGAGGACATTGTGATCGCCGGGCAGGTTGAGACTGATGCGCAGCCAGTCCTCGTTGTCCGGCCCGGCCACGGTGAATTCGCTGCGGCCCTCACGGTGATGGATATTGCGGGCGGTGTAATCCGCCGCTTCATACAACCCGTAGGTCACGTAGGGCTTGGTCAGCCGCGGCAGGATCTCGCGGATGCCGGGATCGTCGGCGCACAGCACCGCCAGGCCGTAAAACGGCAGGTGCTGCAGAAACTCGATGAAGTTTTCCTGCAGCCAGTGGAAGTCACCGCCGTAGGTGTCCATGTGATCGGCGTCGATGCTGGTCAGCACCGCCAGCACCGGCTGCAGGTGCAGGAAGGAGGCATCGCTTTCGTCGGCCTCGGCCACCAGGTAGCGGCCGCTGCCGAGGCGGGCGTTGGACTTACCGCTGTTAAGGCGGCCGCCGATGACATAGGTGGGATCCAGCCCGGCCTCGCTGAGCACGCTGGCAATGAGGCTGGTGGTGGTGGTCTTGCCGTGGGTGCCGGCCACGGCGATCCCCTGGCGAAAGCGCATCAACTCGGCCAGCATCTGGGCGCGGGGAATGACGGGAATGCGCTGTTGCCGCGCCGCCGCCACCTCGGGATTGTCCGTGCCGACGGCGCTGGACGTGACGATGACATCACTGCCATTGACCTGGGCGGCATCGTGCCCGGTCGCGACGCGGATCCCCAGTTCCTTGAGGTGCCGGGTCACCGGACTGTCTTTCAGATCCGAGCCGGACACCTCGTAACCCAGGTTGTGCAGCACCTCGGCGATGCCGCTCATGCCGGCGCCGCCGATGCCGATGAAATGGATGTGCCGAACCCGGCCCATGGTTTCTGCGCGGCTCTCAGGCATGGACGGCCTCCAGGCAGGGCTGCGCCACCTTTTCGGTGGCATCGGGCCGGCCGAACTCCCGGGCTTTCTCCGCCATGGCCGACAGGCGCTGCCGGTCGCCGGCGAGCTCCGCCAGCAGCGCCGCCAGGGTGGCCGCGCTGAGCTGCGTCTGGGGCAGCAGCACGGCGGCGCCCGCCTCCACCAGCCGGCGGGCATTGGCGGTCTGGTGATCGTCCACCGCGAAGGGGTAGGGAACCAGGATGGATGCCACCCCCACGGCGCAGATCTCGCTCACGGTCAGGGCCCCGGCCCGGCACAGGACCAGGTCCGCCCCGGCATAGGCGCCGGCCATGTCTTCGATATAGGCCGCCACGCCGCTGTCATCCAGCCCCGCGGCCCGGTAGGCGGCTCGGGCGGCATCAATATGGTCGCGACCGCTCTGGTGTCGCACCGTGATCGCCACCGCCGGCGGCAACTGGGCCAGGGCCGCGGGCACGGTTTCATTGAGGACGCGGGCGCCGAGACTGCCGCCCAGCACCAGCAGGTGCACGGCCTCGTCCGCAGCGCGCGCCGGACGAGCGGCCGGCGGCGGCACGGCCAGAATGTCCCGGCGCACCGGGTTACCGGTGGTCACGGCCCGGGGATGCGCGAAGGTGCCGGGAAAGGCCTGCATGATGCGCACCGCCAGGTGTGCCAGCAGGCGGTTGGTGAGGCCGGCGACGGCGTTCTGTTCGTGTATATATAAAGGTATGCGCAGCAGCCAGGCGGCGACCCCGCCGGGGCCGCTGGCGAAACCGCCCATGCCCAGTACCGCCCCGGGCCGGCAACGCCGCAGGATGCGCACGGCCTGGACCAGGGCCACGGCCAGGCGCCACGGCGCCAGCAGCCAGCGTGCGGGGCCCTTGCCGCGCAGGCCGCCGATGGTGATGGTGAACAGGCTGATGCCGCGCTCCGGCACCACGCGGTACTCCAGGCCGCGGCGGGTGCCCAGCCAGAACAGGGGCACGCCGCGCTCGCGCAGGTAATCGGCCACGGCCAGGGCCGGGTAGACGTGGCCGCCGGTGCCGCCGGCCATGATCAGGACCGGTCTAGCCCGCATTTCTCGCCAGCGTTCGTCGCGAGACGGTTCAAGGGTGCGGCATGGCTGGCGTTCGCGACCAAGGGGCGCGCAGGCATAGTCGACACTATGTCGAGCACCCCGACCGGGCGAACGCCAGCCAGGGCGTGCCCCCGGCTTACTACCTGCCGGGGCAGGCATTGGGCCGTCGCAGTAGGAGGCTGGTGAGAAATGCGGGCTAGGATCAAACGGCATAGCGCGCCCCCGCCACGGGTATGGGCCGGTCGTCGGGCAGGTGGTTCTCGTACTCAATGCGCACCAGCAGGGCCAGCAGGACGCAGCAGATCACCATGCTGTTGTTGCCGTAGCTGATTAGCGGCAGGGTCAGGCCCTTTGTGGGCAGCACTCCCATGTTGACGCCGATGTTGATAAAGGCCTGCAGGCCTATGAGCAGGCCGATGCCGTAGGCCAGGTAGGCGGCGAAGGGCTTGCCTTCCTCCTGCGCCAGCCGGGCGATAACGAAGGCGCGCCAGACCAGGAACAGGAACAACAGGATGATGACGGTGACGCCGACAAGTCCCAGTTCCTCCGCGGTGACCGCGAAGATGAAATCGGTATGGGCCTCGGGCAGGTAGAACATTTTCTGCACGCTGCCGCCCAGGCCGGCGCCGAACCAGTCGCCGCGACCGAAAGCGATCAGGGCCTGGGTCAGCTGAAAGCCGGTATTGAAGGGATCGCGCCAGGGATCGAGAAAGCTGGTCAGACGCTGCAGGCGGTAGGGCGAAAGTACAGCCAGGCTGACCAGGGTGACGCTGGCGGCCAGCATCCAGGCGAAGAACCGGGTCAGGGGCACGCCGCCCATGAACAGCATCCCCAGTACCGTGGCAAAAATCACCACCGAAGCGCCGTAGTCCGGTTCCAGCAACAGCAATCCCGCGATCAGGGTGACCACGATAATGGGACGGATGAAACCGGAAAAACTGGTGCACACCGCTTCGCCGTGACGTACCAGGTAACCGGCCATGTACACCAGGATCAGCAGCTTCATGATCTCCGATGCCTGGATATTCACCGGGCCGATATGGACCCAGCGCATGCTGCCGTTGACCTCGCGGCCGATGCCGGGAATGAGCACGGCGATAAGCAGTACCACGCCACCCGCGAGCAGCACTGCACTGAGCCGCCGCCACACTGACAGGGGCGTCTTCACCACGCCCCAGGCCAGCAACAGACCCACGGCCGCGGAAAAAGCCTGGCGCCAGAAGTAATGCAGCGGCGCATGATAGAGGCGATCCGCCACGGAGACCGAGGACGAGGCCACCATGACCAGGCCCAGCCCGATCAGGGCCAGGCAGGTGCCGATCAGGAACCAGTCATAATGCTGCCCCTCGCGCCGGCGGCGGATGCCCTGCTCCAGCACGCTGGCCTGGGAACGCTTCATGAGCGAACCTCCTTGAGCCGCGCCACCGCCCGCGCGAACACCTCGCCGCGTTCGCGGTAGTCGCGGAACATGTCGAAGCTGGCGCAGGCCGGCGACAGCAGCACCGTGTCGCCCGGGCCCGCCAGTTCCGCCGCGGCCGCCACCGCCGCGGCCATGTCGGTGGCGTAAATTACACGAGTGTGCGGCTCCAGCACCGCGGCAAGGCGCTTGGCATCACGGCCGATGAGCACGGCCGCGCGCACGCGCCCGGCCGCCGCCTCCGCCAGTGGCGCGAAATCCGCGCCCTTACCGTCGCCGCCGGCAATGAGAATGAGGTTGTCGTCCCGGCCGAGCCCCGTAATGGCGGCACAGGCGGCACCGACGTTGGTACCCTTGGAATCATCCACCCAGTCCACGCCGTCAATGTTGTCCAGCCGCTGGCAGCGGTGCGGCAGGCCGGCGAAGGTCTGCAGCGCGTCCAGCATGGGTGCCAGCGGCAGGCCGGCGGCACTGCCCAGCGCCAGGGCTGCCAGGGCGTTGGCCACGTTATGGCGGCCGGACAGTCGCAGTCCGGACACGGGCAGCAACCGCTCGCTGCCGCAGGCCAGCCAGTCGGCGCCGTCATGGACGGCGATGCCAAAGCCGCCCGGGCCGGGCGGCCCCAGACCGAAGTCGACGGCGGCGCGACCGGGACGGCGCATGGCCTGCACCCGTTCATCGTCACGGTTAATGATCATGGCGCCGGTACCGGCGTAGATGCGGGCCTTGGCCGCGGCGTAATCCTCCAGGGCCGTATACCGATCCATATGATCGGAACTGACGTTGAGCACCGCCGCGGCGGCGGCGTCCAGGGAGCGCACCGTCTCCAGCTGGAAACTGGACAGCTCCAGCACGTAGAAGTCGGGTTGCGACAGCTCCAGCAGATCCAGGGCCGGGGTACCGATGTTGCCGCCCAGCAGCCCCTGCATACCCGCTGCCTCGATCATGGCCGCGACCAGGCTGGCCACCGTGCTCTTGCCGTTGGAGCCGGTCACCGCCAGTACCGGCGCGCGCGCGTTGCGCGCGAAAATTTCTATGTCGCCGAGAAGTTCCGCTCCCCCCGCTACGGCCTCGCGCACGGCCGGCTCGTCGGCGGAGACACCGGGGCTGAGAATGATCTGATCGGCTCGCCGCAGCAGCTCCGGATCGAAAGCGCCGGCGGACACGGTCACGTCGGGCAGCAGCCGCTGCAGGCTGTCCAGTTCCGGCGGCGCGGTGCGGCTGTCGGTGACCGCGAAACTGACGCCGCGCGCCGCCAGGAAGCGGGCGCAGGACAGGCCGGTGCGACCGAGGCCGACGATCACCGCCTCGTAGTGTCCGCCTTGTTCATGCATGCTCACTGTGCTGTTTGCTCCCGCCGGCATGGGTTCACCGGATCTTGAGGCTGGCCAGGCCAACCAGGACCAGGATGAAAGTGATGATCCAGAAACGGACGATGACCCGCGGCTCGGGCCAGCCCTTGAGTTCGTAATGGTGATGCAGCGGCGCCATGCGGAAGATGCGCCGACCGGTGAGCTTGTAGGACGTTACCTGCAGGATCACCGACACGGTTTCGATGACGAACACGCCGCCCATGATGAACAGCACCAGTTCCTGGCGCGCGACGATGGCGACGATGCCCAGTGCCGCCCCCAGGGCCAGGGCGCCGATGTCGCCCATGAACACCTGGGCCGGATAGGTGTTGAACCAGAGAAAGCCGAGACCGGCACCGACCAAGGCGCCGCAGAACACGCACACCTCGCCGACGCCGGGGATGTAGGGAATGCCCAGGTACTGGGCGAAGCGGGCATTGCCCGCCGCGTAGGCGAAAATGGTCAGGCCGCCCGCCACCATGACGGTGGGCAATATGGCCAGGCCATCGAGACCGTCGGTGAGATTGACGGCATTGCTGGATCCGACAATGACGAAATAGGCGAGGATGACGTAGAACCAGCCCAGGTCCACGGCCACATTCTTGAAGAACGGCAGGATCAGCTGCGTCTCCGCCGGCGTGTGCGCGGACAGGTACAGGAACAGGGCGGCGGCCAGGCCGGCCACGGACTGCCAGAAATATTTCCAGCGCGCCGGCAGGCCGCGCGGGTTGCGCTGGATCACCTTGCGGTAATCATCGATGTAACCGATGACGCCGAAGGCCAGGGTCACGGCGGAAACCACCCAAATAAAGCGGTTGGAAAGATCCGCCCAGCACAACGTGCTGAAAGCGATAGAGATGATGATCAGCAGCCCGCCCATGGTCGGGGTGCCCGCCTTGATCAGGTGCGAGACCGGCCCGTCGTCACGCACCGCCTGCCCGACCTGGTAGCGGCTCAGGTAACCGATCAGCCACGGCCCCACGATGAGGGCGATGAACAGTGAGGTCAGGGCGCCGAGGATGGTGCGCAGGGTGATGTACTGGAAGACGTTGAAACCGCTGTGGAAGCGCACCAGGTATTCGGAAAGCCAGAGCAGCATGGATCAGTTCTCCTCCAGCAGGCGTTGTACGATGTGTTCCATGCCCATGGCCCGGGATCCCTTGACCAGGACGGTGGCGCCGGCGGATACATCGGCCGCCGCGGCGCGCAGCAGCGCGTCCATATCTTCGAAATGTTCGGCGCCGGTGCCGAAGGTCGCCGCCGCCTGGCGGCTCAGTTCGCCGATGGCGTACAGACGCCGCACCCCGGCCGCGTGCGCCGCTTCGCCGGCGCGGCGGTGCAGCGCGGCGGCATCCCCGCCCAGCTCGCCCATGTCACCCAGCACCAGGTAATGGGCACCGGGATACGACGCCAGCACTTCCAGGGCCGCTTCCAGGGAAGCGGGATTGGC